>Ga0209633_10000028_pt1 | contig 171213 bp, 159 predicted proteins | sample Cruoilmetagenom1_FD_187290 | JGI IMG/M metagenome (GOLD analysis project Ga0209633, IMG submission 187290) | Oil polluted marine microbial communities from Coal Oil Point, Santa Barbara, California, USA - Sample 1 (SPAdes) (version 2) | ecosystem: Environmental > Aquatic > Marine > Oil seeps ... | reverse complement strand
ATATATAGACCCTTTTTCTAACAAAGAAATAGACAATCCTTACAAATTTATAGCCAAAGAAAAGGATCCAGATAAATGGTTTAAAAAATTTAAAGAACTTTACAACAAATCCCTATATATATATATAGATTTAAGTTTTTACTATTTTAAAATAGATTCTAAATGGTTTTTAATGGACAATATTTTAGAAGGAATCCCTGAAGATCTAGAAGAACAATACCCTGCCAAAGAAAACCAAGATATACGTATGGTTGAGTTGAAAAATTTAGCTCCTGTATTTTATTATGGAAAACCAGAAAAATTGGACACCCAATTAATAAAAAAAATAGATTATGAATCCACCTATTTTAAAGAAGTAGATAAGGGGTTAAACCAATATAATTTCTCTGCAGGGTGGTGGTATTTAGAAATCTATACACCTTTAGGTGAAACCATAAAGATCAAACGCTATAGTAATTTTGAAGATCCGGAACTTATGCTGTATAAAATACCGGACGCTTATGGCGGTAGACAAGATGTGCTTTTTATTGTACAAAACCCCGAAGAACTATTTATGAGCCAAGTTGGTGGTATGTATGCCATACGCCCCCGTGACCCTGAGCAACCACAAAGGCGATATAATCTGATCGTATATAAAAGAGATAAAGATGGATATAAAATAATTGATAAAGAAAAGTCTATAGAAACAGAGGAATATAAGGACTGGGTTAAAAAGAAGAGAAGGTGAAAAAAAACTTCATAATAAAAAGAAACACAACCTTCTCCCCTAAGGGGTGATGTCTGCCAAAGTGGACAGAGGGGCTAAAGTCTATGTACATAAAGATATAGATGCAGAAGAACTATTATATGATGAACCTGATTTTCTTGAAGTAGAAAAAGCAAGAATGGAAAAAAAATTAGGACTTACAGGTAAATCCTTAGAAGACAAACAAAAAAAGCACCGAGAAGGATTAGCCAAGAAAAGGCTGTTAAAAATAGACAAGGTTGCTGTGCAGAAGCCTGAGCCTAATAAAAATTTAATCTACTATGATCCGGATTATTATGATGAAGCATTTGCCAAATTGCAAAAAATGTGTGGAATTACAGGCAAAGACCTCATAAAGATACAAGAAAAATTACATAAAGGAGGTGGTGAAGTAGCCCTTATAGATGGTAATATTATACAATCGCAAGGAGCAATTAAACTTACTATTGATGCTAGTGGTAAGGTAGCTCTAAAAAAGGAATTTAAGGCATTGTGGAATCTAATCTCCATAAAAACATCTTTAGAGGTCAATGGAGATTTACATATAACCTCTGCTATAGGTAGCATTCGTAAATTTGGTATAGATGCAGCTAAAGGTCCCTACATTGAAGATACCCTCTTTTTTGATGGCGTTAAAGGGACGTATTTATTGAGTGGTTCTGCTTCAGCAAATGGTATTAAAATTAAAGGAGCTACAAATGATAATAAACCTAAAGAATTTACATTATTTGAACCCAAAACCACCAATTTAGGAAAAAATCATATTTTTGAAATGTTTAATCCTATACCAAAATGAAAAAAATACTAATCCTAAGCATATTGTCTATTAGTCTTATGGCTTGTGGACAGAAAAAGCAAATAAAAAAAGATATGAAAACTAGACCAATAGTACAATTATATGCTCATGCTAAAAAATTGAATTATAAAAGTGAACCTATTTATGTAATAGATGACCCGCATCAAAGTGGTTGTTTTTATGAAATATATGTTAATGATATATTAGTTTCTAAACTCTATAAAAATGTAACCAGAATAGGTAATATTGTGGATCTTAATGATGTTATTTTAAAAAGTGGTACGCAAAAAGTAACTGTAAAATTATACCCTCCAACAGGTGCAAATGGTAAGCTTCTTAAAAATTTATATTATGGCACCCATTTTGATTTGCAAATTAAAAAATACGATAATAAAAACCTTGATTTAGATGATGTCTTGGTAAAAGACTATTTTGCTCCCACCACCACTGGGAAAAAGGATGGTCCATTTAAATTTGCAGACACACCATATTTTGAAGACACCTTTACTTTTGAAGCCGAAGTACCCTATACCCTAAAAGGTTGGAGCGAAAGTCAAGATTTAACTCAAATGGATAAAGAGGTATTAGAACAAGAAGTATTGGCTTTTTATGCCGAATATGATAAGGTAATACAAAGTCAAAATGAAAAGAAATGGGTAGCAATGGTTAGAAACAAAGAACAAGAATATTTTAAATCTGTTGCATATAATGATAAAAACGACACAAATATTAAACGACGTATTAAAGAATACAATAATGTTTTTGATAATGAGTCTATTGGTGTTGAATTATTAGATACCTATAAAATGATTTTTGGTGGAGATGGCAAGGTAGTGGCTTTAAAAAGTATTAACCCTGAAAATTCTGGAGAATCAGCTTACTCTTTTGGTTTAAAAGCTGATGTTTATGGAGATGGAAAAAGGTATGATATTCAGCAATTTTATTATTTACACCTCCACAAACCAAAAGGTAGTACTAAACTAGAGATTATACGATAAAGAGATGAGGTCTATTTATTATCTTTTTTTTCATTCTGTTTTTTAAACATGGTTGTTCGCAGGAAAGAAAAAATAATTTTTTTACATTTTATAATTTATAATTTAGATGGCTACGTATTTAAGAGTTTAATCATTAATTCACAAAACTATGAAATTAAAATACTTACATTATTTCGCTTTTATAACACTCTTTTTTGTTCAAGGCTATGCTCAAGAAAAAAATAAAATATATTTTGATTCAGAATGGAAAAAAACTACAAAAGATAAAGCAAAATACTACAGAATATTACCTCTAGAAACCAAAGGAGATAAAGTGTTAATTAAGGGCTACTACATTTCAGGCAAGCCACAAATGAAAGGTTTGGCTTATAATGATGATAAAGTCTACAATGATGGTTTGTTAAATTACGTTGATGGAGAGGATATTTCCTGGTATTTCGAAAATGGAAACCTTCAGGTATCGTGTTCATTTTTTCATGGTGATTTACATGGACATTATACAGAGTATTATGAAAATGGAAAAGTTCGTGAGGAGTTATATTATTTGAATGGAAATAAACAAGGAAAGGCAAGTTACTTTAATAAAGATGGTAAGTTACTAACTTCTTTTGTATACCAAAACGATGAACCTTATGATGGAATAACAAATTGTTTTTCTGTTTATGAAAAAGGGAAACTTAAAGAAGAAAAGCTTTTTTATGAAAACACTAATCAATTAGCCTATGAGGCATATTATAAGGAAAATACTATAGCAGAGAGGTTTTATTATAAAAATGGAGATAGGATTAATCAAGTGGGAGGATATAAAAAACAAAAAGGTAATACAATAACATTTTATCCATCTGAGAAATGTGGGTATGTAATTGGTATAAAACACTTAAAAGCAATCAGAAAAGATATGCCAGAATGGAATGAGTTTTTTTATGACCCTGATGGAAAAATTAGATTTAAAGGTAAAAATAAGCATGGTGGTCCTTTTGAAGGAACTTTTTATAAAAAAAATGTAAATTTTCTATCTGGAGAGACTGATGTGTTATCATTTAGCGAAAATTATAAACAGCAAAGATTAATAAATGAGAAAGCATACATAAATGACAGTTTAATAGCCAATTGTAGTTATGTTGACAACAAACCCTTGGACGGGAAAGTTGTTTATTATGGGAGAGTTGATTTTGATAATAGGTATTTATTTATCATTACCCCTTTAAAAAATGGATATGTTCATGGTAAACAATCATTGTTTGAAAAAGTTGACGATATAAGAAGAAATAGAATATTATCATATTTCCACTATCAGAATGGAAAAAAGGAAGGGAAAAGTTCTGTTTATGATAGATATTATGAAGAAAATTTTGATGTTATTTACAAGAATGATAAACCATATAAAGGTATTATAGTTGATAGTAACAGTATATATACATATGATAAAGGAAAAGTTATAAAAGAAAAAAGAGGGCTTCAATATAAAAACCACTATTATTTTGAAATTTATCAAAATAATATAAAAACAACTATAGGATATGATTTTGATGATGATAACGGCGATAAAATAGAATCAGGAACTTTTAAAAATAATAAACCATTTAATGGGTATTTTCTAGATACTAAATCAAAAAAAATTACACTTGATTATTATAAAAACGGAATAAAAAAAGGAGAACTCTTGATAAAGTATATAGAAAATGAAGAAGAGATAATGATTGATGATAATTAATGGTTATGGCTATTGGATATATTTGGTAGGGTCGTGTAGTAAAAATGGTCATAGCCATAAATTAAAATGTATAACAATAAAATAGACGGAGCAAAAGATACATTAATAAAAGATTATTTTGCCCCCTCCACCACAGGTAAAAAGGATGGCTCGTTTAAATATGCAGATACGTCGTATTTTGAGGACACCTTTACTTTTGAAGCCGAAGTACCTTATACCCTTAAAGGTTGGAGTGAAAGTCAAGATTTAACCCAAATGGATAAGGATATGTTAGAACAAGAAATCTTAACCTTTTATGCCGAATATGATAAGGTGATACAAAGCCAAGATGAAGAAATATGGGTAGCAATGGTAATGGATAAACAACAAGAGTATTTTAAAGCAATTCTTTATAAGAAATAGGTAGATAATGAGGTTAAAGACCGTAAAAAATCGTCAAGGTAGACATTCCAAAAAGACCAAAAAAAGAGGCGGAGAAGTAGCCTTTATGGATGGTGATATAATTTTCTAGAATTAACCAAAGTTATAAATTATAAAATTTTACAAAAATTACTTTTACTTTAAAAATCCGTAATCATATAATTACTTTTAATCCAGATGCGTCAATTTAGCTTTATAAAAAACCTGTTGTAAAGCTGTACGAATATTCAAATCGTATAAATTTCTATTTTTTCTTGTTGGATATACTCTATTGGATAAAAAGATAAACACCAACTTTTCCTTTGGGTCTGCCCAAACAAATGTGCCTGTAAATCCGGCATGGCCAAAACTATCACTACTCACTTCAGTGGCGGGATAAGCCTCTTTTAAAGATAAGGTGTCATTTCCAATTAATGGTTTATCAAAACCCAATGCTCGTCTGTTTTCATTTTTAGGGTATTGTATCCTTGTAAATTCTTTAATAGTGGCTTCTGATATATATCTTTTGCCTCCATAAATGCCATAATTCTGATACATTTGCATCAGTTTAGCTAAGTCTGTTGCCGTACCAAACAAACCTGCATTGCCTGAAATACCACCTAATAAAGAGGCATTTTCATCATGAACCCATCCTTGAATTACTATTTTTCTAAATAAAGTATCTATTTCTGTAGGAACGATTTTGTTTTTAAAATTTTTAGTTTTTGGCGTAAAACCTAATGTATTTGCACCTAATGGTTTATAAAAATTATCTTGAAGATAGGTTCCATACGGTTGGCCCGTTAATTGGCGAATAAGTTCAGGGTATATGAGAAAAGTTAATCCTGAGTATTTATATTTCTTTTCATCAGAAACCTTTGATCTATCTATGATCCTATACATTTTTCTATGAAATCTATTTTTGACAAATAGATGATCATAGACCTGATTAGAAAATCGTTTATGACGTTTTCTTTTGATGAATCGCTTCTTTATTTCCCCATTCTTTTTAAGCACCTTGTTTAAAAAAACAATATAAGGTACAAGTCCGGATTGATGTGCTAAAATTTCACGCAAAGTCAGTTCTTTTTTGTTCTTTATATTTTCCCAACGTTTCCAATAAGAACTAAAAGGTCGATCTAGATCTATTTTTCCTTCATCTATTAATTTCATCAAAGCCGGTAAAGGGCCAATTATTTTTGTTACTGAAGCCAAATCATAAATATCATCTAATTCAACATTTTGAATACTATCATAAGTGTGAAAACCATAAGCTTGATGAAAAATAATTTTGCTGTCTTTAGCCACTAATAGTTGAGCACCCGGAAAGGCATTCTTTTGAATACCCAAAGTCATAATAGAATCTACTTTGGTTTGAATATAGATTTCATCTAAGCCTTCCAGATAAGGTTCGGCATATTGTAGTGTGTCTTGAGCTGGTAATGAAAAAACCGATAAGAACAAATAAAAAATAGATATTTTTAGATGCACTATCGGTTTCATTAATAGTTTATGTTTAAAACTGTATTATGCCAATACTTCTTGCACTTTATCAGCCGCTTCTTTAAATTCAGTAGCAGAAATAATTTCCATACCACTATTATCAATCAATTCTTTAGCTTCTTTAGCATTGGTACCTTGTAAACGTAGAATAATAGGTACATTTATAGCATCACCCATATTGGTATAAGCATCAACAACACCTTGTGCTACTCTATCACAACGTACAATGCCTCCAAAAATATTAACTAAAATGGCTTTTACATGGTCATCTTTTAAAATAATTCTAAAAGCTGTTTCAACACGTTTAGCATCTGCTGTACCACCAACATCTAGAAAATTAGCTGGCTCACCACCGGCTTGTTTAATCAAATCCATTGTACTCATAGCTAACCCTGCACCATTTACCATACAACCAACATTTCCGTCAAGGTCAACATAATTTAAGCCTGCTGCTCTAGCCTCAACTTCAATAGGATTCTCTTCACGTAAATCACGCATTTCTGCATAATCCTTATGTCTAAACAGAGCATTATCATCTAGAGATACTTTGGCATCAACCGCTAAAATTTTATCATCAGAAGTTTTTAATACTGGATTGATCTCAAACATGGTAGCATCAGATTTTATAAATGCTGTATATAAAGCACTTACAAATCTTACCATTTCTTTTAAACCTCCGCCTGATAATCCCAAATTAAAAGCAATCTTACGTGCTTGAAAAGGCAATAAACCAACTGCAGGGTCAATTTCTTCGGTAAAGATCAAATGTGGTGTTTCTTCGGCTACAGTTTCAATATCCATACCACCTTCAGTAGAATACATTACCATATTTCTGCCTGATTCACGATTTAATAAAACAGACATATAATACTCTTCTGGTTCACTATCTCCAGGATAATATACGTCCTCTGCAATAAGTACTTGATTTACTTTTTTACCCTCTGGTGGTGTTTGAGGTGTTTTTAACATCATACCAATTATATCTTGAGAAATAGATTCAACTTCTGCTAAATTCTTAGCCAACTTTACACCACCTCCTTTACCACGTCCACCAGCATGAACCTGTGCTTTAATTACCCACCAACCAGTACCTGTTTCTGTAGCTAATTGCTTAGCAACATCTACGGCCTCTTTATGGTTATGTGCTACTCTACCTCTTTGAATTTTTACTCCAAAACTATTTAAGATTTCTTTTCCTTGATATTCGTGTAAGTTCATTTATTTATGATTTGAAAATATTACTACAAAAATAACAAACCATTTGACAATTATAACTCCTTTTTAAATAATCTTTTCACTTCCTAAACATTACTATTTCTTTAACATTATTTTAAGTATTTAATTATGCTTAATTAAATACTTTCGTGGTAGCATTAAGATCCATTAACCTAAGTATTCTTAAATGAAATTTAAACTGTTTATTTTTTTATTGTTCATTTATATGTTTTCCTTTTCTCAACTCATTAAGAAAGAAATTAAAGCTTTAAAAATTGATAAATTACCCAATATTGATGGTGTTTTAGATGAGGATTTCTGGAAAAATACAGATATTGCCAAAGATTTTAATATGTTTCAACCAGATGATGGTGGTAACGAAAGGGCAAATAAAAGAACAACAGTTAAAATAGCTTACGATAATGAGGCTCTTTATTTTGGTGTTACACTTTATGATGACACTCCTGATAAAATACCCATGCAATATGGCAACAGAGACCAGTTTGGAAATACAGATTTTTTTCTAATTAATATCAATCCAAATAACGATGGACAAAATGATACTGAATTTATTGTAATGAGTACTGGTGCTCAGGCAGATGCTAAAGTATCTTCAGGTGATGAAGATTTTACCTGGAGTGCCGTCTGGTATAGTAAAGTTAAACATAATGATAAAGGATGGGTAATTGAAATTAAAATTCCATATGCTGCACTCAGATTTTCTACTAATATCAATACTTGGGGGATAAATTTTCATAGACGATTACATTACTTAAATGAGCAATACACATGGAATTATATTGATAAAAAGATTGGTGTATACACTCAATACTCTGGTATTTTAACTGGTTTGAAAAACATCAAACCTCCTACCCGACTAAGTTTTTCTCCTTATGCTTCGGGTTCATATACAATTGAAGGGAATAACTCAAATTTTGATAATAATATAGGATTAGATCTTAAATATGGCATTAGTGAAAGTTTTACGCTAGATGCTACATTAATTCCCGATTTTGGACAAACTGCATTTGACGATTTAGTTTTGAATCTAGGCCCTTTTGAACAACGTTATGATGAACAACGTGCGTTTTTTACAGAAGGAACCGAACTTTTTAGCAAAGGACGTATTTTTTATTCAAGAAGAATAGGGAATCAACCGGTTGGTTTTGATGCTGTTTATGATCATTTAGAAATTGATGAGGAAGTCATTGAAAATCCTGATAAAGTAAATATGCTTAATGCTGTTAAATTATCAGGGCGTACCAAAAAAGGATTAGGTATTGGATTTTTTAATGCAATTACCGAAAAAACCTATGCCACTATTAAAGATACTATTTCTGATGAAACACGAACTGAATTAACTGAGCCATTGGCCAATTATAACATGATAGTTCTAGATCAACAATTTAATAAAAATTCTTCAGTAAGTTTTGTCAATACTAATGTGACTAGAAATGGTAGCTTTAGAGATGCCAATGTAACCGGTTTGGTTTATGATATTTCTGATAAAAAAAATAAGTATAAGATAAGGGGTAATTTTAAAATGAGTAATGTAAGAGAAAATGGTGATATTACAGATGGATATTCAGGTTTTGTAAGATTGTCTAAAATTTTTGGCAAAGTTCAATATACATTAGGTCATTGGAGAAATAATGATACCTACGAAATTAAAGACTTAGGTTTTCAACGTAGAAATAACAATTTGAACTATTTTGGTGAGATATCATATAGAATTTTTGAACCTACAAAGAAATTTAATACTATTAGAATTAGCTTTGAACCGGAAATTCAATATCTTCATAATTCTAATGAATATATTGGCAATGAATTTGAATTGGATGCATTTTTTGTAACCAAAGAACGCTTTGCTTTTGGTGGTGGCATTGAAACTAATATAGGTGATCAATATGATTTCTTCGAACCCAGGGTTGATGGACGTTTTTTTAAACAAAAAGGAATTTTTGAAACCAGTGCATGGCTCTCAACAGATTACAGAAAAAAGTTTGCCATAGACGTTCGCTCAACAGCTGCCAAACGTATGAGTTCCAACGAAAGCTTTTTTTATTTAAAGATCGCTCCACGTTTTCAATTTTCAGATAGATTTCAGATTATTTATAATATAGAATATGCCAAACTGAAAAATGAAAAAGGTTGGGTAAATGAATTAGATACTAATGAAATTATTTTTGGTAATAGAGCTGTTAAAACTTTTACCAATTCTTTATCAGGAAAATTTAGTTTTAATATTAAGTCGGCATTAGCCTTATCTTTCAGGCACTATTGGTCCCCTGTACAATATAGTTCCGATTATTTTGAATTAAATACTGAAGGTACTTTAGATCAAAGTAACTATACATCAAATCATGACATCAATTATAATATCTGGAATTTAGATATGAGTTATTCATGGGAATTTGCCCCTGGAAGCCAATTGGTAGCTTTGTACAGAAATGCCATATTCAATGCTGATGATTTATCTTACTTGAGCTTTGGTGAAAATTTAGATAATCTTTTTAATGAATCTATTACTAATAATTTTTCTGTTAAATTTATCTATTACTTAGATTATAACAAAGTTAAAACTTGGTTGTAGTGTTATTTGTAAAGACTTATGTTTTATTGTCTAGCAATTAGCTTTTATGAAAATGAGTAAGAATTTAAAATTCAAACTAAATATTTTTTCTAATAATCTTAAAATTGAACTGAATATTTATGTATTTTCACACAATTATTTCTGTATATGATAATCGCAAATAACATTCAAAAATTTTACGGAGACTTAGAAGTATTAAAAGGTGTAGATCTACATATTAAACAAGGTGAAATTGTAGCTATAGTAGGGCCATCTGGTGCAGGTAAAACAACATTGTTGCAAATTTTGGGTACTTTAGATAAACCCACAAATAGTCTTGATGCCATACTAAAAGTTAATCAACAAGATGTATTAAGGCTTAAGGACAAAACCCTTTCAAAATTTAGAAATGAACATATAGGTTTTATTTTCCAATTTCATCAATTACTACCGGAGTTTACCGCCTTAGAAAATGTATGTATCCCAGCGTTTATCGCTAATAAACCAAAAAAACAAGTGGAAATTGAAGCACAAAAAATATTGGAGTTTCTAGGTTTATCTGATAGAATGGATCATAAACCAAATGAGCTATCTGGTGGTGAACAACAACGTGTTGCGGTTGCTAGAGCCTTGATCAATAATCCAAAGGTAATTTTTGCCGATGAACCCAGTGGAAATTTAGATACCACCTCTGCAAAAAATTTGCATGAGCTTTTTTTTAAATTACGTGATGAATTTAATCAAACTTTTGTCATTGTTACTCATAATACAGCATTAGCTAATATGGCGGATAGAAAATTGGAAATGAAAGATGGGCTTATTGTCAATTGAACTAAACAATAGATAAAATTAAATTTCTTATAAATTGGTGCAATTCATGTCGAAAAAAATCAACAAATTATATATATGATAGGTATCATTAGTGCCATGCAAGAGGAAATGCAGACTTTAATTGATAATTTAAAAGAGCCTCTTACTATCGTTAAGGGTATGAGGACTTATTATAAAGGCAATTTATTTAATACAGATGTGGTGTTGGTGTTCTCTCGTTGGGGTAAAGTAGCATCAGCAACAACGGTTACCCAGCTCATTAACGATTATAAAATTGACCATATAATATTTACTGGAGTGGCTGGAGCAATTGTTGAAGATTTAAATATTGGCGATATTGTTATAGGTAAAAACCTTTATCAACATGACCTAGATGCGAGTCCACTTTATAATAAATTTGAAGTGCCTTTATTGCATAAAACCTATTTTGAAACATCATCTACACATAGCAATTTATTATTCCAAGCAAGTCAAACTTTTATTAATTCATATACAGATTGGATAGATATTGATAAAGCTAAATCATTTCAAATTTCAGTTCCTTCATCAAGATTAAGCGATATTGCAAGTGGAGATCAATTTATTTCAGAACAACAGGATATAATAAAGTTGACTGGTGAATTGCCAACTGTATCATGTGTAGAAATGGAAGGAGCGGCGGTAGCACAGGTTTGTTTTGAATATAACATACCTTTTTCTATTATCAGGATTATATCTGATAAAGCCAATGATAATGCGCATATAGATTTTCCAAAATTTGCCAAAGAAATAGCAAGTCAATATGCATTAGGAATTTTAAAAAATTATTTTAACTAATGCCAATTATAGAGAATACTACCTATAATCCGTCTTGGCTATTTAAAAATAAGCACTTCAATACAGCTTTTAGAACACTTTTTAGTGACCAAAGTGTAAGTTATAAAAGAGAGCGTATAGAATTGATTGATGGAGATTTTATAGATCTGGATGTTTCTACGGTTAATTCAGATAAGGTTGTAATTGCTATCCATGGTTTAGAAGGTAGTTCTAAATCATCATATATATTATCGCTTACAAATGTATTAAATCACCATGGTTATGATGTTGTTGCTATAAATTTAAGAGGGTGTAGTGGTGAGCAAAATAGATTGATAAGTTCTTATCATAGTGGTAAGACTGATGATTTAGATAATGTCATTCAACATATTGATAATCAATATAATTATAAAGAGTTTAATGTTGTTGGTTATAGCCTTGGAGGGAATCTGACACTAAAATATATGGGTGAAGAAAAGGTGTTCTCTAAGGTTAAAACGGCGGTTGGTGTATCTGTGCCTTGTTCTCTAAAAGATTCATCTATGCAAATGAATTTATTAAGTAACCGAATCTATTTAAATCGATTTTTAGAAACCTTAGAAAAAAAGACTTTAGAGAAGTTAGAGAAATTTCCAGACTCTTTTTTAAGTAAAGCTTCAATAAAATCTATCAAAAATTTTAAAGATTTTGATGATGTTTATACTGCTCCGGCACATGGATTTCTAGATGCTGAAGATTATTATAAAAAATCGAGCTCTAAATCGTATTTACCAAAAATAAAGACACCAACACTATTAATTACTTCATTAGACGATCCTTTTTACAGCAATGCCTCCTATCCTTTTGATGAGGCTAAATCAAATGAATATTTCTTTATGGAAGCTACCAAGTATGGTGGTCATGTAGGATTTGGAAATTATCTTAACTCAACATTAAATACTTGGTGTGAATATAGAATTTTATCATTTTTGACACATCAAAAGTAGTTGTTTTATTATGATTCCGGCTTTGAAAAAGGCTTTCCGAAATGAAAAGCTAAAGGTGATGGACCATGTTTTTGAATATGTTCTAGTTTTTCTTTAGCTTCTTCAATTTTGGGAATATGGCCAATCGGTATCCACCATAGTGCTTGATGTGCATCAACAAATTTATGAAACCATGCTTGTCTATCTCTAATCAATTCTACATGAGCAGAAGTATAAACAAAACTTTTTAAAGCATCAATACTTTCCCAAACACTCATGTTCACTAATAATAGTGGTTTGTCAAAAACTCTTATGGCGGTTGAATCTCCATCATCTGTTTGTAAACGCCAAACAAAACCCTCTGCCTTGTCTGCGGTATCATTAATTTCATCTAAACGGGAAACAAAACCTTCCATTAATTCAGTATCCATTTCGGCTTTTGCCAATGCTATATTAACCTGTGCTAAATGATATTCTTTCATGCTACTTTTAATTAATTATTATTTTCGATCAAATATAAAAGAATTTTAGAATCCGGAAAGCTAATTGCGTTTAATAAACAAATCACAGTTTAGCTCATTTAACAATATCCTTCCAAAATAAATGTTATTTTAGTTATAAATTATTAGATATTTGTAAAATACTAAAAACAAGGCTTGAAAAAATATTTTCTACTTATTATATTGATATCACAAGTGTCATTAGCACAAACCATCAGAAGTTTTTCTAATGAATTTTTGAACATTGGTGTTGATGCTGCCGCTTTTGGTATGGGTAATGCGGTGACTTCTTTTACTAATGATGTAAATTCAATTTATTGGAATCCTGCAGGGTTAGTTGGCTTAGCAGATTATCAAGGCTCATTAATGCATGCTGAATATTTTCAAGGCATTGCTAATTATGATTATATAGGTTTTGCAAAACCTATTAATAATGAAAGCACTGTCGCCATTTCCATTATGAGATTTGGTGTTGATGATATTTTAAACACCACTCAGCTCATACAAGACGGGCAAATAAATTACGACAGGGTAAGTTTGTTTTCAGCAGCAGACTGGGCTGTAAATGTAGCCTACGCGAAAAAATTAATAGTAAAAGAACTAAATATTGGGGTTAATGCTAAAATTGTTCGTAGAAAAATTGGAGATTTTGCTTCATCTGTTGGTTTCGGATTAGATGCCGGCATTCAATTTCAACGAGCAGATTGGAAAATTGGATTAATGTTACGTGATATTACCACAACTTTTAATGCTTGGTCTTTTAATGATGATGAATTGAACAATATTTTAGACATCTATGATAATTTGAATAATAATATATTAAATGATGGTAATCCTGATAATGACGATGAAGTAATTCCTACGATAACTCCGGAGAAAATAGAGATTACCAAACCAAAAGCACAATTAGGTGTGTCTAGAAAATTTACGATAGCTAAAGATTTTAATTTATTAACGGCATTAGATTTAAATATGCGTTTTACAAAAACTAACGATATCATTTCGAGCACTTTTATTAGTGTGAGTCCAGCGTTTGGTTTTCAATTGGATTATGATAATATGGTTTATTTAAGAGGTGGTGTTAATAATTTTCAAAACCAAACAGATTTTGACAATAGTACCTCATTATCATTAGAACCCAATTTTGGAGTCGGATTTAAATATAAAGGTATTCAAATTGATTATGCTTTAACAAATATAGGAGGAGCCAGTGGTACTTTATTTTCCAATGTATTTTCTTTAAAAGTAGATTTTAGTTATTTTAGATAACCTCATTCTAACCCGTAATAAAGACAAGAACCAGATAGAGTAAACAGATGAAACAAATCGCATTTATTATTTTTCTTTTATCACAATCGCTAACAAATTTTGCTCAACAAATAACATTGTCAAATAGTGTGGAGATAAGTGTGATTACTGTTGATCCGGGTTATCAATTAAATGATGCATTTGGGCATAGTGCATTTAGGGTAAATGACCCATTATTAGATATTGATCAAGCCTATAATTATGGTATGTATGATTATGATACACCAAATTTTTATGGAAAATTTGCACAAGGTAAATTGCTTTATAATATGGCTTCCTATCCTTTTCAATTTTTTTTAAGGAGTTATGTTCAACAAAACAGAACGGTGAAGGAGCAAATTTTAAACCTTTCTACAGCGGATAAACAGTTGTTTTTTAATTATCTTCAAAACAATGCTAAGCCCGAAAATAAATCTTATTTATACGAATTTTTTTATGATAATTGTGCTACTAAACTTAAAGATGTATCTCAAGAAGTATTAAAAGAAAAAGTTGATTTTACCTATAGTTTTACGAAGGGTAGAGATGATACTTTTAGAGATTTAATCCACCAATATTCAAATGTTCATCCTTGGGGTACATTTGGTATTGATTTGGCCTTAGGATCAATAATTGACAAGACAGCAGATCCCGAATCGTATCTTTTTTTACCGGATTATATCTATGCTTCTTATGCTGAAAGTACTATCAATAATAAACCTCTAGTCAAAAAAACTAAAATATTGTTTTCAGCACAAAAAAAGGAAAACGAAAATAAAATTTTCTCACCTCTAATTATTTTCTCTTTAGTTTCTTTGTTGGTACTTTTTATAACTTATAAGGACCATAAAAGACTAAAACGTTCTAAATGGTTAGATTTTATTTTGTTTTTTATGACTGGAGTTATAGGTGTTGTGGTTTTATTATTATGGTTAGCTACTGATCATACTGCCACAAAAAATAATTTTAATATCCTTTGGGCATTTATGCCCAATGTATTTGTTGCATTTACATTATTAAAAAAAGAATTTCCGGTTTGGATGAAGAAGTATCTTCTATTACTATTAACAATGCTAATTGTGGTTATAATTTTATGGCTATTAAAAATTCAGGTATTCAGCATTGGTATTATTCCAATATTAATTTTATTGACCCTAAGGTATTTATATTTATATAAAAATTACAAGAAAATATAATATTTCGGGTGTTTTGCAATACTATAACTTCAGTCAATTAAAGAGACACCATTTAAATCCGTTGTCAATACATCACTCATATAGTTAAAGTAGGGTCTAATTACTTTAAATGCTGTATTTACTTCATTTAAAAAATCAGGAGCTAAAACCTCTTTATCAGTGTATTTTTTAGTGAGAATGAATTGTTTTTTCTTTATCAAATCAATATTTGGATGGTCTTTGCTAAAACCTTTTGGTGCAGTTTTAACTTCGTCACCCACAAAACCGCCCCAAATACTTCTAAAATTTTTATTATTGAGTATAGCCCTAATTTCTTGGTCGTCCAGTTCAAACTCTTTACGGATACGCAATAGATCTTCTTTATTTGGTTCCCAAAAGCCAGTAGCAATAAAAGATTCTCCTGGTGCCAAATGCAAATAATAACCACCTCTTAACTGAGGTTTTTGTCTACTAAAAGATCCGCCAAAATGTGTTTTATAAGGGGTTTTGTTCTTTGAAAAACGAACATCTCTATAAATACGAAACATTTTCATTTTGTCAACATCATCATGCTGTTGAAGGTTTTTTAATATATTATTATAAAATTCTTTTACTTCAACTTCTATTGCTTTAAACTCAGGTTTATGCTCATTAAACCATTCTCTATTGTTATTTTTTTCAAGATTTTTAAAAAATGTAAATGCTTTTTTAGGTACTGTAATTGCCATAATATCAAATTAGTTTTATTCAAAGATAAGAAAGATAATAGACTATAAAAATCTAATTTATTATAAAAATTTATATATTAGCTAATCTAATCTACTATTAACCAGTAAATTATATTAACCTAAACCCAATTAATTATGACAAATCAAACAATTATTAAGCCACCAATATGGTTTTGGATCATAAGTGTGGTTGCACTTATTTGGAATGGAATGGGCGTAAACCAGTATATACAACAAGCTTATAAAACTGAAGGTTTTATGGCAATGTATAACGAAGAACAGTTGGCACTTATTGATAATACACCTTCATGGGCTATTGCGGCTTTTGCGATTGCAGTTTTTGGTGGCCTAATAGGCAGTCTGGCATTACTGTTAAAGAAAAAATGGGCAAATACCATGTTTTTGTTATCACTTATTGCCATTATTATTCAAATGACCTATAATTTCATTGTTATAGATGCTATGGAAGTATACGGACCTGGAGCCATTTATATGCCAATTATGGTAATTCTTTTTGCTGTTTTTCTCATTTGGTTCTCAAAGAAAGGTATAACAAAAGGATGGTTGTCTTAATAACTAATAAAGTAAGGGTTTACAATAGTAAACCTCAGGAAAAACTCATACTTTTTAAAAATGCCACGAATACACTAATTTTATTATCTATATTGAGAAAAACAAAGAATTAACTCAAATTTTTAAAATCCTTTAGGATTTTTTATTCGTGAAAATTATTATTTTTGCACTTAACAATATAATTCGTGTATTAGTGGTAAAACAACCTAAAAGAAAAGTGTGAGTTGCCCCCTAGTAAACCCTTACTTTTGTCTTTTTTCTAATATTTTACTTACATCATTTAAAGTAAAACCTTTGGCTTGAAGCAAAATTAAATAGTGAAAAAGTAGATCTGCTGATTCATTTAAAAACAGGTCATCATTGTAATCTTTAGCCTCAATAACAGTCTCAATGGCCTCCTCTCCTACTTTCTGAGCAATTTTATTAATACCATCTTCAAAAAGTGATGCTACATAGCTTTTTTTACCATTTGAGCTTTCTTTCCTATCCTTAATTACTTGTTCTAATTCTGATAGAAATCCGTATGATGGTAAATTATCCTCTGCCCAACAAGTATCCGTTCCCTTATGACAAGTTGGGCCTATAGGGTCTACTTTAACCAATAGTGTATCATGATCACAATCAACTTTTATAGATATCAAATTCAAATAATTACCACTTTCTTCTCCTTTGACCCATAACCTATTTTTAGATCTGCTAAAAAATGTCACTTTTTTAGTATTTATAGTCTTTTGATATGCCTCATCATTCATATACCCTAACATCAGTACATTGTTTGTTTTGGCATCTTGAATAATCGCGGGGACAAGTCCGTCACCATTCTTTTTAAAATCTATATCCATTATATTTTAATTTAATCTTACAGGAATATTATGTTGATGTAATTCCTTTTTTAAATCTGTAATTTCTATTTCCTTAAAATGGAACACACTTGCCGCTAATGCAGCATCTGCTTTTCCTTTGATAAATGTATCTACAAAATGCTGACAATTACCTGCACCACCTGAAGCTATTATTGGTATATTCAAAATAGTAGATAACTTGGATAAAGCCTCATTGGCAAAACCATTTTTAGTACCATCATGATCCATAGAAGTAAATAGAATTTCACCTGCTCCTCTTTTTTCAACTTCTATAGCCCATTCAAATAAATCTAATTCAGTAGGTACTTTCCCTCCAACCAGATGCACTTTCCATTTACCTTCTATCTGTTTGGCATCAATAGCTACAACGATACATTGATTACCAAATTTTGAGGATAATTCATTGATTAAATCAGGATTTTTAACCGCTGATGAATTTATAGAAACTTTATCGGCACCACATTTTAACAAAACATCTACATCTTCAACCGAAGAAATACCACCACCAACAGTAAAAGGAATGTTTACTTTTTCTGAAACGTGTAATACTAAATCTGCAAGTGTTTTTCTACGTTCTTCAGTAGCAGAAATATCTAAAAACACCAGCTCATCTGCTCCATTTTCTGCATAAATGGCTGCTAATTCTACTGGATCTCCGGCATCTTTAAGATCTACAAAGTTTACGCCTTTTACAGTACGTCCATTTTTGATATCTAAACACGGTATGATTCTTTTTGTTAACATGATTCTTTATCCTGAACTTGTTTCAGGGTCTCATTATTTAATAATTCAAAGTTTTTAAAGTTGAATTTTGTTGTTTAATTAATTTAATTTTCCAGTCATGACGCCAATTCTTCAATTGTTTTTCTCGGGCAATGGCTTGCTTAATATCTGAAAAGACTTCATAAAATACTAAATCTTTCAAGTTGTATTTTAATGTAAATTTCGAACCTTTTCCCATAATATGTTCAGTAATTCTTATTTTTAAATTCGAGGTAACACCAATATAAAAAACTGTTCTATATTTATTAGTTACAATATAAACAAAACTCTCTTGCATAATTTATTGTGATCCTGAAACAAGTTCAGGATGACGTTGAATACTGTTCAGACTAAACTAGACAATTCTAATAATTGACATATTTAAACATCTTTAAGATCTACAAAGTTAACACCTTTTACAGTACGTCCATTTTTGATATCTTAACACGGTATGATTCTTTTTGTTAACATGATTCTTTATCCTGAACTTGTTTCAGGGTCTCATTATTTAATAATCCAAAGTTTTTAAAGTTGAATTTTGTTGTTTAATTAAATTAATTTTCCAGTCATGACGCCAATTCTTCAATTATTTTTCTCGGGCAATGGCTTGCTTAATATCTGAAAAGATTTCATAAAATACTAAATCTTTCAAGTTGTATTTTAATGTAAATTTCGAACCTTTTCCCATAATATGTTCAGTAACTCTTATTTTTAAATTCGAGGTAACACCAATATAAAAAACTGTTCTATATTTATTAGTTACAATATAAACAAAACGCTCTTGCATAATTTATTGTGATCCTGAAACAAGTTCAGGATGACGTTGAATAATTTTCCAACTCCTTTAAACTTATCCTGTTTTCATAGATGGCTTTACCAATAATTGTAGCTTCACAACCTAATTCAGCCAATTTTGGTAATTCATCAAACGCAGAGATGCCACCACTAGCTATGAGTTTTATATGAGGTGTCTCTTGTAAAATTCTTTCATACAATTCAAAAGAAGGACCTTCTAACATACCATCTTTACTAATATCGGTACAAATAACGTATTGGATACCTTTTTGCTGATAATTTTGTATAAAAGGTATCAATTCTTGTTCAGAAGATTCTAACCATCCACCTATTGCTATTTTTTCTCCTAAGGCATCAGCACCTAAAATAATTTTATCGTTTCCGTATGTTGAAATCCAATGCTCAAAACGATTTGGGTCTATAACAGCTATACTTCCTCCTGTAACTTGGTTTGCTCCACTATCAAAAGCAATTCTTAAATCTTCATCCGTTTTTAATCCACCCCCAAAATCAATTTTTAATTGAGTGTTAGAAGCAATTTGCTCTAGAATTTTATAATTTACTATATGACTGGCCTTAGCTCCATCTAAATCAACCAAATGTACATATTCAATACCGTGAGCTTCAAACTCCTTTGCTATCTCTAACGGGTTTTCATTATAGATTTTTTTTGTGGAATAATCGCCTTTAGTCAGACGTACACATTTACCTTCAATTATATCAATAGCCGGAATTATTCTCATTTTACCAATGGTTTGTTAGATCAAAGTTAAGATTATCTCGGCACTTCAACAGATTGGATGATCATTTCAATAACTTTATCCGTAGTCATTCCTTCCATTTCACGTTCTGGAGTCAAAATAATTCTATGTCTTAAAACAGGGAACATACTTTTCTTAACATCTTCTGGTATCACAAAATCTCTACCTTGAATAGCGGCAAAACCTTTAGCAGCCATTAAAACTGCTATACTTGCCCTTGGAGAACCACCTAAATATAAATGTGGATGATTCCTGGTTTTACTAATGATCTCTGCTATATATTTAACTATCTTATCTTCGACAAGAATTTCATATATTTTACTTCGGTATTCCGCCAGTTCTTTTTCTGATAAAACAGATGCAATTAATGATTGCGGTAAAGCTCCTTTACGATTATTATGAGATTGTATAATCAAAACCTCTTCCTCTAAATTTGGATAACCTACATTAATTTTAAACAAAAAACGGTCTAATTGAGCTTCCGGTAATGCATAGGTACCTTCTTGTTCTATAGGGTTTTGTGTTGCCAGTACCATAAAAGGTGGTTGCATTGGGTATTTTGAGCCATCAATAGTAATTTGCCTTTCTTCCATTACTTCAAATAAGGCTGCTTGTGTTTTTGCAGGTGCCCTGTTAATTTCATCTATCAATACTAAATTTGAAAAAATAGGCCCTTTTTTAAATTCGAAGTCCGATGTTTTCATATTTAGAACTGAAGTTCCTAAAATATCTGACGGCATTAAATCAGGTGTAAATTGAATTCTATTAAAATTAGTATGTATGGTCTTAGCTAATAATTTTGCCGTAATTGTTTTTGCTACCCCAGGAACACCTTCTATTAGCACATGACCGTCAGCCAATAATGCTACCAAAAGCAAATCCATAAATTCATCTTGACCAATAATTACTTGATGCAATTGCTCTTTTATCTGTTGAACTGCAATTTTTAATTGGCTTAAATCTATCCTGTTATTAAATTGTAATTCCTCTTCTTTTGGATTTTCTTGTGTATTTTCCATATTAATTCGGATTTTTAAATGCTTCTATTAAAGTATTTAGTTTTATTAATTCTTGTGGTGAAATATTATTTTTTTGATGTATTTCATCAATATAATCGAAAAGCTTAACAACATTGTCTTTGCTATTACCACTACGTGAAGCCACATAGGTATAAAAATTATCATTAATAGCAATAGTAGGTACATGCAACTTCGTACGAATATAATCTAATATATAAGTAATCTTATGTTCTGCAATATTCTTATGTTCTGATTTTTCATAATACATATTGGCGATTGTTCTAGTAAAGGCTAAGGTTTGATTTTTTAATGGTGTAATAATTGGAATATATCTTTGCTTTCGTTTACCTTCAAAAATCACAAAAAATAATATGCCGAGTAATGCTATGTAATAAGCCCATTTTAAACTTTTTGAGCTTAATAAATATTGCATTGGAGAGGCTGCCATGGTTTTTTTTCCAGACTTATAATAAGCATCCCAAAATATTGGTTTAGCACTGTCTAAATATGATAAAATTGAAGCTGAATATTCATGATTAGGAGATTTTAATATATAATAATTGGTAAATGCTTCTGGGAAAGTATGAAAATAAAAATTTCCTTTACCAAATGGGTGTTTTATAAAATTAATTCCTTCAGAAACTCTCTTATCGTCTTCATTAATATAACCAGTTTTACCTAAAGCAATGGCATGTGCTGTATCAATCTTAGAGAATGAAGTATTGTAAAAACTTCTATCAAATTTAAATTCCTTAGTACTTAGTTTGTTATTGTATAATTTAAAAAAAACACTTTGTTCATAGGCAACGGAAGAAATAGGTTCAGTTTTTAAATTTAAGGTATCAATATTTACACCATGAGTAGAGATAAAAACATCGTTACCCCTATTTACAAATGCTAATAGTTTGTCAAATTCTTCTTCTCCAAAATTTAATCCGTCATCAATAAAAATATATGTACCTTTTTTTGTACTATCCTGTAAAAAAACATATGGTGGTATATCTATATTATCAATGGTAGTTTCCGGAAATAAATTATCCAATTCATTGCGTAAAACATAGGTTCCATATGGCATTTTATGCTTGGCTACATAGGAAGGAAACCAATTAATCGGCTTAGGTTTTACATATTCTACATAAATAATAGCAATAAAAATGACTATAAAAACACCAAGATATATTTTTGTCTTTTTATCCAAACTATGAAATGAGTTTATTTAATTCATTGAATTGAGTTTCCGCTTTGGCAAACTCTAATTCATTTATTTCAAAATTTCCATACCAAACAAAATCATATAAATAGGTACTTGAAGAGAATTTTTGTTTTATAATTTGAGATTTTATTTCTTTGATATAATCTTCATTGGTTTTTTGCTGCTGCCAATCAATTATTTGATGATTTGAGAGTTTTTGTAATGCCAATAAATAATAATATCTAACTGCCAAACGATAATTTTTCTGCTCTACCGCTTGCTGTATCAATTCAGATAGATCTTGATTCTTAATCAATTCTTCATCTTCTGTTAATTGCACAGTAGATTTATTTATTTTTCCAGAAATAATATGACTCATATTAACTTTTAAGAAGAATTTAAGCAATAAAAATAAAACTATGGCTGCAATGACATAAGGTACAATTTTAATTATTATAGCTAAAATTCCAGTTGCTTTTTCATTGCCAAATAACCAAGATAAAAAATTGTATAATACTCGTTTTAACCAATTAAAAAAACGTTCTAAAAATGTAGTTTGTCTTTTTTTGATTTCATAGTTAAATTCTTTATCCGTTCTATATTTTTCTAAATTATCAGCATCAAACCGCTTTAGTGTAATCATGCGGTTATCATAATTAACTTTAAGAGAATCTTTTTGGGCTGTAATAGATACAGTAAATAATACAAATATGTAAAGTAAATAATATTTCAATGGGTTATTGACCTAAACTGTCTATTTTTTCAATGGTTCCTGTTAAATTTTTTTGTTCATTTAAATCATAATAAATAAATACTGAGGCGATTAATGTAATTGAAGAAAGTACAAATCTACCAACATAAGACAATACATTTAAAGCTACATACACGGGGTCTCTAAGTAAATTAAAAGTATCAGTTGGATCATTTTCTCCAATCATTGTACCCATTTTAATAATTTGATAAATTAGTGCGGGAATAGAAAATACATATCCTAACATTCCAACTAATAGGCCAACTAATAATACAACACCAAAGGTGTTCCACCATTCTCCTTTTATCAAAGTAAAACAATGTGAAATAGTATCGCCAATATTTTTGTTTTCAAATACCATAATAGATGTGGCTAATGACAATACTACCCATAAATAAATACCGGGTACATAGCACATTATAGCACCAAAAAAGACCATGATAATAATTAAAATACCCAGTCCAATAAATTTCCAAATATTTTTGAATGTATTATTTCTTACATCAACAATATCAACATTGCCATTAGTGTTTATATAAGATTTTATATAGTATAGAGAGGTGAGAGATACAACTACATAAACTACTATAATAATAAGAAATAATAAGCCCATCCATCCAAATACAGATCCCATTAAACCAAAAACCGAATTAGGATCATCACTTCCAGCCAGGCCTTGCATATCACCAATAACACCAGTAAAATAACTTAATGACAAAACCATCAAAATAGCTCCCCCTAAAATAGTTGGCCCTGCTATTTTGATGATAGCTCCAAAATAGGCCTTCCAATTTTCTCTTATAAATTTAAATGTATCATTTATAATGGCTCCTAAATCTCTTTCTTTTTTAAATTCAATAAAACTATTGTGCTCCATCTTCTTGTATTTGCTTGGTTAATTGTATTGGATAAATAATATAATAATAAATAATAGCTGCTAAAGAGACTAGAATAACAATAATTGCCAACCAATCTGGCATTTCTGTATGTCTTGTTACAAACCCTTCTAAAAATCCTGCTACAATAAAAAAGGGAATGGTACTTACCATAATTTTTAATCCGGTCTTTATACTTTTTTTAAAAGAATCAAGTCTGGTATATGTTTTCGGAAAAAGTAAACCGTTACCTAATACCATTCCGGCACAACCCGCTATTATAATTACAGAAATTTCTATGGTACCATGGATCCAAATGGTTCTGGTTGATTCCCATAATAAATCCTTATCATAAAAAAAGTATAAGAAAGACCCTAACATAATACCATTCTGCATCATTACATATAATGTGCCTATTGAAAATAAAATACCCAATAAAAAAGCATACATAGCTACTTTAATATTGTTTATCGTTATAGAAACAAACATTTCAGTTTGACCTTCTTGCTTATAAACTGCCATTGGGTCTCCTTTTTCAATATTTTCTAAGGTCATATTCACATAGTTATCTCCAAGAATTAACCTTACAAAATCACCATCTTCTGAAGCCGAAAATGCACCGACAATAGCAAAAAACGCAAAAACTAAAAATGCGATAAGCAATTGTTTCTGGTGGTTATAAAATTCTAATGGAAATTCCGTTTTAAAAAAACTAATCAACCTGTTTTTGCCTTCTTTTTTTGTCTTATAAATCTTTTGATGAGCACTAGCTGCAATACTATTTAAATATTTTACAGTATTACTATTAGGATAAAATGTTTTGGCATAACTTAAATCATCTGTAATTTCAATATAAAGGTCAGATAATTTATCAGGGCTAATCTGTTCTTTTTTTGCGAGCACATTCTCAAATAACTGCCATCTATCTTTATGTATTTTAACAAAAGCTGCTTCTCGCATTTATATCATTTTAATGATTTGAAAATAGTAGATTATTTTTATATTCGCCGGTAGATAAATATCAAATACTATTTGTACAAATAAACGTAAAAATGGATAATTTTCAAATAGAAACTGCTCAAAATGTAAGTATTCATCAAAATGTAGCCAATGTAAGTACCAGAATAGGATCTTTTGTTCTAGATTTATTGATAATTGTAGGCTATTATATTATATTAATTTGGATAATGAATGCTTTAGACCTACCTCCTAGCATGGATCTTTGGTTTGTATATTCTATATTAGGGTTGCCTGTATTTTTTTATAGTTTATTATTTGAAGTATTGATGAATGGTCAAACTCCCGGTAAATATGCCAATAAAATTAGGGTTGTAAAAATTGACGGATCTAAACCAACATTTGGTAGTTATTTACTAAGATGGATGCTTCGTTTAATAGACATAGATCTTGCCGGTGGGTCAATTGCTTTATTGACTATTCTGTTAAATGGAAAAGGACAGCGTTTAGGTGATATTGCTGCCGGGACAACTATTATTTCAGAAAAAAAACGAATTAGTATACACGATACCTTAATTGCTGATATTCCTGAAGATTATGTCCCTACTTTTCCTCAGGTAACTACACTATCGGATACAGATATTCAATCAATTAAAGAGATGTATAGCACAGCCAAGAGAAAAGGGAATCATAATGTTATAGTTAAACTACATAACAAAATTATTCAGATAACAGATATTAAAACTGAATTGAAACCTATTGAGTTTATTGATATTGTGATTAAAGATTATAATTACTATACGCAACAGTAAGCCACATTATTCAATTCCCTTTGGAGAAAGTTTTAGTAATTTAAATTTGATATTAATAATCGCCTAGTGTTTCAGCATTTTGTGCTAAGCCAATAGCTAATTGCTCATCATTAGGAGCTTTACCATGCCAGGCGTGAGTGTGCATCATAAAATCAACACCATTACCCATTACAGTATGAAGTAATATACAAACGGGTTTTCCTTTTCCGGTTCTACTTTTGGCTTCTTTTAATCCCATTATGATGGCTTCAATATCATTACCTTCTTTTATTTCTAACACATCCCATCCAAAAGCTTCAAATTTTGCTTTTAAATCGCCCATTGGCATAACATTATCTGTAGATCCATCTATTTGCTGCCCGTTATAATCTACTGTTGAAATAAGATTATCTACTTTTTTACCTGCCGCGTACATCATGGCTTCCCAAACTTGACCTTCTTGTAACTCACCATCCCCGTGAAGGGTATAGATCAAAGAATCATCACCATTTAATTTTTTCGCTTGTGCTGCACCTATGGCAACCGACATACCTTGTCCGAGAGAGCCTGAAGCAATTCTAACACCGGGTAACCCTTCATGCGTTGTAGGATGTCCTTGTAAACGAGTATTTAATTTTCTAAATGTAGCTAATTCTTTAACGGGGAAAAATCCACTATGAGCCAACACACTATAATATACCGGAGAAATATGACCATTTGATAAAAAGAATAAATCTTCATCTTTTCCGTCCATGGAAAAATTGGTCGAATAATGCATGACCTCTTGATATAGCACCGTAAGAAATTCTGCACAGCCCAAAGAACCTCCAGGATGTCCTGAATTTACGGCATGCACCATTCGTAATATATCTCTTCTTACTTGTGTGGTAAAATTTTGTAATTCCTGTATTCTGGACATTATTTTTTAGTTTTAAACGTCTCAAAAATACAAAACCTCTCTAAATTGCAAATTTTAAAACTATATAATTATTGCCTAGTTATTAACAGCTTACTAAACCAATCCATGATCTGATAATGGTAACGAATAATAACGTTTACCTGTAGCATTATAAATAGCATTAATTATGGCCGGTGCTATTGGAGGAACGCCAGGTTCTCCAACTCCTGTTGGTTTCTCATGGCTACTAATAATTTCTACATTAATATCAGGAGTTTGATGAATGCGTAGCATTTGGTAATCGTGATAATTACTTTGTTCAATGGCACCTTCTTTAGCCGTTATTTTACCATAATAAGCCAAAGACATACCAAAAATTGCTGCACCTTCCATTTGAGATTTAATGGTATCCGTATTTACTGCCGTACCACAATCAATAACTGAAGATATTTTGTGAATTTTTAGCTTGCCATCAATAACAGAAACTTCTACAATAGATGCTACATAGGTTAAAAAACTATAGTGAATGGCTATTCCCATTCCGTGTCCCTCAGGTAGCTTTTTACCATAATCTGCATTTTTTGCAGCAGTTTTTAATACGTTTTTCAGTTTTGCATTATCAAAATGATATCCGGAATCTGATTCTACTATATGGTCTTTTCCTATTAAATCTAATCTAAATTGTAATGAATCTTTACCCGCTTTGGCAGCCAATTCATCAACAAAAATATTTACAGAAAAACTTTGTATGATATTAATTACTGAACGGAACCATCCTATTCTTACATGGGCAAGAGCTTTACCATTTTCGCAACGTACATTATCTATTTGATAAGGAATATTTGTTAAGCCCATACCAAATTCAAAGCCTGCAGCATAACCCGTATCAGGAGCAAATGTTGATGTAATAGATGGATAGGCTACCCTATGCAGCCAACCGGTAACATTTCCATTATCATCTAATGAAGCTTTCATATATTGTGCACTAACTGCATGGTAATAGCTGTGCTGAATATCATCTTCACGGGTCCATATCACCTGAACAGGAGCATTTATTGCTTTAGCAACAGCCACAGCTTCTACCATAAAATCGGGTTTAGATTTTCTACCAAATCCACCACCTAAAAAAGTAATATTTACAATCACATTTTCTTCATCTATTTCTAAATAGTCAGCTATTTCTTTCCTTGCTGTTTGTGGGTCTTGAGTTGGTGCCCAAACTTCACATTTACCGTCTTTAATTATAGCGGTTGCATTTGGTACTTCCATAGGTGCATGAACTAAATGCGGCAAATTATAAGTACTTTCAACAATATGTGCAGCATTTTTAAATGCCTTATGTACATTACCATCATTCCGTATTTCTTTCCCTTTTTTATGTACGTTATCGGTTATCATTTTCGCATATGCATCACTATTATATCCTTTATTGTTTCCGTTATCCCATACTATTTCTAATGCTTCTTTTCCTTTAAAAGCAGCCCATGTATTATTTGCGATAACTACCACACCACCTAAAACTCCAAAGGGTTTAGCAATTCTTGGTATTTCAATAACATCAACAACCCCGTTAATGGCCATAGTTTTTGTTTTATCAAAACTTTTGACCGTTCCAAAAGTGACAGGACACCTTGTAATTGCAACATATTTCATTTCCGGTATTTTGATATCCATTCCGTATTTTGGTTTGCCAGATGCAAAACCCGCACCATCGATACTTTTTAGACCTTTGCCTATATATTTAAAATCCTTTCGATCTTTTAAAATTGGATTTTCAGGAATGGCAATTTCTGCAGCTTCATGTAACAAATCACCATAAAATAATTTTTTATTATTTGTTGTATCAATTACATAATGATTTTCCGTTATTAAGGTAGATTGATCTACATTCCATTTATTAGCAGCAGCTGTAATTAACATTGCTCTGGCAGTAGCACCCATTTTACGCATTGTTTCATAAAGTGTTCTCACGCTTCGAGATCCATCAGTATTTTGGTTTCCATATTTTGGATGCCCGATAGCTTGCTCAACACTTACCAAATTCCAATCAGCATCCATTTCATCAGCAATAACAGACGTTAATGCGGTACGAATACCTTGCCCCATTTCAGATCGTGAGGCAATTAAAATTAAATCGCCATTATCTTTTAATTGAATAAATAGATTGGGTTCAAATGTTTTGCCATTAAAAGCTCTTTTCATTGGACTCTTTTCAGTTGATGAAGGTACATTACAGGCTATGATTAAACCACCCGAGGCTAGTCCTACACTTCTAATAAAACCTCTTCTTGTAATTTTTTGGATTGGGTTCATTCTATTTCGGTTTTAGCATTATTCAATTCAGCAGTTTTATGGATTGCACTTCTTATCCTTTTATAGGTTCCACATCTACAAATATTTCCACTCATTGCTGCGTCAATATCTTTATCGGTTGGATTGGTATTTTTATTTAGCAAAGCTAGGGCAGATATGATTTGGCCCGATTGACAATATCCGCATTGAGGTACATTAAGCTCTTCCCAGACTTCTTGTAACACTTTGTTTTCATTTTCAACACCTTCTATAGTAAGGATACTTTTACCTTCAACTTCAGAAACAGGAGTTAAGCAAGACCTGATTGGATCTCCATCAATTAACACGGTACAAGAACCACAGACTCCTGTTCCACAACCATATTTGGTTCCTGTTAACTCTGCAAAATCTCTAATTGCCCATAATAAGGGCATGTTAGAATCTACATCAATTTGATGTTTTTTGCTATTAATTGTTAATGTAATCATGTATAATTTGTTTAAGTTATTGCTAATTATAATCACTAAATTTATAATATATTCTGAACAATGAAAGCTTATAAGATGTTAAATATTATTTATTTAGATTCTTAAATAAAGGTATTTACTAATTTCTTGTAAAATATTATAAAAATATTAGGTGGTAAATCATCAAATTTATTACATTTGCAGCCACTTAAAAAAAGTGATGTTCATTAATTTTGGAGAGGTGCCGGAGTGGTCGATCGGGGCTCCCTGCTAAGGAGTTGTACCTTTACGGGTACCGGGGGTTCGAATCCCTTCCTCTCCGCAATCAAATAGAATTGATTAAGCTTTTTGAAATAAAAATTAATCAAGCTCGCTTGAATTGGTTTTTATTCTAAAAGATTTAAATGTGCCTTAGGCACATTTCCAATTCTATTAGCAGAATGTGGTAAAAGGGATCAACGAAGTTAATCTCTTCTTTCATATTTTTGATAACCTATTCAGGGTGTAGCCCCGCATCAAATGCGGGATAAACTACGCTTTGATGTATTGAAAAGTAACAAAAATTGTTACAGGGTTATTATAAAAGTTTGATAACCATTTCGGGGTGTAGCGTAGCCCGGTTATCGCGCCACGTTTGGGACGTGGAGGCCGCAGGTTCGAATCCTGCCACCCCGACAAAAAAACAGTAAATTATAGATTAGTAACATCGCGTAGCGTGTTACCCTCTTGCTTTTCCCCCTTAGTTTTACGAACACGCTTATATAGAGAATTTTTTATGATTAGTTAATTCTATTTAACGAACTATCTTTTTTACGGGAAAACCATAATAAAATTACTGGTTTACCAAACCGTTTATCTCATACACTCAATTGATTTTGAATTATGATAAAAGTCATAAAACTATAATTCGCAATTTAGTAACTTTGTTACTATCTTCTAAATATAGAATCCTAAAACTTGTATTAGATAAATCAAAGTTGTTGAGAAACTCATTAGGAACAATTAGTTGTCTAGAGGGAAATATTTTATAAAAATATAAACTAAAAATCTAACTTTTAAAATATTAAAAACAATGAAAGAAAAAATCAATTATCTATTTGTACTCTTTTGTGTGTTCGCTATAAACATGTATAGCCAACCTTATAATTTTCCAATAAGACCTGGAGATGAAGAATGGAAGCAATTTAATAATTCTGAAGAAATGTATTTGGCTTGTCAAATACCTGAAGAAATGTTAAAATCAATGTCGACTGGAGATTTAGTAACAACATGTTTAAATTATCCGCTTTTAAGCACCCTATTCGCATATGACGATTTGCAGACAGGTTTTAATGCTTTGACAAAAAAATTCAATGGTATTCAAGAATTAATAAGTAGAAAAGATTCAGGAACCGAATTAATAAAAGTTTACTCGAAAATGTCTCCTAATAATTATAATTCTGAATGGACAGATGAACAAAAAGGAAACTTTACATTTGAGTTTTCGTATATTGAAACCTTTCTTGCCCAAAAGGTTATTTTATCTACTTTAATAGTGGCTGAGAAAAAAGACTTGGTAAAATTGTGTTTTGATAAGTATAATTCTAAGCAAAAACATATTTCTATTTTTAGCACACATGGCACCTCTATTTCGATATGGGTAATGGGGAGATCTTTGGAGTCTGATACCTCGCAAAACCTAGAGAGTGACAAAGCTAATTTTGCTAAAAGTATTTTTATTGAAAAAGGTCTGCTTGTTGATTTGGCTATCATTGACGATATAATGGAAAAAGGACGAATGTTTATAGAATGAAATATATATATATATTATTCGTCATATTGATAGCTTGTAATAAGCATGATGAGGAAATTTGTTTGACTTTCTCTCCTAAGCCATCCGACCAATATATATTTCCTGTAAGGCCAGGGATGCCCGAATGGGAAGAATTGACTAGTGGACAAGAAATGATTGACATCCTTCAGTTACCTGAAGATAAACTTACAAGTATCAGTACTTACGGCTTGGTTGAAACGTGCTTGGACTACCCTTTGTTAAGTAGTATGCTTGCATTTGAAAGTATTCAAAAAGGTACTGAAAGTCAAATGAATAATTTTAATGGATTCATTACACTTGAATCAAGAAACGAGGCAGGTCGCTTAATGTTGAACCGTTTTAAACTAATGAACCCTTCTTGTCCTCCTAACAATACTGATATAGTAGATTACAGCTTGTTTTTCATTTACATGAGTATGGTACAAGCCCAAAATATTTTTATAGAACAATTGACTCCCGCCGAAAGAAGGGAACTTTTAAATGAAGCAATTAATAAATATATTGAGTTTAAGAGAATCGGAGACCCATATAGTATTTTTAATCTAAAAGTAGAGGCACTAATCATGGCCAGAGTAATGGTTCTTGAAAACTATGCCCCTTTTTTAGAAGAAATAGCTACTAATAACTTTATGAACATCTTTATAAATGATGTTGAACTAAACAATAATATAGAAACCTTAAATATAATATTAGATTATGCAAACCAATTTTAAATTCCTTAAATTACCAACAAACTTATCTGTAATAGTAAGTCTCTATGCTTTATTATTTCCTTTAAACAGCTCTTTTGCACAATCAACAACTGTGTACACTCCAAATGGTACACCAGTAACTGTATTAATATTTAATGAAATGTCGCAAAGCCAGATTATTGCCACTAACGCTCAAGCGGCAGCGGCATTTCCTAATGCAACAATAATAAACGATGCTTCAACAACATATAATTGCCATGCGTATGCATGGTATTTGACAGAATGTACAGGTTGTACAAATTATTGGATGAATACACCTGGTGATGATAAATATTGGCAGGATGGTAGTTATATTGAAATCTCCTCAACGGAGGCGGAAAAAATATCCTATGCAAGTGATGATCATTCAGCAATTGAATCAGTCGTTTCAGGAAAATATGATTCAAAATGGGGGCAATGGCCTTTAATGAGGCATAATCCTACCTATACTCCATATAATTCCTCTGTTTTAAAATATTATAAAAGAAATTTCACACCACCTTCAATATCTGGACCTGATATAATTTGTTCAGCAGGATCTCCTTTTACTATGAATAATCTTCCTAGTGGATCAACTATTACTTGGAGCAAAAGTAGTAATATTACTATGAACTCATCTCAAGGCTCGAATCCTTGTAACTTTTCTGCAAGTGGTTCAGGAATCGGATGGATAAAGGCAACAGTATCTGGCTATTCTACTCAAAAAAACTTGTGGGCAGGCCCACCTTCACCTAATGAATTGGATATTCAAAATTCAAATTATAGTGGACAGGATTTTTTTGTAGCTGGGGAACAAAATGTTCTGTGGGTTACAACCAAAACTTATGCTGTAGATGAAACCGTTATGGGTATTGATGATTATGACTGGAATTACAGTTCTGGTTGGAGTCATTTTGAAACGGAAGATAAAGATATGGTTTCTGTGGTATTTGTACCTCCTTACAGTTACGGCTATGAAACTGTTTACGTCAGGGCTCATAACCCATGTGGAGAAGGGAATTGGCATAGCGAGTCTTACCAGATAATGCAAAATTATTATCTAAGTTTTTACCCTAACCCCACCTACGGTGAAACCACAGTTTCTATTGAACAAGGTAACCCGGAAGAAACGGATCAGAAATCGTCATCAGCCGAAACAACTTTTGATAAAATTGGAGAATGGGATTTAGAAATTTACGACCTCATGAATGTTCAAAAATTAAAAAAAGACAAACTGAAAAGTAAAAGCATAAAAATACAAACAGCAGGCTGGAATGAAGGTATTTATATTGTTCGTGTAAAATATAAAGATGAAATACTAACAGGAAAACTATTAGTGACAAAATAATTTAATTCTAAGAACTTCAAGGTTTTTGGATAGCCATGAATCTCTTATTTTGATAAAATTCCGTACTTAGATTATAAACTAAAATTAAAGTATAAATTATCTTGTGTAACAATTAATAGCATATTATATTTGCCGAACCTTAAAGACGAATAAAATTTGTTTTTAAATAGTTCTTTTTTAACTTTAGTGTGCAATTCGGTGAACAGCATATAGTTAAAAGTGTTTAATACATTGAAATATAAGGGGTTGTGAAATTTTAATTAATCCTGCCACCCCGACCATTAAAAACCTATAAATCATTTGATTTATGGGTTTTTTTATTTTCATGAGGTTGAAGCTTGCTTCATAACCGAAATGAAAATAATAATAATAAAAATGCAGTAGCATTTTAGTTTTTAATGAGCACTAAACCATCTATAGGATCATGAGTGAAACGAGTAATCCTGCCACCCCGACAAGAGAAAGCTTTTCACAATAGTAGAAGGCTTTTTTATTTGTTCTTGTTAACTTCAATATAGGTTCGTTGATAAGTCAATTTTCTTTGAGCAACTTGAATGGTATTATCAAAATTCTTCCTTGCAAAGCGATTAGGCAAATCAATTTTCAACATTTTGACAATATGTTTTATATCTAATAAATTATCTTATTTAATAATTGTTTTCAATGTTTTTAATTTATAAAAGTTCAAACCTAACAGTAACTAGATATAGCTTTTCACCATCTGCATTTAAATAATAAAGAGCTTCTTTTATTGTAGCAGAGTTATGATCTGATATCATAATTATTTTACCAATTTTTCTACCATTTTTTAAAGCAATCTTTTCTGCTTTTTTCTTGGCCTTTTCTATGGCATTATATGATAAATTTTCTAATTGCTGATTCGTTATTTTAAAAATTACATCTTTATACATAATATTTACCCCAGCACTTTTGATACTTAATACATTCTCAAACTCTTCTTTTGATTCAGTTTCAAAAATTAACATTACACTTTTATCTTGACTATATGATAAATATTTCATTGAAATTTCTTTAAATCTTTGTCTATCAAAGCCTGCATTTTTTAATTTTTTAAAATAGTTTTCTTTTATATCTGCAAAGGTTATATCTTCTTTATTAATTACATTATTTATTAGATATTTTGACATTTCAATGCTTGCAATATATTTTTCTGCTTTTGCCTTATAATTAACCGTACCTAATACTTCTATAAAAGGTGTGTTTTGTTGTTGTGCAACCATTATTATTGGTGATATTATAAGTACTATACTTATGATTATTTTTTTCATTTTTTATAAATTTTAATTGTTATATTTATTTTTTATAAATTTCTATATTGGTAAGAAATGGAGTATTGGTTTTCACCTCCTCCTCCAAGTACTTTATCAGTAAATTTTATCAGATTTTCGGAAGCATCCTTTTCAAAATTATCGTAAAGACGATGATTTAGAAATTGGGATGTTATTTTCTCTAATTTATAAGGTGCCAAATAATTTAGATTTACATTTAAGCTTCCAAAAGTGAATATTTCTGACCACATGATTAATTCAGGTTGTTGCCTTAAGTCTTTAAAGAGACCTGTTTCTTGTGTGTTATAATGAAAATTTCGGTTGTTTATTGCCGAACCACCTATTGCATGTATTACGTCATTATTATCAAAATTAAATGTAATAGGAAAAATTGCTGATGCACCGTTTAGAGTATAAATGTTGCTTTGAGCGTTGTAATTTGCATTTATTTTTAAACCAATATCTTCTGACTGAAAATTTATTTGTGAGATTATACCAAAATCATCATGATTAATAGTAGTGATAGATTCTAGATTATCAAGACTTATACTTTTTATTTCTTTGATGTCATTATTTGTAGTATATGCTATTTGTATTTCCTTAAATGAATTTACATTAACAGTACCAAAATAAACAAATTCAATTGTAGTAATTAAATTATTGTTATTGTAAGTAAGAATTAATTCTTTACTGTTCGATAAAATATTGGTGATGGGCTCAATAGAAATTTTTTTAGGAAAATAAGCTTTTGGACCATTGTCATCATCACTGCTACATTGTAAAAATAGCAGTGGAATTATTAGTAAATAAATTATTTTTTTCATAGTTTTTATTTTATAAAAATGAGCAGCGTGTTTCTAATTATTTTTTTCATTAATTATATTTTAATAATTTGATTTCCTTTTTAATGGAGATAAATTGAATTTGCAACAGTATCCTCAGTACTTTCTGTTAAATTGTTTGATTGTCCATTTTTCCAAATTTTAGCTATTGTTTTACCTTCTTCATACACATATCCTACAACATAGACATCACTATTATTTAAGGTTACTGATCTGGCTACATTACCAAGTACGTTTCCTGTTGATAGCGAATTAGCCTCACCATTTATCCATAGTGTCGCAACCAAACCTTTATAACCTGCAACATATACATTATTATTTTCTACCGCTACAGAATAGGCTTTAGCATCCACACTAAGATCGGTTAAATTACTTCCAACACCGTTTTTCCAGATTTTGGCAACATGATAACCATCAATAAATTCATAACCTACCACATAGACATCATTATTATCTACTGCTACTGAGTAGGCCCTAGCTTCATGGGTGCCATCTGTTAAATTAGTTGCACTACCATTTTTCCAGAGTTTAGCTACATCAACAAATCCTATTGACTCATAACCTGCCACATAAACATCATTATTTACTACTCTAATTGATTCTGCTAAGGCATCATGGTTACCATTGGTCAAATTGCTTGAAACACCATTTTTCCATACTTTTGCTACAAAAGTACTTCCACTTGTTTCATACTCGAAGCCAGCAACATACACATCGCTATTCACTACTGTTACAGAACGGGCATAAGATGTAAATGCGTTACTTGATAAATCAATAGCATTTCCATTTTTCCACAGTGTAGCTTTTTTAGTAAGGTTTATTTTTTCAAAACCCGCAACGTAAACATCATTATTAGCAACTGTTACAGAATGAGCTTCTGCTGTATAGGTTCCGCCCGTCAGTTCACTTGCAGTACGATTTTTCCAAAGCATAGGGATGTTTTTTATTTTTCCTACAACATATATATCAGGTGATGCTGATGTGGTGGGTTGCTCTGGAATATTATTGTTATCTTCACTACAGCTCATTGTAAAAAGAGCTATAAAGATGAGTAGGATGTTTTTAATTATTTTTTTCATCTGTTTATATTTGTTGTTTTTCAATGTTTAGATGGGATTCCCCATTTTAATCATTTCGGTTTCAACTTATTTGTTATCGCTCATTTTATGTATTAAAAGTATTCGAATACGATTTTTACTAATTTGATAACACTTCCGTTGTTTATTACCATATATAAAGTTTCATTTGAATCGTAATAAAGTCCTTGAATTCTTCCAAAAAAAGATTCATTGGTTAATTGTAATGGCACGATACTTATAGAACGCTCATGTTCAAAAACCGAAACATCATCTCTATCACTATTAAAACCAACATTAAAAATGTGTATGTTATAAGTATCGGTTATCAATAATTTGTTTTCATCTTCTACATAATCCATTCCACGAATATTTAATTTGAATGGTAATTTATAAAAAGCAAATGACGACACCCCTTGTTGTTCATTTATGATGTTTACATCATGATAATTAAATGATTTTGTATTACGATTATAACTAATTAGGTCTCTACCACTTTCGTTGGTCACTGCATGACAACTATATCGGTTTGGTGAAAAAGGGATGTCATCTACAGCTGGATGATGAAAAGCAGGGTTACTTGGCTGATATGTACGAAATTTATTGTTATTCTCTAAAACAGAGAGTAGCTCAAATGGATTGGTGTCATAAACACCAATTGACGTAGTCGTTTGACCAACACCGGTAACTTCTTCTACAAAATTTAAATTAGATTTTTGAAAGCGGATATACCTTCCTTCTTCTGCAGATGGATTAGGGACCAATAAATGATCACCAAAACCATCAAGGTTATTATATGTATCACCTGTTAAAAAAGTAGTAACATCTACACTAATTGCGTCTTTGACATTATTAAGCGTTTCAATTAAATCATCTAATTTATTGACGCCATCAACTTTAGTCATACTATTCCCTGGAATGGCAAAAGTGTTTCCACCCTCATAAGGGATGGGATTATCTCCGAATTTTAAATAGTTAACTTGATTGTTTTCAAATTCATAAGTATTAAAATCTGCGGGGATAAGGTGTATAGTATTTAAATCACCATAAAAGACTAGAAAAGCCTCTCCACTAGGTCCAAAAAATATGGCGTCGGCATAATCTTCATCATTGTCAAATTTCCAAAGACCTACAAACTCACTGGCATAATCTGGAGGGGATTGAGGTGTTGAATCATCATCCTTTTTACAAGAGGATAAAATTAAAATAGAGACTAGTAAAATTGAATAAATTGTTTTTAGTTTTTTCATTTTTCATTTTTTTTATTAATATTATTATTCCTAATAAGTATACCATATACTTACTCAAAAGAGTGGTTAGTTCTTTTATAGACTCGCTTCATTTATTAATATTGATAAACCAATAAATGAAGCCTATCTCATCATATAAAAATTTTTATATAAATTCTTTAGAGGACAAAACTAGATGAAGTATGAAATTACAAATTGGACCAATGTGTCAAATGATGGGACTATTGTTTCATTTGTTGTCAGGAGCAGATTTTTTATAGGTATCTCGCCAATTCTTAGGCGTACTATGTAACTGTTTTTTAAACGTTTTTATGAAATACCCGGCGTCAGAAAAACCTATTTGATATGCAATTTCGTTTATGTCTAAATTTGAACTTAAAAGTAATTGCTTTGCTTTTTCAATTCTTATATTGTTAATATAGGCTGTCGTTGACATTTCGGTAAGTGATTTAATTTTTCTGTGTAATTGACTACGACTTAATCCAAGTTCTTGTGAAAGAATCTCAATATTAATATTTTTATCTTTATTGAATACTAAGCTATGTAGCTTATCAATAAAGTCTAAATCTTTAGGTGCTAATAAAGCATTGACCTCTTTTTTAACGTTAAAGTACTTTTTAAAATAACTGGCTCTTATTTTTTGTTTGTTTAAAAGGTTATGAATTACTGCTAATAATTCTTGCTCTTCAAAAGGTTTTTCTAGAAAAGCATCAACACCTATTTTATATCCCTCATTTTTATTTTCTAAGTTAGATAAAGCACTGACCATAATAAAAGGTATGTGAGAGGTTGTCCAATCTTTTCTCAGTTCTTTACAAAGCTGAAAGCCATCCATTATGGGCATTATCGCATCACTCAAAATGAAGTCACAATGATTTTTCTTAACATATTGCAGTGCTGTTTTTCCATTCTGAAAGTAGCTAACATTGTAAGTATTGTCTAAAAGTTGACTATAATATTCCAGCAAACTGGCATTATCATCTACTACTACTAACTGAAATTCTTCTTTTAAGGTAGATGAAGGGTTAGAAGGTAATAATTCTATCTTATTTTCATCGTTAATACTGTCATTACTTTTTTGAATTGGGAGTGTTATAGTAAACGTTGTTCCTTGATTAACAGTACTTTCAACTTTTATTTCACCTTCCATCAATTGGATAATCTCTTTTGTTAAAGACATACCTATACCAGATCCAAGATTATTTTCTAAGTCAAAAGTTTTATAATATCTATCAAATATTCTTGGCAAATGTTCCGCTTGTATACCTTTACCGGTATCACTCACTTTAATGATAAAATTATTTGGTGGTGAAGCTAACAATTCAAGGGTTATAATTCCGTTTGTTGGCGTAAATTTTAAAGCATTTGTAATTAAATTGAAAATAACTTTTTTTAAATTTTGGACATCAATACTAGAAATTAAACTTTCTGTTGAGCTGTTAAGTAAAAGTTCTTTTCTTTGGTTTTTTGCTCTAGATTCAAATAAGGCGATACACTGTTTCAAGAAGATGACAATATCTTTAGAAACATAGTTTAATTCAAATCTTTTTACATCTATAGCGACTAGATCTAACATCTGATTTACTAGACTTAATACTTCTTTTGAACTTTTTTTAATAGTGCCTATTGCTTTTTTTTGTTCTTCAGTTATTTCTTCTTTAGCAAGTAAAGAAGTATTTCCTTTTATTAGGGTTAATGGTGTTTTAATTTCGTGAGATATTTCTGCATACATTTTAGATTTTAAGCTATTGATCTCTTTTAGGTTTTCTAATTTATTTTTGATGATTAATTTATTTTTAAAATGTTTCCAAAAATAAAAAAGTATACTTAAAAGAGTCGATGAATAAAGAATCCAAGCCCAAAACGTATTATAAAAAGCCCTCTTTATAGTTAATGCAAATGATTGTATTGAAGTTGTATAAAGCGGGTTTTCAGCTTTTATTTGAATTTGATAGTTACCATGCGGTAAATTGACAAGCGAAAATGAATTTGATGTCCCTAAATCAACCCAAGAATCGTATAAGCCATTTACTTTATACGAATACGTTGTAGATTTTGGGTTGTAGTAATTTGGTGCATTAAAATGAAATGATAAATTACCATAATTATAAGGTAACACAAGTTTATTTTGAGTTTCTTGGTTAAGTAATTCATCATCAATACCTTTATCAACATGAATTGTTTCTATTTTTAACTTAAGCGTATCTTTATTTGGAAGTTGCAATGTACTGGCATCAAAAGTTACTATTTCGTTTTCAGTACCTAAAAATATTTGATTGTCTTGGCTAAAACCAGCACTCATTAAAAATTCATCAGAGCTTAGTCCCAATTTTTTATTAAAATTGGTAAAAGATTCATCTGAAGGATTAAATTTAAAGAGGCCTGATGAGTTAGTTCCTAACCAAAGAGAGCCTTCATTGTCAGACTCAATAGTTAGTACTTTAGCATCTAAAAGACCATCTTTTCTTCCCCAGTGTTTAAAAGTTGAATTTTTCTCATTATATAGATGCAATCCTCCCTCAGTTGCTAACCAAATATTATCATTTTGATCTTTGTGTATATCCATAATAATATTATTGGTTAAGCCATTTTTTTTATTTCTTATTAAATGCTTTACCGATTTAAAACTATTGTTTTTAGTTATAAAAAGCCCATCAAGTGTTGCAATCCATAGTTCATCATGATGTTTTAAGAGATCGGTAATAACCAACGATTTTAATTTTTGATTACCAATTTTGTTTAAAAAATTTAAAGTTTCATCTTTTAAATTATAATAACCAAAGTTATATTGTCCGGCAATCAAAATTCTATCATTATCAGGTAATATTTTCCAAATATTACCTTCTGCCTTGAAGTCTTTTAGAGCAAAACTTTTAGTTTGACCTGTTTTTAAGTTAATATGCCAAAAATTAGCTTGATCATTTTGATCTTTTCCTGCAGCATATAGATTGTTATTTACTTTTTTAAACGCAGTAATATTACCCTTTAGGTATGTTTTAAGCTCTTTATTTTTGTAATAACTTTTCAGTCCTTTTTCATTGGCTAACCAAAGCACATTGTTTTCAAGTTGAATTTCTCTAACCTTTACATCTTTTACATTTTGCCAACCATTATCTGCATCTCCATAGGTTTTTTTATGATTACTAAGATGGTATACACCTTTTTTTGTGCCAATCCATAAATCTCCTTTTTTAGTTTCATAGTAGCTTAATACTGTATTGTCATCAGATTTGTTACTATATTTAAAAAAGGGAATTAAACTATTTGTTGTATCATCATATCTAAAAATTTCATCTTTTGATGTGATTAATATTCCATAAGATGAAGAAAATAACTTTATTGATCCCCAAAGGGTTGAATTAGAATTATCAAGATTTAATTTATGACTACTTAATTTGTTAATTAAGGAATCTTTAATCTGATATTTTGAAATATATTGATTTTCTAAAACAAAAAAATTATCTGTATTGATTTCAGCAATCGTCTGATGATTTTGTTCGCTAATACTACGAATATGATTAGACTTTTTATTTAATAAAAAAAGGCCATCCTTATTGCTCAAAATCAAATGTTCTTTACCTAGATTAGTTATATTTATATAAAAACTTTTTGATATATACTTGAAACTCTTATAAGGTTTTTTAGCCATTAGCAAACCTCTATCAGAAACTACCCAAATTTTATCGTTAGATATAACAATTCTCTTAACTACGGTTGGTTGTTCACCTTCGATTAAAAAATTTTTGTCAAAGGTATGTTTGTACGGATTAAATTTTTGCAAACCACCTCCAATGGTTCCCAACCAAAAATTACCTGTTTCATCCTTTACTATATTACGTACCCAATTACTTGCAATACTATTATTGTCAAATGGCTTGTTATAATACTTTTTAAAATTTATTCCATCAAATCTATTAAGACCATTTTGCGTGCCTAACCAAAGATACCCGTTATCGTCTAATTGAAAACAAGAAACCCAATTAGAAGATAAACCGTTTTCAGCATTATAATTTTCGCCAGTTTCATTTTGTCCCAAACCTTTAGTAAGACAAAAGAATGTAAGTGTTATACAAATTAATATTTCTATTCTTTTATACTGAACCATTCAAAAGTTTTGATTTTAAAAATTTCTAACAAAAACAATAAGTACACCATTGCATACTTTTAATATAACTATAAAAATACATTAGTGTTCGATAAAACTTTTTAAAAGTGGGATTTCCATAGATGGCTTTCACACTCTATTTATATATTGATTTTCATCACAAGATTTCGATATGAACAAAAATACACACTTTAGCGGAACACCAATGATAAAACAGTTAATAAATAATCCTGAGACAGAGTCATCAGAGTATTCTATGTCTTGAAAAATAGAGACAAAGGGTCTTGTTATTATCAAAATTAACTGAATCTAAACAAGAAAAGTTGTCCTTTTATTCTCTTGGATTTCTCGAATATCTTCAAGCAAAGATTTAATATATAAAAACTTAAAATTTTATTAATGTTTTTTAGTAAAAATTGTATATTTGCCCACCTTTAAAAAGGTAAAAAAAAAACAAAAGTTCTTATCAAATAAGTTACCTAGTGAATGTATTAAGACGTAACTTTTTGATTATTAAAAATATAGTGTGGTTTGACAATATTCTGCCATCACGACAAACTAAAGCTATTGGTATACGTTGAAAGTTCACTTTCTCAAGAAAATTATAAGCTTTGTTACAAATTAAAATTTCATTCATGATTAGCAAAAACTAATCATAATGGTGGCATAGCTCAGCTGGATAGAGCACCTGCCTTCTAAGCAGGCGGTCCTAGGTTCGAATCCTAGTGCCATCACAAAAAATTAATTACAAGCGAGTTTCAAAATGAAACTCGCTTCTTTTTTGATATAAAGAGAAATGATTTTTTGTTCAAAACCAAAACCTCTATTTTTCAATCTATTTTGCTATAATTAAAATTCTGCATTTTTATTCCAATTGAAAACATCAACAGCTTTCCAATTATTTTCTCTTTGTTGATACCAAATGGTTACATTATCATCTTTATTTATCCTCCATGTAACCTCTTTTATTGAAATGGAATCTTTTGTATACTCTTCTTTTGAAATATAATGTTCAAGATTACCTCTAAACTCTGGTAGACTACCATCCATTATAAATATTTCTTGAGCTATTGGTGCACCAAAACTTTGATTAATCTGCTCTAATGTCTGCTCTTTGAGGTAACTGTTAATCAAACGGCTAAAATTATATGGTCGTAACTTCCCTACTGATTTACCAATATACTGAAATACATCTGTTGTAGTATACTCTTTATTATTTGTATGATCTATACAATTCCAATTATAATATAAGTATTCTGCCCTAGGTGAACGTACAAAAATTGAATCAAGCTTTATGTTTTTTAATTTTTCTTTAAACATACTTTTATCATAGGGTGAAATATTATTGAAAATAGTATCCATATTTACAATTATATTATATACAGTATCTTTATTTTTTAATAATACAATCTCAATTTCATTTTGATAACAAATTGCTACATCTTGTCCATTAGCAACAGTGATTTTTTGATCTTTTAGTGGATAGACACTAATGATAGAAGTATAATCTGAATTATACATTGCTAATTTTTTCTTTGTAGTTGTTGGTTTGCTATCACAGTATATAGTATCTAATACTTTAACTTGTTTTATATCTATAGTTTGTACTTTATCTTCCTTTTTACAAGAATAAAAGCATATCATCAATAATATGAATAGTGTTTTTTTCATATATTTCTAAATAATAGTTTTTAAGTAATTTTTTTATGGTTAAATAAATCAAAAGTAGCATTGCTTATTTATAATATTCATTCCCTAATTTATCTATATAACCTTCTCTTCCGTCTGGTAATTCAAATGAAGCTAGATTATATTTAAATGGGTTAAGTTTTTTATACTTTATTTCTGTTTTTTCAAAATAGCCAAATAGCCCATTACACTGAACTTTTAGACTCGAAATATCAATAGTATCAAAAACATATGTTTTTTTGTTTTTCCGTATTCCCATACTATTTTCATATACAATAATAATTGTTTCCGGATAATAGACATTTTCATTAAATTCTATGCTTTTAGTTTTATCTAAAAAATAGATATCTTTACTATTTAACTTTGGTATAGAATCTGTATTTTGCCATGTACTACCATAATTACCACTATGCCCTTCAAGCTTTTGAACTAAATAATAATCTTCTTTTTCTTCTATTTTGACTTTCCAACCAGAAACGTTACCACAAAATTCCAACATCTCTGGTTTTGGTACTTGGCTTAGTTTATTTAATTTTAAATCGTAAAATTCTATTTCTAATGCATCATTCAATGCTTGAAACCCGCCATTAATTCTAGAAAAGTGTTTCATTTTTTTTAATAAGACTTTATGATTATCGTCTTTAACGGTATATGTTTTATCATTTTTATTCTGAAAAAGATTTACATTAGTGTATAGTACGCCTGTAAATAAAATACTGTCTTTATTAACTTTAGTGATATGAAGTGTATCTTTTGGCTTTAGGTTTGTATCACACTTGGTAAAATCATTCGCTTTATTTTCTTTATTTTGAGTTGTACAACTATAGCCTATACATAGTATAGTTAGTAGTATTAATAATTGTTGTATTTTATTCATAATTGATTATAAAAAAACCAAGTTATTATTAAAAAAACTAATAAGTTGTAAGGTGATAAAAATAAGTGGTGTTTTATTATTATTCATATTAGTTAAGCTTCATATTTATTTTATCAATAAGTTCTTGGGTTACTTTATACTTTGTATTTGTTTTTTTAGCCATTTTTATGGCATTTTTAGCAACTTTTAAGGCTTGTTTATACTTACCTGTTTTATATAATAAAGCGGCATAGGTATCTGTGTTATAGTAATTTTCACCTAATTCAATAGAACGTTGTACCCATTTAATGGCCAAGTCAAGTTTTACTTTATAGGTTTCTTCTTCATAAATTTTCCAAGCAAGTGAATTGAGTTTATCACTATCATTCCAAGCATCATCTAATGATACATTATGCTCTGCTTTTTTACCTTCTATATATTCAACTGTGTTAATGAGTTCTCCCTTGGCATTATATTCATTTACAGTGCCTGTTCCATTTTTTAATGTACCTATATTTAATGCATTTCCTTTGGCATCAAAACAGGAATTGACCTTCATTAGCTTTTTATAATATTCCCAAATTTGAGTTTTATACAATTGCCCATTTTCATGATATAATTTAAACTCACCTTGAGGTATTTCATCATTGTAATGGGCAAGAAGTCTTAATTGTCCGCTTTTATAATAATATTTCCATTCTCCAGTTCTTGTTCTCTTTTTATAGTACTGTCTTACTTCTTTTAACTGCCCAGATTCATAATAATATCTCCATTCTACCAACTCATCTCTCTGATAAAGTTCAACCGATTCTAGATTTCCATTATCAAAATACTTCCATTCTCCCATTACATATTGAGAGTTGTATTTATATTCCGTAGCATCTTTTATTTTGCCATCTTCTTTATACCAAATAAATTTACCATCTCTATCTCCTTTGATAAATTGCCCTTGTGCTTTTAATTGTCCACTTTCATAATATAATTTCCATTCACCATCTTCTTTACCATCTTTATAATTCTTTACTTCTTTTTGTTGCCCATTTTCATAATATAATTTCCATTCGCCAAATTCTGAACCATTGTCTGAAGACCCTATAGCTCGTATTTGTCCGTTAGGATAAAAACTAGTTTTGTGTAAATTTTTAAAATCTCCATCTTTTATTTGCGTACGTGACATTAAAATTTGATCATCATCATATTCTGTCCACTCTCCATGAATTTTATCATTTTTATACGGAGTTAATTCTTTTAAAATTCCGTTTTCGCGATATGCTTTCCAATTGCCTTCCTTGTTTCCATTACTATAGTTGCCTTTTTCTTTAATTTTTCCATTTTCATAATAATCTAAATATTCTCCATGATACTTATCATCTTTGTAATGGCTGGTACTCATTAATTGTCCGTTCTCATAATACATCTTCCATTTACCATCTTTATTACCAAGAATATATTTACTTTTCCTTTTTATTTGTCCATTATCATAATAGCTTTTCCAGTTACCTACTTCAATACCATTACTATATTTCCCAGAAAATTGTAATTGCCCGTTATTATGATAGTATTTGTATTTTCCTGTTCTCTTGTCATTTTTATAGTGTTCTGAAAAGTGCAATCTTTCTTCATCGCCCAGATAGTGTTCCCATTTTCCTGTTTTCAAACCCGCTTTATAATGTGCTATTCTTTTTAGTTTTCCGTTTTCATAACTTTTACTTTCCCCAGATTTTTTATTGTTTTTTCGTTTCCCAATAGACATATAATGACCATCAAAATATACATTAAAATCATCTGGATTTTCAATGCGTACTTCAAAAACATGTCTATAATCATAAGATTCGGTAAAGGCAACTTTTGAAATACCGGTGTTTTTGGTTTTTAAGATTTCATTTTCTTGCTTATCAAAAACTTTAAATTGAGCAACATTACCTTTATCAAAAGTAATACTAAGTCTAGGTTTATCATTAGAGTACCAAAGCCATCCTCCATCTTTTTTCCCATCACTATATTGTCCTGTACAGTATAATTTATCATTATTATAATACCATTTTCTTTGACCTACAGGTTTTCCATCTTTATAGCTCCCAATTGCTTTTAAAGCTCCATTTTTAAAAAACCATTTCCATTTGCCATCTTTTTCTCCATTTTTGTAAAATCCGAGTTCGCCTAATTGTCCAATAGTATAATACCATCTCCATTCACCATTTGCAATCGTAGCTTCTGCATCTGTATTAACATTGACTAATTCTTTATTCAAATAGCCATCAAAGACATATGCTGTGAATTTTTCGTCATTATTTTCAATTTCAATTTGAACCCAATTTCCTTTTACTAATTTACTACCGTCCCATAATTCATGGGTAAAGTCAGTTTTATTCAATACTTTTACTTTTGCACCAAAATCTAACACTTTTATTTTTTCACCAGAAAAATAGGGACTGTTACGTGCATTTAGTCCGTTTTTGGCAATTATATAATAGTAATCATCTTCTTGTTTAGGATTCATTAAAACCAAACTATCATTTTGAAACTTGTATTTTTCTATATTGATAAAATAATTATGTTTTGAATCATCTTCATAACCAGTATGCCCTACAGTATTTTCTATCCAAATTTGATTTAATAGATTCTTTGATGTTATTATTTTTCTTGTATCATATTCGCCCTCTTCGCCATGTAAAGATATTATTTGCAAACCGTTTATGAGTTGGTCTTTTTTTCTAAAAAACAAAATAGTATTGTCTGTATGACAACAATCTCCATCCCCAATAGGTATTTTCATTGCTTCATCTATTGCATCTATATTTATGTTGTTTAACGATTTTAACTTTGTATAATCACGCAGTCCCAATATTTTCATACTGATTTTCGAAACTATTTTACTCATTTTTTCTATTAAAAAAACAGAAAACACTTGAGTACCAGAACTGTTATATTGAGTTGTGCCAGTTACGTAGGTATACGCTCTATCACTAGATCTTTTTATTTCAGCAATTTCAAAATCATTTGTTACCAATGTTTGTAGTTTTGATTTTTCATAAACACCTATTGGATCTGTTATTTTTGGAACACGAGCTTTCTTTTTACTGGTGGCTACCTTTATTGTATTTTCTTCTATATAAAAGACATATTCTTTGTAATTGTATGTAAAAGCAAAGGGATGTTCTGCATCGTGTTCAGGCACTATCTTAGAAAGTTCTTTGCTTTCTATATTATACCGCCAAATACAAGCAAGACCGCTTGCATAATTATCAAAATATAAGATTTTATCATCTAGAGACCAAGAAAGGTTTCCTATATAAAACCCATTTTCAAAACCTTTAGTTACAAATTCTATTTCTGTTATATCAGTTTCAGAATATATAATACTCAATTCTCCGTTAATTGCTTCGGCAGAAGCAGTGCGAGTATGATTATCGGTTCTATAAAAAGTATCTATATATCCTTCTAAATATCCTGCATCTTCTACTTTTGATTTTTCACCAAGTTTATACTTGAATTTATAATAATAGCCAGAATCATCTGTGCTATCACTGTCAAAATAGAGATATCCACTCTTCATTATCACTTCATTATCACTATATGCACTCCAACTCTCTGCATCTTCATATTCGGTAGTAAATGAAAACACCTTGTAAGGTTTATGGTCAGCATAATCAACTTCATAAACTTCAATGCTATTGTCTCCTATTTCATTTTGGATAAACACAAAATAAATATAAAAGATACTTGCTTTTGCTTCATAGGCTAATACCTTTATTATCGTTCCTTTTTCAATAGCTAATAATTCTTTTTGTTTCCAAGGAACTTTGCTTATTGGTTTTGCAACACCTTTGTTTTCAAAAAGTAAAGGGTTTATGGCTTGCATTTCTTTGTGTACTTGTATAAAGCCTTCATCAAATTTTTGATGCTGTGCCTTTACATTTATAGCAATAAACAATATTGTTAGTGTTACTAGTGCTTTTTTTATAATATCTACTGTCATTTGTTGACTTTTTCCCTTTTAATAGCTGTTAATTTTTTCCTTAATTAACCATCAAAAACATAAATGGTAAGTCTATATTTTTTTTCATTTCAATATTAGATTTCATATCAATAACCTATTTATTAAGCAATTATTGTCATTTTCCATTTCAAAATTAGTTTGTAAAGAGCTATAACTAAAGTACCAATATATTTATGTAAGTTGTTAGTTTATATTCGCTTGAATTGATGAGCATAAAAAAACCGCAATAATGCAGTTTTTAGATTTTGGAATAATCTTCTAAAATTAATATTTTTTCATTTTCAAATGTATCAGTTCAATAAGCTTTGTTGTAGAACTGTAATCATACTCCTCTTTTTTTGCAATTTTTATAGCTTGTTCAGCATTAGTTAATGCTTGTTTAAAGTTACCCGTTTTATATAGTAAAGCTGCAAAAGTATCAACATTATAGTAATTTTTATCTAACTCAATGGAACGTTGTATCCATTTTATAGCTTTTTTTAGTATTTCATTATCGGTTTCATTTTCATAGGCATTCCATGCTAAGTTGTTGAGTTGGCCTGAATTATTCCAGTCAAACTCTTCACCATTTACATATTCTGTTATAGATATTAACTCACCATCAGCATAATACTTTTTTACGGTACCATTACCATCTTTTAAGGTGCCTTTATCTAAAGGCATTCCCTTATCGTCAAAATAAGAAATGACCTCCATTAATTTATTCTCTTTCCACAATTGCACCTTTTCGATTTGCCCGTTATCATAAAAATCAGTCCAATTTCCATGCTTTTCATCATGTTTATAATAACCTATTTCAAAACAAACCCCATTCTCTTTACATGAATTCCATTCGCCATGGAGTCTGTCATCTTTATAATTTTTTGTAATAACTACTCCTGTACTATAATGCTCTTTCCTTAACCCATTTAGTTTTCCATTGCTAAAGTTTTTTATTGATTTAATCTGCCCATTAGCATTAAACATCTTCCACTCTCCAGTTTCTTTTCCATTTTTGTAATATTCAATGGAATAAATACTACCGTAGTAATCATAAAATTCCCATTTGCCAGTCTTAACTCCGTAATTATAGTTTTCAATTTTCTTTATTTTCCCATCTTCATCGTAGTATTTCCATTCTCCATTTTTAAACTCTTTTCCATTTTTACAGATTGAAATTCCTATAAGTTTTTCATCTGAATGGTACTTTTTCCATACGCCAATCTTTTCACCATTATCATCATAACTTCCTGCTAACATAATCCTTCCATTTAAATGATAAGTAGTTGATTTTCCTATTAAAAACCCGTTGATAAAATTTCTAATTCTTCTTAATTTTCCATTGCTATAATATTCTTTCCACTGTCCCGTTTGATGACCTTTTTCATAACTACCTACAGATTCTAACTGACCATTTTCAAAATACCATTTCCATTCACCTATCTCTTTTTCGTTTTTTAAAGTTCCTATTTCTCTTAATTGTCCATTTTTATAATATGCTTTATGATTTTGAGCATTCAAAAAGTCAACTACTAGACAAAATAATATTATTATGAAAATATTTTTTTTCATTTTTTACACTTGCTGTTTTCAAAATTATAATTTGATTCTTTTCATACTATAAAATTAGTGAGAATTTGTGCTTTAATAATAAACTAATATATATTTGTTAGGAGTTAATGTAAATTTGAATACCTCAGAAAATTCTTCTTGATTGTATCCTGAAAAATGTATTAAAACTAAAAGAATAAATAGGAAGGTTTTATTTTTTTTCATGACTTAAAAATTTTATTGGGATCTTAAATTTTTCTCTACTAATTACTTCTCCTTTTGAGTAAATATTATTTTTAGTTATTAATAAATCTTGATTGACAACTTTAACATCGATACTCTCAAAATTCTCAATTAGTTGATTTTTATAAACTAAATTTTTACCATCAGTAAGATAATTTGTAGGCTCTCCATCTGACATTTTTAAAACTTTAAGCTTCGCTATATTCAGTTTTTTACTTTCGTTAAAATCAATCAATATTTTATCATCAGCAATATAATCACGTCCAAAAGCTTTAATTGTTTTTAAGCTATTAATATTAAATTTTTTCTGTTCTAGTCTTGAATGACTTCCATAGAGTTTTCCTTTATAATAATATTTTTCTCTACTAACAAATTGATAATTTTCTCTTTCTAGATTTTGGTAAGCCTCTTTATTAGAGTCCCAAATCTTTACTTCATTTATTCTAGTTACGTACCAATTATCATCATATAGATAATAACCATCTTCAAATTCGAAAATAGTACCACTAGGGTTTTCGAATTCCATTTTCGAATCTTTTTTATCAAAATAGAGTATTCCATTATCAATATCAAAATGATACTCATTGTATTCAGTATCTCTTAACAATCTTATTTTTGAAAATTCTTTTTCTAAACAATACAATTTTTTTCTTTTATTTTCACTATTGCAATCAATTTTTTCAAAAGTATAATTAGATTGGTAGCGATGATAAACGTTAAGACCATCAGAAAGCACTATTTTTCCGTCATACTCATCAATCACTAATTTCTGTATTTTACGGTAATCTAAATTGAGTTCTTGCAACTGACTGTGTAGTGTATAAACTTTTTTATTTATTACACAATAATCATCAGTAATACTAATTTCTGGGTTTGCAACGCTATCTTGAATTTTAATATACTCGATACGGTCAATTTCTCCACCATTATCAACACTGTAAATATTGGAGAAATAAAATCCATTTTTATCCATAAAGTAATTTCCTGCAATTAGTTTTATACTCTTAAAATCTAATTTTTGAGTTTTATCAATTTTATAAAACCCATAAATATCAGCAAAAAACAATTCTTTCCCTTTTGTGAAAAAGTGACTTTCTAAATGGGTATATTCTTTTAAATCTATAATTTTATTTTGTGCAAATAGCCTTCTATATAAACCGTTTTTATCAAAATACAATGCATCTTTTTTTGTAGCTTCTTTCCAAGACCTTCCCAATTCAATGGCTTGTAGTGTATTTGTATCGAAAGCCTGATCTTCAACCAATAATACTTCCTTACCAATTATATATAGACAAGTAGTTTTAAAATTCACTTCAGGTATTTCAAAATAACCATAGCATTCTGCATGGTAATTCTCGTCACTACAATCATAATATTCTAGTCTGCCAATTTTTTTATTTTTTAGCGATATGCCATAATCACCTATACTATATTCAGGTTGCACCATACTTTTTTCAGCTTGGGCAATTACATATAGATTTGAAATAACTAACATTATTATCAAGTGTACGCTAACTAAACTTTTCATTCTATTTTTTTTAAAGTAATTTTTGTTATTGGTGTGGAAGTCTTGGGATTTATTAGTTGGTTGTTTTGGTCGAATAGGTAATAAATATTTTCTTGTGTATGCATTTGTATACTCTTTTCTATATAATGGTATTTTTGAAAATATATAAAATATTTATCTAGTAGCACCTTATTTTGGTCAGTACTCATAAGTTGCATTTTATTATCTGAACCAATCGCGTATAGCAAAGATGGGCAGACAAAACCTATTTCTTTATTGGGTAATTTTACTTTAATTTTATTTTTTGAATCCAAAAAATAGTAAGTTTTTATGTTTTCACTATCTGTTACATAAAAATAGTTTTCAGAGTAGTTTCTCCCGGATGAGCTGTATAAAAATGAGATATCACTAGGAATTTGAAAAAGCATTTTACCGTTTTTATCTATAAATTCAGTTTTATCATTAAATCTATGAACATACATGTTTTTAGCAGGAGAAATATTTCTAATCCTCACATCAAAAGACAAGGAATCTCTTTGATTTTCTATATACAACTTTAATGATTTAACATTGCCCTCTAGAACCTGACGTTGTTTTGTATTTGATTGCAAATATTTGTTTGTACGTAGTAGCTCAATATATTTTAATGCATTGTAAATATTCTCTCGTTTTTTTAACCCTTTAATTAAAAGATATGAATTTTCAAAATATCCTAATCTTTTTAGATAACTATCTTCAGCATTTTCTATAGTAATATTTGTTATACCATACTTTTCATCTAAAACCTCTCCTTTTTCATTGTAAAATTCTTCTTCAAGAACTTTCCCTCTATAATAGCTACTGTAATTATAAGGTGCAGAATATTCAAGATAATTATCTTCCATCTTCAATAGTGAAAATCCTTTTTTTTCAACTCCAATCTCATTTATATTAAAACGTAATGTATCAACTTTTGTTAGATATTTTACTGTAATATGTAAATCAATACTGTCAACATGTTTCAATAGAGGAATAGGAATGGGATTGAGTTGAATACCATAATTATCTAATTTTATTGGCACATTCTTTTCTTGAGAATCGTGATAATAGATATTTGTAATATTAGCTTCTCTTTTTGAATCAAAATTTAAAAAATAAAATGGGCTAATTGTTTTATCGGAAGAAAAATTATAAACAGTACTTCCATTATTTCTTCCAATCATTTTTATAGCATGTGTTTTATTTTTGAAAATTTGTTCAAAATAGACACCATTTTGTAAAGTATCTCTATACATGAGATGGTTATTATTTACCAAATTTAAATAGGTATCCTCTTTAGTTATTGTTTTTTCATCTTCAGTTTTATATCGTTTTTGTAATGAATTAAAAAGTGAATCTTCTTTTTTGAGCCATTGATTATAATTCATTATAATCTTTTCCTTATTATTAGCGTAATAATGATAATTCTCTTCATAAATATTCTTTATCTCTTGAAGTGAAAGTGTATCCAACTTATGAATATTTTCATCAATACGCTTAACCAAGTAATCTGCTTTGCATAACTTTTATTGTTCGGCTATCATGCTTAAAGTTATTTCTTGTGATATAACTAGTGTACAAGATAGCATTGAATAAATTATAAAATATAGATATATTATGTATTTCATTATTTCTCGATTAGTTTTTTTCTTTAGTAAGAATTAATTTGTTTTCTGATTTTGAAATTATAAAGACAAATTTTTAGAATTTAGTTTTTCTGTTGACATATTTAATCCATTAGGTAACATCTCTGTTTCTACAATTATTTCAATTTTATTAGGGCTAAATAATTTATATCTACCAATATTCATTCTTCCTAATTCTTCATCATTACCACAAGGTGCTGTATAACGACTTGTAAAAGTCATAGTGTCTGTAAATGTTGTCAGGTATCCTGCAAATTTTTTAGGAATAACTTCTTTAAGTTGGAATGTTTCAACATCAGTTCCAAAAATTTGGTTTGACTCCCACCTATTTTCAGTTAATAAATCTTTCATGTCTTTGTGGGTATTTACAAAAGTATTTTCTTTTGTCTATTGAGCTGTAGCTGAATAGCATATTACTAAAGCTAAGATCATTAAAATTGTGTTAATCTTCATTATTATTAATTTTATCTTTATTACAAATTACATAAACACCAACTTCTTTATAATCTCTATTACTTTTCATTCTCTTACTTAATGAAATAAATGCGATATCAATTTTTCTTGTATGATCTCCGTAATTGTTTGGAGGGGCATATATAGAAATATCCGGATCAAAGCCAAAACTTGATTTAAATGTATAAGATTTGAAATGCAAGAGACTTGAATTATGCCATAAAGAAAAATAACCAGTACCATTCCAACCTGATCTACTAGTGTTATTGATATCATAAAAAGATTTAAATTCTCGAGATTCTCCTACAAATTTTTGTAGATATATATAACTATTTATATCCTTCCATTTATGAAATGGTTTAATCTTGTCTTCTAAGACTAGAAGCCAACTTGTAGTTTTTGTTTTATGTTTATAAAATTTTTCAGGATTTGAAAAATAATCTTCATAACCTTTTTTAGATTCAAAAACAATCCAACTATCTTCAATTTTAAGATAACAATTTACTTTTTTGTTCTCATAATCACCATCATATTCAATAATTTCAGCTTTTTCAACAAAATAATTAAAATCAGCACTTGCAATACTATCAAAATTTATTATCTGTTTATATTCTTTCTTAGCTTTGCTTCCTGACTCTACCCAATCTACATAATGATCTTCTTCAAAATAGATGCCGATAGGACTCATCCCGTTTTTAGAACTTAAACTATCTATTACTTGTCCTTTTTTATCAATTTTCCATAATGCGTACCAACCTTGATTATTTCTATCATAATCTGAATCTCTTATCGTTATAATAAATTCTTGAGTAAGAGTATTAAACAAAATTTTTTGATCTAACTCACCGTCAATAATTTTTTTAATTTGATAGTCTTCAGAATCAACTTTATTTTCTGATAAAAATGAATATTCATTAAAAGAATTTGATAAAAATGCCTTTGCAATGGAGTTACGTACCACACCTACATAGTTGTAAAGCAGCATTAACACCAAAAAAAATATGGCAATTATTATTATTTTTTTCATTACTTATTATTTATGTAAATGATATATATAGTTTCAATTTATTGATCTATTGGTTTAAAATAATATTGTTCTCTATATGAGTTGCCATCAGCAAAAATGAATATATTCCCATTAGAAATTTAATAATCATCAATAACTAGATTGTTGTTAGAGAAGCCCAAACGAAGTCTAGAAATAAGTGCTTCGCCATAAATTATTGGAAAAAGCGGTGGTATTTCAACTCTTTCTTTATAATGAAAATATTCATAATAACCTCTTTTACGAAGTTTACTCTTGAATATTTTTGTTTTTTGAATTTGTATACTATCCATATAGGTGACTAATAAATTTTTATCAGTATTTAGTTTAAATGTTATAGGATCTGTTTGAGACTTCTTTACATCACGAAGTCTTAAAAGTGAGGCAATAGTTGTTTTACATTCATCAGAAATATCAGATGATAAACCTGGAATAGCTGTTCTTGTTTTATAAAAACTATTTATAAAGGTTGCTGAAAAATTATTATCCATCTTTTTATAATTTGTTTTACTTACTTTTAAGCCAGTGCCACATGAAACAAAAAAGAATAAACAGGTTATAATCAAAGTCACTACTGCAATCATTTCATGTAAATTTACATGCATTTTAAATATATATTTCTTTAGTTGTATTTCCTTTTTTGTAGGCTGTAACAGTCCAAACAGCAAGGATCATGGTAATTATTGCACCTAAAATAATGGTATTTGTTGTACCTAGAGTTTCTGCCAATGAAAGTAACATTTTCTTCACACCACTCCTACGCCCAGTTGTGTCAACTATTTCTCCTTTCTCAACATGTAGAGCATCAATATAAATTAGAACAAATAGTAGTATTGACATTGAAGTGGCTATAAGTTGCGTTTTATATGATTCAAAGCTCTTTATTTTAACTAGGTCTTTTCTTAAGTGAGTCTTAGTTATTATAAAATTTAAAACTTCATTAAATTCTTCTAGTGTATTAAATTTTAAGTAGGTTTTTTTATTCTTATCGTTTTCATTAAAAAAGATTTGAAAAGCATTCTCTTTTGTAAAAGGTACAACTTTTAATATTTTTTCATATTCAATTTGATGAATTGTATCTAAGATTCCTTTTTTAGCAGAATTGAGTTTTTCTAAAAAGTAGTCTTTTGTTTTATAATCTTCATCTGTAATTCTAATATAATTATTAGTAATTAAGATGTTTTTTATTAATGCTGTTGGGTTAATGATGAACTTATCCATTGTCTTTAAATTTTATAATGATTATTTATTCCAAAGATTAAACGTTGAGATATTTACTTTCGGATTCACTCTCTTTACTTCGTCTAAAAAATCTGGAAAATTACTATTCCAAAAAAAGTAGTTATGTTTAAATGTATAGCTAACTTTCTTATCATTACATATTGCTATAACTCTCCATTTGCAAACATTATTATTTACAGTGCTTGTCTTGGTAACTTCTAATATATCTAGAAATGGTATTGCAATTGTTTTTTTTGTCATATCATTAATATAGTAGAAAAAAGCTTCATCAAAATAATAATTTTTAGCAGCTATTTTTTTTAATTTATCAACATTAATAGGTGATGTATTAGAAAAGAAAATAGCATCATTCCTTAAGTTATTTTTCTGTTGTTTCTCTTTCAGAAAAGGTAATATAATATTAAAAATAATGATAAAAAAATATAGTAATGTAAATGGAACTATTGTTAGAATAGAGTAATCTGTTTGTAAAACAAATACAACAAGCACTAATAAAACAACTGTATAAATAATTAGTCTTTCTACATTTATTAAGGCACTTTTTTTTTCTGAATTAATCATACTCTTTATCATTATGTGTTTTTCACATTTTACAATGATAAAAATAATCTGTAAATTAGAGTAAAGGAAGGGCTAATCAATATTCGTTAGCACTGGATGTATATTTGTAGCAGTTTTTAAAACTACACCTATTTTATTAATTTTTAAACTAAAACTTAAAAGTAAAATAAGGATAATCAATACGCCTTGGAATGGAATTGTTATGAAAACAGCAGAATTAGATACTTTATGCATCTTGCGATTAGTATTTCTAATAATTTCAATATTTTCTGAAGCTTCTTTTTTAAGAAACTTTATGCTAATTGACTCTGCAATATTACGCTCTTTAAGTCTTAGAAATGTTTATTATTTATTATATGCAATATTTGTGTTGTTTATGTTTATAATCCACGAATTGACTTGTGAGCATAATATGGCAAGCAATAAGAGTTGAATAGTTATAAGGTTTGTTTTGGGTTTAATCTTATAAATAATTAAATTAGGAATAAATAACAATGTAAATTAAATATGCAATTAGTGATAGTATTATCAAAGTACCTTTAGCCAACATTCCACTAGATAAACTTGCTTTTTCTTTATTTTTTAACTCATCATAAATAGCAAAAATAAGTACTGAAATTAAAGGTATACCAGCCAATAATTTTTGTGTTTTTCTTTCAAGTATTAATGTGGCAACTAATAAAATGAGAGTACCAATTGCGGCAAAATTTTTTAATAGTGTATCATTTATTTTATATTTAGTATCAAAGTTCTGTATCCCAGTGTACGTTTTATTTTTAATCTTAGATTCTAACTCTTTGAAGTTTGTCAATTCAACAGGAATAAATAATTGCTTTTTTGGAGATTTTATTAAAATTCCTTTTTTAGTATGTTGCAGGGTTTTAATATTTCTAAAGAAAATTTCAATGTCTTTACCATTTGGTATCTCTTTTCTAATAGCATCATCTTCTAGAATGAATTTAGTTTCTAATAATACTTTTGATACTGCTTTTCTACTTGAAAAAAAACCTCCAACTAACATGAAAATCCCAACGCTAATCATTATGATTAACGTAGATGGTTTTTCCATTTCCTTTTCGCCTTCAATATGATTTATTATAAAATACATCGCAATCAAAACACTTATAAGTATGGGATAAATAGAAAGTGTTTGCCTTATTGCTAATTTTTTTATGGATGCTTTAGAAAATGCATAAATATTCATTTTATTAAACTTTTACTTTTTAATAAGTTATAAAAATCTTTGGCATAAGATGAAGTTGATAAACGAATAGAATCTTTGAGTCCTTGTTTTGTATATATTAAATCATCCCAAAAATAATATCCATTTTTATCTTTAGCGTAAGGACCAGCCCCTTTTAAGGTCTCAAAAGTTCTGTAATCTACTTTTTCTAAAATCCCAGCTCTTTCACCATAAATATGATCTTTATCTTTTGCATAACTATCGCCTAAAACTCTAAAAGTGGCATAATCTACTCCTTCATATATAGAGAATCTACCTCCTCCAGCCATATCATAATAGTGATAGATATTTCGTTTATCCTTATAAAAAGTACTCCCTAAATGTTTGAAAGTTGTTGTGTCTATTATAGATTTTAAAGGCTTACTATCTTCATCGCAACATAAGTATGTGCGGTAAGCAGTCGTATAGCCATTATGACTAATTCCTACCACCATATTAAACTTAAAGCCAATTTCATTATCTTTATTTATATATAGACCACATTTTAATTTTTTCCAATTTAATACCGTATTTGTACTGTCAATTTTAGCCAAATACTTTTTTAGATCGTTATCAGAATCTGTATTGCTATCTGATTTTACTGTTTCAATTTCTTTTTTTGAATTGGTCTCATTTAACTTCTTTCCTAATTCAAAAGTGGGACAAGAGTTTAGACCAAACAATGCAAGAAATAAGATTGTTTTTATAATATGTATAATGTTCATAATGCTATTATAATTTGTTTTTTTAATAACCCAAACTGGGTTTTGCTCTCCTTCTTCATACCCACTTTGAAAATATTGAATCCATTAATCAATTAAAATTCTAGGGCTTTCAGAAGTAAATATAACTCTTTCTTACGTTAGAACATTTAAGATTTTTTACTTAATGTTTGTTAAGTGCTAATAATAAATTAATTGTTATGTTAGTAGTAATTTTTTAATACTAAACTAGATGCTTAAACGTTATCAAATTGAATTTGATTAATAAAATATGGTTATTTTATTAATTTTATAAATTGCAATAATTAAGACATTTATTTATGACTCAAAAAGAAAGGCTTATTATAGGAGAAGGGAAAATTAGTGGTTACCTCTCCATTTTTTTAGCAATACTATGTTTAGGAGCAACAATTAGTGCTTATTTTCCAGAATATTTAACTACAGCAGATTTTCGTGAACTTTACAAACCAAACTATATTAAGTTTACATTTTTAATTGTTTTAACCTTGTCTTTCGGATTTGCTCTTGCAAGTTTTATTTTGAGTAAAAAGACAAAACTAGGTTTTTTTGCAATATTATTAATTGGAACTTCAATTCTATTAGCATCTGGACTTCCAGCATATCAAGAAATTGATTCTAAATCCTTTACAATTGGGCTAGATTGGCTTTTGTTAGATATACTTATCTCTGCAGTTATATTTATTCCTATAGAACTATTCTTACCAAAAAAACCTGAACAAACAAAGTTTCATGAAGAGTGGAAAACTGATTTAGTTTACTTTATAATTAGTCATTTATTAATTCAAATCACTGGGGTTTTAGTTCAACTACCAGCTGCCTTAGCATTCTCAAATATTGGTTTAGCAACATTTCAGGAATCTATTCAAGGTATTTGGTTTATTCCTCAATTATTTCTTGCATTATTTGTTTCAGATTTATTTCAATGGTCTGGTCACTATATATTTCATAAAATACCATATTTATGGCGTTTTCATGCAGTGCATCATTCAACAAAAGATATAGATTGGTTAGCTGGCTCTAGAACTCATTTTGTAGATATGATTGCTGTTAGAGCGATTTCTTTTTTACCATTATATGTATTCGGATTTAGTGCTTCAGTTTTTACTACCTATATTATTATTGTTTCTATTCAAGCTGTATTAGCTCATGCCAATACACGTATTAATTTTGGTTTTTTTCGTTATGTCTTTGTAACACCACAGTACCATCATTGGCATCACTCTGATGACCCTAAGGCTTATGACAAAAATTTTGCAATTCACTTTCCATTTATAGATATGATGTTTGGTACCTATTACCCAATTGGGAAAGCCTGGCCTGAAAGTACAGGACTTGGAGATGTTAAATTTCCGAAAGGCTTTGTTAGACAATTTATTTTTCCTTTTGTAAAAAATCCTGTAGATAATAATACTATTGATGATCCGAGTAATAGATAAACTTTATTAATTTCTTACAACCTGTTTTATACCAATTTAACCATAAAACAAGTCTAATAAATCGTTTCTTTCCTGTCTCTCTGGCAGGTGGGTTCACTTATATTTCGTTAAAAAAAGAAACAATAACTAAGGCTATTATTTTTTTGCCTTATATAATCAAAATCAATCTATTAAAGTTGATCTAATTATAAGTGTTTGTTCAATATATACCTTGAGAGGTTCACTATCATAACTAAAATAGTTGTTTTTTTCTATTAATATTTTTGCATAATCAGACTCCCATTTATCAGAACAGTCAAATTGACAATTAGAATCTTCTGAAATAAACTTGTAATTAGTTGTAAGGTATTCTTTTGCTTTTAGTGTTTTTGGTGAGTTTTTGATATAGAACTCAATAAGTTTACTTTTTCTATATGCAGGAGCATTTTCTTCTGTAATTCTGTTTTTTAAAATTAGTGTATCAAAATTTTTTTCTGAGAATTGAGGTGTTTCAATTTCTTCTTTTTCTATAATAAAAGCAATATACGCTACCTTAGCATTTTTTGTACTTATAACTGCTTCTGTTACATCATTACCTAAAAATGTTAATTGACCATCTTCAATTCTGTGATAAACTAAAGTATTTCCTTCTATTTTTTGTGATTTAGAAGAATATTTGTCTATTTTGCTAAGGATTGTATTCAAACCAACTCCATTTAGTAATGGGCTGACTTCATACTTTTTTTGTTGAGAAAAGGCTGATAATGTACTTATCAATACTACAATAAGTGTATTTATAATTTTGTTTCTATTCATAATTTAATGTTTTAGTATCTTTTGAAATATACCATTTTATACTTCTCTGTTAGTATTACTTTTCCATTTATATTATAATATTTCCATTCACCAACTGGATTTTGCTCTCCTTCTTCATAAGCACTTTGAAAATATTTTACAGCTTTAATTTGACCATTTGTATAAAATTCTTTTTGTGTGATATCATGTACAGTTGAATGACAACCATCTCTTTCATTCTTCCAATTATCAAAGTGAATGGTTTTTATTAAATTACCTTGAATGCTATAATATTCAAATAAACCACTGTCCATCCAACATCCAAATTCATTTTTTGTCTGACCGTTGGCTTTAATTTGTCCGTTTTTATAGTATGTTATCCAAGCACCACCTATCGCTCCTGAACCTTCAGGAATAAATTTGGTTCTTTCATGCGTAATAGTATCTAATATTATTTCATTGTCTAAAAAATATTCTTTTTCTACTAGAATAAGTTTTCCTTTTTTAACTATTAATTTTATACTGGCGTCATCAACTACAAAAGTGGTATCAACACTTTGAGAGTTTAGTTCATTAGAATCAATTCTGTTTTTTGAATTTGTAAACCCTAATATTAGTATGCTTAAGATTGTGTAAATGACTTGTTTCATAAGTTCTTTAATAAGGCATTATTTATTCATCGCATTTAGCAGTATATAAGCTTTTAAATTCTACCTAAATATTTTTCTCTTCTATAGATAAATGTAAATGGAGTTTTACATCTTATGCTTTTTATTTTTTTTATGGTATTATATCTTAAAAGAATCCATTGTGTATTATAATGAAATACACAATGGATTATCTAGTTGTGATTATTTCATTTGTTTTAATAACTCATCAACTGTTTTTGCCATAATAACTCCTGGTAATTTTATTGGAGAACCAATTTGTGCTAAGAATGTACCTTTTACTTCACCAGTTTTGTAGGTTGTAAAACCAATTCTATACAAACCAGTTGTTAATGCTCCAACAGGATCGCCAACTTTACTTTTATAACGTAAAACCGAATTATAAGAATTACCACTTGGTTGTTTGTGCAATTCACTACTATCATCATTACTTGCTAAAGTATTCCATTTTGCATTTTTTGCATTACTTATTTTGTCTTTAGTGATAATGTCAGACCTTTCCAATGTAATATAGGTATCAAAATAGTCTTCAGAAGATGCATTATCATCGTAACCAGAACCTTTAATTGCGTTTTTAACTTTCATTTTTCCTACCGGAGATACCATTCTTAGACCTAATTCTGGAGCAACAGCAGGTATCCAGACATAGATGTAATAAAACTTTTTACCATCTCTTACTTCATCCTCTGTGTCAATGGCTGCGTAGCCTAAATAGCTAACTACATCTGTATAAGGTACTTTTTTTGTAACTGGCCCCATTTTTTTCTCTATAGAACTTCCGAATGACTTTAATTTTTGTGCAGTGCTATTTCCTACAGTTAATAAGATAATTGCTACTGTTAAACTAATTTTTAATAATTTCATTGATTTTAAATTTAAAGATGATTAATTAATTGTTTATTTTTATTGGTATTTTTTTTCAGAAATTATTCTTCCGTTTTCATAGGTAACTTCTTTATATAAAGTACCATCTCGATTGTATATTTTCCATAAGCCTTGCGGTCTTCCTTTTAAATAAGCTCCTTCTTTTTTAAGTAAACCTGTTTTTGTAAAATATTTAAAAGAACCATCTTCTACACCATTTTTATATTCTTGAATTGAGGTCAATTTACCTTCATAGGAATACTCCTTCCAGGTACCCGTTTTATAACTTTCATCAAAAAAAGCTTCTAATTCTTTATTCCCATTTTCATGAAATTTTTTATGAACGCCATGTCTGTTATCATTTTTAAAATTCGTTATCGATTTTGGTTTTCCATTAGAGGAGTAAAATATTCTTTGTAGCGTTGTTTTATCATCTTTAAATGTAAAGTGTTTGGTCAGTGTCCCATCTTTCTCATACGCCTTATAACTACCATTTAGTTTTCCGTTTTTATATTCTTTTAGTGTATTTACTATACCATTTGAAAAAAACGTTTTTTCTATATAATTTTTCTCAGCAGAAAATTCTTTGGTCCAAGAGGTTTTGTCATTGCAAGTCTCTTTCCATGTACCCATAGGTTTGTCATTTTTATAAAATTCAATTATTTTACAAACACGATCACCACCATGAAGAATTTGCATAGTCCATTTTCCTTCTTTTAATCCATTTTTATAATGTTGTATCACCGTTTCTTTACCTTCTCTATCATATTCTTTCCATGTCCCTGACTTTTTTCCATTTTCATAAAATGTTTCCTTGCTGACTTTTCCATTTTGATGGTATTCGGTTAATTTACCAGCCAGTTGTCCTTCTTTAAAATTTGAGACTGCTTTAAGTTTTCCTTCAAAATTATAATCGGTCCAAGTACCATTTACTTTTCCACTATTGAATGTAATCTCAGAATAGCTGCCATAATTATCAGTAATTTTATAGAAGCCATGTAAAGGTTTGAATGGCTTATCGGGGTTCTTAATATCGTAATTGTGCCTTTTTAGATAAGTTGTGTTTTTTCCTAGTTTAGCAATTTCTACTTGAGACCATTTTAAAATTGTGGTTTGTGCATTTGATACAAAAAACACAATAAAAAATAGAATAGATAAGGTTGACTTTTTCATTTTAGTAAAATTTATAAAAATATTTATTCTCTTTGATAAGGCTAAAATAATTGTTATTAGGTTATAATTATCAACTAATATATATTCGATAGCATTGGGTTGATATTCGTTTCATTTAACCTGTTATCTGATAATGTGTTATAAAATGTAAAATTTATCTATTATTCATTCAATAATCTAGATACAAAATCATCTTTTCTACGCGTAGCTACTGGTATTTTTTCTCCAGATTTTAAGAATATATATCCGTTTTTATCATATTTATCTACATAATCCATGTTGACAATAAATGATTGATGGGTACGGATAAATTTTTTGACAGGAAGTTGTCCTTCAAATTCTTTGATGGGTTTTGATGCCATATATGACTTCCCATCAGACAAATAAAAACTAGTATATCCTTTATCTGATTTGCAATAAATTAACGATTTAAAATCAATAACTTGATAACCTTCTTGCAAACGTAATACAAGCTTGTCTTTTTGATTATCTATCATTTGATTTTTAACAATTTGCAATTGTTCCTTTTGAACAGTAGGTTCTAGGCTATTTGCTTTGTCTATTGCATGTTCTAACTCATCTATATCAACAGGCTTTAAAATATAATCTACTGCCCCGTTTTTCAGTGCTTGTAAGGCATATTGTTCATAAGCCGTTATGAAAATAACTTTAAAAGCCAACTCATTTGTTTGTTCTAAAAAATCAAAAGCATTACCATCAGTTAGATTGATATCTAAAAAAATTAAATCTGGTTTACAAGCATTCGTTACACTAACCGCATCTCTTACTGATTCGCATTCACCAATGATATCAATATCTTTATTTAAACTTTGAACCATTGATATTAGGCCTTTTCTAATATAAAGTTCGTCTTCTACTATTAAGGTTTTAAGCATCTTGATCTATTTTATAAGGTAAAGTTAAATTAATTTGTGTGCCTTGTTCGTTAAATACACTACGATCTTGGATTGAAACTTCAGTTTTTACTTTATATTCTTTAGAAAATATTTTTAAGCGTTCTGAAGTAATTCTTGTTGATAGTGATTTTTTATTGCTTTTAGATTTTAATTTTCTTGCATTAAGACCAATACCATTATCTTTTATAACACAAACGAGCATCTTGTCTTTAAAAATTATCTCAATAGAAATTTCTGCATTTTTGAAATCTTTATTAAAACCATGTTCTATAGCATTCTCTACAAAAGGTTGAATAAGCATTGGAGGAATTAAAACATCTTCTGTAAGGTTTTCATCTAAGTCTAGTGTAAATTTAAAAGGAACCTCACTTCGCATGTTATGTAAGTCTACATAGTTTTGTATGGTTTTTAATTCCTCATCTATAGGCACTAATTTTTCTCGGGAGTTTTCTAATATGAGGCGTAATAGTTTTGAAAATTTTGACAAGTAACGTACAGCTTTATTGTCTTCCTTATTTAGAATCATGCCTTGCAGTACAGAAAGAGAATTGAAAATAAAGTGAGGTGTCATTTGTGAGCGAAGCAGTTTTTGTTCTGTCATTACCGTTTTATGTGCGGCTTTGATGTTTCTATATTTAAATAGGTAGAGTATGGAGAGTAATACAATAATAATAAACAGTAAAATAATTGTACCCCATAATTTTTCTTTACGTGAGGTTTCTAGTTTGTTATCTAGTAAAGTTTCTCTTTTATGTGATGTTTTTAAAGCTTGTATTTCTTCATCAAATCTTTTATTAAAAATCTCTTCATTAATATCATTTATAAACTCTAAATATATGCTGGCATAAAATGTATTTTTAGTAATTTGATGATATTCATAATAACGCTCATAGACATATTTTTGAGAACGTAATGGTGTGTTTTTTGATATTGAGTTTTCAGCAGAATCTAAATAAACTCTTGCTTCTTCCCAAAGCATTTGTTTTTGTAGTATTATAGCAATATTTGTGAGTCCAATAACAACATCACGATGATCATCATAAATTTTTTGTACTGCTTTTTTCGAGTATTTAATAGCTTCATTATATTTACCTAAGCCTTCTAATATTATCGCATAGTTATTGTCAAATAAAAATAAGTTTCTATATTTTTTTAATGTAATTTTATTATAGGTGTCATATGCTTTTTGAAATTCTTTGTTTTTATGATATAACATTCCCCATTTAAAACACAATAGTTGAAATGCAACTGAATCTTGTTTTCTAAAAGTAGGGCTAACAGATTCGCAAAATTTAATTCCTGGTTTTATTTGATTTAAATCAATAAGGTTTTCTGCTTTTAAATTATAGGCTTTGGTTAAGTTTGTTGTATCATTTCTTTTTAAACACTCTTTTATCATTTCATTTGAATACACTAAACCATCAGTATATCTTTTGGTTTTTCCATAAGATTTTGTTAATAAATAATAATCTCTTAAAGAGAGTTTATTTTCTGTGTCTTTATCTAATAATACAGCGATTACTTTACTATATTCCTTATCCTCAAAGAGTTGTTCTATATCTATATCTTGGCCAAATGAAGAGAATATATTGGAAAAAAGGTAGAAAGAAAATAATATGTATTTTTTATATTTCATAAAATTGAGAAACAGCTTAATTAATAGGTTGAATTTTTGAATCTTATAAAGTTGTTACAAATGCCTTAGTATTTAATTTTTAATTTAAATAATAATAATATCTGATCTTTCTATTTAAGGAACGAAAATAACAACTATTTATTGAAACCCATTTAATGAATCTATATTTGCAGATGATTGATGAACATTTGTATAGTATAACTACTAAATTTGTTTATAATTATATTTAATTAATCAATTGAGTTCTCTTCTTAACTTTTTCAAGAACAAAAGTAAATGAGCATAGTTTCAAAAAAACTAGTGAATCTATACTCGAAAAGTTTTAATGTGATTCTTTAGAAAAGAAAATATAAAACGAAAATTGCCCACATTTCTGTAGGCAATCTTCTCAACCAACTAAACACTATAACAATTTTATAATATTACTCATTCTCTTTGTTGAGAAAGGAATTTTATTTGGGAATATGAATCTGCCTTTTTTTATAAGACAAATTCTTGTTTTTCACAGCAATTTTCCCATATATGTCGTTTTTTAGATGGTTAAAAAATATTTCATTCATTAGTTATTTTCTTTTTTAAATAGCATTTAATTATTGGAACAAATGTAATTTAGAAGTTCCTTAAACAAAAGCATGAATTCATATTCGCTAAAGGTGAATCAATATTCGTATAAAAAAGAGTTTGGTTCTTTTGGGTTTTAAAAATTTGGCAAAGCTACAGGTAGAAAATTATTACTTCACTAACTTTTTTTTAGCAAAATCTTTCGCCATCTTTAAAAGATAAGTATAACTATTATTCATGGCATCTTTTATAGATTCTGCTCTATCTATAACTGTATCAACATAAGATATCCCAAAATCTTTTAATGCATCTTCTGGCAATGCTATGTGTCCACATAAAGCAGCCACTGGTACATTATGTTTTTTTGCAGAACTGAGTACACCATGAATAGTTTTTCCTGATAATGTTTGACTATCTAACTTTCCTTCTCCTGTTATGATCCAATCAGCTTCTATTATTTGATGATCAAAATCTATGAGTTCTTTCACTAAATCTATCCCTGAAAATAATTTAGCATTTAAAAATATTAAAGACCCTGCTCCCATTCCACCTGCAGCACCTGTACCTTTAATTTTTTGTAAATCTATCCCAAACTGAGCCGTAATTATATCAGAAAAATGTTTTAAGCCTCTATCTAAAGCTTTAACTTGAGTGGGTGAAGCTCCTTTCTGAGGTGCATAAACAAAAGCGGCACCATCCGGACCATATAAAGGATTTGCAACATCACAAGCTACTTTAAAGGTTACTTTATCTAAGCTTTTAATTACATTGGAAGTATCAATTTTATCTATTTTTAATAAGTTCTTACCAATAGGAATGATCGTTTGTCCTTTTTTATCGAGAAAATCATAACCTAGAGCCTTAGCCATGCCTATACCACAATCGTTAGTGGCACTACCACCTATCCCTAATACAATGGTTTTTGCTCCTTTTTTAATAGCATCTTCTATGAGTTTTCCTGTGCCAAAGGTTGTGGTATACATGCAATTTTGCTCTTCTGGTCTTAGCAATTTCATACCTGATGCTTCTGCCATTTCTATGTATGCAGTATCTATAGATTCCATATAAAAATAATTTGCATCTACAGGATTAAAGATAGGATTTTCTACTTCCAATTTAATATTTTTCCCATGTAAATGGTAGTCTAAAATTTCTATAGTACCATCTCCTCCATCTGCTAAAGGCATATTTATAATTTCTGATGTAGGATTAATTGATAGAATCCCTTCAGTTACTGCATTACAAAATTGAATTCCAGTTAAAGAACCTTTATATTTATCAGGAGCAAGTATTATTTTCATTCTGAAATTTATTTTTTCTTGAACCAATAGAAAGCATATGGTTCTATTTGCCAATCATGATCTTTTACTTCAATTCCATCCAATAAATTAATAACATTTGAGTAAAGCCCCTTAATTTGTACTAATTCATTAGAAAAATTATATATAGTATAAATAGTATCATCTTTATACTTTCTTTGTATGATGAACAATCTTTTATCAATATTTAAATATTCTGCTTTTCCATATGGGTGAAACGCCTTTTCTCCAGAGCGAATACCTAATACATGCTTATAAGATGTAAATATTTTATACCTTAAACTTTTCTTATCAGACAATTGATTTGACAATTCATTCATAAAAAGCTTTTCTCTATTTATCCTTCGTTTAATTCCAGAAGCTTCAACACCTTTATAATAATTTTGGGAACCTACCAATGAATGTAAATAGATACCAGGAATGCCAGGCATGGCTAACATTACCGCTTGCGTCAACATCATTTTTTGAACTCTTATGTTATCATCTTCATCATTTTTACTGATGAGATCTACATAGCTACAATTCAACTCATAGGGTGATTGTGTACCATCTTCATTATTTTTATACGACACTTGGCCTCCATGTTGCTCAGTACGATTGGCAAGTTTAGTTATTTCTATATCTGAAATAATTCCTTGAAGTGGTCTCATACCAATACCATCATGACTAGCAGTAAAATTAAAAAAACATACTTCATCACTTGGAAGCACCAATGAATTAGCCCATTTGGACAGCACTTCAGTATTACCTTCCATAATAGAATATACTAATAGCGGCGACAAGGTAAAATTATAGACCATTTGAGCTTCATCATACCCATTACCAAAATAAGATATATTTTCTTGATGAGGAACATTAGTTTCTGTAATAAAAATAAGATTAGGGTTAACAGAGGCTAGAATTTTTCTATACAACTTAATAATAATATGTGTTTCTGGAAGATGAATACATGTTGTTCCTATTTCTTTCCAAATAAAGGCAATAGCATCTAATCTAATCAATTTTGCCCCTTTAGATATATAGAATAATAATACTTCTAAAATAGCAATAAAAACCTCAGGAGATTCATAATTTAAATCTACCTGGTCTTCACTAAAAGTAGTCCAAATAAGCTTTTCTTTATCATTTTTATCCTTAAATGGAGTTAATAATGGTAATACTCTAGGTCTAACCACTTTAGACAAATCTACATTGGGGTTAACAGCTTTAAAAAAATCTTGAAACCTAGGTGCCTCCGCCAAAAACGACTTAAACCAATGAGATGACTTGGACATGTGATTTACCACAGCATCAAACATTAAGTTACTAGTATCAGATAAATTTGAAATATCATCCCATGTACCTAATTTTGGATCAACTTTAAAATAATCGGTTATTGAAAAACCATCATCAGATGTATAAGGAAAAAAAGGAAGAATATGTGTACTGTTGATTTCAGGTAAACAATAATTATCTACAAAATCTTTTAATGTCTTCAAATGAGTTTGATTTTGTTTTTGAATATTATCACCATAAGTAATTAGTAGCATATCCTTTTCTGAGAGAGAATATTCTTGATTATTAATCTTATCTTTATAATCATCGACTAATTTCTCAATATTATCTACAATCCATTCTGCACGATTGCCATAGAGATTCTTTAAAATATTAATCATGTCTATTTCAATATATTATTATGTTTTTTAAAATTTATTGTAAAATGGAAGGTAAGTAAAAACTAAACACCAAGATTGCTATAAAAAACGTTACCAAAATATATACTTCTTTGATTAAAAAGTCTGATGCTTTTAATGAAAAATTGACTTTTGAAATCTTTTTCACAGCAATATGTTTTGTAAAGATACTAACTATATATGCTACAACTAAAGCTATAATAACACCAGTAAAGTTCAGCCAAATCCAAAATACTTCAAAACCCAAGTCAATATGAAACATTTCTTGTATGGTTTTCGAAAAAATTAAATTAATGAATACAGCTATTATTATTCCTGCATTCATGCCAATATGATTTACTTTTTTTGAGAAAAAAGCTAATATAAAAGTTACCAAAACAGGACCATAAAAGACAGAACCAATGGCATTAATAATTTCTATAACAGCACTCTTACTTCCTCCAAATAGAAAAGAAGCAGCAATACAAATTACACCCCAAAAAACCACTGCGGCTTTAGAGATATACATGTACTGTTTATCATTTAATTTCTTTTTTCCTCTATTAAAAAAATCTTCAACAGTAACAGCTGATAAAGAATTAACAGTAGAACTTAGAGATGACATGGCAGCAGAAAGAATTCCAACCATTAAAATACCTATAAATCCATGGGGTAAATACTTTACAATAAATATTGGTACCATTAAGTCTGCCTTCATGCCACTTTTTTCAAACTCTGCAGGAAAATGTTTTTGCGTTGCTAGGGCAATATCATTTAAAAAATCTGGTGCTAAAGTTATCAATCCTCCCAGAACTAATCCCATAATAGAATAAACCAATACTACCGGAAAACGCAAAAGCCCATTTGCAAGTAATAAAGTACGAATAGTTTTTTCATCTTTCGCAGACAAAAGACGTTGGGCTTGTGTTTGATCACATCCATAATAAGAAACATATAAAAAGAACCCTCCTATAAGCATTGGCAAAAAACCATATTCATTCCCTTCTCCAATACCCAGATTATAATCAATAACTTTTAAACGTTCTGGATCAAAACCTTGGGTCAATCCACCATGTTCTTCTAGAAGATTCCATCCATAATAAAGACAGATGACTAAGCCGCCAAATAAGATAATCATCTGTATGGCATCTCCCCAAACTACTGCTTTCATACCACCTTGCCAAGAATAAATAATAGTAATTACACTAATAATTAATATTGTGTAGACATAATCAATATCTAATACAGCCTGTAGAATTATAGCAATAGTATAGACCATTACTCCTGTTCCTAATGCACGGCTTATTTGAAAGACAATACTTAAAATTAGTCTTGTTGAAACACTAAATCTCTTTTCAACAAACTCATAAATACTTACTACTCCAGAGCGAAATAAAGGAGGAATGATAACGATCATAATAAAGATCATAGCTAAAGGAACAGCAAATTCGAAGGTTAACCACTTCATACCACCGCCTAATTTTAATCCTACAAAAGCTGGTGCTGATATAAAACTAATGGCCGATAATTGAGTAGCCATTGTAGAAAGACTTAGTGGAAACCAGCCCATACTTCTTCCACCTAAAAAATAATCTTTTGAATTTTTATTTTCTTTGAAAAAGAAACCGATTCCTAAGAAAAATATAATATAAGCCAAAATGATGCTGTAATCTATCCAATTCATAATCCTATATTAATTAAAATAGTCTTTTAAATACAAAAATTGTACTTGTCAGTACAATTTGAGGCAAAATACAATAAATTTTTAATCTCATCATTCTTAATTTTTCCTTTTTTCCTTTATTTAAATTTACATGGTAATACACCAAAACAAATTTTCTTTAAAAAATACTACATTTTGAAATTGTTATTAATAATTAAGATAAATTAAGAATATTTAAACGTCATTTACAATATAAAAGGACAAAAGATTATGTAAATTTGCAACTTAAATTTAAAAAATTAAATGAACAAGGCTGTATATATTGCCACAACAGAACCTAAAAGTGGTAAATCCATCGTTTCTATTGGGCTGATGCAAATGTTGTTAAGTAAAACAGCTAAAGTTGGATATTTTAGGCCAATTATTAGTGACTATGAAGAAGGTAAAGTAGATAATCATATCAATACTATCTTAAATTACTTTGATTTAAAAATTAAATATGAAGAAGCTTATGCGTTTACAATAAGTGAAGTTATTCATAAGAAAAATCAAAATAAAGATGATGAAATTATCACCACAATAATTGAAAAATATAAAGTAATTGAAGATCGTTTTGACTTCATATTGGTAGAAGGAACAGATTTTTCTGGAGAAGGTTCTATTGTAGAATGGGACATTAACGTACTCATTGCAAAAAACTTAAGTATCCCCACAATCATTATTACTAGTGGCGTTGGTAAAACCCTGGTTGAATTGGTTAGCAATTTATATTTAGCTTATGATTTGTATAAAGATAAGGGGGCAGAAGTACTCATGGTTACTGCTAATAAAGTAGAAGCCAAAAATGTTGACTTGGTACAAAAAGAATTAGAAAAGAATTTACCTACTGATGTACTTAAAGGTGTAATCCCCTTAAACGTAAAATTAGCAAATCCTACGGTTAAAGAAATTGTTGAAGTATTGAATGGTAAAGTTTTATTTGGAAAATCTTATATAAATAACCAAGCAGGGGCTTATAGTGTAGGTGCTATGCAATTAAGACATTATCTTACTTATTTGGAAGAAAATAGTTTGGTAATTACTCCGGGAGACCGAGCCGATTTAATCTTAGGAGCTTTACAGGCAAATATCTCGGCAAACTACCCAGCTATATCTGGGATTATTCTTACCGGAGGATTAAAACCTGAAAAATCAATTATAAAACTAATAAAAGGTTTATCTGATATTGTACCTATAGTATTGGTCAAAGGTGGCACTTATAGTATTACTAATAAAATTGGAGCCATACAACCAAGAATGTATGCTGAAAATATAAATAAAATAAAGACTTCAATCAGCGACTTTGAAAAGTTCATACCGATTGATGCGTTAGAAGAAAGGTTAATTACTTTCCAAGCAGAGGGCATTTCTCCAAGAATGTTTCAATATAACTTGCTTAAAAGAGCCAAATTAAATAAAAAGCATATTGTATTACCGGAAGGGACTGATGAACGTATTTTGTTGGCTGCCAAACAATTGATAAGCACTAATGCTGTAGAAATTACTTTACTGGGTGATAGAACTCAGATTAAGAAAAAATTATCACAATGTGATATTACATTAGATCTAGATAAGGTCTCCATTATAAACCCCACTAAATCTTCTAATTTTGAAGATTATGCAACTACACTATATGAATTGCGAAAACATAAAAATGTAAATTTAGCGATGGCTCATGATTTAATGGAAGATGTGTCCTATTTTGGTACTATGATGGTACACAAAGGTCATGCAGATGGTATGGTTTCCGGTGCCGTTCATACCACACAACACACTATTAGGCCTGCCCTACAATTTATTAAGACCAAACCCGGTGTCTCCGTAGTTTCATCTGTGTTTTTTATGTGTTTAGACGATAGAGTTTCTGTTTTTGGTGATTGTGCCATAAACCCAAATCCTAATGCAGAACAATTGGCAGAAATTGCTATTTCTTCTGCTGATACGAGTACCGCTTTTGGTATAGAACCAAAAATAGCAATGTTGTCATATTCTTCAGGTACTTCTGGAGTTGGAGAAGATGTTGAACGTGTGAGAAAAGCAACTGAGTTGGTTAAAAAAATGCGACCGGACTTAAAAATAGAAGGCCCTATTCAATATGATGCCGCTGTAGATATTAATGTAGGAAAAAGTAAATTACCAAATTCAGAAGTTGCCGGTCAAGCAAGTGTATTTATTTTTCCTGATTTAAATACAGGTAATAATACCTATAAAGCCGTACAAAGAGAAACAAAAGCATTAGCTATTGGACCAATGTTACAAGGTCTCAACAAACCTGTTAACGATTTAAGCAGAGGTTGTACAGTAGAGGATATTTATAATACTGTAATCATAACAGCTATTCAGGCACAAGATAATTAGTAATTCTTATATAAAATACATGAAAATATTAATTATAAACTCGGGTAGCTCTTCTATAAAATATCAATTGATTCAAATGCCTCAAGAAGCTGTAATTTGTCAAGGTATTATTGAAAGAATTGGTGCTAAAGATGCTTTACTACAATATCAAACCAACTCTACTGAGTTAAAGAAGCATTATGAAATTGTCAATCATAAAGCCGGTCTAAAAAAAATATCTGAATATTTATTAGACACTGAAATTGGTGTAATAAAAAATACAAGTGAAATTGATGCTGTGGGCCATAGAGTGGTTCACGGTGGAAATTCATTTTCTAAAACCACATTAATAAGCAAGGCAGTAAAGGATAAAATTGAAGCATATGCTGAATTAGCTCCATTGCATAATCCTCATAATTTAGAAGGTATACTATTGGCGGAACAAATTTTTCCTTCTGCCAATCAGGTAGCAGTATTTGATACCGCATTTCATCAAACCATTCCTATTAAAGCGAGTAAATATGCCATTCCAAATGAGTTTTATACGGAACATGGAATTAGGGTTTATGGTTTTCATGGCACTAGTCATAAATATGTATCTGAAAAGGCCATTGATTTTTTACAATTAAAGGCATCAAAAATAATTACTATTCATTTAGGAAACGGATGTAGTATAACCGCAATTAAAGATGGTAAGAGTATAGATCATAGTTTAGGCTTTGGTCCATCTAACGGACTCATTATGGGTTCTAGAAGTGGTGATATAGATCATTCTATTATTTTCCATATGGTAAATAGTCTAGGCTATGATTTGGATAAAATTAATGCTATTCTGAATAAAAAAAGTGGCATGTTGGGATTAACGGGTTATAGTGATTTAAGAGATATTCAATCTGAAGCAGAAAATGGCAATAAAGATTGTTTGTTGGCATTAGAAATGAATGCCTACAGAATAAAAAAATATATTGGAGCATATACCGCTGCCATGAATGGCCTAGATGCCATTGTTTTTACGGCAGGTATTGGTGAAAATTCAAGCAAACTAAGGCAATTGATTTGTGACAATATGGATTATTTGAATATTGTATTAGATGATTCTAAAAATGAAATTAGAAATAGCAATATCAGGGCTATACATCAAACTTCTGCTAAAGTAAAAATACTTGTGGTTCCTACAAATGAAGAATTAGAAATAGCTAAACAAACCTTTCAAATATTGAACTAAAATTTTAATTTATTCTGTAACCTAAGTTACTATCTAATTCTAATTTTCTATCTAAATTTGACTATTCTTTTCATATAAGAGTTAATAAGTTTATACAGTTGATTTTTTTAGTTTAAAAGGAGTAAGTTTAAGTCTTAAATTTACTCCTTTTTTCTTGGAAAGACTTATAATATTTATTCAGGATACTCTATCCTCAAATGGTAAATACCATTCAATTTCTTTTTAATTACTTTTTTAATGGTTTGAATTTCTTTAAAAGTAATATCAGCATTCATAAATTGTCCATTCGCCATTTGACCGGCTACAATTTTCTCAATGAGATCATCAATAAGTTGTGCACTAGGTTCTTTTAAACTTTTAGAAGCTGCCTCAGCTGCATCACACATCATTAATATAGCTGTTTCTTTTGAAAAAGGAATTGGACCTTTATATGAAAAATCTTTACTATCTAAATCTTGTGAGTTTTCTGATTCTTGTTGTTTGTAAAAATAATAAACTAATGAAGTTCCATGATGCGTTCTAATAAAATCAATAATTCTATCAGGTAATCTATTTTTTTTAGCCAATTCTATACCATCTATTACATGATCAATAATGATCTTAGCACTATCTTTAGGTGGTAATTCGTTATGTGGATTGACATTTGTTGATTGATTTTCTGTAAAATATTTCGGATTTAACATTTTACCAATATCATGGTATAAAGCACCGGTTCTAATTAACATGGCATTTGCACCAATAGCATTGGCTGAAGCTTCGGCCAAATTAGCAACCTGCATAGAATGTTGAAAAGTACCAGGTGCTTTCTCAGCTAGTTCTCTCAATAATTTTGAATTGGTATTTGACAATTCTAATAAAGATACATCAGATACCAAACCAAAGGTTTTTTCATATACATAAATCAAAAACAATGACAGGAATGATAAAACACCATTCAAGGCAAACAAAATAAAATATTGCCAATTAATTTTTAATATATTTCCTTCTTGTATTATATAAAACGCAAAATAAGCTACCATATATACCAATGTAATTCGACTTATTGATATAAATAAATTGGCACGTCTATGCAACTCAGAAACTGTAAGAATGGTAATAATACCTGCGATAATTTGTAGAAAAATGAATTCAAAACTATTAGGCACAATAAAACCCAATAATAAAACTGTTAAAACATGGGTAAACAAACCTAAACGAGCATCAAAAAACGCTTTCAGCACTATAGGTAAAATAGGTAATGGAATTACATAGAGAAAATCTACTTTATACTTAACTACCAAAGTGACTATCAATACTATTAAAAGAATATTAAAAAAAATAAAAGTGACTTTTGTATTGTTTTCAAATATGGAGCCTCGGTATTTTTTTAAAAATAACAATAGCATTAACAAGGCCAATGCTACTAGAATAATATATCCAAATACTATCCAATAATAATTAGTCTGATTCCAAACTTGAGATTCAGATTCATTCTGTAAGGAATTTAATATTCTGAATTTATGACCCTCAACTACATCTCCTTTTGAAATAATTCTCTCATTTTCAGCAACCAAACCTTCAGTAGATGAAATTTTACTTAACTCTTCTTGTATAATTTTTTTTGTTAGGTCATCATCATAAAATACATTAGGTTCTAATTCATTTAATAAAATAGTGGTAAAATAACTCTTTAACAGAGGATATTTTGAATTATTAATTTGTTGTTCAATAAAATCTTTTAGGTTAGTGTTGCTAATAAAACTATCAAAAACTACATCAGTAATTACATTGCCTTTTCTTAATGCAACTAATTGTTTTTTACCGGACTTGTTGATATCATTCTTACTAAGATATCCCTTAATGTACACCTGCTCAACTAATCTATCAGAAAAACTGATAATTTTTTTACCGTTATATTTACTTAGTATAGAATCTTGTAAATTTTGAGATATTTTATTATTGACTTTTTCCTTTACACTTTTGACAATATTTTTATTATATGAAAAATATAATTTATTATTAGATATAACGATTTGCCTTTCTTCTTCTAATTTTTGATCTGATTTTTGAATAGCGAAATCAAACGGAGCATAAAGATTATCATATTGCCAAGGTTTCCCTCTTTGAAATTCATATTTGAAATGAGCTCCTTTAGGAAATAAATAAACTATAGCAAAAGTGGTTAAAATGAAAAGAACAATTTTATATAATAAAGCATGATTTTGATACAATTTATTTAAAAAATCACTCAAATTAAGTTTTTTCATTAGTCGTATTATTATAACTTAGATGCAATGTAAAAAAAAATAGCACATTAGAACTTGATAATAACTATAAAGTGTAAGTTTTATTTTAAGTTAAGAAAAAAGAATAGTTTAATTACCTTCGAAATTAACATTTTGTATGGATAATTTATCATTTAAACGTCTTCTAATCTTATGGGTAAGTTATTGGTAACCCAATCTGTATAGTTTTTAAAGTCTATTTTTTTATGCATGGCATCCGTTTTATCTAAAATAGCTCGAATTATAGATTCCGGTTGTATTTTATGTTCTGATATTTCTTTTACTATATTATTTAGTTGTTCATTTACATCATTTTTTATTTGATTATTATGATTAACTAACCATTTTTCAAAGGCATCATCAGTTAAATGTTTATCTATAATTAATTTGGTCATTTGTTTTCCGTGCATTTTTGAATCTAAAATATTTCCTCTTCCTGTTACGGCGTTACCAACCGCAAAAACATTATCATAACCAAATACATGATAGTCGGCTTCATCTCGCATCTTTAAGGATGAATATTCATATTGTAGTCCTTCAACTTTTTCAGGAATACTACCAATAGATGATATTACCATACCTGTTTTAATTTCAAAATAACTTTGCTCAATTGGTTCTATTTTACCTTCATTTAAAGATACATTTTGAAAAACAATGCTTGTTAATTTATTGTCTTTCTCTGTAAAATTAACAGGTATACTTAAAGGAACAAATTCAAATAAATATTTCTCTAGATATTTATTCAATAACTTTTCTGATACCGCTTTAGCAGCTTCAACACTTTCTTTAGTGTCATCTTTGGGAGATTTTAACGGCATGTCTCTAGCTGTACGCCTATAGATAAGTTTTGCCTTTTTAACATTAATATCTTCTAATGAAATATTGAATTTATCCAACACCTTTTGAACACCCTCTTTTTCTAAAGTAAACAGATCAATATCAATCCCTTTTTCAGAAAATAAATGTTGTTTTACTTTTTCTATCATAATCACTTTTACAACATCTAGTGAAGATAAACCCCCACCTATAACTATGGTATCACTTTTAATTGAGTATATTTTTCCTTTAAAATCAGGTTCATGTTTATGGTTAAACCAATTGATAAATGCATTTTGATAAATCAATTCCCTATCAATAAATTTATCAATATTAGAAATAGGCAAATGCCTATCTTGCCAAGCTCCATTTGCCATAATTATTGCTGAAAATCCCCAATTTTTAACTAAATCTAAAAATGTTATGTCTTTTCCAATTTTTGCACAGGGCACAAATCTAATATTTGGATGATTTAACTTTTTATCAATTTCCTTTATTTGTCTATTTCTCAAATTAATGTGCCAGTTAGGTAAACCGTCTTCTATCTTGCCATAAGGTAACCTATTCATATCAAAAACAACAACTCTAAATCCATTTTGGGCTAGTAAACTGGCAGCTTCTGAACCTGATATTGAACCACCAATTACTGCAACATAATGCTTTCTAAATTCTTCATTTATACTCATATAATTCTGTTTTTGATTTATTATGCAAAATAGGAAACCTATAGCTTAATTATGTAATAATTGTTACATTTTATAAACTCTCTTATAATATTTCAAGATTGATGAAAATTATCTAAATTCGCAAAAGATATTTTAAAGATATGAAAGATATAGTAATTGTATCAGCAGTAAGAACGCCAATTGGTAGTTTTATGGGTAGTTTATCGAGTATCCCAGCAACAAAATTAGGTGCTACTGCTATTAAGGCTGCACTAGAAAAAATAAATTTAAAACCTGATAAAGTTGATGAAGTTTTAATGGGCTCAGTATTACAAGCCAGTTTAGGACAAGCTCCTGCTAAGCAAGCGGCTTTATATGCAGGTATACCGGATACTGTACCTTGTACCACTGTTAATAAAGTATGTGCTTCTGGTATGAAAGCAATCACGCAAGCTGTACAAGCAATTCAACTAGGAGACGCAGATATTGTTGTAGCCGGAGGTATGGAAAACATGTCATTAACACCTCATTATCTTCAAGGAAGAACCGGTAAGAAAATGGGTAATATTAATTTGGAAGATGGTTTGCTCAAAGATGGCTTGACAAATGTTTACGACGGAAAGCATATGGGTACATGTGGCGATTTATGTGCTACTGAGCATGATTTCTCTAGGGAAGATCAAGATGCTTTTGCTATTGAATCTTATAAAAGATCTGCCTTAGCATGGTCAAATGGAAGATTTAAAGACGAAGTAATACCCGTTGAAGTTCCTCAAAGAAAGAGAGAACCCTTATTGATTACTGAAGATGAAGAATTTAGAAATGTGAATATGGATAAAATTCCAAATTTAAGGCCTGTTTTTAGCAAAGACGGTACAGTTACTGCAGCAAACGCATCAACGCTTAATGATGGAGCTGCGGCATTGGTTTTAATGAGTAAAGAAAAGGCATTAGAATTAAACTTAAAACCTCTTGCTACAATTAAAGGATATGCTGATGCCTCTGTTCAACCGGAATGGTTCACTATTGCACCTGCAAAAGCATTGCCTAAAGCACTCGCTAAAGCTGATTTAACTATTGATGCAATTGACTATTTTGAATTCAATGAAGCATTTTCTGTAGTTGGATTGGTAAACACTAAACTTTTAGATCTAGATTCCAGTAAAGTAAATGTAAATGGTGGAGCTGTTTCTCTTGGTCATCCTTTGGGTTGTTCCGGAGCACGAATAGTGGTCACATTGATAAATGTATTAAAACAAAACAATGGTAAACTAGGTGCAGCTGCCATATGCAATGGTGGTGGTGGTGCAAGTGCTATCGTTATTCAAAATAATTAAAAAAACATCTTTGATTAATGAAATATGGTATTTGCAATCTAAGTAATATTCCACTCCGAGAATCACCTGATAATTCTAGTGAAATGGTATCCCAAATATTATTTGGAGATCATTATAAAGTGATACAGGAGAATAAATATTGGTTAAAAGTCAATATAGCTTTTGATAATTGTGAGGGGTGGATTTCAATTGAACAATATACAGCAATTTCTAAAGAATATTTTGAGAAATTATCAAAGGACAAACACATTTCATCATATGAGTTGGTTGATTTTGCAGAAGACAAAAAAGGTGATTTATTAGCCATAGTTCTTGGGAGTAGATTACCGTACTATCAAAAAAAACAATTCGATTTTATTGGTGAAAAATGGTCATTTGAAGGAAGGGTTACAACGGAAATATTTTCTAAAGAAAAACTTATTAGATCAGCATTTATGTATTTGAGTTCCCCTTATTTATGGGGCGGTAAAACACCTTTTGGTATTGATAGTTCAGGGTTTACGCAAATGGTATATAAACTTAATGGATATAAATTATTGAGAAAAGCATCAGAACAAGCCACTCAAGGAGAAGTTTTAAGTTTTATTGAAGAATCAGAACCGGGTGATTTGGCTTTTTTTGATGATAATGAAGGTCAGATTATACATGTGGGCATAATTTTAGCAAACAATCATATTATACATTCTAGCGGCAAGGTACGCATAGATAGACTCGATCATAGCGGAATCTATAATGCAGATCTTAAAAAACATACCTACAAATTAAGAGTTATTAAAAAGATATTGTAAATAATAACCGGAGTTCTGTTAATTGAATCGCCCTTAAATAAAAAAGCCTGTTATACAATTATAACAGGCTTTTATTTTATAATTTAAGTTTTACTATTCCTTAGAAGCATCCCAAAGAACTTTCATTTCTTTAAATTTATCATCCATTTCAAGGTTCTCATACATACTCATTAATGTTCTAACCACATCCATGTTATCTTTTTTAAGACCATGAGCTTTTTCAAATAATGGCAAAGCCTCTTTATACAATTCTAATTGTTTTGCTTTAATTGCATCGTATTTTTTGAAGTTACTCAAATTTTCATTCATTTCTTCAACCAATTCTTTATCCTTTTCAAGTACTAAAGCTCCCATGTTTAAATAAGCATCTGCATAATTAGGGTCTAATTCTATTGCCTTTTCATAATATGATTTTGCTTCTTCTAAATTACCTTGTTCTTGACTGATCACACCAACATTAAAATGCAATGTTGGATTACTAGGGTCTTCTTTTATAGCCTCTTTCATTAAAACAGCGAATTCATCCTTTTTCCCCAGCTTCAATAAGATGTTAGCCTCAGTAAACAATAAATCTACATCTTTAGGGTTCGCTTTTCTTGCTTCTTGTACAGCAGTAATAGCATTTTCTGTTTCGCCTTTTTCTACCAAAATAAGTGCTATATTTTTTATAATATTAGCTCTTTTAGATTCTGAGACTTCTACTTTTGGTTCTTTGTATTTTCCGGTTTTTACCATCAAATCCATTTGAGATTTAGAATTAAAATTTTCAGCAGCATTACTATCAATGTTGGTAGCAGAATAAGTAGTTGCTATACCTGTATAACCTAATTCTTTTAATACTTTAAAATATTCTAAAGATATATCAAAATCCTTATCTAAATAGGCAGCTGTAGCAGCATATTCTAAAAAGACAGTATCTTTTTTACTTAAGTTGTAAGTTTGATACAATGTTTTTTTAGCTCCAGCATAATCTTTATCTTGATATTCTTTTATTCCTTTATTTGAAACATCAGAAACCAAAGCATTCAGTAATGGTTGAGCTTCAGCTGTATATTTAGCTTTTCCACTTTGTTTTTCAAAATCGATTAAATCCTGAAAAGATTTTGCTGCTTCATCATAAGCATTTTCGGCTAAAGCAGGCTTCTTTTTACCAATATCATAATACGTCTTAGCTCTTAAAAAATAAAATTTAGCTTTAAGCTTAGCATCCGCATTAGCAATCAATCCTTCTGCCTGATCTATTGAGGCCTTAGCAGTAGATAAATCATCAGCTTTTAGAGCTTTATCGGCAGCCTTCAACTCATCTTTTTGTGCATATGTTGCTAGCCCAATAAATAGAGCCAACATCATTACAAATGATTTTTTACCCAAAAAGTTTACATTCATTTTTTTAGGTTCTTGGTTTTTCTTTGAAAAATTCATTTTTGTTTTAAATTTAATGTTCTTAATTAATTGTTATTCTTGATTGTTTGTTGTTTCGTCGGTTTCATTATTTTCAATTTCCGTGCCAAGATCACTTTCATTATTATCTTCTTCATCTTCATGCATTACTTTAGCAACAGCCGCAATAGAATCATTATCCTTTATATTAATTAAACGCACTCCCTGAGTAGCTCTTCCCATTACACGTAAATCTGAAACTGCCATTCTTATTGTAATTCCCGACTTATTAATGATCATTAAATCATCTTCATCAGTAACATTTTTTATTGATACTAAGTTGCCCGTTTTTTCAGTAACATTTATGGTTTTAACACCTTTACCACCTCTATTCGTAATTCTATAATCTTCTAGTTTAGAACGTTTTCCATATCCATTTTCAGAAACTACTAAAATATTACTTTCTTCATCATTTACTGATACCATCCCAATAACCTCATCTTTGTCATCTTTTAATCTAATTCCTCTAACTCCAGAAGCATTTCTTCCCATAGGTCGGGTCTTTGCCTCTTCAAAACGAATACATTTACCAGATTTCACTGCGATCATAATCTGACTATTACCATCAGTTAATTTGGCTTCTAATAATTCGTCACCTTCCTTTATTGTTATTGCAGCAATACCATTAGTTCTAGGCCTTGAGTACTGCTCTAATACCGTTTTCTTAGTCTGCCCTTTTTTTGTTACCATAACCACATAATTATTATCTATATAATCTTGGTCTTTTAAATCTTGTGTCACCAAAAATGCATTAACAACATCATCATTTTCAATATTGATCAAGTTTTGAATGGCCCTACCTTTTGAATTTTTACCTCCTTCTGGTATTTCATAAACACGCATCCAAAATACTTTTCCTTTTTTGGTAAAGTATAACATATATTGATGGTTTGTAGCAACAAACAAATGTTCTAAGAAATCCTCATTTCGCGTAGCTACACCTTTTTGACCTCTACCACCTCTATTCTGAACCTTATATTCATCTAAATTGGTTCTTTTTACATAACCTGCATGAGAAATAGTAACTACTACTTTAGAATCAGGTATCATATCTTCAATACTCAAATCACCTCCACCATATTCAATTATTGAACGACGCTCATCTCCATATTTGGCTTTTATCTCTTGCAATTCTTCTTTAATTATTGTCATTCTTCTGGACTCACTTGATAAAATATCTTTTAAATCTTCTATCAGCTTCATGATATCTTCATATTCCGCTCTAAGTTTATCTTGCTCTAAACCAGTAAGCTGACGCAATCTCATCTCTACAATTGCTTTAGATTGAATTTCTGACAATTCAAATCTCTTTATCAAATTTTCTCTAGCCTCATCAGCATTTTTAGAGGCTCTAATAATCTTAATTACTTCATCTATATTATCAGACGCAATTATCAATCCTTCTAAAATATGAGCACGAGCTTCCGCTTTTTTTAATTCATATTTTGTTCTTCTTACAACAACTTCATGTCTGTGATTTACAAAATGCTTGATAAGTTGTTTTAAATTCAACATCTCAGGCCTTCCGTTAACCAAGGCGATGTTATTTACACTAAAGGATGTTTGTAAGGCTGTATATTTATACAGTTTATTTAGTACGATATTTGGAATAGCGTCCCGCTTTAGCACATAAACCAAGCGACGGCCTTTTCTACTGGTTTCATCTCTAACAGTAGCTATTCCTTCAATTTTCTTATCATTCACCAAGTCAGCAGTCTTCTTCATTAAATCCGCTCCATTTACTTGATATGGTAATTCAGTTACTACAATACACTCTCTACCATTAACTTCTTCAAAAACCGTCTTAGCACGCATTACAATACGCCCTCTACCCGTATGAAAGGCATCTTTTACTCCCTCGTAACCATAAATGGTTCCTCCAGTAGGAAAATCAGGAGCCTTAATATATTGCATTAATTCATCAATCTCAATTTCATTATTTTCAATATAAGCAACAGTTCCATCAATTACTTCTGAGAGGTTATGTGGTGCCATATTAGTGGCCATACCTACGGCAATACCTGAAGCTCCATTAACTAATAAACTTGGTATTCTAGTAGGTAATACCGTTGGTTCTTGTAAAGTATCGTCAAAGTTCAAGCGATGGTCAACCGTATCCTTTTCTATATCGGCTAACATTTCTTCAGAAATCTTTTGCATTCTCACTTCCGTATAACGCATTGCTGCCGGACTGTCACCATCAGGAGAACCAAAGTTCCCTTGTCCATCAACCATTTCATAACGCATGCTCCAATCTTGTGCCATACGTACCATAGCATCATAAACAGAGGTGTCACCATGTGGGTGATATTTACCTAATACCTCACCTACTACTCTAGCTGATTTTTTATGTGCTCCTGTTGCCTTAATTCCCAATTCATGCATACCGAACAAAACTCTTCTATGTACTGGTTTTAGTCCATCACGTACATCCGGTAAGGCTCTTGAAACTATAACTGACATTGAATAATCAATGTAAGATGATTTCATTTCATCTTCTATGTTAATTGGAATTAATTTTTCTCCTTCTGCCATATATTCTATTGATTTATTAGTTTAAAAATTAAGAGAGCAATATACAACAAATCTGTTTTTTTGATGTTATATATAAAAGCTTTTATTATCATTTTTTATTAACAATAAGCACCAGTAAATACACTGTTTTTCATAGATTTACAATATTTACAAAAGTTCGGTATAATTTTTGACGTATTATTTAGAAAAAATCTAGTAATTTTACCTTATAAATTTATAGAAATGGATGATAATTTTTCACCTAAAGTTAAAGACGTAATTGCTTATAGTAAAGAAGAAGCTTTACGGTTAGGACACGATTTTATTGGTACAGAACATTTAATGTTAGGCTTACTTCGCAAGGCTAATGGAGATGCTATTGATATTTTAAATGCATTGGACATTGATCTGGTAATGCTGAGAAAAAAAATTGAAAGTTTGAGTCCGGTCAATTCTGATATTTCAGCAGCTAATGATAAAAAAAGTTTGCATTTGACCAAGCAAGCTGAAAAAGCTTTAAAAACTACATTTTTAGAGGCTAAACTATTTAAAAGTAAGGCGGTAAGCACTGCCCATTTACTATTATGTGTCTTAAGAAATGAAAACGACCCCACTACCAAATTATTAAATAAGTTTGATGTTGATTACAATGAGGTCAAATCAATTTTTAGTCAATTATTTGTAGATGATGATATTACTGAGAGCCCAAGAGCCGAAAGTGCGAGAGATGATGAATTTGATGAACCAAAACAAAATCCTTTTGAAGGTTCTAAGCCCAGTAAATCAAACGCTAAATCTAAAACACCCGTTTTAGATAATTTTGGTAGAGATTTAACGCATTTAGCTGAAGAAGGTAAGTTAGATCCTGTGGTAGGAAGAAAAAAAGAAATTGAACGTATTTCTCAAATATTAAGTCGTCGTAAAAAAAATAATCCCATATTAATTGGTGAGCCAGGTGTTGGTAAATCTGCTATAGCTGAAGGTTTGGCCTTGCGTATCATTCAACGTAAAGTATCTCGTATTTTATTTAACAAGAGAATTGTGTCTCTAGATTTGGCAAGTTTAGTTGCCGGAACAAAATATAGAGGTCAATTTGAAGAGCGTATGAAAGCGTTGATGAATGAATTAGAAAAGAATGATGATATTATTTTGTTTATTGATGAAATTCATACTATTGTTGGTGCCGGCGGAGCTACAGGATCTCTAGACGCTTCAAATATGTTTAAACCTGCTCTGGCTAGAGGAGAAATTCAATGTATTGGTGCTACTACGCTTGATGAATTTAGACAAAATATTGAAAAAGACGGTGCTTTAGAGCGGCGTTTTCAAAAAGTTATGGTGGAACCTACTTCTGTAGAAGAAACCATTCAAATATTAAACAATATTAAAGACAAATATGAAAATCACCATAATGTTATTTACACTGATGAGGCTATAGAAGCTTGTGTCAAATTGACCAACAGATATATGACTGACAGGTTTTTACCAGATAAAGCTATTGATGCTTTGGATGAAGCAGGTTCAAGAATTCATATTACCAATATAGTTGTGCCTAAACAAGTACTTGAATTAGAAAAGCAACTAGAAGATGTTAGGGTGCTGAAAAACAATGTGGTAAAGAGTCAAAAATATGAAGAAGCTGCAAGGCTTCGTGATGATGAAAAGCGATTGGAAAAAGAATTAGAAATTGCCCAAAAAGCTTGGGAAGAGCAATCCAAATTGAATAAAGAAACTGTAACTGAAGACAATGTGTCAGAAGTAGTTTCTATGATGACAGGTATACCAGTAAATAGAATAGCTGAAGCTGAAAGTGCACGCTTGGCGGACTTACCCAACTTAATTAAAGGTAAAGTAATAGGACAAAATGAGGCTGTGTCTAAAGTAGTAAAAGCTATACAACGAAATAGAGTTGGTTTAAAAGACCCCAATAAACCTATTGGTTCTTTTATCTTTTTAGGTCAAACCGGGGTTGGTAAAACCCAATTGGCTAAAGTATTGGCAAGGGAACTATTTGATTCACCAGAAGCGTTAGTACGTATAGATATGAGCGAATACATGGAAAAATTTGCCATTTCTCGTCTAATTGGTGCACCTCCAGGATATGTGGGTTATGAAGAAGGTGGTCAATTAACAGAAAAAATCAGAAGAAAACCTTATGCAGTTGTATTGTTAGATGAAATCGAAAAAGCACATCCTGATGTATTTAATATGCTATTGCAAATTTTAGATGATGGCTATATCACTGACAGTCTTGGTAGAAAAATTGATTTTAGACATACTATTATTATCATGACCTCAAATATTGGATCTAGACAATTAAAAGATTTTGGTGCAGGTGTTGGTTTTGGTACTGCCTCAAAGAAAAAACAAGCAGATGCTGATGCTAAAGGTGTGATTGAAAATGCATTAAAGAAAAGTTTTGCTCCTGAGTTTTTAAATAGAATTGATGATGTGATTGTATTCAATGCCTTGGAAAAAGAAGATATTCATGCAATTATTGATATTGAACTTGAAAAATTATTGGAACGAATTGATGGTTTAGGTTATAAACTTGTACTTAGTGATAAAGCGAAAGACTATATTGCTGATAAAGGTTTTGACAGACAATATGGAGCCAGACCTTTGAAACGTGCTATTCAAAAATATATTGAAGATGCATTGGCCGAAGAAATTGTCAATTCAAAATTGAAAGAAAATGACACCATTTTTATGGATCTTGATAAGGATAAAGAGGAATTGACGATAAAAATTAAAAAGTCGAAAAAACCAGTGGAAGAAAAAGAATAATAGTCTTTAGATTCCGGCATATAATTGGTTATACTAAATAATTTAAAAGTTGTCATTTTGGCAACTTTTTTTGTTATTCCAATATATTTTATAATGTCGTATAATTCAATAGAATTAACTTTTATAAGATTAAGACAAAATATTTTTGAATAGCTTTGTTATAGTCAATTATTTTAACGAAAATATTGTGCAAATTAAACGATTTCAATGCGACATTATGATGTTAAATTGGTATTACTCTATTCAAATAACTCTAAACTATCTATACTTACATTTTGGATAAATGAAATACTCTTAACTATAGCATCATGCAAAACACCATCTTCTTTTATAAAAGGTACATCATTTCTAAATAAACCGACAAAAGATTCTAAAAATACTGATGTTTTTAAAGGTTTTCTAAAGGCTAAAGCCTGAGAAGCATTGAGCAATTCTATGGCTAAAATAGTCTCTAAATTATCAACTATACGTTTGGCTTTTGTAGCTCCATTGGCCCCCATACTTACATGATCTTCCTGTCCATTACTTGAAACAATTGAATCTATTGATGCGGGCGTAGCCAATTGCTTATTCTGACTTACAATACTAGCTGCCGTATATTGTGGAATCATTAATCCTGAATTTAAACCGGGTTTAGAAACTAGAAATGCTGGTAAACCCCGTAAACCAGAAACCAATTGAAATGTACGTCTTTCGGAGATATTACCTAGCTCCGCTAAGGCAATACCTAAAAAGTCAAAGCCCAATGCCAACGGTTGTCCATGAAAATTGCCTCCGGAAATTATCTGATCTGCTTCGACAAAAATATTTGGATTATCGGTAACTGAATTGATTTCTGTTTCTATAGTTTTTTTTACAAAATTCAAAGTGTCTTTACTTGCTCCATGAACTTGGGGCATACATCTAAATGAATACGGATCCTGTAGATGCTTTTTATTCCGACCAATAATTTCACTATCTACTAAAAATTCATTTATTTTTTTTGCCGTTCGTATTTGTCCGTTATGCGGTCTTACCAAATGAATCAATTTGTTAAAAGGCTCAATTCTGCCATCAAAAGCCTCTAAAGAAATTGCACCAATAACATCTGCTAAATACGATAATTTAAACCCCTTAAGCAAATTATAAACACCATATGCACTCATAAACTGAGTGCCATTAAGCAATGCCAAGCCTTCTTTTGACTGTAATTTAATTTTTTCCCAATTAAATTTTAGTGAAATTTCTTCGCCTGTATATAGTTTCCCGTCATATTCAACTTCTCCTTTACCTATTAAGGGTAATGCTAAATGTGCCAATGGTGCCAAATCTCCAGAGGCACCTAATGAGCCTTGGGTATAAATAATAGGCAAAACATCTTGGTTATAAAAATCTATTAATCTTTTAACCGTTGCCAATTGCACACCTGAATGTCCATAACTTAATGATTGAATTTTTAAAAACAACATCAACTTTACAATAATTGAGGGTACTTTTTCACCAGTACCACAAGCATGAGACATCACTAAATTCTCTTGAAGCAAGGTTAAGTTTTTATTGGAAATTTTAACATTATGTAGGGCTCCAAATCCAGTATTGATTCCATAAAACGGCTTTTTACTATTAATTAGTTTTTCATCCAAGTATTGTCTACATTTTTCAATCTTATCCTTAGATTCCTTAGATAGCTTTAATTGCTGTTTTGTTATTATTATATCATTTATTTTTGATATATCTAAATATTTATTATCAATATGATGGAATTCTTGCATTTTTTATAATTTATTCAAAATTAAAGAAATTTTTTATAGCAATTCAATAAGAACATATATTTTAGCCAAAAAAATAAAAACTATGAAAAAATTAATTATTTTACTTGTTATTTTTAGTATTTCAGCATGTAATACTAAAGCTAAAGAGCAAGAAACTCATGAATCTATTACCAGCCATGATAATATGAAAGGATCTTCATCACCAAAATTCTCAAATTATGAAAATTATAATGGTGGTAGTACTTCATTAGACGACTTAAAAGGAAAGTTTGTTTATTTAGATGTTTGGGCTACTTGGTGCGGCCCCTGCAGACAGGAAATTCCTTTTTTAAAGGAAATTGAAAAAGAATTTCATGACAAAAATATTGAATTTGTTAGCATATCTGTAGATGATAAAGAAGATTATAATATTTGGAAGCAAATGATTGCTGAAGAAGAAATGGGTGGTATCCAACTTTATGCCAATGGTGACAATGAATTTATTGATGCTTATAACATTGAAACTATTCCTCGCTTTATTCTTATTGATAACTATGGAAATATTATCAATTCTGATGCTCCAATGCCATCAGATCCTGTATTAAAAGAAGTATTAAATGGTATACTTAATTAATAATTAATTGGATAATTTTTAACACTATAGTTAAAATTGTTTGTTACTTTTGTCAATTAAAATCTACAACATAATGAATAAATTAATAGTATTGATTGCCACCCTATTGTTATTGGCATGTAAAAATGATTCTCAAGTTAATAATTATGTAACATTATCTGGAAAAATTACAAATGCCACAGGTAAAGAACTGAAAATTATTAATAGCAAAAATAAACCTATAAGAACAATTACCTTAAATGAGGATGGTACTTTTAAGGATACCTTAAATGTGACAACCGGTGTTTATACCTTGTTTGATGGTAATGAATATGCGGCTGTCTATTTAAAAAACGATTATGATCTTTCTATTTCATTAGATACTAAAGAATTTGATGAATCTTTGACTATTACGGGAAATGGTAGTGAAGGCAGTGATTATTTATCAAAAAAGATGCTATTACAAGAAAAAACGTTTACCAATGTAAACGATATCTATGCTTTAGAAAAAGATGATTTTTTAAAATCATTAGGAGAGAAAAAAATTGAATTTAAAAATCTTAAGGATCAATTTAAGAATATGGATTCTACACTTTCTGTGGAGGACACTAAAGATACAGAAAGTTTATTTAATTTTTTAATTAATAGATATGATGAAGTGTATGCAACAACTAAACTAAAAGGTACACCTTCACCAAAATTTACAAACTATGAAAATCATAAAGGTGGTACTACCTCATTAGATGATTTAAAAGGAAAATTTGTTTATGTTGATGTTTGGGCTACTTGGTGCGGCCCTTGTAAGAGAGAAATTCCATTTTTAAAAGAAGTTGAAAAAGAATTTCATGATAAAAATATTGAATTTGTAAGTATTTCCATCGATAAAAAAGATGCTTATGAAACTTGGAAAAAGATGGTTGCAGAAAAAGAATTAGGTGGTATTCAACTTTTTGCCGGTGATGATCTACAATTTGTAAATGATTATAAAATTGAAGGCATTCCGCGATTTATTCTTATAGACGACAAAGGAAATATCGTAAATCCAGATGCACCTAGACCATCAAATCCTGCTTTAAAGGATCTATTTATAAGTTTAGGTATCTAATTAGAAATTATGAAAATAAAAAAAGTGCTATATTGAATATAGCACTTTTTTATTTATAATCAATTCACTTTAACCTATTATCATTTTTACAAAATGCTATAACAGTGAAAAATTTATCTATCTAAACAAAATACAAACTGGAGAGGGAGCCTCTATTTCATCAATAAAAGTTAGCAATCCGGTATTTTTATCTCTCTTTAAGGATATGATATTGTTAGAACGCTGATTGGCCACTAAAATATAATCTTCGTTTGGCGATAGTGAAAAATTTCTAGGCCAATCACCTTTAACCGATTCATGTCCTATCAATTTTAGATGACCATCTTCTTTATTAATTTTAAAAATTGCCAAACTGTTATGCCCTCTATTGGATGCATACAAAAAATGACCATCTGAAGAGATATGTATATCTGCACAAAAACTATCTTTATCAAAGCCATCAGGTAAAGTTGAAAAAGAAGCTGTTTTTTCAAAAATTTGTTTATCAGACTTTTTCACCAAACTAATTGAATTATTCAATTCATTGATTACATAGATCCACTTTCCATTAGGATGAAAACTTAAATGTCTTGGTCCTGCTCCTGTATCTAATTTTAAAGTATTTGGCTCAGAAAACTGAAATTTTTGTTGTAGCGTGTCTATTTTAGAAAACCATAACTCATTTGTGCCTAAGTCAACTGAAATAATACTGTTGTTGTTTGCTTCAAACCAAGCAGCATGTGCATGAGGTGCGTTTTGTTGCTTTTTTGTGCCTTTGCCAGTATGTTTTTGAATGTCTAATAAATCAGACAATTCACCTTCCGTATTTAGTTTTAATAAACCAACAGTACCACCTGTATAATTGGCAGTTAAAACATCTCCATTATTATTTACAGTTACAAAACATGGATGAGCACCACCAGAAGAACTTCTGCTGATAAAACTAAGACTGTCACCATTAATTAGAAAAGACTCAATAGTACCAGAACCATCAAGGCTATTGGTTTCATTAACAGCTAATAAATAGTTATTGTCGATACTTTTAGTTAAAAAAGAAGGATTTTCTGAAACTGCAGCCAATCCAATTTTTTCTAGTTTACCATTTTCAGAGAGAGAATAGGTGTAAATCCCTTTACTTATAGTATCTGTATAAGTACCAACAAAAAAAGAAGTAACTACCTCCTCTTTTTCATTGGGTTTTTCTTTTTTTGTTTGACAATTTGCTAAAATTAGAGATAGTATAATTATGTATTGAAATTTCATGGTATATATAAATTATTATTGAACAAAGATTATATTAATGTAAAATGAATATGTAAATTTAAGGTATTAATTTACAATTGATCTAGCTCTAGATTATAATCATATTGTAAATCTTCATGTAATGTGCGTATGGCTTTATCAATCAACAGTAACTGCCGTTCAAAAATATTTTGAAGACTTGTATTTACATGTATTGGTGGATTCATATTTTTTAACACCAAACAGAAATGAAGCAATAATTCTACTTCTGTTTCTTTCTTTTTAGAATACCTAATATATTTTTTGACATTACGTAAAATTTTTCTGACACTTTTTTTGATATAAAAATAGCTCGATGTATTTATGAGTTCAAATTGTTCAGAAATTTCATCTTTTACATTTTGTATGAATGAGTCTTCATCAGAGGCTTCAAATAAGAGGTAAGTTAATAATTCTTTGTTCTCTTTTTTAAATTTTGATAACTGTAAACATAGTTCTAATAGTTCTGCATGTGTTTGATGTTTCAACTCTTTTTTGAGTTCTAGAACAGTAGCTGTTTTCATAATGGCATATTACTTTTGCAAGTACTAATTTATGTTTTTATTTATAACCAGTACCCAACAATAAATTTTTTATGCCACAAGTTATTAAACAACTTTTTTCAAAATATTTAACAAAACCATTTATAATTTTTAGGCTAACTTTTCGTTGGAGATTAAACATTATTCAAATTATATAAATATGATAATTCACTTAAAAAAAGCACTTAACCTTCTAATCATATTTTCTGTATTCTCCTGCAATAATGATAAAGATAATGATACTTCACTTCAAAACAATAAGGCTAAAGCTATATACAATCAAGCATACCAAGAAAATTTTCAAGAAGACCAAATTGATGATATTATAGCCAATGCTCAAAATGCATATGTGCTTATTGATCCGTTTCAAGATAATGTCCACGCCTCCATTTCAGCTATTAAAGCAAAAGGAAATGAAGTTGGTGCCTATATTAGTATAGGAACAGGTGAAGCTTACAGAAACGATTTTAATCAAATGAAACCATATTTGGTTTCAACGCCTTGGGGCCAATGGCCTGATGAATATTTTGTGAATAACACTACAACTGGTATACTAGATTTAATGAAAGCTAGGATTGATCAAATTGCTCTTTGGGGTTGTGATTGGGTAGAATTTGATAATATGGATTGGGTTTATGATGATGATTTAAGATCTACATACGGGTTTAAAGTTACTGTAGAAGAAGGCATAGCTTATTATAAAGAATTATGTGACTATGTGCATAAAAAAGGAATGAAATGCATGGCTAAAAATACGGTTGAGAATGCTACTTATTTTGATGGTGTTCTGTATGAGTCTTATTCTGATGAAAAAAATTGGTGGGATGAATCTGGTGCTCAAAGTTTTTTAGATGCCGGTAAATTGGTTATTATAAATCATTATAACGAATCGAATTGTGGGCAAGTTTATTCAGATTATATAGATGTTTATAACACCAATTTATCATTTATATGTGAAGATAGCAATCTAAAGAAATATGTACATTATAATGAATAAAATTATTTAAAACTACCTGATCAATTTTTTATATTTAATCTGTTTTGGTAATAAATCACCTGCAAAACGTTTCATTTTTTTTTCTTCATAATCTGAAAACCCCCATTCAAAAGAAATAGACTTGACTATCTCCTTCTAAGGTTAAAATGTACGTATAGATTCTACTAAAGACCAACGATTATAATAGATAACCACTGCACAAACTGAAAAATTTCCCTATCCATTCTCTAAAAACTAAAAACATACCTTATTGTTTATTGATATAGGGTTTTTGTGATTTAAAGTGTACTTATTTTGAGGAATTGTTAATTATAAGATTAATTATTTTGTTAATTATCAAATTTAGACCATATGTTTTTAACATTATATAAACTTCAATCGGTAATTACATTTATCATTTTCTACTTCTACCGTTGACCTTTTTTACCACACTTTTATCCTATAGTATATAGTGAATATCATATTTAAATTAAACAAGATCAAATCACAAAAATTTAGACTAAACACTAATTATCAACTACTAAACTTTAACATTATGAAAAAATTACTACATGTATCAACAGTATTATTTTTATTTATTTTGAGTAGTATTATTACTGCTCAAGCCCCATCAGGCTACACCTCTGTATTAAATCATAACTTTGGCTCTTCTGGCACTATTAAAAATGTCAGCGATTTACAAAACAACTATGACTGGGGTCTTCTCTGGGGAGATGTAAATCCTAATAATCCTTGGGCTAATGCTGCAGAATGGCAAAAATATACTACCCTTTCGAGCAATAACTATGCTTTTGCTTCCAATCACTTGAAAATAATAGCCAGATTTAACAATGATATCAATGGAAATGGTACTCCTGATTATGCAGGAGGATCTGACCAAACAGGAACAGATAGAGAAATTACATCAGGTTGTTTACGCTCTAAGAACACATATAAGCCTACCTCTACAACATCTTACTATTTTGAAACACGTATGAAAGTTCCCTCAGGAAAAGCCTTATGGCCGGCTTTTTGGCTGTATAGAAAAAAAGGAGGAACCAATGCTGAAATTGATATAGTTGAGATTGTAAATAATCAATGGGATAGTAGTAAAGAACCAAATTGGAATCCTTTGGTATATCATAACAACGTTCACTTTAGTAGCAGTGGCGATAACGCGTATGCATCAGCGAAAGGGAGCTCTTTAAGTACAGGTTATCATATTTGGGCATGTGAATGGACCGACACTCAAGTAAAATTTTATCTTGACAATAACCTTATCCGAACGGTATCTTATCCTATTAACGACCCAAATACAGGATGGGGAAATTCAAACCCTGCAAATGTTCTTATCAATTTAGCTGCCGGAGGTGGATGGCCCGGAGATGCAGATGATACAAACGCTTTTCCTGCTACTCTAGAAGTAGACTATTTAAAGGTTTATGAAAAAACTGCTGGTGGCAGTGCAACATTATCAGCGGCTGATGTTTCTTCCGGGCAAGATGTTATTGTAAATTTTTCAGGAACACCAGGGTTCGGTAGGGATTGGATTGGAATTTATACTGAAGGTGCTGCCGACAATGCCTATTCGTATTGGTTTTATACAAACGGTACCAAAACACCTGGAACTGGAATTACCAGTGGTTCAGTTAATTTTGGCAATATTCCTGCCAACAACTGGGAATGTCGATATTTTGAAAACGATGGTTGGAATAAAATTGCAACTGATGCTTTTTCTGTAACATCAAATGGAAGTGTCAGTGCTGCCGATGTTTCTTCAGGACAAGACGTTATTGTAAATTTTTCAGGAACACCAGGGTACGATAGAGATTGGATTGGAATTTATACTGAAGGTGCTGCCGATAATGCCTATTCTTATTGGTTTTATACAAACGGTACCAAAACGCCTGGAAATGGAACTGCCAATGGTTCTGTTACCTTTAGTGGTATTCCGGATGGTAACTGGGACTGTAGATATTTTGAAAACGATGGTTGGAATAAAATTGCAACAGATGCTTTTTCTGTTAATGGTAGTAGCAGCTCAGGTTATAGATATTTAAAATATACAGTAAATGATGCATTTAATCATAAAATGATAGAATTAAGTTGGTTAGCAGGCTCTACAAATTATCCCCAATCAAACCTTACTTCTAATACCTCTGAGTCTGGAGTAACCGTAAGTGGCAGTTTTGGAAGCGATAGCTACAAAGCTTTTGATGGTGATTTAAGTGGTCCAAATGGATTATGGATTGGAGATCAAACCCCAAAACATATATTACTTGATTTTGGATCAGCAAAAATTTCTCCTACAAAAATTAATATTCAAAAAAAATCATGGAGTGATTTAAGAGGATTTAAATGTGAGGGGTCTAATGATGGATCAAATTGGACACTATTATTAAACAATACTACATCAGCAGGTGAATGGACAAATAAAACCTATACTTTTACAGCTGCTAAGTCAGCTTTATCAAGTACTGATACCAAAGCCATTTTAAATGAAAGTTTTGTTTATCCTAATCCGTCAAAAGGGCTTTTTAATTTTAATTTTTCTTCTGCTTTTAAAGGAGAGGTCTCCATTGAATTATTCTCAATAGATGGTCGACAAATTGAAAGCATAAATTTACAGAAGGCCAATAAAAATTTCACACATCAAATAAATATATCTAGTAAAGCTTCTGGAATCTATTTCATTAATTTTGAAGCAGGTGCATACCAATCCAATCATAAGATTATTAAGAATTAATAATTCAAGTGAAATGAATTAAAAAGGGTCTGTTTCAACTCCATTGAAACAGACCCTTTTTTTATTGATATATGAAGTACAATTGCAGTATAAAAAACACAAATAACTTTCTTTTAAATATCTTTAGATTTTCTTTCTAACTTGTCCTTATTATTTATTTTTATAGTGATCATAAATTTTTCATTTTATGAGGTATTGTTTTTTCTTTCTTTTTTTTCTAAATTCTGTTATTGCTCAACAATCCATTGACGATCAGAAAATATTCGGAGTTACTATTGATGACCCCTGGTCAAATATCTCGGCACTTACAGATGCCTTATCTAATCATACTGTAAAACCTACAGCCAGAATTGTATTTGACCAAGGTATAAAAGCGCGTGAATATAGTGACGCTATTTCACAAATAGCATCTTCTTGTTTTATTATGGGAGAAATTCTAGATAGTTTCTTTATAAAAGATTATTCAGTTAGTCAATATTTAGATAGAACGACAGAATACTTAAATGCTTTTGAAGATATTGTTGACATTTGGGAAATTGGAAATGAAATAAATGGAGAATGGGTTTCAAAAAACAATGACCCCAATAATATTCCTGAAGTTATCCAAAAAATTGAAGGAGCTTACCAAATCGTTAAAGATCGAGGAAAAAAAACTGCACTTAATTTATATTTTAATAGAGATTGCTCTGATGAAAATCCTCAATTTGAAATGTTTAACTGGGTAAATGACAATATTTCTGAAATAATGAAACAAGGACTTGATTATGTTTTAGTTAGTTATTATGAAGATGATTGTAATAATGTAATATTGTCAACTACAGAATGGCAAGTAGTATTTGATAAATTACACTCAATATTTCCGAATTCAAAGCTAGGTATTGGAGAATGTGGCACTCAATATGATACTGACAATGTAAGAAATTCCAGAGAAAATAATTTAAGAGAAATTGAGTATATAAATCGTTATTATAAAATGAATATTAGTACGCCTAATTATATTGGTGGATATTTTTGGTGGTATTATAAAAATGATTGTGTTCCGAAAACAAAAGAATTATGGAAAACTATAAATGATACCAGCACTTCTTTTCTAAATAGTAATAATTCTGAATTCTTTGTTGCAGTAGGAGGATCTGGAGATGGCACTTTCGATACTCCATTTGGATCATTAGATGATGCTCTTGCCGTTGCACAATCCAATGATATTATCACATTACGATCTGGAACTTATGACCCGCCATCTGGACTTATTGAAACATCACATTTAACAATACAAGGATATCAAAATGAAAGACCACACATAACTAAACCATTCGGACCAAACAGCCCATTAAACATTATTCAAGTGAGCTTCACAGCAACTCATATTACGCTAAAAAATCTAGAATTGTCTGGTGGAATATGTTATGTGATTAAATTTGATAACGATTTTGGTTATCCTGGAGCTACAAATAAAGCTGCATTAGGAGGTACTATTGAAGACTGCATCATACATCATAGCGGAACAGATGCTATTAAAATAACACCTTTATGTGATGATATAACTATTAAAAATTGTGAAATATATCATACTGGTGTCGCTTTTGAAAGTGATGAAAATAGAAAGATAGCTTACGAAAAGGGTTGTTTAGGGCGAAAAGATGAAGCTAAAAACAATCAGGGCATAGACAATGTAAATGGCGATAGAATGCTAGTGCAAGGATGTTCTTTTTATGATATTCCTGGTGATAATCCAGCACTATTTTTTAAAGGAGGTGCTAGAGATTGTATTGTCGAGAGAAATTCCTTTGAAAACGCATATTCTGGTATTTGGATTGGAGGTCAAACTGATGCAGATTTTTTTACAACAGATGATAATCCTGAATATTATAATAATTTTAATGGTATTATTAGAAATAATATTATCAAAGATATGAGAGGTGAAGGTATTGGTTTTTTTTCTGCAAATAGCCCTAAAGTTTATAACAATACTTTGATTGATTGTGGTACAAAACAAGAACCCGAAAGTAGTACTCCAGCGATAAGATTTGCAATACAAGCGTTTGAAAATGGGGGTGCATATTTTGGACCGCCTACGATTAATGGACTGTTTGTTAACAATGTGGTCATTAGAAAGGACGCTCAAATAACACCCTATCATGATTTTTTTATAGAAATATCACCAGAAGAGAATTTGCCTCCATTAAAAAATGGCACACTCCAAATCAAAAATAATCGTTATTGGGATGCTCTATATTCAGACATAAAAGTTAGAAATAACAATATTCCTAGCGTGATTTCCGATTATGAAACCCTGATAGAATGGCAAACATCTACACTACACCATAGTAATTTTGCTGAAACTCAAAGTATATATGCCGATCCAATGATTGATTCTAATGGCAATCCTCTTGTTGATAGTAATTGTATTGGAGCAGGTGTTGTTGTTGAGGGTCTAACAGAAGATTATTATGGCAATCCTAGACCTAATGGTGCCATTGATATTGGGGCTATACAAACTACATCTACCTTAGCGAATGACAACTTTGATATACAACAAGAATTAATAGTATTTAATTATCCTAATCCTTTCAAGCGAACTACTGTTTTCTCTTTTACAATTTTGAAAAATGAATTTGTAAAAATCAACATCTATAATATGGTAGGTCAAAAAGTGCATACACTTGGAGGAAAAGAATTTGACGCCGGTGAGCATACACTCGATTTTGATGGTACTAATTTAGCTAGTGGTACATATGTTTATAAAGTATTCTTAGGCAAAAGGTCTATTGCTAAAAAAATGATAGTACTTAAATAACCTGCTTTTATACTATTCAGTAATAACATTTTATTATTTTTGTAGAAATAAATCATCTATTCAAGAATTATGAAAAATATATTGGCTCCACTTATACTATCCTTTCTTTTTGTATCCTCTTTTGCACAAGAAAAAGAAACCAATCAATTTACAACTATATACGATATTGAAACAACAGCAGTAAAAAGCCAAGGTAAGACGGGTACCTGTTGGAGTTTTTCTGCCTCTTCTTTTATAGAATCTGAAATATTTAGAAAAACAAATGTCCTTGTTAATATTTCTGAGATGTATTCTGTACGAAATACTTATGAAAAAAAGGCTGAAAATTATATTCTAAGACAAGGAAAGGCCCAATTTAGTGAAGGAAGTCTCGCACATGATGTTATGAATACTATAAATGAAAACGGATTAGTGCCAGAAGTAACATATTCAGGCGGTATTACTAATGTTAATATGCATGACCATGCTGAACTATTTGCAACATTAGACACCTTGGTTAATAACTATATCAAAACCCCAAAAGAACAATCAGAAAGTTGGTCGAATGCTACAAATACGGTTTTGGATACTTATTTTGGTGAAGAACCTGAGGTATTTACTTATAATAATAAACAATTCACACCGAAATCTTTTCAATCCGAAATGAAAATTAATCCAGATGACTATGTTTCACTAACCTCATATACTCATCATCCATACTACGAAACTTTTATTTTAGAAATTCCAGATAATTTTTCTAATGGGAGTTTTTACAACCTGCCACTAGATGAATATATCAATACTATAGAACATGCATTAAATAAAGGATATTCAATTGTTTTGGATACTGATGTTTCTGAAAAAACATTTTCTTCAAAAACGGGAATGGCAAACTTGCCAAAAGATGGTGTTGCAAGAAAAGAAAAAGTTGTTACATCAGAAAATCGTCAGGAAGAATTTTTAAATTATAATACAACTGATGATCATTTAATGCATATCACAGGTTTGTTAAAAGACCAACATGGGAATAAATTCTATAAAGTAAAAAATTCTTGGGGAACTAATAACAAAGGCAATGAAGGATTTGTATATATGTCCATTCCCTATATGCAAATGAAATCTATTTCAATTTTATTACATAAAGATGGAATTTCAGAGGAGATTAAAGGAAAATTGAAGTTATAAATTCCCTTATCAAAACTTCTCTGTGGCAGTAATAATTGAATAATTGTTATTCTATTGGAGGCTTTAAGATTCTTCGCTTCGCTACTCTGTGCTCTGAATGACAGCAGAATGTCATTCAGAAGGAGGTACGACTGAGGAATCTCTAGAGACTCTTCATTTTATTTTGAGTGACAAGAAAAAAACTGTTTTATATTTTATACTACCGTATTAACTTCTTATATTTAATACGTTTTGGAATCAAATCACCTCCTAAACGTTTCTTTTTATTTTCTTCATAATCAGAAAAACCACCTTCAAAGAAATAGACTTGACTATCGCCTTCAAAGGCTAAAATGTGTGTACAGATTCTATCTAAAAACCAACGGTCGTGACTGATAACCACGGCACAACCTGCAAAATTTTCTAAGCCTTCTTCTAAGGCTCGTAAAGTGTTTACATCTAAATCATTGGTAGGTTCATCTAACAATAATACATTACCTTCTTTTTTTAAGGTCATTGCCAAATGCAATCGGTTACGTTCACCACCAGACAATGTTGCCACTTTTTTATTTTGCTCACTCCCAGAGAAATTAAAACGACTTAAATAAGCTCTAGAATTGACTTGCTTCCCTCCCATCATCACCAGTTCCTGTTCTTCAGAAAAATTCTGCCAAATAGATTTATCTATATCAATATTAGAGTGTGCTTGATCTACATAAGCAATCTTAGCTGTGTCACCCACAATAAACTCACCTTTATCTGGAGCTTCCTCTCCCATTATCATTTTAAAAATAGTAGTTTTACCTGCTCCATTAGGTCCAATTACCCCTACAATACCAGCTTGTGGTAAATTGAATTCTAAATTTTCATATAATAATTTATCACCAAAAGCTTTACTGACTCCTTTTGCCTCAATTACATTAGTTCCTAAACGTGGACCATTAGGAATATAAATCTCTAACTTCTCATCCAATTGCTTTTGATCCTGACTCATTAATTTGTCATAATTCTTTAATCTGGCTTTTTGTTTTGTTTGTCGTCCCTTTGCTCCTTGACGCACCCATTCTAACTCCCGTTCTAATGTTTTTTGTCTCTTTGAAGCCGATTTACTCTCTTGTGCCAAACGTTTTGATTTTTGATCTAACCATGATGAATAATTTCCTTTCCAAGGGATACCCTCTCCTCTATCCAATTCAAGAATCCATCCTGCTACATTATCTAAAAAGTACCTATCGTGTGTCACTGCTATTACAGTACCTTTATATTGTGCTAAATGATGCTCTAACCAATGTACAGATTCTGCATCTAAATGGTTAGTTGGTTCATCTAATAATAGAATTTCAGGTTCTTGTAATAATAATCTACAAAGAGCTACTCTACGTCTTTCTCCACCAGAAAGCACCTTTATAGGTGTTTCTGGTTCTGGTGTACGTAAAGCGTCCATAGCTATTTCTAATTTCGTATCTAATTCCCAAGCATTGGCAGCATCAATCTTATCTTGTAACTCAGCTTGTTGAGCCATGAGTTTTTCCATTTTATCAGCATCAGAATATACTTCTTCTAAACCGAACATGTCATTAATTTTATTGTATTCATCTAATATAGCAACAGTTTCAGCAACGCCTTCTTTTACAATATCCATAACCGTTTTTGACTCGTCTAATTGGGGCTCTTGCTCTAAATATCCAACCTTGTAACCCGGGGCAAACACTACATCACCTTGATAGTTTTTTTCAACACCGGCAATGATCTTTAGTAAGGTTGATTTACCTGATCCGTTAAGACCTAAAATACCTATTTTTGCTCCGTAAAAGAAACTTAAATAAATATCTTTTAATACTTGTTTATTTGTACTTTGATAGGTTTTTGAAACCTTATTCATTGAAAAAATGACCTTTTTATCGTCAGACATGTTGGTAATTTGTTATTAAGTTATTGATTTGATAGATCTAATATCAACCTTCGTAAATCATAAATCGTAATTCACTAAACTCTTCCCTTCAAGGCATTAAATACCCAAGCAATGGCAAAGAAACCAATACCCACAGCTGCAAACCCCCAACCTGCAATTTCATTATATCTAAAGGCACCAAGTGCTATTAAGCCAAGACCAACTATAATCATTACTAAAGTAGCATAACCTAATACTGTATTTTTATTCATCATCATAATCTAAACTGTTTAAATGGGTTGAATCTATCTTTTAAAGAGGACAAATATCGTAATTATTTATGAAAAGTTATAAAATATTGATGATAGTAAAAATTTAATTAATTACAACGTAAAGAACTAGTACTATCTTTAATCAATTGTTTTAATAGAGGGTTATAATTATTCTCAATAAAATTATCTTGAAGGTTATGTTGAAATTTTTTAATTTTTAGAGCATAAATTTCTTCCTGACACAAGATATTTAAGACATTTTGCCATACAACAAATAGTTCTTTTATAATCATTGTATTGTTTTTAAACTGTTTATTTAACTGGTTCAACATACTTTTAGAATAGCTTTTAAAAATTAAGGGCATTTTACATAATCTAATGAAGGAATTCTTTATTGCATTTCTTAATTTCTGAATAGTATTTAAGGATGTTATTCTATATTCATTGGCACTTTTACAATTTTTAGCAATTATTAAAAGGAAAGAATTTTTAATGATTAAGCTACAATCTGAAGAAGATTGATAATAAACATCTAATCCTAGATTAGTGTTTATTATCAATACTTTATTCTTAATTGCATTTTTAAGAAAGGTCTGCCAAGTAGATACCTCATCATGTTTAATCAACAATTGTTTCTTATATCGTTTGCTTGATATAAATACAGATTTTAATAATGATGGGTCCAAAATAAATTATCTTAATGCATCTAAATCCACCTCAACACCAAGCCCTTTAGCAGCCCCTGCACCTAATTGTGGATCAGCTCTAAACCAATGACATAACTGACGATTAACTATTTCATCTTTTTTAGGACCGGAAATACCACCCATAGCACCTATAATATTGCTAATTGTATTCTTTTTATGCTCATCCGTCATTAACCTAAATAAATCTCCCGGTTGCGTATAATGATCATCATCGTTTTCATTTCTATCAAAATATCCAACTTCATTAGAATCTAATTCATAATGTATACCTTTACGTGTTTCATCTTCTGTAATGTCATCAAAACTATTAGGTCTATAATTCGGATTACCCTCACCATTACCGTCAGAACGCATTGCACCATCTCTATGGTAGTTATTTACAGCATAAGGGCATTTATTTACAGGAAGAGATTCGTAATTTACACCTATTCTATAGCGATGTGCATCAGGATATGATAAAATACGACCTTGCAACATCTTATCAGGTGAAAAGCCAATTCCATCAACTAAATTAGCAGGTGCAAAAGCTGACTGTTCTACATCTTGAAAATAATTTTTTGGGTTTTTATTTAATTCAATTTCACCAACATTAATTAAAGGATAATCTTTATGCGGCCATACTTTTGTAAGATCAAAAGGATTCCATTTAAAATTTTTAGCTTCTTCTAAACTCATTACTTGAATTTTTAAAGCATATTTTGGGAAATGCCCATCATCTATTGCAGTTACCAAATCTCTCTGTGAAAAATCAGGATCACTACTTTTAAGTGCGGCGGCTTCAGCATCCGTAAAAGTCTTATTACCCTGCATTGTTTTATAATGGAATTTTACATAGATACGTTCATTCTTGGCATTGACCATTGAAAATGTGTGACTTCCATATCCATTCATAAAACGATATCCTACGGGTGTTCCTCTATCTGACATTAGAATTAGAACTTGATGCAAGCTTTCCGGGTTTAACGACCAATAATCCCACATCATTGTAGGTGATTTGCAATTGGTATATGGGTCTCTTTTCTGAGTATGGATAAAATCAGGAAACTTCTTTGGGTCTTTAATAAAAAATACAGGTGTATTATTACCTACCAAGTCCCAATTTCCATCTTCAGTATAAAATTTTACTGCAAATCCTCTGGGGTCACGCTCAGTATCAGCAGAACCCTTTTCACCTCCAACCGTCGAAAATCGCACAAAAACTTTGGTTTCTTTTCCTATTTCAGAAAAAAGCTTGGCACGAGTGAATTTTGAAATATCATGAGTAACAGTAAAAGTTCCATAGGCTCCAGAGCCTTTGGCATGTACAATGCGTTCTGGGATACGTTCTCTATTGAAATGTGCTAATTTTTCATGTAGAAAATAATCTTGCAATAATAAAGGCCCTCTAGCTCCTACTGATTGCGAATCTTCATAGTGTGTAATTGGTGCTCCGGCGGTGGTTGTTAATGTTTTCTTTTTTTTCATGATAAGTGATTTTATTTATTCGAACTGAACCATATAATTTATTTGGTATAATTTATATCCAACCAAATTTATGATTTATTTTACTATCATCAAAATTGATTGTGTATATAGAACTATAAATAATATTTATTACTATATAGGAATTATATTAAATTACCTGAATTCTATATCATTTACATATTATCAATAATCAGTCGTTTTATCTCAATAGAACTAACACCAAATTAGGTCAAACTAAAAAACCCATTTTCCCTTGTTGAAAATCACGCATGGCTTCCATAATTTCAGTTTGGGTATTCATTACATAAGGACCGTATTGTGCAATTTCTTCATCAATAGGTTCTCCAGAAAGAATTAAAAAGTTACTTTCTTTACGAGCCTCAAATTCAAATCCATCTCCATCTTTTTTAAAGCTTAGCATTTGTGCTGCTCCTTTTTTTAATGTCAAAGCATTATTTACCAATACTTCTCCATCAAGTAAATAAATTAAAGCATTATGGTTTGCAGGAACACTAACTTCCATTATACCTTCTGATTCTGTTTTTACCATATAAACATTTACAGCAGTTTGGGTTTTGATCAAACCTTTTTTCCCATTTAATTCTCCTGCAACAACTTTTAATGTAATATTCTTATCATTATTTTGAACAACCAGCATATCCTTACTTTTGATATGTTGATAATTTGCAGGCATCATTTTATCTTTCGCAGGTAGGTTTAACCATAATTGGATGCCTTCTAGCTCTCCACCTCGTTCAACAAATTCTTTTGTAGGTCCTTCTGAATGAATAATCCCTCTTCCTGCTGTTGTCCATTGCACATCACCTGCCTTCACAATACTTTCATTACCTAAAGAATCTCTATGTAATTGTTCTCCTTTATATAATAAAGTAATGGGTTCAAAACCACGATGCGGATGTGGACCTAGATCAAACGGATTATTAAATTCACTGATGGCATAAGGGCCATAATGATGCAGTAAAATAAACGGATCTACTTGATCAATTCCTTGAGTAGGTATGGGTTGTCTTAATCGTATTGGACCCATATTTACTAATGGACTTCCTGTTTTATGCTCTATAGTTCTTATATTTTTCATTATATATTAATTATGCAAATATTGATAATTGTCCTACAAGGTTTGTTAGACCTTACAGGTTTGTTATTAATACCTACAAGGTTTTAAAAACCTTGCAGGCAATAGATTAAATATTATTATTATTTTCCATGGAAACTATTTGTGTAATTTTTTTTACCGTATTTTATCTAACAAATCACTTAATTGCATCGCTTCCTCTTGCGTTAAATTTTCCAACAAATCTTCCTTTACGTTTATATGTATTTCTTTTAATAGTTTCAATCCCTTATCAGTGATTACTATATGCACTACTCTTCTATCATTAGGGCAAGGTATCCTGTCAATTAATTTTTTAGCACATAACTTATCCATTAATCGTGTTGCATTTGGAGCTCTTTCAATCATTCTATCCTTTATAGTCTGTACTTTTAAAGGTTCTTTTGCACCTTTTAATATTTTCAAAATATTAAATTGCTGTGGCGAAATTCCAAAAGGTTTAAAAAACGAATTCTGATGGCTATTTAACCAATTGGCCGTATATTTAATATTGATCAATGCTTTTACCTTATTTGAAGGAAATTTTGAATTTATATCTTTTGAAATGTCTCCCATTAACCTCATTGTCCGTCCAAGCGGACATTTAACTATGTTGTCCCGAAACTTCGGGATCTATTTCCCCAAAGGGAAAATTAATTGATTATTATTTTATCCTCTTAATTTTAACTCTTTCATTACTTTGTTAAACAAATCAGATGAAGGCGTTTTATAAATTTCATCATCAACTATTAAGGTTGGATACTTAATATCACCCTCATACAATTCCTTCGAGTGATTTTGAGCTTCTACGTCAATAGCAAGGTCTTTATATTCAAAATCAATTTCCGCCATTCTTAAAAAATTTTTAAAAGCCACTGTATGTGCATGGCCTTTCTTTCCGTAAATTATTATTTTCATTTATTCAATATTTTTTTCAATTCGTTTATCAGGGGACAACCCACATTACGGCTACAAATATATAGCATCCTATAGCTAACCAAGGGTTTACAAAAGACAATAACACTCCAATCGCATATAAAACCAATGATAGCTTCCCTTTCATATTTTTTCCAATTGCTTTTTTAAGGGTAAAATCGTCCTCATGATAATTTATTATAACTTTTTGTAAAACAAAATATGCAATACCACTCATTAATAATACAATCCCATAAATTGCAACTGGCGTTGAGGCTGCATGATTTTCTCCTATCCAAGACGTTACAAAAGGTATTAGAGATAACCAAAATAACAAATGTAATTAGCCCACAAAATCTTTCCGTTCACTTTTTGTGTTATTTGAAATAGATGATGGTGATTGCTCCAGTAAATACCTATATAAATAAAGCTAATGACATAACTTATAAAAACTGGAATTACTGGAATCAATGCATGCAATGTAACCTCTTCAGGCACCTTAAATTCCAACACCATTATAGTAATAACAATCGCCAACACTCCATCACTAAAAGCCTCTAATCTATTTGATTTCATGACTAAATTACCCTTTAAAATCTATTTTCCTATGCTTACCGTCACAATAGGGCTTATTAGCTGAAGCTCCACATCTACAAAAGGCGGTAGTTTTATTTTTGACTTCTTTTGTACCATCAGAATTGGTAATATGCAATGTTCCATACACCAATAAGGGGCCGTTTTCCATAACTTCCACTACCGTTTCTGTATGCATTTCTTCAGTATCTGCTGCATCATTCATCCGATAAGACAAAGCACCAGAAGGACATGCCTCTACCTGAACTTTCAACTCATCAGTTGTAGCATTTTCTATGGCAATCCATGGCTTTTCATTAGGATTATATACATTAGGTAACCTTTTCACACATTCAGCTGCATGAATACACATTTTTGGTTTCCACAAAATGGTAATTTCACCATTAGAATATTCTTTTACGATTTCTTTTTTTGCATCTGACATATTAAAATGTTTTAAGGTTAGACTGTTTTTTCAAAGGCTTGAACAGCTTGTACTAAATTATTTTTAAATTCTCCATCCATCATTTTTCCATCTATAAAATTATCATAAAAATTTGGAAGAGAAAAAGTGGCGACAATAACCGCTCCTAAATGTGGAAAAGTAGATTTTGCTGATTCTAAAACTGAAGCTCCTCCTCTACCTCCTGGAGAGGTCGCCATTAATAATAATGGCTTATCCCTAAATACTTTTCTATCCATACGAGAAACCCAATCAAATATATTTTTAAACGCTGCTGTATAAGACCCGTTATGTTCGGCTAATGAGATTACAAAACCATCAAATTGATCTAAAAGTTCATTAAAGCCTTTGACATTCTCAGGAAAACCATTTTCTTCTTCATCAATACTAAATAGCGGAACCTGATAATCATTTAAATCAGCCACCTGATAACTTATATTTTTAAGCTTTGTTGCTGCAAAGGACGCTAATTGCTTATTGATTGATTTCTTACTCGTACTTCCGGCGAATACTAATACTTTTTTATTCATTCTTAATTTTTATATCTATTAGATGCTTAAATTCACGACAAAGGTATGAAAATTAATTTTATTTTCCAAGGAATATATTATCATGGGATATTATTTTCTTAAATTTAAGCTATCACTGTATTTAGTAAGTTTATTAAAGAATCCTTTTTATGTTTTTATATATTGCTTATAAAACAATACCTAATTAACAAACTAAAGATTTAGAAGTGAAAAATAAAAACCATTTTTGTACTTTAGCAATCGCATTTTGAATAGCATTATATGAACATCAACTTCAATAAAAACGAAGATTTTAATAGATTAAAGCTCACAGAACTCAAAAAAAAACTTCTCAAAGTTTATAAAGGTGGTGGAGATAAACGTATTGAAAAACATCATGCCAAAGGAAAACTAACTGCCAGAGAGCGTATAGATTATGTACTAGACCCTAACACTAATAGCATTGAAATTGGTGCTTTTGCCGGTTATGGAATGTATGAAGAACATGGTGGGTGTCCGTCGGGTGGCGTTATTATTAAAATTGGATATATTAGAGGCAAACAATGTATAGTTGTTGCCAATGATGCTACTGTGAAGGCAGGAGCTTGGTTTCCTATAACTGGTAAAAAAAATCTTAGGGCTCAAGAAATTGCTATAGAGAATAGATTACCTATTATTTATCTGGTAGATAGTGCTGGAGTGTATTTACCTATGCAGGATGAAATTTTTCCTGACAAAGATCATTTTGGACGTATTTTCAGAAATAATGCCATTATGAGTAGTATGGGAATTACCCAGATCTCTGCAATTATGGGGAGTTGTGTTGCAGGTGGAGCTTATTTACCTATTATGAGTGATGAGGCATTAATTGTGGATAAAACAGGTAGTATTTTCCTTGCGGGAAGCTATCTAGTAAAAGCCGCCATTGGAGAATCAATTGATAATGAAACGTTGGGCGGTGCTACTACACATTGTGAAATTTCCGGTGTAACCGATTATAAGGCAAAGGATGATCAAGATGCATTAGATACTATAAAAAATATAATTGATAAAATAGGCGATTTCGATAAAGCAGGATACAATAGAATAAAATCAGAAGAACCTAAGGATAAACCTGAAGAAATTTACGGATTACTACCTGAATCTAGAGCTGAGCAATATGATATGTACCAAATCATTAAACGCATGATGGATAATTCTGAATTTGATGAATATAAATCCAATTATGGAAAAACCTTAATAACAGCCTATGCTCGAATTGATGGATGGGCAGTGGGTATAGTGGCCAACCAGCGTAAAGTAGTTAAAAATAGTAAAGGTGAAATGCAATTTGGCGGTGTAATTTATTCAGATTCTGCAGATAAAGCCACAAGATTTATTGCCAATTGTAATCAGAAAAAAATACCGTTGGTGTTTCTGCAGGATGTTACCGGATTTATGGTAGGTAGTAAAAGTGAGCATGGTGGTATTATAAAGGATGGTGCCAAAATGGTAAATGCTGTAAGCAATTCGGTTGTCCCTAAATTTACAGTTATTATTGGTAATAGTTATGGTGCCGGTAATTATGCCATGTGCGGCAAGGCCTATGATCCTCGACTTATTGTTGCCTGGCCTAGTGCAGAATTGGCTGTAATGAGTGGTAATTCTGCCGCCAAAGTATTATTACAAATTGAAAAGGCATCTTTGGAGAAAAAGGGTGAAAAAATTACCAAAGCAAAAGAAGAGGCGTTATTTAATAAAATAAAATCGCGTTATGATAGTCAAACCTCTCCTTATTACGCCGCATCAAGAATATGGACCGACGGAGTTATAGATCCTCTGGACACTAGAATATGGATTTCTATGGGGATTGAAGCTGCCAACCACGCTCCTATTGAAAAGAAATTTAATTTAGGGGTGATACAAGTTTGATAATAGAGAATAGAAAATAGAAATAAATTAAACCATGAAAAAATTAATATTCATACTTGCATTTCTAGTTGTGTTACCACTAGCAGCCCAAAAACAAGAAGCCATTTTATATTTTAAAGATAGTACTGTACTCAAAGGTTTAGCAAAAATAACTCATGGAAAGAGTATACTATTTAAAAAGAATAAAGATGATAAAAAGATTGAATATACTTTTGAAGAATTAAGGTGTGTTGAAATTAAAGAAAAGAAAAAAAGTGAAAATTTCACTACTTATTGTTATAAAATAATCCCGGAAAATGGTTATTCATTATTAAAACAAATAGAAGTCGGAAAGGTTAACTTATACAAATTTTTTGATGTCTATCACTCTTCAAAATCTGGCCCTAACGGATCTATGACAACAAAAAATTCATCTATTAGCCGTTATTATATAGCTAAAGAGAATATAGAAATTGTGACTCATCTTGGTAGTAATGGCCTATTCTTCGATAAAAAATTTAAAAAAGCGGCTTCAAATTATTTTAAAGATTGCCCTGAATTGGTCACAAAAATTCAAAAAAAGAAATATAAAAAAAAACATATTGAAGAACTTGTAAAATATTACAATGAAAAGTGTGATTAAACAAAAAACAAACGATTAAACAACATAAATGGGAAGAGCATTTGAATTTAGAAAAGCAAGAAAAATGAAACGTTGGTCAGCCATGGCCAAAACCTTTACACGTATTGGTAAAGATATTGTAATGGCAGTAAAAGAAGGAGGTCCAAACCCAGATTCTAATTCGCGTTTAAGAGCAGTAATGCAAAATGCCAAAGCTGCCAATATGCCTAAAGAAAATGTAGAACGTGCTATAAAAAAGGCTTCCGATAAAAATACAGCGAACTATAAAGAAGTACTTTTTGAAGGATATGCACCACATGGCATAGCTATATTAGTTGAAACAGCAACAGATAATAACAATAGAACAGTGGCTAATGTTAGAGCAGCATTTAACAAATGTGATGGCACTTTTGGCACTTCAGGTTCAGTAGTCTTTATGTTTGATCATACCTGTAATTTTACAGTTAAGAAAGAAGATATTTCTATGGATATGGAAGAACTTGAACTTGAATTGATTGATTTCGATGTAGAAGAAATTTTCGATGATGAAGAAGGTGTTATTATATATGCTCCTTTTGAGCAATTTGGGGCTATTCAATCTTTCTTTGAAGAAAATAATATTGAAATTTTATCTTCAGGCTTTGAGCGTATCCCAACTTCAACAAAAAAAATATCTGAAGAACAACAAGGTGAAGTAGAAAAATTGTTGGAAAAACTGGAAGAAGAAGATGATGTGCAGAATGTATATCATTCTATGGTTATGTAATTTAATTGGACTTGAAAAACTGAAGCCACAAGGATATCAAATGAATATAAGTTATACGTTAAGTCAATTACCACAAATAGCAAAACAAATTATCAATGATTCATCAAATAAAATGCTGTTGTTTTACGGTGAAATGGGCGTTGGTAAAACCACTTTGATCAAAGAAATTGTAAAACAATTAGAAGTAGATGATGTGGTTAGCTCACCTACATTTTCTTTGGTAAATGAGTATCTATCCCCTAAAGGAGATATTATTTATCATTTCGATTTTTATAGAATTAAAGATGAGGTAGAAGCTTTGGATATTGGTATCGAAGAATATTTTGAAAGGAATCACTGGTGTTTAATTGAATGGCCTGAAAATATTAAAAATTTACTACCTTTAAATGCTGTAGAAATACATATTACACTTAACGATGATAAATCTAGGTCGATTAAAATAGTTGAACACGGAACACAAAACCATAAACTCGAAACAGAACAACCATGAGTAAACAATTTTCGCCATTCAGTAAGGAAGAGTTAATGCCAAAACCAGAAATGCTTGAAATTAAAAAGCAAAAAGGCGAATTATTTATTGGTATTCCCAGAGAAACACATTTACAAGAAAAACGTATTTGCCTTACCCCTGATGCAGTAGCAGCATTAACCAACCAAGGCCATAGAATCATTATTGAATCTACAGCCGGAGATGGTGCCAATTATACTGATAATGATTATTCTGAAGCCGGTGCGAAAATTTCATATAGTGCTGAAGAAGTTTTTGGCTGTAATTTAATCTTAAAGGTAGAACCGCCTTCATTAAAAGAGATTGCTTATATAAATCCACAAAGCCTATTATTTTCCGCATTACAGTTAAAAACTCAAAATAAAACATACTTTGAAGCTTTGGCAAAAAAACGTATTACAGCTATAGCTTTCGATTTTATTTCTGATGAGCATGGTGTTTTTCCGGTGGTAAAATCTTTAAGTGAAATTGCAGGTATTTCTTCAATTTTGATCGCTGCAGAACTGATGAATAAAAGTAGTGTTGGTAACGGATTATTACTAGGAAATATTGGTGGTGTGGCTCCTCCCGATATTGTTATCTTAGGAGCGGGAACCGTAGGTGAATTTGCTGCTCGTTCAGCCTTAGGTCTAGGTGCTCAAGTAAAAGTTTTTGATAGTTCCATTACAAAACTAAGAAGATTACAGCATAATTTAGGTATGCCCATTTACACCTCTACAATTCAACCAAAAACATTACAAAAAGCATTAATGAGATGCGATGTGGCAATTGGGGCAGTTAGAGGGCGAACGAGAACACCAATATTAGTAAGTGATTATATGGTGCAAAAAATGAAAGACGGTGCTATTATTGTTGATGTAAGTATTGATAGTGGCGGCTGCTTTGAGTCTTCAGAAATTACCACTCATAATGATCCAACAATTATTAAACATGGTGTTATTCATTATGGTGTGCCTAATATTCCATCAAGATATTCTAGAACAGCTTCGTTATCAATCAGTAATATTTTCACGCCTTATCTGTTGAATATTGGAGAGGAAGGTGGTATTGAGAATGCCGCAAGATTTGATAGAAGTTTACAAAAAGGGATGTACTTCTATCATGGTATCTTAACCAATAAAGCTGTTGCTGATTGGTTTAGCCTACCCTATAGAGATATTAATTTATTGATCTTTTAGTTGATGGATATAAAAAGACGTTTTCTTTTATTTGGTTTTGGGTTTTCATTTGGCATTATTTTATTAGTCTTCATTTTAAATGGAAAAGATGCTTCTTGTAATTATTTACCCAATGCCAGAATGTTAGAAATTCTAAGAAGTAAACATAGAGTTTATACTGATGAAGTATTACAACTCATGAAAGAAAAAAAAATTGATTCTACCTCAATTGTCGAGATACTATTACACGGTGATATAGATTTTTCAAAAAGCAAAGCCCGACAAGAGCCATGTCGTTATTATTGGATAGATGGCTATCTGCAAGAAAAAGAAACAGCTATTTATGTTGAAAATTGTGATACCATAGTCACCATACAAGGCCTATATTTTGAGTGATTTTATTATTCTATTTTAACATTAATCAATTTATTATTTTTATAAAGCTTGTTTTAATAATTAATCATATATTTACGTAATCAATTACGTAATTAATTATAGACTCATGTTTTACAATAAAATTGGAAAAATGGCATTAGGAAGCAGACTTCGTATGCTTAGCGAAACGGTTACAGAAAGTGCTAAAGAAATCTACGACCTATATGATGTTGCATTAAAACCAAAATGGTTCCCCGTCTTCTATGTACTTTCACAAAGCCAAGAAAAATCAATTACAGAAATAGCTAACGAAATAGGACATTCACATCCTTCTGTGAGCAAAATTGTTAGTGAAATGTCTAAAGATCATATTATCACTGAGAAAAAGGATAAAAAAGATGGTAGGAAAAATATAATTGCACTTACTAAAAAAGGAATGCTTCTTTCAAAAAAAATAAAAGATCAATATACAGATGTAAATAGTGCAATTGAGCTTACTTTAAGTCAAACACAACATGATATATGGAAAGCAATGGAGGAGTTTGAATATTTATTAAATCAGAAATCTTTAATTGAAAGGGTTAAAAAAGAAAGAAAGAAAAGAGAGTCAAAAAAAGTAAAAATTATTCCTTATTCTTCAAAACATCAGATGCAATTTAAAAAGTTAAACAAAGAGTGGATTACCAAGTATTTTAAATTAGAAGAAGCCGATGTCATTGCTTTAGACAACCCTAAAGAATATATTTTAGATAAAGGAGGTCATATTTTAGTTGCAACATATAAAAATGAGCCAGTTGGTGTATGTGCTTTATTAAAAACAAATAATGAAGATTGCGATTTTGAATTAGCAAAAATGGCTGTTTCTTCTAAAGCTCAAGACATTGGTATAGGTTGGTTACTTGGAAATGCAATTATTAATAAAGCAAAATCATTAAAAGCAAAGAAAATATACTTAGAAAGTAATACCATTTTAATGCCTGCTATAAAACTATATCAAAAACTTGGTTTTGAAAAAGTATCTGGTTATCCAACTCCTTATGAAAGATGCAACATACAAATGATTTTAAAACTTAATTAATTGTCTTAATACGCAATCAGTCATCAAGTTTTTTTCAAAATATCTTTTTATTATAATTTTTAGGAAACTTACCATCAATAGCTGCATAAAAATCTTGAATTACAGTCATATCACCATTAAAGTCTCCAGTTAAATTCACCAATTGTCCAACGCCAGCAATCTTATTAGAATAGTCCAAAAAACCTAGACCTACCGGCACATTAGCATTTTTAGCTATATGATAGAAGCCTGTTTTCCATTTTTCTACCCATTTTCGGGTGCCTTCGGCGGGTACCATCAAAACCAATTCATCTTGTGTATTAAATATGCTGACCGAAAAATCAACCATATTATTATGTTTAGATCTATCTATTCCAATGGCTCCTAACCATCTAAAAATAAAGCCTAGAAAACCTTTCGTATAATTATTTTTAATTAAAAATTGTGCCTTTACACCCTCTTTCCAATACACTGCTAAGGCAAAAATCAAGTCCCAATTTGAGGTGTGCGGTGCTGCCAGCATAACACATTTTTTTATTTGAAATTCTTGAGGGTAAACAGATTTCCAACCAAAAAAATATAAAACAAATTTGCCAAAAAGTTTTTTCATTTAATATGTTTAATATGTTTAATATGTATTATAAATTTCTAACAAAATTTCTTCAATATCCTTTTTAACCGCTTTAGAACTTACTTTGAAATGATTGTTCATTGAACTAAAAATTAGTAATGTTCCTTTCTTTGTAGTTAAATAACCACTTAAATTATAATTATTGGATAAGCTACCAGATTTTGCATATACAAAAGGTTTGTCATTACCATACCAATTTTTTAAGGTTCCAGATGTTCCTCCTACCGGAAAATAATCAAATAATTTTTGTTGTGGTATTTCTCTATACATCTTATCCAATAAAAAAACCATATCATTAGGAGAAAAAAGATTGTATCTCGATAATCCCGAACCATCAACCCAACGTGGTTTTTGTGGTAATTCTTGCAAGTAATTTGTTAAGGAATACTCAATTGCTGCTGATACGCTATAAGTGTTAGCCACTTCTTTACCAACTTGCAACATCAATTGTTCTGCTATATGATTATCACTATCAACAAGCAGTTTTTTGTAGAGTTCATCATAATTTAAACCATACAAAAAAGTGAAATCGTATTCCTTTTCCTTAGTTATGAGTTTTACTTTTTTCTGAGTTAAATGTTTAAGTATTTCAGCAACTATACTATTGGAAGTAATAAACGGAACTTCATATATTTTCTTATCTAAACTATGGGCATAATAGAATTTATTTTCTGTAAGTTCTCTTGTCTGTATAACTGAATCTATAACCGAAATATATTGGTTAAAATAGGATGGATAACTAACCAAACTATCATTTTCTAGGCTGTATTTTACGATATTACCATATATAGGAAATAAGCTCTTTTCAGGCATATAATAGTACAAATAGTCATCCCATGCCCAACCACTACCATAAGGGTTTTCATCTATTTTTTTATCAAGCAAATAAATACTATCAGTTGCATTTTTTAAGAAGGCAACCACTTTGGTACTATCAAAACCATAAAATAAAGATGGATCAGCTGTTCCTTCAATAATCAATGAATCCTTAGCTCTAAAATAAGCTAAACTTTTAACAGAATCTTTTAATGACTTATAAGCCGTATAAAATGTAAATAATTTTGTATTTGAAGCAGGTGTGAAATATTTTGTGCCATTATAGTTTATAATCTCTTTTTTTGATATGGGATTATACAATACAAACCCTTTAAAATAAGAAGCTCCTTTTTCGTGCCGTTTTAAGTCATGTCTTATTTGGTGTGTTGTTCCACAGGAAGAGACCATTAAACTTATTAATAGTAAAGTAATTAGTAAACTACTATATCTGTTATTGAAAAAACTCATCTTTAAATCCTATTAAATATAATTTTTCTTCTGCTCTTGTAATTGCTGTATACAACCATCTAAAATACGAAAGATTTTGCCCTTCAGGTAAATATGGCTGTTCAATAAAAACCGTTTTCCATTGCCCTCCTTGAGACTTATGACAAGTGATGGCATAAGAAAATTTAATTTGTAATGCGTTAAAATATTTGTTCTTCTTGACCGCTAATAATCTTTTATACGACGATTTTTCATCTGCATAATCTTTAGCAACCTCTTCATATAATTTATTTGATTCTTCGTATGATAATGATGGTGTATTACTGGTTAAAGTATCTAATAACACTACAGTATCAAATGGTTTTTCATCAGGATAATCAATCATCCTTATTGTAACTTCAACAAATCTAAATCCGTATAAATCTTTATAATTAAAAATTCTTAGAATTTCACAAATATCTCCATTGGCGATAAATCCTGCCGTAGAACTATCGTCTAACCAAAAATAGTTATTTTTTACAACCATAATATAATCTCCGGCTGCAATTTCATTTTCCTGTCCGCGAATACTACTTCTTATTTGCTGATTGTATTGATTGGCTCTTTTATTGGAACGGACTATAAATGTAGTGTCTTCTACGCCATTACTATCATATGCCATAGTTATGGCATCTTGAATGTCAAATCCATCCGTTAAACGGATAATATCAGGAAAGTTAATATTAAATTTAAAATTATCATAAATGCCTTGATTCAATAAAGTCCTTATTTGAGTGGCATTTGCTAAAATACCGGAATCTAAATGTTGACGCATAACCTCATTCAATTCTAATTCAATTACTTTTTTATCAAATTCTATCTCTAGCGTATCAATGTCTAATGCAGGGCTTAAATCTAACTTTACTGGTGGTAATTGTGCTGTATCACCAACAAAAATTAATTTACAATTTTTACCAGAATACACATAGGATAGCAAATCATCCAATAAAGAACTTTGGTCAAAGAATTTAGTATTGGCTTTTCTATCTGGTATCATTGAGGCTTCATCTACTATAAATAATGTATTGGTATGTTTATTTTGCTGCAAAGCAAATGATATACTGCCATTTTTAGCTTTACGCGGATGGTAAATTTTCTTATGAATTGTAAATGCCTTTTTTTTAGAATAATTGGCAATAACCTTGGCCGCTCTTCCCGTTGGTGCAAGCAAAATTGACTTCATGCCTACTAGCTCAAGATTATTAACTATGGTACTCATGCTTGTAGTTTTACCCGTACCGGCATAACCTTTTAATAAAAATAAAATATTTTTATTATCATTGAACACAAACTTTGACAATTCACTTAATAGCCTGTCTTGAAGTGTAGTAGGTGTAAATGAAAATTTACTTTTTAAAGTATTATAAAAGTCCTGAGGGTTAGAAATCATTCAATTTTAAGGATAAAAAATCAAAGGTACAAATTGATTTAGCCATAAGGGTTTTAACTTTAAAAAAATTTTGTAGATTTGCTGTATAACCATTAAAAAACTAATTTATTTAAAGATGTACACAATTCTAATCATCATTTCTGCGGTTCTAGTAGTTGGGCTGCTTGCTTATTTAATTGTAAATAAGATTCCTAAAGGAGTAAGACCTATCATTTCTATTCTGCTCTGGTTACTCATTATTTTTCTTGGATATAACATTTACCAATCCATAATGGGGCCTATAAACTTTAATAAAGCTAAAAAGCAAAGATATAGTAAAGTTATAGAAAATTTAAAAATGATACGTGATGCTGAAGTTGCTCATAGAGAAGTAACAGGTAATTTTACGGCTAAGCCAGAAAATCTAATTAAATTCATTGATACAGCTAAATTTGCAATCACAGAAACCACAAATAAGGTTTTTACAGAACAAAGAGGTGCAATTACTGTTGATGTTGAAAAAAGAATTGTGGATACTGTTGGTTTTAAAGATGTAAGAGCTGATTTTGCCGGTAAGGATTATAAAAACATGTTTAATGTCCCCGGTACTGATACTAAGTTCTCAATTGAAACCGGTTATGTTGAAAAAGTACAAGGAATCAAGGCTCCTGTTTTTGAAGCTAAAGTAGATAAAGCTATAGTTTTAGAAGGTTTAAATAAAGATTTTATAAGACAAGAAAAGGAAGCTCTTGGTGGTGCAGAAGTTAGAGGTGAAAATATTTCTGTAGGTTCTTTAGAAGATGTTAAAACAAGTGGTAACTGGCCACCTACATATGATACAGCCGAAGAAAGAAATAAAGAAAAATAATTTAGATCTATCGCATCTGGATAATAATCATTTATCCATCCAATTTAGTTTGGATGGATTTTCTTTTTGTATCCTAGATAAAGAAAGCAATACCTTTTGTGCTCTTTATGATTATAATTTCAATGAAGTAAATAACTCTCCTCAAAAATTAATTTCTAATATTACTTCCATTTATAACAGTCAAGAGTTATTGCAGCATAAATATAAATCGGTTAGTGTTACGCATATTAATAATTTATACAGTTTAGTTCCTAAGCCATTATTTAATGAGGATAAACTACAAGATTATGTAAGTTATAACAATAAAGTATACCCACAAGATTTTTTAGTGTTTGATGAAATAAAAAAACAAGATATTATAACAGTATTCATTCCTTATGTAAATATCAACAATTTCTTATTGGATAAATTTGGTGGTTTTGAATATAGACATAATGCTACTGTACTCATTGAAAGTTTAATGGCCATTTATAAATATAGTTTGGTACCTCATGTATTTGCACATATAGACGATGACCATTTTGAATTGATAATTATTGCTAATAAAAAACTCCAATTATATAACACCTTTAAATTTTCTACCAGAGAAGATTTTATATATTATGTTTTATTTACCACTGAACAACTTAAATTAAATTTAGAAAAAATTGAGTTTGTAATGTTAGGTAATGTAGAAAAGGATGATATGTTATACAGTATGGCATATAAGTATATAAGAAACGTTAGCCTACTTGAGAATAGATCTAAATATGCTTTTAACGAGGTTTTTACAGAAACAGAAAAACGTAGATACTATAGTATTCTAAACCAATATTAATGCGAATAATTTCTGGAAAACATAAAGGAAAAAGGATTACTGCTCCTAAAAAATTACCTGCCAGACCTACAACCGATTTTGCTAAAGAAGCTCTTTTTAATATTTTAAATAATAATTATTACTTTAATGAATTATCCGTTTTAGACTTATTTGCCGGTATTGGTAGTATCAGCTTTGAATTTGCATCTCGAGGAGTCAAATCTGTTATTAGTGTTGACCAACATTATAATTCTGTGAAATTTATAGACAATACAGCAAAAGAGCTAGCATTGAATATAAAGGCCATAAAAAGTGATGTATTTTCTTATTTAGAAAAAGTTAAACTACCACATAATATTATTTTTGCCGATCCTCCTTATGATTTCAGTAAAGAACAGTTATCTAAAATTGTCACACTAGTTTTTGAAAATAAATTATTACTAGATGAGGGCTTATTAATTATTGAGCATAGTAAGCATACGGATATATCTGATATACCACATTTTCAATATGCTAAAAAATATGGAGGAAGTATGTTTAGTTTTTTTGAAATAAATAATGATATTACTGATGCATAAAAATAGCAAATTGACTATTAATCTATCCAATCTTTAAAGTCTCTAACCCGCTCTCTACTCACAATTATTTCTTGATCATTAAACGATTGTAGTTTAATTTCTAATCTAGAGTTTGTATAAGAGACAATATCTCTAATAGCATTAATATTTACATAAAACTTACGGCTAATCCTAAAAAACGTTTGTGGTTCTAATTCATTTTCTAATTGTTCTAAGGTCATATCGATCAAATAATCTCTACCATCTGAAGTATGAATATATGTGCCCTTATTTTCACTGTAAAAACATTCAATAGTATCAATGGTGATCATTTTTAAATGTTGTCCTACCCTTACAGTGAATCTTTTTTTATACTCCCGCTCTAGCGGATTAATCAGCAGTTTTTTTATATCATCAAAATCAATTGACACATTTTGTTTTGATGGAATTCTTTCTTTGTATTTTACGACTGCTTTATTTAAGTCTTCACTATCAATTGGCTTTAACAAATAATCAATACTATTGAGTTTAAATGCTTGTAAGGCATATTCATCATAAGCAGTAGTAAAAATAATTGCACTTTTAATAGTTATGGTTTCAAAAATTTCAAACGATAATCCATCAGACAATTGTATATCTAAAAAAATAAGATCTGGATGCTTATTTTCTCCAAACCATGCCAAAGATTCTTCAACGGAATGCAACATGGCATCTGCTCTATAGCCTTCTTTTTGTAGCATTCTATCCAATCTCCTTGCTGCCGGTTTTTCGTCTTCTATAATGATTATTCTCATTATTTAAATGATTTATACTGATTATTATCCTTGTCCATAAACTCTTTAAGCTTACGCTCTTCCCAATTTTTACCAAAAACAAAAGGAACTCCAAATACATTGAGTGCATGAAAGGCCAAACCTATGCCCCAAAAAATCCAAACAGAAAATGTATTAAAATTCCAAATGGCTTCATTCCATGTTTCTCCGTTATAATAATTACTTATTACCTTATTCACCGTAAAAAATGAATTTATGATCACGTAGATTGCAAAGTGCCAATAAAACCCTTTTAATTCTTTAATTCGTTTTTTAGCTCTACTATATTTACCGTTTTGACTTCTATCTTTATCCATAATAATTTACTTTTAATATTTGTATTGTCTATTGATTAATTTTTTGTTACCTGTAGTTTATTCCCAATGTTGGGTTTTGTTTTTAACCTCATTTTCGTCATTCATATATTCTTTTATCTTACGATCCTCCCAGTCTTTATTAAAAAACGGATTCCACTGAAAGACCTTTAAGGCATGGAAAATTACACCAATTCCCCATCCAAAAGCCGCCCATAAAAACCAAGGGTTCCTCCAACCATCAGTATAGTAGTTTAATCCAGCTAAAAAACCGATGACAAGAATATAGGACAACAAGTTTGAATAAAACTTTTTAATATTTTCAACACGTTCCTTAGCTCTTAAATATTTATTTTCTTTATCTAAATTATCCATAATTAATTTTTTTAATTTTTATTATTCAATGTTTTTAGTTCTTTGGTTCAAGACAAATGACGAAAACTCATATTTCTTTTCCATTTAATTCGATAATCACCTTGTCATTTTTTAACTTAACCTATTCATTATCCATATATTCTCTAATCTTACGCTCTTCCCAGTCTTTACCTAATAGTGGATTATAACCATAGGCTTCCATACCATGAAATAATAAGCCAAAGCCCCAACCTAAAGTTGGAAAGATAATCCAAGGAAAACTGGTAGTTCTATAATTTATGAAAGCTAAAAATGGAATAATAATTACATAACTAATAACATTGGCATAAAACCCTTTTATTTTTTCTACTTTTTCTTTAGCTTTTAAATATCTTTTATCTTCTATATAATTTTCTTGTATTTGCATAACTGAAATTTGTTTTGTTAGCATAGGTATTTGTACTTTAAATACATCAGCCGACTTGTTAATATTTACTTTTCTATTGGTTAACAATTGGTAACGTTGTTGAATATTAGAAAGACCTACACCACTACTCTTTCTTAGCACTTCTTTGGCTTGTAAATTATTCTCAACCACTAAATGTCCATTGTCCTCATAAATCTTAATGGTAAGTGGATTTTTGGTATTTACTATATTATGTTTTACAGCATTTTCTAATAATAATTGCAAGGCTAATGGAACAACTTTTGCCTCAGCATTACTTGCTTTTTCCGGAATTTCAAAAATGATACTATCTTCAAATCTCATTTTAAGTAAATTCACATAAGTATTGGCAAATTGCAGTTCTTCATCAACTGATACCAGTTCTTTGTTTTTTTGCTCAAGTACATATCTATAAACTTTAGATAATGAGGTCGTAAATTTTTGAGCAGCATCCGGATTCTCATCGATTAAACTGGTTAATACATTTAAACTGTTAAATAAAAAATGTGGATCTAATTGATTTTTCAATGCATCAAACTGAGCCGATGCTGTACCTGCAATGATTTTTTGTTCAGTAACTTTCTTTTTTTGCAATTCACGATATAAAAAGATGGCATGAAAAAAAACCGACATTGCAATGGTGATTAAAAGTGAGGTCAAATAATAAGCCCCGTTATTAAACTCTTTTGCATAAAACTCTTCAAAAGGTAAACCGTCAATACCCGTTCTTTGAAACATGCGTAACAAAAAAATACTAATCATGGTTATGGTAATACCTCCAAAAGCTCCAATTAATATCCTATATCTGGCATACTTTTTCCATTCTATTTTATTCAAATAATCAAAAAAATACATATTAACTGCTGTTAATGCAATGGAATAATATTGAAAATACCCAAAAGAAATTAGTGATCTTCGGCTAAATTCAAAAGTACCTCCAGAGAAAAAGTTAAAGGCTAAATTTAAAATGAACAACGCAACGCCCACAATAAAACCGATGATTATTATTTTTTTTAAACTGTTCATTGCTAAATTATTTTTAACTGTTTACTGACTCTAATGTAAATGTAAAACCGAATGACTAAAATTTAATAGTTAAATTTAAGGATTTATTTTCAACTGTAAATTTAGTAGTATCAAATGTAGGAGGCCCCATTAATATAGGATTATTAGACATACCATAGTCTTCTATTGGCATCATACCTTCATCAAAATCCATTTTATTATTTTCATTGCTATCGTGATAACATATAATGGCATAATCACCTGGTTTTACACTTTTAAATTGAACCTCAGTTCTTCCGTCACTTATTTTTCCGGTTTGACTTTCTAATGGCGAATACATAAAAGTGTCTTTATCATACAAGGCAAATTCTACAGTCCCTTGGTCACTAGTAATATTTGGAACATTCACTTTTATAGTGACAGTATTACTTTCTGTATTATCATTTTCACCACAGCTTTGTATTATTTCTAACACTCTTTCTTTTCCCCAATTAGGATGAAATTTAGATATAGGTTTAAAACTATCATACAAAGCGATCGATTCTTGAAGTCTGTTACAATAAGGTGATAAGTCTTGTTTAAAATAGGCTGCACTACCCATTTCAAATTCGGCCAAACCACTTTTCGCTCTTGGGTTATTTTGATCTAAAGTAATGGCTTTTTGATATAAAGCGGTAGTTTCTCCAGTTAAACTAGTACCATACACCATTGGATCCATAACTATTTTAGCAACATTAATTATGGCTTTTAATACATAAATTTCTGAATTGTCAGGAGATATGGCATCTGCTTTATCAGCAAAATTAGAGGCTATTTTAAGCTCTTGTTCTACTTTAGACTTATCTTTCATTTCAAAAGTAACTCTAGTCTTTAATAAAGCTAGATTATAATAAGGTAGCCAACTTGTTGTTTCGGCATTTCCAATACGCTCAAATGCATTTGAAGCTTCTTCTAATTTGTTTTCTTTCATTAAAAGAAAGGCCTCTTGCATACCTTTTTCAAAAGTTGTTTGTGATTGTGTTACTTGAGTTACCAAGTAGATTACGAGTACTGTTACGAGTCTGATCATGATTCTTATGTTTTTAAATTATAGGTCAAAAGTCTATAAAATGATAGGTGTTTAAAAATTCTAATAACCGAACTGTGTTTTTTTATGGATGAATTGTTAATTTTACTTCAATAATTAAAAAAACTAATGTAAAAATGAATTCAAAGCTGATCATAACTGTAATAATAACTTGCATTTCAATAGTAGGTTTATCTGCGCAAAAAATTACCAAGGAATCCGGATTTTGGAAGAATAAATATTATCAGGATAATAAACTCATAGAAAGAAAAGAAGTGGGTACATTATTTAAAAATAATGAAGAGGCTCAAAATTTATGGAAAAAATCAAATTTTAATCACTCGATGGAAGTTATTTTTTTTGGAGCTGAATTAGGGTTTTTAACGTGGGAAATTGTCAATCTGGCAAATCATAAAAATGCCAATACACAACTCATAGGTGGATTAAGTTCATTTGTAGGTGTGCTTGTCTTTCATTATCTATCTAATCATCAAGAAAAAAAAGCTATTTTAAAGTATAATGAAGTTCTGGATAAAAAAACAGCATTTACAATAGAGCCCTCTAAAAAAGGTTTAGGTTTGGTGTTGCAATTTTGAAAATTCTATTCCCAATAATTTCAAATTTAATTTAATTACAAAATAAAAAAGCATGGAAGCAACAATATTAGAAGCATTAAAATATCCTATTGGTAAAACCAATATACCTTCAACTATTTCAACAACTCATATTTCTGAGTGGATTAAAGTATTAGAGGAGTTTCCTAAAGAATTAAATGATTTGGTAATTCGTTTAACTGATGAACAATTAGCTACTCCTTATAGACCCGGAGGCTGGACAGTTAGACAAGTTATTCATCATTTGGCTGATAGTCATCATAACAGTTATACCCGATTTAAATGGGCATTGACAGAAGAAAAACCCATTATTAAAGCCTATTATGAAGACAGATGGGCTGAGTTGTCAGATAGTAAGTCTGCTCCTATTTTACTTTCTTTACATAGTTTAACAGCATTACATGCCAAATGGGTATATTTTTTAAAGGGGCTTTCATTTAACGAATTACAGTATGTTTTTATTCATCCTGATGGGAACGAAGAAGTGACTTTAGCAGAAAATATTGGAATTTATGCATGGCATAGCATGCATCACTATGCTCATATCGAGGGATTAAAAAATAGAATGGGATGGTAGGCCATCCTTATTCCGATAGCTATCAGTACTCCCCAAAAGGAAGGACAAGAAAAAACTTCAATGTTCTTTCTTAATTCTTTACCAATTGAGTTTCAAAATGATTGTTTTGAACAAATTTGAGTTAATTTTTACTTATGATGACTATCAAATTTAAGCATAGCCCGAGCCCCAGATGCTTATTCCTTCCACTTTATATTACAACCTATACTAGGTTTCTGTATGGCTATATTTTCAATATCATGAAGTAAACAATCCAAGGCATTTCGCAAATCAACTCCACTTAGTGCAATACCATTTCCTGGTCTGGAATCGTCTAACTGTCCGCGATAGACCAATTTTAAATTTGTATCAAAAACATAACTATCAGGTGTACAAGCTGCATCATAGGCCTTTGCTACTTCTTGAGTTTCATCATACAGATATGGAAATGGGTAATTATTTTCTTTGGCTGTTTTTTTCATTAAATGAGGTGCATCTTGCGGATAATTATCTATATCATTAGAAGAAATGGCAACAAAAGAGAAACCTTTTGATTTATAATCTTGTGCTATAGCAACCAAGGTATCATTTACATGAATCACAAAGGGACAATGATTACAGATAAAAAATATTACAGTTCCTAAAGCTCCCTTAATTTGGAACAAAGCTATCTTTTCATCGCTAATAGTATCTAATAAATTAAATTCCGGTGCTTTTGTTCCTAAGGGAATCATATTAGATGGAGTTCTTGCCATTTTTTAATTTTTATTTGTAAATTTATACTTTAAAATTACTAAAAAAATGTCAAACATAATTTCTTTTGAAGATTTTACAAAAGTCGATATCAGAATAGGAACAATCATAGAAGTAAACGATTTTGAAAAAGCAAAAAAACCTGCCTATCAGTTAAAAATTGATTTTGGTGCTTTAGGCATTAAGAAATCTAGTGCTCAAATCACAAATTTATATTCAAAAGAAGATCTTTTACATAGACAAATAACAGCTGTTGTCAATTTTAAACCGAAACAGATAGCTGATTTTATGAGCGAATGTTTAGTTTTGGGTGTTGTCAAGGCTCAAGAAGAAATTGTTTTGTTACAAACAACTTCTCAAATTACCAACGGTACACAAGTTAATTAAATATGCCAAAATCACTAACCAAAAGGCATATGCAAGAGCTTTCCACTCAATTAGTCGGAGAGCTCTTTTTTGATGATCTACATAAAAGTATTTATGCCACAGATGCGTCAGTATATAGAAAAATACCGCTAGCAGTTGCTCTTCCCAAAAACATAGCAGATTTAAAAGTATTGATCAATTTTGCTCAAGAGCACAAAATTACATTAATCCCCAGAGCAGCGGGAACTTCACTTGCAGGTCAATGTGTGGGCGATGGTATTGTAGTTGATATCTCTAAGCATTTTACTGAAATTTTGACATTTAATGAGCAAAAAAAAACAATTACAGTACAACCCGGAGTAATTCGAGATGAATTGAATCATTTTTTAAAACCATATGGATTATTTTTTGGCCCCAATACTTCAACAAGTAATCGCTGTATGCTAGGTGGTATGGTTGGCAATAATTCCTCTGGTACAACCTCAATACAATATGGAGTAACTCGAGATAAAGTAACTGAGTTAAACACTTTATTGTCAGATGGTTCTGAAGCTCTATTTAAATCATTAAACAAAAAGCAATTTAATGATAAATTAATTGGAAATACTTTTGAAAATCAGATTTACAAAACAATAAATTCAGAACTTTCCAAGGAAGAAAACCGAAAAGAAATTTTAAAAAAATTTCCAAAAGCCTCTATCCACAGACGAAATACAGGTTATGCAGTTGACGCCTTACTAAACACCTCGGCATTTATTGACAGTCAAGAAAACATAAACTTGGCCAAATTGTTATGTGGCAGTGAAGGCACTTTGGCGTTTACAACTGCCATTACTTTACAATTAGATGATCTACCACCACCGCAAAAAATTGTGGTAGCGGTACATTTTGATAGTATACAAGAAAGTCTGGAAGCTACAGTCGTTGCCATGAAACACAATTTATATACCTGTGAATTAATGGATAAAACCATTTTAGACTGTACCAAAAATAATAGACAACAGCTTAAAAACAGGTTTTTTATTGAAGGAGATCCAAAAGCAGTGTTATTATTGGAAGTAAAGGCAAATACTGATGAAGAAACTGAAATATTAGCAAATAATTTAATTCAGGATCTGAAACAACATCAATTTGGATATGCATATCCAAAACTATATAATGAAGAAAGTAATAAATCGTCAGAACTACGTAAAGCCGGACTCGGGTTATTAGGGAATATAGTTGGTGATGATAAAGCCGTAGCTTGTATAGAAGATACCGCAGTTGATTTAGAGGATTTGCCAAATTATATAGCCGAATTTACAGCAATGATGGATGGTTATGATCAAGAGGCAGTATATTATGCCCATGCTGGAGCGGGAGAATTACATCTTCGTCCTATACTTAATTTAAAAACATCTAATGATGTAAAACTTTTTAAAACCATAACGACCGAAACGGCTAAATTGGTTAAAAAATATAAGGGTTCGTTTAGTGGGGAGCATGGCGATGGTATAGTACGAGGTGAGTTTTTACCATATATGATTGGTAACAGCAACTATCAACTTTTAAAGCGTATAAAACATGGTTTTGATCCTTACAATATATTCAATAAAGGTAAAATTATAGATGCCTTTCCAATGGATGAATCCTTACGTTATCAAATTGACAGAATAGAACCCAAAGTTGACACGCTGCTTGATTTTTCTGATTCATTAGGTATTGTTAGAGCTGCAGAAAAATGTAATGGTTCTGGTGATTGCCGTAAATTAAGTAATGCAGGTGGCACTATGTGTCCTAGTTATAGAGCTACACTTAATGAAAAGGATAGTACAAGAGCTAGAGCCAATGCTTTACGGGAATTTTTGACCATCCCGATAGCTATCGGGACAGATCAATCAAACAAATTTAATCATAAAGAATTAAAAGAGGTATTCGATCTGTGTTTGAGCTGTAAGGCTTGTGCCAGCGAATGCCCCAGTAATGTCGATGTTGCGAGTTTAAAAGCTGAGTTCTTATATCAATATCAAAAAGAAAACCCACCTTCATTAAGAACAAAACTATTTGCCAATAATGTAAAATATAATAAGTTGGGCAGTTTGTTACCCTACCTAACCAACACACTATTAAATACGACATTATCAAAGAAACTAATGGGAATAGCGGTGGAAAGAAGTATTCCTAAACTGTCAACTCAAACTTTAAGAAAGTGGTATAAAAAGAATAAATCTGAATTACAATCAAAGGAACCCATAAAAGGGAATTTGACATTATTTTGTGATGAATTTACCAATTATTATGACCTACAAGTTGGTATAGACACTATTACATTGCTTACTAAATTAGGGTATCAAGTTTCAATAATAGATCATGTAGAAAGTGGTAGAAGTCATATTTCTAAAGGATTTTTAGATGAAGCTAAAGTTTTGGCAAATAAAAATATAGCTGTTTTTAAAAATGTAATCAATGAAAACAATCCCTTAGTTGGTATTGAGCCTTCAGCAATTTTATCCTTTAGAGATGAATATTTACGATTAGCAAATGACAAAAAAATAGCTCAACAAATTGCCAATCAAACTTTTACAATTGAAGAATTCATTAAAAAAGAGATTGATGATGGCAATATTACCAGCCAACAATTTAACAAAAATTATAAAGATGTAAAAATTCATGGTCATTGTCATCAAAAAGCACTCTCCAACACTGATGCTACATTTGTCATGCTCAATTTACCTGAAAATTATAATGTAACTATTATCAATTCCGGTTGTTGTGGTATGGCAGGTTCTTTTGGTTATGAAAAAGAACATTATTCCCTGAGTATGCAAGTTGGTGAGCAATCTCTTTTTACTAAAATAAGAAAATATGATGGTGTCACAGAAATTTCAGCGGCAGGCACTAGTTGTAGACATCAAATTTTTGATGGCACGAAGAAAATGTCATATCACCCTGTACAAATACTGTTTAAAGCATTAATCTAAATATCTATACTCATGAAAAGAAATAAAGTATTAACAACAGCAGCTGTATTATTAATTATATTAGGTATTGCCATGATCTATATTGGCGGGTTTTATGCCCCTAAAATAATGCTACCACCCATAATCACGGGAATTGGTTTTTTTATCATTGCCTGGGCATTATATGCTTTGAAAAAGTAATTGGTATTTAAAGACCGCAAGACTACAGTCACAAACAATCAATTGCATCAGTTAGTAAATGCAATACTAACCCGATTGCGATTATTCTTGTTTTCTTAAAAAATAGTAATATTAGATAGCAGAAACCTGCAATATAAGTATGTAAAGGATGAAAATTTATACTACATCTATTAGGATCAAAAACAGGACTAGCCAATAAATGATCTAGATCTATCAACATAGTTAGTAGTAATAATAGCCATGCTTTTTGCCAATATTCACGAAAGAAAAACCAGGCAATAATTCCCGGGAATAAAAAATGCAATCCATAATGAATGCTAAACCTAAGTACTTCCATTATAGAAAATCAATTTGTTGATTTTCTAAATAGATCAATGCATTTGTCCCTTCCATAAAAAGTAAATCTATAATACTCAAATTAGGAATAAAACCATGTTTCTCAGAAAAAACTTGTGTATACTCAGTAAGATCAAAAGCTTGTTTTGTTTTTGCATTGGCTAAATATCTTAGATCAATATCTGTGTCGTAGTTTTTCAGATACTCGGTTGTCTTAGATAATTTAAGTTCTAAGGTTAAAAAGTCTAATATAACTTCTTGACAATGTAAATTGAAATCTAATAAAAACTTAGGTTTATCCTCAAAAAGAACATTGAATTCATCCTCATAAAATTCGTAATACGGTGAAGATCTATAGGCTGCAGCAAACGATTTTAAATGTTGTTTTTGCCAAGCAAAACTATAATCTATCAATACATCTTTAGTTTTTTGGGTACTATTAGCGTTTATAACGGGTATATTCAATAATTGTTTACCATTCGGACTATAGATATAGCAACGGGTTCTATAAGTCTGTTTTTGATAATTATCCTCCACCTCTAACCACACTTTATCCGCTTTAGCTAAAGCAACGTAATGTATAATAGGTGAAAAATATGTAGGGTAGAGTACGATGACTTATAATAGTTAATTATTCTTGATGCTATCTATACTTTTATTCCTCATTTGAACACAATCTGCAGTTAGCTATTTTTCTTCCTTTTTCTAAAAAAGTCAATGATAAACCATAACAGTAATGCACCTATGAAAAATTTGAAATAAGAAACCGGCTCACCACTTCCTCCAACAGTTGTAAATAAACGATCCCATCTCACTTTTTTTATTCCTTTTTCATTGGTTTCCCAGCTAAACCATATCAGTACCGGTTTACCTACCACATGATCAAAAGGAACATAACCCCAAGCACGTGCATCCAAAGAATTCTGACGGTTATCTCCCATCATCCAATAATAATCTTGCTTAAAGGTATAACTATCTGCATCTTTATCATTAATTAATATATCATTCCCTTTGATAATTAAATCATTCCCTTCATACTCTCTAATTATCCTCTTATAAAAAGGCAAACTTTCTTTAGTTAATTTTACGGTAGCTCCTTTTTTTGGAATATAAATAGGTCCGAAATTATCAGTATTCCATCCCAAAGATGGTATTTGAGGGAATACACCACTATCAATACCTTTGGGCTGCATTGACTTAGTTATATTAATAACAGCAGGGTTTTTAGCAATTTTAGCTGCCTCAGTATCTGTTAAAGTCAATCTATAAGTACCATCTGGCATTACACCACCTTCCCTTACATTATATCTATTTCTAAGTGAGGTTGGGTTTATACCTTTACCTCCGGTATTAACAAAAAAGTTATACTGTATCTTCGCTCTGTCATTGTATTTTGTACGTTCTCCATTAATATAAATATATCCATCTCGAATTTCTAGAGAATCACCAGCCACAGCCACACAACGCTTTACCAAATTGGTTTTTTTATCAATGGGCTTATAATAATTCCGATCAGGTTGAAAATCATTCATATCCAGTAAAGTATCTGCCGGTTGATTAAATACAACAATGCTATTCCGTTCTATTTTTTGAAAACCGGGAATTCTGAGATAGGGCAATTGTAATTTATTTAACCATGATGTTTTCTTTTTGCTAATATCATCATCAAACAGATATGATTTTTTCTTTAATAGAGGAATAGTATCATGTACCATTGGAGCTGCAATAGTAGTCATAGGTACTCTAGCTCCATAATGAAACTTACTTACAAATAAAAAGTCACCAATTAATAAAGTCTTTTCTAATGAGGAAGAGGGTATGGTATAGGGTTGCATGATATAAGTATGAACCAAAGTAGCCGCAATAATGGCAAATACTATAGAACTAATCCACTCACCGGTAGCACTTCTAGGTGTTAAGCTCCTATCTTCTACATATTTAACATCAAGTAGATAATTAACATAATAAATATATAGTCCAAAAGTAATAATTACTAAAATGGTATCTATTCTTGAATTTCTACCAAAACTTCTAATAGTCTCTACCCAAATTATTGGGAACATAAATAAATTAACAATAGGAATAAATAACAATATTACCCACCATTTTGGCCTATTGATAATTTTCATTAATACCAGAGCATTATAGATAGGTATTGCTGCTTCCCATGCTTGTCTTCCCGCTTTTACATAAAGTTTCCACGTTCCTAAAAAATGGACCACCTGTATTATTAAAAGAAATATAAACCACTGTGTTAATGTCATTTTTTTTACTGTTTATTGTTATTATTTAGCCAGTTTTACGCTCTATAAGTTTTTGCCAGAATTACTTCTCCGAATACTAATTTTAAACTTTATCCTTTTAAATCCCCAATACATCTTTCATGGTAAAAACACCATTTTTATCTCGTAACCATTCCGCTGCTATGATAGCACCTAATGCAAAACCATCTCTATTTTTAGCTGTATGTACAATTTCAATTGTGTCTACATCAGAATAATAAGCTATGGTATGTGTTCCTGGTACATTATCTATACGTTTAGAAACAATTGGTATGGTTTTTTTATTATTTGTTACACCTAAGCTCCAATTTACTCTATCAGATTGTTCAATAATACCTTCAGCCAATGTTATTGCCGTTCCACTAGGAGCATCTAATTTCTGGGTATGATGAATTTCTTCAATGTCAACATTATATACATCGAATTTCCGCATCATTTTTGCTAATTTAATATTCAATTCAAAAAATAAATTAACACCTAAACTATAATTTGATGCATAAATAAAAGCACCATTTTTGGACTTGCAAATAGCTACAGCATCATTATATTTATCTAACCAACCTGTTGTGCCTGAAACAATTGGAATGTTATTATTAAAGCATATGTTTATATTATTATATGCTTCAGTAGGAATACTAAAGTCGATAGCTACATCCGCTTTAGACAGGTCATATGTTTTTGTGTTTATATCAATTTTGGCAACAATAGCATGCCCTCTACTTAAGGCAATTCTTTCAATAGTTTTACCCATTTTTCCATATCCAAATAATGCTATATTCATGTATTTATTAAAAATTAAAACTAATAGTAGCTCCAAATCCGGTTTGTTGAGAAACTGGAACTGTAAAAATAGTGGGATTAAATGATATGTTAGTATTCAAGGCCTTATCCGGTAAATGAGCATCTACATTGGCTTCTACAATATTTAAAATATACAAACCAATGGTGATAAACAAAGATAAATCTCTGTTTTTTTTATAAAAATTTTGTGCACTTTCTAGACCTGCCTTAGTTAACTCCGGCCTTCCATCAGTCCCATCAAATTCATGGGGTCTTTCTGCTAATTCAAGCTTAAATGCTGTTCTATATCTATTGTATTTATTACTATTATTTACATAAAAATAAACACCGGTTCCAATGGCTCCCCAAACTATAGGTGCTTTCCAGTATTTCTTATTATATATTTGACCCAATCCTGGTAAAACTGCAGCATAAAAGGCTGCCCTGGAGGGAGCTAAAATATTGATCTCATCAGTAACAAAAGTGGAATCAATTTTATCAATTTTTAAATCAGCCGGTATATCTTGTGCAAAAACTTTAGCACAAAAAACAAAAAAAAATATAATATAGCTATATCTTTTCAGCATTTACTCTAATAATTTCTTTAAGCGATTAAAATCTTCTTCAGAATGAAAAGGAATGACAATTTTACCGTTATTGTTACCGGTAAGTTTTATAGACACCTTATTCCCTAAGAAATTACTGATATCTTTTTTGCCTTGACTTATATAATTTGGTATTTCTTTAGGAATACTACTAATTTTTTCATTTGATTTACCATCACGTAAATTCTTCACCAATTGCTCAGTTTGCCTTACTGAAAGATTGTTTTTTATAATTTTTTCGTAGATATCAATTTGATCTACAAAGTTTTCAATGCTTATTAAAGCCCTACCATGCCCCATAGATAAAAACCCATCACGCATACCTGTTTGAATAATAGGATCAAGTTTTAACAAACGTAAATAGTTGGTTACTGTAGACCTGTTTTTACCAACCCTTCGACTTAGATCTTCTTGAGTAAGATTAATTTCATCTATTAAACGTTGGTAAGATAAAGCTACTTCTATTGGATCAAGATCTTTACGCTGTATATTTTCAACCAAGGCCATCTCTAGCATTTCTTGATCATTTGCCAATCTTATATAGGCGGGTATATGGGTAAAACCAACTAATTTAGAAGCTCTATAACGACGTTCACCTGAGACCAATTGAAACTTATGTCCTTCTAATTTCCTAACCGTTATAGGCTGTATAACACCCAATTCTTTAATAGAATTGGCCAATTCCTGAAGGTCTTCTTCGTTAAAATATGTTCTAGGCTGAAAAGGATTTACTGCTATAGCATCTAAATCAATTTCTACAATACTACCAACAACCTTATCAGCATTTTTATCTCGGATTGTTTTGATATCGTCAACAGAATCTTTTAACAATGCAGATAAACCTCTACCTAATGCTTGCTTTTTTACAGCTTTAGCCATTCTTATTATTTTTTAATATTTCGTGTGCTAAGTTAATATAATTTACGGCACCTTTACTAGTTGCATCATAAGCGATAATACTTTCTCCGTAACTTGGAGCTTCTCCTAAACGTATATTGCGTTGAATAATGGTTTTAAAAACCATATTATGAAAATGCTTTTTAACTTCAGCAACTACTTGATTAGACAAGCGTAAACGAGAATCGTACATCGTTAATAATAATCCCTCAATATCTAAATCAGGATTATGAACCTTTTGTACACTTTTAATAGTATTTAATAACTTTCCTAAACCTTCAAGAGCGTAGTATTCACATTGAATAGGTATGATAACAGAATCTGCAGCAGTCAATGCATTTAAAGTAATTAAACCCAAAGAAGGAGCACAATCTATTATAATAAAATCATAGTCATTTTTAATTTCCTTCAATGCTTTTTTAAGCATATATTCCCTATCCTCTTTATCAACTAACTCCAATTCAATGGCTACCAAATCAATATGTGAGGGAATAATATCTACATTTGGCGAATTGGTTTTAACAATAGTTTCTTTTACATGAACAGAATGCTCTAAAAGTTGATAAGTACCTTTTTTTACATCATCAACATCAATACCTAGGCCGGAAGTTGCGTTGGCTTGCGGATCCGCATCAATTAATAAAATCTTTTTTTCTAATACTCCTAAGGCTGCTGCAAGGTTAACAGTTGTTGTTGTTTTTCCTACCCCACCCTTTTGATTAGCAACGGCTATTATTTTCCCCATTAAACTCAATAATTTTTAGGGTATAAAAATACAACTATTTATCAGTTTTTGAAATGAAGTTGTGAACAAAGGATGAACAAAAAATTGCCTTAAAAAAATAACTATTTTTTTAAGGCAATTACAAAATTATATTATGAAGGTTTATTCCTGATTTTCAGGATATAAAATAGCCAAAATATGACCTTTAGATAAATATTTTTCAGCAACAGCTTGAATATGCGTAGCATTTAAAGCGTCAATATTTTTAGTTTGTTCAATTATTTTTGACTTATCAAACTTTTCATAATCAGCATTTTTTTTAAGACTTTATCTTATAAGTAGACTTAACTTTTATTCTTTTTTGATCTTATCATAGCTTCTAACTGATCCCACATTTCTTGAGGAATTTGCTCTAACATATTAAATTCACCTGCACCTTGCAACCATTCGCCACCATCAATAGTAATAACTTCTCCATTTACATACGCTGAAAATTCAGACATTAAATAAGCAGCTAAATTTGCCAATTCTTGATGTTCACCAACTCTTCCTAAAGGTACTTTCTTTTTCATATCAAATTTATCTTTCAAATCACCCGGTAGTAATCTATCCCAAGCTCCTTTAGTTGGAAAAGGCCCGGGTGCAATAGCATTAAATCTTATACCATATTTTGCCCATTCAACGGCTAAAGACCTTGTCATAGCCAATACTCCCGCCTTAGCAGTAGCTGATGGTACAACATAAGCAGAACCTGTCCAAGCATACGTGGTAACAATATTTAAAACTGTAGCTTTCTCTTGTTTAGCGGCTATCCAATGCTTACCAAATGCCAAAGTACAATTCTTTGTACCCTTTAAAACGATATCTATTATGGTATCAAAGGCATTTGATGATAATCGTTCCGTAGGACTTATAAAATTGCCCGCTGCATTATTTAAAAGCCCATCAACTTTTCCATACGCATCCAATGTGACTCTTAACATTGCTTCAACTTCTTCATAATTTCTAACATCACATTGAACAGGTAATACTTTCCCTCCTGTTTTTTCTTCTAACTCTATTTTTACAGTCTTGAGCTTCTCTAAATTTCTTGAAGTTATTACAACATTTGCCCCTAATTCTAAAAAATAGGTAGTCATAGCTTTACCGAGTCCACTACCACCTCCGGTAACCACGATAACATTTCCTTCTAAACTACCTTCTTTTAGCATTGGTTTTTGATACATATTCATTTTGATTTATTTTTCAATAAAAATATTGATTATTTATAAAAGAGACTAGAATATACTTCTTTATTTTTTTTATTAAAAAACTATTGTAGGAAACAAAAGGATTTGTATATTTGCGGACGATTTTAGCAAGGGCTTTTTGTGAAGCTTAAAATAAACGATTTAGAAGATATATAATGAGTAAAAGAACATTTCAACCGTCAAAAAGAAAGAGAAAGAACAAGCATGGCTTTAGAGAAAGAATGTCAAGCGTTAATGGAAGAAAGGTTTTAGCTAGAAGAAGAGCTAAAGGCAGAAAGAAAATTTCGGTTTCATCTGAAGCTAGTCCGAAAAAATAATGATATATTTATTTTAACCATATATAAAGGCGTTACTTTTTAAGTAACGTTTTTTTTTATATCTTTTAATAAGTTTTTAAAAATATTTGTTTAATAAAAAGAGAAATTATAAATATTTGCAATACTAAATTTAGCACCTTAATATGCCTAAAGACAATACAATAAAATCGATTTTAATTATTGGTTCAGGTCCGATAATCATTGGTCAAGCTTGTGAATTTGATTATTCTGGTAGTCAATCTATTCGCTCATTAAAAGAGGAAGGAATTGAAGTTGTTTTAATCAACTCTAATCCCGCTACAATTATGACTGACCCTTCTTTAGCAGATCATGTATACTTAAAACCATTGACTACAAAATCTATTGTAGAAATTTTACAAAAACACCCTAGTATTGACGCTGTTTTGCCAACTATGGGTGGACAAACGGCATTAAATTTATGTATTGAAGCTCAAGATAGAGGTATTTGGGATGACTTTAATGTATCATTAATTGGGGTAGATATAGAAGCCATAAACATTACTGAAGATAGAGAACAATTCAGAAAACTAATGCTAAAAATTGGTATTGGTCAAGCACCTTCTACAACGGCAACGTCATTTTTAAAAGGTAAAGAAATTGCTCAGGAATATGGTTTTCCACTCGTTATTCGTCCGTCATTTACTTTAGGAGGATTTGGAGCCTCTATAGTTTATGATAAAAATGATTTTAATGAATTATTAAGTCGCGGATTAGAAGCATCACCCATCCATGAAGTTATTATTGACAAGGCCTTGTTAGGATGGAAAGAATATGAATTAGAACTTTTACGCGATAGAAATGATAATGTTGTAATTATTTGTACTATTGAAAATATGGATCCGATGGGCATTCATACCGGAGACTCTATCACTGTGGCTCCTGCCATGACCTTGTCTGATAGAACTTTTCAAAAAATGCGAGATATGGCCATTCATATGATGCGTTCTATAGGCGATTTTGCAGGAGGTTGTAATGTGCAATTTGCGGTTAGTCCAGACGAGAAAGAAGATATTATCGCTATTGAAATAAACCCAAGAGTGTCACGTTCATCTGCTTTAGCCTCAAAAGCTACGGGATATCCTATTGCAAAAATTGCTACAAAACTAGCCATTGGATATCATTTAGATGAGCTTGAAAATCAAATCACCAAAACTACTTCGGCATTATTCGAACCTACCTTAGACTATGTAATTGTAAAAATACCCAGATGGAATTTCGATAAATTTGAGGGTTCTGACCGGACCATTGGACTACAAATGAAGTCAGTTGGTGAAGTTATGGGAATAGGTAGATCTTTTCAGGAAGCTTTACATAAAGCAACACAATCTCTTGAAATTAAGCGAAATGGCATAGGAGCAGATGGTAAAGGAGAAAAAGATTATGATAAAATTATAGACAAACTTAAAAATCCAAGTTGGGATAGAGTTTTTATCATTTATGATGCTATTCAAATGGGCATGCCTTTGAGTAGAATTCATGAAATTACCAAAATTGACATGTGGTTCTTAAAACAATATGAGGAACTGCATTTTTTAGAAAAAGAAATATCAACACATAATTTAGGAACTTTACCTAAAGATTTATTGTTGGAAGCCAAACAAAAAGGATATGGTGACAGACAAATTGCTCATATGATCGATTGTTATGAAAGCGAAGTTTATAATAGACGTAAAGAACTTAATATCAAAAGAGTTTATAAATTGGTAGATACCTGTGCGGCTGAATTTAAGGCACAAACACCTTACTACTACTCTACTTTTGAAAATAATAGCATTCAAAATGGTAAAGCTTCAGCTGAAAATGAATCTGTGGTTACTAATAAAAAGAAAATTATTGTTTTGGGTTCGGGCCCAAATAGAATTGGCCAAGGTATTGAATTTGACTACTGTTGTGTTCATGGTGTATTGGCAGCAAAAGAATGTGGTTATGAGACAATAATGATCAATTGTAATCCTGAAACTGTTTCTACAGATTTTGATATTGCTGATAAATTATATTTTGAACCGGTGTTTTGGGAACATATCTATGATATTATTCAACATGAAAAACCAGAAGGTGTTATTGTTCAATTGGGTGGACAGACGGCATTAAAACTGGCGGAAAAATTTAATAAATATGGTATAAAAGTTATTGGCACTTCTTTTGAAGCCCTAGATTTGGCTGAAGATAGAGGGCGTTTTTCTAAACTATTAGAAGAACTCAATATTCCTTTCCCTCAATTTGGTACTGCAACTACAGCTGATGAAGCTTTAGCTGTGGCTGATGAATTGGATTTTCCTATCTTGGTTAGACCTTCTTATGTTCTGGGTGGACAAGGAATGAAAATTGTAATTAATAAAGAAGAATTAGAAGAACATGTTGTTGATATTTTAAGAAAAATACCAAATAATGTGCTGTTATTAGATCATTATCTAGATGGTGCCATAGAGGCTGAATCAGATTCTATTTGCGATGGAGATGATGTGTATACAATAGGTATAATGGAGCATATTGAGCCCTGTGGTATACATTCAGGTGATTCTAATGCCACTTTACCACCTTTTAACTTAGGTGAGTTTGTAATGCAGCAAATTAAAGACCATACTGTAAAAATAGCGAAAGCTTTAAAAACAGTAGGCCTGATCAATATTCAATTTGCCATAAAAGATGATATTGTTTATATCATAGAAGCCAATCCCAGAGCTTCAAGAACTGTCCCATTTATTTCTAAAGCCTATGGCGAACCTTATGTAAATTATGCTACTAAAGTTATGTTAGGAGTAAATAAAGTAAAAGATTTTACTTTTAATCCTCAATTAAAAGGCTATGCTATAAAACAACCGGTATTTTCTTTTAATAAATTCCCTAATGTTGATAAAAAACTGGGACCTGAAATGAAATCTACCGGTGAAAGTATACTATTTATAGATAGTTTAAAAGACGATCAATTCTACGAACTATATTCAAGACGAAAGATGTATTTGAGTAAGTAAAAAATAAATTTTAGACCTTGTTGATTTAGTTTATTTTATCTTTGATAAAAATTACCATTAATGAAATTTTGTGATTTAAATCTACGTATCATTTTTTTTCTTATTTTTTTTACGCTTATCCTAAATACCGGTTGTGAAAAAACAGATGCCCCTCTTAAAGACCCCATTCCTGAAATTAAACCTGAAGATCGTTTACCGCAAATATTAGTCAATACCAATGGTGGCAATATTGTTGATGAACCAAAAATAAATGCTGAAATAACTATTTCAAAAGCTAATGTCATTTCATATGAAGGTAATATTGGCATTGAAATTAGAGGTGCATCCTCTCAATCCTTTCCTAAAAAATCTTACGGATTTGAAACGAGAGATAGTAATAATGAAGATCTAAATGTGTCTTTACTTGGGTTCCCCGAGGAAGAAGATTGGATTTTATACGGACCTTATAGCGACAAGTCTCTTTTGAGAAATATGTTGATTTACGATTTATCTCGTGAAATTGATATGTATGCCAGTAGAAGTCAATTTGTAGAATTATCAATTAATAACTTATATAAAGGTGTATATGTTTTTATGGAAAAATTAAAACGTGATAGCGATCGAATTGATATCAACAAATTAAAAATTGATGAAAACTCAGGTGAAGATGTCACGGGTGGTTATATTTTAAAAATTGATAAAACGGCCGGTACCAACCTAGGAGAAGGTTATAATGAATTAAATTCTTTTCCTTCTGCCTATGAGCCCATAAACGCATCATTAGGGCAGAAAATTAATTTCTTATATGAATATCCAGATGCAGAAGATATAACTACCGAGCAAAAAACATATATCTCTACCTATATGTCTCAATTTGAAGATGCTTTAACTTCTGATAATTTTACTGATGTAAATCTGGGGTATAGTGTTTTTATTGACACTCAAAGTTTTATAGACTTTTTTTTATTAAATGAATTGTCAAATAATGTAGATGGTTTTAGACTAAGTACTTTTATGCATAAGGATAAAAATGGGAAATTGAAAATGGGACCTATTTGGGATTTTAATTTGGCCTTTGGTAATGCAGATTATTGTAGTGGAGGGGAAACTAATGTTTGGGCCTACAAATTTAACGAAAGATGTTCAAACGATTTTTGGCTAATTCCTTTTTGGTGGGATAGATTATTACAAGACTCGGCATTTGTTACCCAATTAAAAGAAAGATGGAGTATTCTAAGAAATAGTGCTTTTTCAGAATCCTCTATTTTGTCTAAAGTTGATAATTACACAAATACTCTAAATAAAGCTGGGGCTATAAAAGATAATTTTAAAACATGGAATATTTTAACTACCTATGTTTGGCCAAATAATTATGTTGGTAATACTTATGATAATGAAAATAATTATTTAAAAGATTGGATCAAGGATAGGTTGGTTTGGATGGATAATGCAATAAATACACTTTAACCTATATTATTCTACTATCTCTAATTCATAAATAAGATCAGTATCTGGTGGTATAGATCTGCTTCCTTGAGAACCGTATGCCAAATGAGAGGGTATAAACAACATTGCTTTATCGCCAATATTCATTAATTGTAGCCCTTCTCTAAAACCATGTATCAATTCAGCGTCAGCACTATAATCCATAGGTATCGGATCATAGCCACCAACAGCTTCTCTTCTATAATCATATTTTTGATATAATTCTGATGTTTCTTTTCTATTTGAGTCAAACAGCTCTCCAGTTTTAAAATAACCGGCATAAAAAACATATACTTTTGAGCCAATTGTCGGTTTCTCACCTTTTCCCTTATTAATATAATATATTTTTAATCCTGAATGTAGTACTTCAGCTTTAGCTTCATATGTTGTTTTTAATTTTAAAAAATTTTCCTTCGCCTTTTGAGATTTTTCAAAACGTATTTTTGCTTCATCTTCTAATTTTTTAAAATAAGTAGCGAATACTTTTGAAGCATTAAATTTTTTAGCGGCGGTACCTCTTCTAACAATTTTAACCTTCTTAATGATATCGCCTGTTTCAATAATATCGACTGTTTTCTGACCGTCTTTTACATAACCAAAAACAGTATGGACACCGTCTAATTTTGGTGTGGGCTTGTGTGTAATAAAAAATTGACTCCCATTAGTATCCGGTCCTGAATTAGCCATAGATAATACGCCTTTACTATTGTGTGATAATAGTAGATTAGCATCATCATTAGTTGGAAATTCGTCTTCAAATTGAAATCCCGGTCCCCCGGTACCATTCCCCATTGGATCTCCGCCCTGTATTATATAATTCTTAACTACTCTATGAAATTTTAATCCTTTATAATAAGGTTTCCCTTTATAATTTTCACTAACATACGGATTTGAGCCTTCTGACAAAGAGACAAAATTGGCAACGGTAATAGGTACATCTTCATACGATAGTTGAACTAATATATTACCTTTATTGGTCTGAATATCAGCATATAAACCATCCATCAGATTAGGATAATGATCTGTTTTACAGGATAATATCAATAAAACAAAAAGGAGCGATAGTTTAATAAATTTCATAAATTAAAATTTATTGATTATTAGCAATTATTGTTTTTAAGCTTACCGTGTAAATTAATGGTTGATTTGAATTGATCTTTTTATAACCGGAATAACCATAAACTTTATGAGACGGAAATAAAAAAGTTATGGTTTCTCCTTCTTGCATTAATTTGAGCCCATCTTGTAAACCAGTAATTAATTCCTCTTTATCCACCAAATAATTCCGTTCTCCCAATTCATCTTTATTATAAATTATACTATCGTTTATATCCTTTATTTCATAAGTAAAAACAACTTCATCACCTGTCAATGGCAATGGTGTTGCTATTGTGTTTTTAATATTGTAATAATACCAGAATCCATTTTCAGAGCTAATATAATTTTTAGTGGAATCAGATTCCATTAAATTTAAGAAGAACTGCTCTTCATTTTTATTGATAATTTTATTACGTTCTATTGATTCTTTCAAAAAAGAAGATGATTTTTGCGTAACCGGCTTTCTTGCTTTAGGTGTAGAACATGAGATAAGTAAACCAACAAAAATAAGGAGTAAAATATTATGCTTCATAAGAATTTTCTAAATCGTTTTTATAATTAGGTACAATTTCTAAAAATTGTTTAACAGTTTCTTGTAAAGTAAGGTGACTCCTTCCTCCTGCAGCATTTACATGTCCACCACCATTAAAATGGTTTCGAGCAAAGTCATTCACTGAAAACTCACCCTTAGACCTTAATGACATTTTTATAATACCCTGTTTTTGATCTTCAATAAAAATAACCGCAAAAACAATACCTTCTATAGACAATCCATAATTTACGAAACCTTCTGTATCTCCTTTTTTAAAATCAAAAGAATTTAACTCTTGCTGAGATATAGTAATATATGCCGTTTTATATTCACGGAGCACTTTTAAATTACTTAAAGCCATCCCTAATAATTGCAATCTATTAAAAGAATTGGTATCATATAATCTATTGTGAATTTTAGTTTGATCAACACCTATATCTATTAAATTAGCCACTATATGATGCGTTTTACTTGTAGTTGCCTGATATTTGAAAGAACCTGTATCGGTTACAATACCTGTATATAAACAAGAAGCTATGGTAAGGTCAATACTTTGTAAAGCCTCCATCTTTTCAAGAAAATGATAAATCAATTCGCATGTAGAGGCCACTGATGGGTCAGAATACATATAATTTGCATAGTCATCTGGCTGTTGATGATGATCAATCATGATATAAACTGGGTTTATATTTTCTAATATGTTTTGCATTTGATCACCTACCCTGTGTAAGGCATTAAAATCTAAAGTAAATACAATGTCAGCTTCTTCTAAAATAATTTTGCCTTTTTCAAAATTTTCATCAAAAACAACAATATTTTCTTGTGAAGGTAACCATTTTAAGAAACCAGGACAATCATTTGGAGAAACTACAGTTACATTATGACCCAATTTTAACAAGTAATGATACAGGGCTAAACTGGATCCATAAGCATCTCCATCCGGGTTTCTGTGAGAAACTATAGCTATTTTTTTTGGAGTAGATAATAGCTCTTTTATCCGTTTTATATCAAGGTCATTCATTGTATGCGAATATACAATAATTTCGTATTTGGTATCGCCAAAATGACTAATTTTAGAGTTTAAAATGTATACCAAATGAAAAAAATAATACCATTACTTCTGTTAATTATACTTTCTTGTAAATCAAATAAAGAAACAGAAGAAAAATCTAATTCAAATATCAATGCTACTGACGCTAAAAATTCTTTTACCATTGCATTTGGTTCTTGTAACCATCAAAATACACCTAATGAACTTTGGGATGATATTTTAAAAAACGATCCTGATATCTGGATCTGGGGTGGTGATATTATATATGCAGATACTGAAGATATGAAATTGATGCAATCTCATTATAATGTCTTAAAAAACAATAAAGATTATCAAGATTTTATTTCAAAAGTAGAAGTGTTAGCGACATGGGATGATCATGATTATGGAAAGAATGATGCAGGTATTGAATTTGTAAAAAAGGATAGTGCTCAACAGTTATTTTTAGATTTTATAGATATAAATCAAGAGGATTTAAGACGAAAGAGAGAAGGTGTTTACCATGCGAAAACATATACTATAGATGACAAAAGTGTAAAAGTTTTATTATTAGATACACGCTATTTTAGAACAGCATTGATTAAAGATCCAACAGGAGTTAAGAGATATATTCCATCAAAAGATAGTAGCGGAACAATATTGGGTAATACGCAATGGCAATGGTTAAATAAGGAGTTGACAAATTCCAAAGCCGATTTTAACATTATAGTAAGTAGTATTCAATTTCTGTCATCTGAACATGGATGGGAAAGTTGGGGAAACATGCCTAATGAAGTTGAAAAATTAAAAGATTTAATTGCTAGTTCTAATGCTCATAATACAATAATTTTATCGGGAGACAGGCATATAGCTGAAATATCCAAAATGGAGTATAACGGTTTAAAATATCCATTATACGACATTACTTCTAGTGGTTTAACTCATGTGTATGAATCATATACCCATGAACCTAATAAGTATAGAATATCTGAAGTAATTAAGGAAATAAACTTTGGCATTTTAAAGTTTAATTTTGATACTAATACGGTAGAAATGGAAATTAGAGGTAATGATAATGTTATGTTAGAAAATATTATCCAGAAATATTAGAGATATATTCACTTTATTTTTAATTAAAAAAACTATTTTTGCACCTCATTTAAAGAAAAATATAGAAAATGACAACAAACAGAACGTTTACAATGCTTAAGCCTGATTCAGTTGAAAAAGGTAATATTGGTGCAATTTTAGAAAAAATTAATGCAGCGGGATTCAGAATAGTTGCTTTAAAATTAACACAAATGACAGGTAGAGATGCAAAAGCATTTTATGCAGTCCATAAAGAAAGACCTTTTTATGGAGAATTGGTTGAATATATGACACGCGGCCCTGTAGTCGCTGCTATATTAGAAAAATCTAATGCGGTTGAAGATTTTAGAGCTTTAATTGGTGCTACAAATCCTGAAGAAGCTGCAGAAGGTACTATTAGAAAATTATTTGCTACCTCTATTAGCGAAAATGCAGTACATGGTAGTGATAGTGATGAAAATGCTGCTATTGAAGGTGCCTTTCATTTTTCAGAACGTGAAATGTACTAACTATATTTTAAGTTTTGTTTTACAATAAAAAAAATGCCTCGAAAATTCGAGGCATTTTTTTATTATAGCATGAACTATTTTATTGTTAATACTTAATGGCTTTTTTGCTTATTTCAGCTCCATTTTCAAAAGTAGTATTCAAAATTAATACAGTACCTTTTCTGATATTATGAGTGCTAATTCTAAATTCATTTTCTTTTGGTTTTTGATCAATTAATAATCTACCTGTAATATCATATACCTTAATTTGATCTATTACTGTATTAGATTTTACCAATAAAGCATTTTCTTCATTAACAATTACAAAGTCATTGTTCAATACAAGGTCATCAACATCTAAAGTAGATTTGGTGAACTGTAATGTAAATCGATCAGGATAATTTCCTTCTCCTGCAGTAGAAAATTTATAATCAGCTTGTTTTAAATCGTGTGTTACATTCAACTCATTATCTACTATATATACTTCATTATCATTTAAAGCACCTTCTAAATGATCTATACTTATTTTATAACTTACAGCAGTATCATCAATAAATGTATCAAAACCCATAGGTACTATTTTGTCAATATCAAAACTACTTAAGCCTTGAATACCATATTTTAAAGTATCTATTTTTGAATAAAAGTTAACCCAGCCTGCACTTATTTTTGTACCATCATAAGCCCTATCAAATCCATCAGTAGCGTTTTCCATAAAACCAACTAAAATCTGACTAAATGCTCCACCTTCACTACTTTCCATATTTAACCAAATTCTATCTTCTTCTTCAGTACTTGTGTTCTTAGTATCAGGTTCTCTAAAAAATTGAGTGTTTAACCCCTTAACACGCATACCATCAGTAAAAGTTATTCTTTCAATAGTCGAGTTTGTTTGTACCATAAATCCTTGTCCGGAACCAACATATCTGCCAGGTAATGCTCCTCCTGATATTGCTACAGTACCTCCTGTCAAATTATAAGAAGCATAATCATCTGCAGTATATTCATTAGAACCGCTTTGATTATTAGGCGTTGTATGTGTCCAGAACCAAAGTGTTCCATTAATAGAAGCCGCATTATTACCATCATTAATGAACGCATTAGCATCAATAGCAGAAGGATAAGGATTACCCATTAAGTTTAAATCATCCTCAGGATTGGCATTATTATTAAACACTACATCATTGCCACCAATTAAATCAATAGTTCCATTAGTTGGAGTACCAGAAAATTGCACCGTTGCTCCATTTGTCATAGGATAAGTTCCTGTTTCTGGAGATTGAGAAATGTAACCTTTACCCTGGATCATATTAAGATTTGCCGCAGATATCCATTCACCCAATGCTTCACTACCACCTCCGGGAATAATATTGGCAACAGATTGATCCCAATAGAATAATCTGGTTTGTTGGTAAGTGCCAGGAGCAAAAACAGTGGACATATTAATACTTTCTACCGGTGATGACCAATAGGTATAGTCATCACTATCATTTAATAATGTTGTCGTTTCTTTTTTAGTAATGGTACCGGAAATAGAAACCGGAAAACCACCCGGATCTAATACAAATACTGAATATAAAGATTCTTGATCACCAATAGTAAAAGAACCACTTATGTCCAAATTTTTACTTACTTCAACATAATTTGAAGTGTTGCTATCAAAATTAAGATTGCCTAAAACTGATAAATCACAAGCACCAAAAGAACCATTAGCGGCGGTATATGTCCCGTTTATGATTGCATTTCTAGTTCTATCTGAAGTACCATTACTCCAAGAAGAGCCTGACCAAGTAGTAGTACCTATTCTTTGTGTACCTATTGCTGCGTTAGTGTCAGAAAATGCCAAATCTACTTCTTCCAATAGCAATTCAATAAAATCACTTTGATCAAAAACAAGTGATGGCTGTATGTTAGTGCCACAACCTTTTATTAAACTCTTATCTACACCCCAATCAGGAGGAAATCCATCTGATGGTGCTACCACACCTACTATATCTATTCGGTCATTATAACAATTTGCTCCAACAGACTCTGAAATTAATATAATATCATTACCCGTAAACGTACATACTGTAGTTGGAACTACCAATGCAGAACCTAAATTTCCAGATAAGGGTAAAACAGCAGAGGAGTTTTTAAATACTATTACTTCACCGGGTAAAATTTGACCTGAAGGACCTGTACCACTAATACCGATACTTTGCTGAGGTGGATTTATATTGATTTGACCATCTCTAGTACTAGTATTTGTATATAATGCTAAATTATAGAAACCAGAAACAATATTATTTAATGATATATTTTTAACTTCTATCCATTGGTCATTACCTGCTCCTTCATAATATTGTGTGATCATCAAAGGGCTGTCAACATTAGCATCAATAGCTGTACCTGAAATAACAAAATCATATGGATCTTCATTCAAATCATTATTGGCAATAGAAACTATTGCAGTTCTTGTAGTTAATGCAGTACCTGTTGGGTCAAAAGTTATACTAAATGTTGTGCTGTTGGTTGGTGTAATTGTTCCACTAGGAATAGCTACCAAATTAAAATCAGCTGCATCAACACCACCAATTAAAACATATGGGCTTGGGTCAGTTAAATCTAAATCTAAGGTACCGTTATTTGTTATTGTAAATATGTGCGTTACACTACCGGTACTAATATCAACTGTGCCAAAATCTGTATCATTAGCAGGACTTGTTGAAGTACTACCATCATCAATAGGATTACCAAGACCAAATACATCCATTTCGGCTGCAGGGGCAATACCATTACCAATAACGCCAAAACTAAATGGCTCTAGGGAAGCTGGAGTATCATCATTATGTCCAATAAAAATAGTTGCACTTGCTGCAAATTCTCCACTAGGAGCGTAATTAACTTGAAAATCATAAAAATTACCAGGCGTAATAGTTATAGGAGTACCCAAAGGTTCATCAGGGTTTGTAAAATCACTGCTACCAGGGCTACCAAAAGAATCAACAATTAAATCAGCATTACCATCATTTAAAATCCTGAAAGTGTTTGTTTTACTACTTGAAGTTTCAACATCACCAAAATCAGTACCGTTAATAGTATTAGCAGAACTTGCGTCAAAAATTTCTTGATCTAAGGCAAGCCCACCAAAAACCCTAATAATAGGTTCGATTGGTACAGGTGCTACTCCATTTCCTATTACACCAAAACTAAATGGCTCTAAGGAAGCAGGAGTATTATCATTATGCCCAATAAAAATAGTTGCACTAGCTGCAAATTCTCCACTAGGAGTGTAAATAACTTGAAAATCATAAAAATTACCAGGAGTAATAGTTATATTAGCACCCAATGGTTCATCTGGGTTTGTAAAATCGCTACTACCGGGACTTCCAAAAGCATCTATAATTAAATCAGCATTACCATCATTTAAAATCCTAAAAGTATTTGTTTTACTACTCGATGTTTCAACATCACCAAAGTCTGTTCCGTTAGTAGGACTAGCAGAGCTAGCATCAAATATTTCTTGATCTAAGGCAAGCCCACCAAAAACTCTTATTATAGGCTCTGAAGCAGCTACAATTCCAGTCCCTCCTACATTAAAAGTAAACGTCTCTTCATCAAAAGTATCTTCATTGAACACAATTATAGTAACAATAGAATTCTTAGCACCAACAGTAACAGGGTCAAACGTTATAGAAAAAGTGGAGCTTAAACCTCCTGAAATGGTTTCTGGTGACGGTGGAGTTGTTTGCGAAAAATCAATGGAATTTGATAAATTATCTAATCCAATAGTCAAATTACTAGCAATATTATTAGTTATAGTAAATGTATGTGCTGCAAAACCACTTGCAATATCAACAGAGCCAAAATCCGTATCATCACTTATTTTAGGAATATTAGATCCATCTCCAGCAATGTTTTCTGCCGGTGTACCTCCAGAAATTAAAATACTTTGAGCTTCTACTACCCCAATAGTAAAAAACAACAATGTAAGTGTGCATAGTAATTTTTTCATCATAATTTTTATTAAAGTTATCGCCTTAAATGACCTTTTCTTAATTTGCAAATATACTAATTATATACTAACACTATATGAGCATAACGTTATTTATTAACACTTTATTTAACTTTTCATTCAATAATTTAACAATTTTGTCTTTTCCATAACTTAATTCTTCTCTTAAAACAGAAGATGTAAGTTTAACATATAGGGTATTATTCTTAAACTGCAGGTCATTTGTATAACTCACCACACCATTACCCATAACTTCTGCCCATGCCTCTTTTATTGTTAATAAATCTATGCCTTTTTGCAATTTATTATCTTGCAATACATCATTCATAATATCCTTTATAGACATAAATTCATTTTTCCTTCTTGCACCCATAACTACTCCAATTTGAACATTTTATAAGGCTGTTTTGTTTTTTTTATCACTTTTTCAGTTCTTTCTGCATGTGTATCGGTAATAAAGATTTGTCCAAAATTTTCTTCATTAACTAAGTTTATAATTTTTGAAACTCTATTTTCATCTAGTTTATCAAAAATATCATCTAATAACAGTATCGGCATTTTATTTGATTGTAATTTTACAAAATCAAATTCAGCCAATTTTAATGCTATTAGATATGTTTTTTGTTGCCCCTGTGATCCAAACTTTTTGATAGGATAGTCCTCTATAGTATATAACAAGTCATCTCTATGAATTCCTACCGAAGTATATTGCAACATTCTATCCTTTTCCAAACTATTTTGCAGTAATTGTTCAAAATTGCCCATTTCTAACTGACTTTTATATGAAAATTTTACATTTTCATAGTCGTTGCTTATATATTGATACCTTTCTTCAAATATAGGAATAAATTCTTTAGCAAATGCCTTTCTCTTTTGATGAATTTTCTCTCCTAAGCCTACTAGTTGCTTATTATATATTTCTATATTTAAGGCATCAAAGGTCTGATTTATGGCAAAATATTTCAACAATGAATTTCTTTGAGAAAGTACTTTATTATAACTAATCAAGTCTTGTAAATAGGCTTTGTCCGACTGGGAAATAACACTATCCATAAATTTACGTCTGATCTCACTACCATCAGTAATTAAGTTAACATCATAGGGTGAAATAATAACAACCGTTATTAAGCCTATATGTTCAGAGAGTTTTTCATATTCTTTCCCATTGCGTTTTACTACTTTTTTCTGACCTCTTTTTACACTACAATGTATCAATTCTTGTTTTTCATCAAGATCAAATTGACCTTCAACTAAAAAAAAGTCTTTATGGTGCTGTATATTTTGTGTGGTTACACTATTAAAATATCCTTTAGTAAAAGCCAAATGAAAAATAGCATCTAAAACGTTAGTTTTGCCTACACCGTTATTACCTGTAAAGCAATTAATCTTTGCCTCAAATTCAAATGTCGCTGCATCAAAATTTTTATAATTTACTAAGCTAATTTTTTTTAGATACATTATATATAATGGGTTCTTTGCAAAAAAACAAAATTTACATCAATAATAAGAATATAATTACAATAAAAAATTATATTTTTGCCCACACAAATTTTGACATAGAAATGGCAACATATAAGAAAAAAGGAGCAAAAGCTAAAAAACAGGGAACTTCTAAAATAGAAGAACAAAGTACAACGGCTGAAGTATTTAACACCCTAGATGAAACTGCTTCTAAATCTGAAAAATGGGTAGAGAAAAATAGTAAACCTTTATTTATTGGCCTTATAGCAATAGCATTGGTAATTATTGGCTACCAACTTTATAATAAATTTATTCAAGAACCAAAAGAAACTGAAGCTGCGAATGAATTGGCGTATCCAAAATCTTTTTTTGACCAAGCTGAATCAGCTCAGGTAGCGGCAGATTCTTTGTATAACTTGGCATTGAATGGTGCGGATGGTAAGTATGGCCTACTAGATATTATTGATAATTACGGTAGTACTAATGCTGGTAATTTGGCTAAATATATGGCAGGTATCTCTTATCTAAAGACAAACGATTATGAAAATGCCATTTCTCAATTGAGTGATTTCTCAAGCGATGATGAAATTTTTGGTGCTATTGCAGAAGGTAATATTGGCGATGCATTCTCTCAAATTAATCAACCTGAAGATGCCTTAGATCATTATATAAAAGCGGCAAATTTTAAAAGTAATGAATTCTCTTCGCCTATATATTTATTGAAAGCCGGTAATGTGGCTATGGATTTGAAAAATTATACTAAAGCTGGGGAATTATTTACTAGAATTAAAGAAGAGTATCCAAACTCAGATGAAGGCAAAAAAATAGATATTTACATAAACAGAGCAAAATTATCTGCTCAAAACTAAGCCATTATGGCAACCACTAATTTATCTGATTACAATAAATCTGCAATCCCAAATGCGAAAGACCTTCGGTTTGGGATTGTTGTTTCTGAATGGAATGAGAAGATTACAGAAAACCTTTTTAATGGAGCTGAAGCTACCTTGTTAGAAAATGGAGCCATAACTAAAAACATTTTGCGATTAAATGTTCCCGGAAGTTTTGAACTTACCTATGGCTGTAAACATTTACTTGAGAAGGATAAATTTGATGCTATTATTGCAATTGGATGTGTAATTCAAGGAGAAACCAAACATTTCGATTTTGTCTGCGAAGCGGTTTCTTTGGGTATTAAAGATCTAAATATTAAATATAACACGCCCACAATTTTTTGCGTTTTGACAGATCATACACTGCAACAATCTATAGACCGATCTGGTGGAAAACATGGCAACAAAGGTGTTGAGTGTGCCATTGCCGCGATAAAAATGGCTACTTTAGTATAGTTTTAACACAAATTTTTGACGGTCATTTATTATTTCAGTAAATTTGGCTTACTGAATAATTAAGACATTAAATCCATATCTTGCTAATCTACTTTGTGATTGATAGTAGCGTAAGTTAAGCTTACCAAATACCAATAATTTGGTTTTATTAATTTTTTATTATATAGCGAATATATTGGTTTGATTTTTGAGGTTAATAATTATTCATAATAATAACCTATTAAAAAAAATATGGGATTTTTTAAACGTTCAAATAAAAAATTTAATTACAACCCTAGATATTATAAAGGAGAGGGAAATCCTTATCAAATAGAACATAAGTTTGATAAATTTAGAACTAGTGTTGGAGGAAAAAAAGGACTCAAAGCAAAATTTCAAAATGCCTTTGATGAATCTAAAAGGCATGAAGATAAAGGCATTAATAAAACAATATTGATCATTATTGCAATTTTAACTTTAATTTTTCTCTACATTATAGATTTTGATTTATCTATATTTTTAAAATAATAATGTCAGATATAATTCAACTCTTACCAGATCATGTTGCTAATCAAATTGCTGCAGGAGAAGTGGTACAACGCCCAGCCTCAGTAGTTAAAGAACTACTTGAAAACGCTATAGATGCAGGTGCAACAGAAATTAAATTGTTAATAAAAGATGCAGGTAAAACTTTAGTTCAGGTAATTGACAATGGTAAAGGAATGAGTACAACAGATGCCCGACTTGCATTTGAAAGACATGCCACCTCAAAAATTAGAACAGCAGAAGATTTATTTTGCCTTAATACTAAAGGTTTTAGAGGAGAAGCATTAGCTTCAATTGCAGCCATTGCTCATGTTGAATTAAAAACAAAACAAACCGATCAAGAATTAGGTACCTTGCTTAAAATAGAAGGTAATAGTATTCAACATCAAGATGTTGTTACTACACCTACAGGTACAAGTATTGCCGTTAAAAACTTATTTTTTAACATTCCGGCCAGAAGAAATTTTTTAAAATCTAATACTGTTGAAATGCGTCATATTATGGATGAATTCAATCGTGTGGCATTAACACATCCTGCTGTTGTTTTTGATTTTTATAATAACGATAGTGAAACTTTAAATTTAAATAATGGTAATTTAAGACAACGTATTGTAGCTGTTTTTGGTAAAAAAATAAATGAAAAGCTAGTACCTATTGAAGAAACCACTGATATTATTAAAATTACCGGATTTGTCTCAAAACCAGAATTTGCCAAGAAAAAAAGAGGAGAGCAATTCTTTTTTGTAAATAATAGATTTATTAAAAATGGTTATTTACATCATGCCGTTATAAATGCCTTTAATGATTTATTGCCAACAGGATACCACCCCTCCTATTTTTTATATTTAAATGTGCCTCCAAATACAATCGATATCAATATTCATCCCACTAAAACAGAGATAAAATTTGATAATGAGCAAGCGTTATATGCTATATTGCGTTCTACTGTTAAACATAGTCTGGGTCAATATAATGTGGCTCCAGTCTTAGATTTTAATAGAGATGCTACCATGGATGTACCTTATCACTTTAAAGATAAAACATCAGTTTCTACACCTCAAATTCAGGTGAATCCAGATTTTAACCCATTTGAACAAGAAAACAAAGATTCATCGGCAAATTACAATAGACCTAAAGTAGCACAATGGGAATCTTTATATGTAGATACCGACGTTGACGAAAAGAATCTTCATAATATTGATGTTGATGCACAAATTGTCAATCGGGAATTATTTGATGCTTCAGATTATGAAACTAAATCAAAAACACATCAGGTTCATCAAAAATATATTCTAAGTGTTATAAAATCAGGAGTCGTTTTTATCAATCAAAATTTGGCTCATCAGCGAATATTATATGAAGAATTACTTAGAAAAATGACTATTGACGATATAACCAGTCAGCAATTACTATTCCCTTTAGAACTGGTGTTCAATTTATTTGATATTGGCCTATGTAAAGAAATACAATCAGATCTAGAAAGTATTGGTTTTCAGTTTTCTTCAATAACTGATGATACCATAATTTTAAATGGTATTCCGTCAAGTGTAGATCAAAACAAGTTACAAGCATTATTTGAAGAATTATTTGAAGCTATAAAAAACGAAATACCAGAATCTAGTTTTAGTCAATTAGATACTATAGCAAAAAGCCTAGCCAAAAGTTTAGCTATAAAAAACGGACAAAAACTCAATACTACAGAACAAGAACAATTATTAGCACAATTATTTTCTTGTAAAGAACCAAATCTATCTCCTTTTGGTAAAAAAACATACATTACCCTTTCTTCTGAGGAAATTCAACTTAAATTTGACAATTAAATTACCAATATAGTATAAACAATGGGTAGAATAACCGAAACAGTTAAGCATTTAATAATATTAAATGCACTTTTTTTTGCAGCTAGCTCTTTACTAGGGTTGAATTTAGACAATTTATTGGCTTTATATTTTCCTGAAAATGAAAATTTTGGGATATGGCAATTTGTTACGCATATGTTTATGCATGGTGGATTTATGCATATTTTATTCAATATGTATGCTCTATGGGCTTTTGGATCTCCTTTGGAACAAATATGGGGAAGGAATAAATTTCTATTCTTTTACTTTTCTTCAGGCCTTGGTGCAGGGTTAATATATACAGCTGTTAATTATTATCAGTTCAATAGTATATATGATAATCTAATCAATTTAGGACTTCAAACCTCAGATTTACAAAGAATATTAACAACTGGTGAATATAATACAGAAATTTTAAATCAGATCTCTGAAAAAAAATTAATGGAATTTTATCAGATTTATAATACACCTGCGGTAGGAGCTTCTGGTGCTATATATGGTGTTTTAGTGGCTTTTGGAATGACATTTCCTAATTCTAAATTAGCCTTGATATTTTTTCCGGTACCCGTTGCAGCCAAGTATTTTATACCTGTACTTATAGCATTGGACTTATTTTCTGGAGTCACAGGATTTTCTATTTTTGGTGGTGGAATTGCCCATTTTGCACATGTTGGTGGAGCCGTAATAGGGCTTATCATTATGTTGTTCTGGAAAAAAAATCAATTTAAACGTTGGGATAAATAAATAAATTTTGAAATACTAAAATTAGGATATGTTCCTAATGAACACAAATGAATTCTATACTCGAAAAAATACAATATAAGTTAAAGACAGCTAATATAGTTGAGCAATTTATTTATATCAATATTGCTGTATTTGTAATTACTCTAGTATTCAAAGTCTTTTCTACCTATATGCAATGGAATGATAATATATTTGTCAATTGGTTCTCTTTACCTGCCAATTTCAATAGCTTCTTATCACAGCCATGGACAATCGTTTCTTACGGTTTTTTGCATGCCGATTTTTTACACATTTTATTCAATTTATTGATTCTGTTTTATATAGGAAATCTATTTCTGAACTTCTTTTCAAAAAGAGATTTTTTAATATATTATTTTTCAGGAATCGTTTTTGGTGGAATATTATATTTATTAAGTTATGCTTTTATTCCTTCATTAAAAGGTAGCAATGCTTTTTTAGTGGGTGCTTCTGCAGGCGTAACAGCTATATTGATTGGACTCGCTACTAAAATACCAAATTATGCCATTCATTTTAGATTTATAGGTGCCATAAAACTATGGTATATTGCTGTTGTTTTTGTTATTCTAGATTTAATTCAACTACCTTTAAATAATACCGGAGGGCATTTGGCTCATTTAGGTGGTGCAGCCATAGGTTTTTTCTTAACCAACTTAACATTTAAAGGCAAAAAGAAAAATACTATATTTTCTAGCATTTTTAAATCCAGAAAGGATAAACCACTTAAAACAGTTTATAGAAATCCGAAGCGTCAACAAAATGATAAAGCTGATGCGATACAACAACAAAAAATTGATAAAATTCTTGATAAAATCAGTAAATCCGGATATGAAACATTAAGTCAAAGTGAAAAAGATTTTCTTTTTACAATTGGTAAAAAATAGGTTTGATAAATCATGGCAAAAAATAAATTATCCTTCTTTAATAGAATTTTATTTTTAATCAATACGCTTTTTGCTGTTGGATTGTTATTCTCACTCTTATTACCCAAACTGGCTCCTGAACAATTTGGTTTTTTATCTTTAATTAGTCTTGTAGTTCCAATATTTATTATACTAAATGTATTCTTTGTTTTATATTGGATATTTAGTGGTTTTAAAAAACAACTTTTACAGTCATTCTTAGTATTATTATTAAGTTATTTTTTCATGCCTCAATTATATAAATTCAGTGATGCTGATCAAGATAAAGAGGTTAGCTCACTGAGTATTATGAGTTATAATGTAAGGAAATTTAATATGTACAAATGGATAAAAACAGATAGTATTGAAGTGAGCATTAAAAATTTCATAAAAAAAGAAAACCCTGACATTTTAGTATTACAAGAATATAGAAATCTTAAAAATTTTGTCCTAGACTATCCTTATTATATTAATCCATTATTAGATAATTATAGTGAACCTGTAGAAAATAACAAACACAAAACAGATTTGGCTATTTATTCTAAATATCCAATTATTAATAATGGATTAATTAAATATTCTAAATTTCTAGCGAGTTCAATGTTTGTTGATATTGTTAAAAATAAAGACACATTGAGAGTATATAATTTTCACTTGGCTTCATTAGGTGTTATTCCTGATGAAGATTATTTTGGGTATAAAGATTCAAAAAATTTATTGAAAGGAATTCGTCATTCATTTAAAATTCAACAACAACAAATTGATACGTTAAATGCTCATATGAAAACGTCTAAATACAAAATTATATTGGCGGGAGATTTGAACAATACTGCATATTCCTGGGCTTACAAAAATATTAAAAATAATTTACAAGACTCCTTTTTAAAGGCCGGTAAAGGTTTTGGTAAAACCTATAAATTTAAAATATTTCCTTTGCGTATAGATTATATTTTTGTAGATAAGAATATACAAATAAATACACATAAAAATTATCAAGAAAAATATTCTGATCATTATCCCCTAAAGGCAACAATAGTATTTTAGTTTTATGTATCAAATTGATAATCTCTTTCCACTTTACATATTCTTACTTTAAAATTTGAATACCATATTTCCCTTCCTTTATTTCTCGCTTCGGTATGCTCCATATGCATTTTCCAATTTTTAATAGATGTAAGACTATCCCAATAAGAAACAGTAATACCTAGCTCTTCTCTTGCTGATTCTATTCCTAAAAATCCCTTTTGCTGTTTTGCCAATGATACCATTTTATTAGACATATTGGTATAACCAAGCTCTCCATCTGTTCTTAAAGAGGTGAAAATTACAGCATAATATGGTGGATGTGGTGTTTCTGCTATCATAATTCTAAACTATATTTAATTTCCGGTAAGTTTAAATCTTCACTGATAAAATTTTTAACAAATAAAAATCCCGCATTTTCTATTATCTTTTTAGATGCTACATTTTTCATGACAACGCATGCTATGATCTTTTTAAAACCAGCCGATTTACAATATTTAATTAATCCATCTACAATTTCAGCTCCATAGCCTTTTCTCCAATATTTTTCTAAAAATCTATATCCTATTTCGTCGTCATCGTTTTTATCTTTTACAAGAGCAACCGTACCTAAAAATTTACCATCTTGTTTTCTTCGTATTGCATATATCCAAAAATCATTTTCCTTAGTATAATACATTTTAATAAGTTTAGGTAATTCTTCTTGATTTTCTTCATAGCTCATGGCTTTTCCTCTTACATATTGCATCACTTTAATATTAGCATGCATTTCATGAAAAGCTTCAAAGTCATCTAAAATTAAATGTCTTACCAATAATCTTTTTGTTTCAAATATAACACTCATCAAGCTAAAATATTAAAAATAAACAAATAACAATTTAGAAATATGGTATATAATAAAAATTGTAGTTTTGCAATTGCAAAACTATTGTAATGAATATAAAAAAAAAGGTTGCTTTTTATACTTTAGGTTGTAAACTTAACTTCTCTGAAACTTCTACTATTGCCAGAGGATTTCAGAGTAAAGGATATATTCGTGTTGATTTTACAGAAAAAGCAGATATTTATGTTATCAATACTTGTTCTGTAACAGAAAATGCTGATAAACGATTTAAAAATGTTGTAAAATCAGCACTAAAACAAAATAATCGAGCCTTTTTAATTGCTATTGGTTGTTATGCTCAATTAAAACCCAAGGAATTGGCTAATGTTAATGGTGTGGATTTAGTTCTTGGTGCATCAGAAAAATTTAAAGTTACCGATTATATAAATGATTTATCAAAAAAAATTGTTGGTGAAGTACATTCTTGCGAAATAGAAAATGCTAATTTTTATGAAGGCTCCTACTCTATTGGAGACAGAACCAGAGCATTTTTAAAAGTGCAAGATGGTTGCGATTATAAATGTACTTATTGTACAATTCCTTTAGCACGTGGAATTTCCAGAAGTGATACATTAGAAAATGTATTGCAAAATGCCAAAGAAATTTCAGAACGAGGAATTAAAGAAATTGTATTGACAGGTGTAAATATAGGTGATTATGGTAAGGGGGAATTTGGTAATAAAAAACATGATCATACTTTTTTCGATTTGGTAGAAGCTCTAGATAAAGTTAAAGGTATTCATCGTTTGCGTATTTCATCTATTGAACCCAATTTATTAACCAATGAAACAATAGATTTTGTTGCTAATTCAACAAATTTTGTTCCTCATTTTCACATTCCTTTACAAAGTGGAAATGATGCTTTACTTAAAAAAATGAAGCGTAGGTATTTGACCAATATTTATACAGATAGGGTAAATAAAATAAAAAAAGTAATGCCAAATGCTTGTATAGGTGTTGATGTAATTGTAGGTTTTCCTGGGGAAACTAATGCAAACTTTTTAGAGACCTATAACTATTTAAATGCACTGGACATATCATATTTACATGTGTTTACATACTCTGAAAGACCTAATACTGAAGCTGTTTTGATGGATGAAATTGTTCCAAAAGACATACGGCATAAACGAAGTAAAATGTTAAGAGGCCTGTCAGTTAAAAAACGTAGGGCTTTTTATGAAGGACAAATCGGAAATACCTTAACTGTACTTTTTGAAAGTGAAAATAAAGAAGGATATATTCATGGATTTACGGAGAATTATGTGAAAGTAAAAACTATTTGGAATCCTGAATTGATCAATTCTTTGCATACCATCAAACTAACTGAAATTGATGAAGACGGTGTCGTTAAATTTGATTTTATACAACAACCGGAATTTATTATATAATGGATAAAAAACATCTTTATTTTGTACCTGGTTTAGCTGCGAGTACTGATATTTTTGAATATATAGATTTGCCATCTGAACAATTTGAAATTCATTATCTAGATTGGTTAATTCCTGAATCTCAGGATGAGAGTATCAGTAATTATGCCAAACGAATGTGCAAAAGAATTTCACATAAAAATCCTGTTTTGGTTGGGGTTTCCTTTGGTGGTGTAATGGTACAGGAAATGAGTAAAATTATCAGTACCAAAAAAATAATAATTATTTCTAGTGTTAAATCAAATAAAGAATTTCCCAATCGTTTAAAGTTAGCTAAAGCTACCAAAGCTTATAAACTGTTTCCAACAAAAGCAGTTTCGAATATTGAAAATTTTACCAAATATGCCTTTGGTGAAACCGCAAAAAAAAGAGTAGATTTATACAGAAAATATCTCTCTATGAGAGATGATGACTATTTGCCTTGGGCAATTCATAATGTTTTAAATTGGCAACAGGAAAAACCTATCCCTGAAATCATCCATATTCATGGTAATAATGATGGTGTTTTTCCAATAAAATATGTTAAAGATTGTAAAATTATTGATGGCGGTACGCATACCATGATTATAAACAAGGCAAAGCCAATTTCTAAGCTATTAATTGAAGTTATTTAGTATATTGCCCACATGAATATAGAAGAAACCTTTATTAAAGATTTATTAGTCATCACCCCTAATGTCTTCACGGACGAAAGAGGTTATTTTTTAGAAAGTTATAATAAAAAAAATCATGAAGCATTGTTAAATGTTGATTTTGTACAAGATAATGAATCTCTTTCTCAAAAAAATGTATTGAGGGGTTTGCATTTTCAAAAACCACCGCATGCTCAAGCAAAATTAGTTAGAGTAATTACAGGTAGTGTATTAGATGTGGTAGTAGATCTTAGAAAAGATTCGGCTACATATGGTAAACATTTTAAGCATATTTTATCAGAAAAAAATAAAATACAATTATATGTACCTAAAGGTTTTGCTCATGGATTTTTAGTACTGGAAGATCGGACTATATTTAGTTATAAATGTTCAAATTATTATAATAAAGCATCTGAGGATGCTATTTTATGGAATGATACTACTTTAAATATCGACTGGAATATTGATCAACCTATTATTTCTGAAAAAGATAAAGTTGCTGAAATATTCACTAAATTTGTTACACCTTTTTAATAAACTGCTCAATGAATAAATCTTTTAGAATAATTGTAATATTAAGTGTTATAGCCTTAAGTGGTGTTTTAATGAATGCCGTACAGCAAAATCAAGTTGAACTACCTAAAGTTAAAAATGATAAGGATAAAAACACAAGTGATACTTATCAAATTAGAGCGGTAAAAATTCCAGATAATTTAGAATTTGCTAGTGAGAAAGTTCCCTTATATAAATCGCATATTAAGGAAGATGTTGACAGAGAGTTCTTAGTAAATACTTATTGGCAATCTAACGCTCTATTATGGATAAAACGTACTCATAAATATTTTCCAATTATTGAGCCTATCTTAAAAGAAAAAGGTGTGCCTAATGATTTTAAATATTTAGCCGTTATAGAAAGTAATTTAATGAATGTTACTTCTCCTGCCGGAGCTAAAGGTTTCTGGCAGATGTTAAAAAATGCTGCTAAAGAAAACGGTTTAGAAGTAAATGATAATGTTGACGAGCGTTATCATTTAGAAAAGGCAACGAGGGCTGCTTGTGATTATTTAATAAAGGCTAAAAAACAATTGGGTACTTGGACTTTAGCAGCTGCCGCATATCACGCAGGTAACGCAGGTATAGCTAATGGTCTAAAAGAGCAAGGTGTTGATAGTTATTACGATTTACTCTCTGGACCAAACACTCAAAGATATGTGCCTAGAATTCTTGCTGCTAAAGAAATTTTAAGTAATCCTAAAAAATATGGTTTTATCTTTGACACTGAAGATCTATATACATTAACCCCTAGTTATCCTGTAAAAGTAGATACGGCAATTACAAACATTGCATTATTTGCAAAAAAATACAAAACAAATTATAGAGAGCTTAAAATTTTAAACCCTTGGTTAAGAGAAAACAAGTTGAATAATAAGTCGCGTAAGGTATATTATATTAGTATTCCTGAAAAGTAATGAAACAATATTCGATTATTTAAAGATATTGTCAGTAAAAATTTGACCTGTTCTTACTTAAAGCTACAGATTTCTCTTTTAGACCTTTCAAGATCGGCTATAATTTCATTTACAATTGTTGCAGCAGGTTTTATTGCATGAATTAGTCCGGCCACTTGACCAATTTCTAATTCACCTTCATCAACATTTCCTTCAAACATTCCCAACTTAGCTCTGGCCCTACCCAACTTATCCTTAAGTTGCTCATTGCTAGGGTTGGTCTTATATAATTCTTGTAGGTCATGATAAAATTTATTTTTAATCAGTCTTACAGGAGCTAATTCTTTTAATGTTAATTGAGTATCACCTTCTTTAGCTTCAATAACCTTTTCCTTAAAATTGATATGTGAAGATGCTTCGATACTCGCTACAAATCGGCTTCCAATTTGAACTCCATCCGCACCTAAAACCATAGCTGCCAACATTCCACTACCTGTAGCTATCCCTCCTGCTGCAATAACAGGGATTTCAATTTTTTCTTTTACCATTGGAATTAATGTAAAAGTTGTAGTTTCATCTCTACCATTATGTCCTCCAGCTTCAAAACCCTCTGCTACAATTGCATCTACACCTGCTTCTTGTGCTTTTAATGCAAATTTTACAGAACTTACTACATGTACAACAGTTATGTCTTTTTCTTTTAAATATGCTGTCCATGTCTTAGGGTTGCCGGCAGAAGTAAAAACAATTTTCACCCCTTCATCAACAATTATCTGCATAATTTTATCAATATTTGGGTATAACATAGGTATATTAACACCAAAAGGCTTTTCCGTAGCTTTTTTACATTTCTGTATGTGTTCTAATAATACCTCTGGATACATGGAACCGGCACCTATCAAGCCCAATCCACCGGCATTACTAACTGCTGAAGCTAGTCGCCACCCACTGGCCCAAATCATTCCGGCCTGAATAATGGGATATTTTATATTAAAAAGTTTAGTAATATCGTTATTCATTCTATCATTAATTAAATAATAGTAATTCAAATTAATCTAACAAAAGGCTAAAATTAAGAAATAATCAGTAAAACTTGTGTCCTATTCAAATTATTCATAACTAAAAAGGAGGAATAGAAATTATAAGGAACATTGAAAGATTTACTAACGATTAGTATATGATAATGGAGCTATATAATACATTCCTGTAAAATAATAAGGTTCATTTGTTTTTCTTATAATTCCCTTAACTTCTATTTTTAATTGCTTTTTTAATCTTGTTCTAGTTGTATTAGGCACAACAGATTCTCCTAAAAGTATATTAACGCTAATATTACTTAAACGCTTTTCTAAGGATTTAATTTTTACTGCAAGCGATGTTTTTATTTGCTCCTTTAATCTATTTACATTGGTGAGTAAATCAAAATCAGTCTCCCAAATTTCACTACCAAAATTATGATCGTGTTTATACTCTTTAAAGGCAGTAGTAATAATAATACTAATATATTGAGATATAGATTCTTCTAATGTAATTCTTTTTAAATCCTTTTGTTCAAAAAAGTTTTTAAAATCGAATGGCACTTTATAATAACTCTTATTCATAGGTCAATTTTTTTAAGTACTAACTGAATACTAATTTATCCTTTTTTAAAGTGACTTTAATTACTTTAGATTCCGGTATTTTATTGGCTACAATCATTTTGGCTAACGGTTTCTTTAATTCAGTTCGAATAATTGCCTTTAATGGACGTACACCATACTGGGGTGAAAATCCTTTTAAGGCTAAATGCTCTTTTACTTCTTTATTTAATTCTAAAGTAAACCCTAATTTATCTGTCAAACTTAATAATTCCTTTTTTAAATGAAGTTCAAATATTTTCGTTACAAATTGTTCCGTAATTGGAGAAAATGGTACTATTTCAGTTAGTCTACCTAAAAACTCAGGTCTAAAATAATTGGCCATTATTTCTAATAATTCATTCGTTGAAGGCAATGTGTTTTTTTCAACAGATTCAGCAATATATTCTGATCCTATATTTGAAGTAAAAAGAATAACAGCATTAGAAAAATCTCCTTGTTTACCCAATCTATCATTTAACTTACCTTCATCTAGAATTTGCAGAAAAACATCAAAAACAGATTGATGTGCTTTTTCAATTTCATCAAATAATACAATGGCATAAGGTTTTTGACGTATTTTATTTACTAAAACCCCACCTTCTTCATAACCTACATAACCCGGAGGTGCACCATACAATAATGCAGCGGAATGTTCTTCTTTAAACTCTGACATGTCAAAACGAATGATCGCTTTTTCATCTCCAAATAAGAATTCAGCTAATGCTTTGGCAAGCTCAGTTTTACCCGTTCCGGTTGGTCCTGAAAAAAAGAACGAACCAATAGGTTGTCCGGCTTTTGACAGGCCTGATCTGGATTCTACTATAGCATCAGAAACTGATTTTACAGCATAATCTTGCCCGATAACTCGTTTTTTTAAGGTATCCTCTATTTTTAACAGCCTATCCTTTTCTTCAACTTTTACCTTCCCTGCCGGAATACCTGTCATTACAGATACCATAGTAGCTAAGTCTTCTTGAGAAAGTTTTTCAATATTCTTTTTACTAACTTTTTCTAAGCTTGCAATAAAATTTAAAATGCCTTTCTTTTTAGTAATACTATCAGAAGTGCTATTATAATTAGTTTGATTTATTTTTTCTAATACAATTGGACTCAATGTGCTTTTAATATCAATAAATAACCAATCTAACTCTTTAATTAAATCTTCTTCACCTTTATTAATTTTTGAAATGTTGTCTAATCGTTCTTTAAATTTAACCAAATCATTTTCTAAAGATTGATTAGAAATGGTTACTGCAGCCATGGTTCTATCAATAAGGTCAATGGCAGCATCAGGTAAGCTTTTTTCCTTCAAATATCTTTTAGCCAGTCTGATAGATTCATTTATAGCTTCTTCGTTAATGGTTAATTGATGATGTTCTTCATAATCATTTGCTACACTTTTTAATATTCTAAAGCACAAATCAAAATGAGGTTCTTCTAGTGTTAACAATTGAAACCTCCTTTCAATAGTACTATCAGAGCCAATATTTTTACGGTATTCATCATTGCTTGATGTTCCTATAAAAGTTATTTCACCTTTAGAAAGTTCATCTTTAATAATATTTGCCGTATTTGTACTAGAGGAATCACTATCAAACAGTATATGAATATCATCAATAAATAAAAATGGTCTTTCAAGTGATTTTAATGAAGAAAAAACAGATTGTAGTCTATCCTCTACTTCACCTTTATAAGATGCACCAGAGAAAAGGGATGAGATATTTAATTCATAAAAATTGATTAAATCTAGTTGAGAAAGTATTTTTTTATGAAATGTTAAATGAATAAATGTATTTATCAATGCTGTTTTTCCAACACCAGATTCGCCAGAAACAATTACATGTGGCTTAGATTTTCTGCTTAAAATCTCTGCCATCATTTTCAATTCTTTATCTCTATTAAAAAGAGATTCATAAAGCCCTTCTTTTACCAGATCTATCTTATTTATTGCATATTTTGATAGTGCATCACTGTTTTTATTAAGCTGGGGTGATAAAACTTTGCCAGAAGAAGATTCATTTGTTGATGCAAAACCTGTTTTTTCTAATAAAGCAGTACCTGTAATCGATAATGTTTTTAACTTATCGTAAGAAAACCCTACACCTGGAGTAATAGCAGCAATAAAAACAGCAAGGAGTTCGGCATCATCGTCACCTAGTTTTGTGAGTATACTTTCTGCCTCTTCCATTACAATATCCACATCTTTATCACCTATTATTTCTTTAGTACTGTTAGGTGATTTAGGATAACTTTCTACATGTACATTTGCCCACTCTTCAATATAATAGACATCAACATCTAAATTATGAAGATATCTCAATAAACTAAAATCATTATGCAATAATGCCTTAATAAGATGAGCTGGAGAAAACTGAGCATTTTGATGTTCTTTCGCAATCTTTTTAGCAATATGTAGTACTTTGTCTATATGGTTTAGCATCAAAAATAGAAGTTTAATTTCTGTTTAATCGTTGACTAATTTCTAAGGCCCTTTCAAGTTCTTCAATATCTTTTTCATTTTCCTGAATCGTTTCATTTAGCTTATCGATTTGATCTTTTGAATTTTCCATTTTTTTTAAGATGCTTTTAGCATCTATGAGTTTTTTATAATTCAATACCATATTATCGTATAAATTATAATTTTTTAATGAATCTTTAGGGATTCGTTTTCTCAGATCTACCAGATCATAATTTATAGATTTTTCAATGAATATATAATTTTCATCAGATTTATCTAATGAATCAATGGCAATATTCATTTGCTTTAATTCATTTAAAAAACGTTGTTGATAATTTAATTCATATCTTATCTGTTTGATGTCTTTTCTTAAGATTGCATTTTCTTTCCAAGGCAACTTATTATTAAAAAACAAACCAGCAATTAATGTCCCAATAGTAACAATCATTATTAGCACAAATAAAAGAAATGAATTTCTACGTTCTTTTTTATTTAAAATTTCCATATTATCGTTTTAATCTGTCAAAAATGTTGGAGCATTATCATCACTCTTTACAATATTTTCATTTACAAAAATACCAGAGTCTTTTTTCTTCCCTATATAATCTATTTCTGTTAAAATAGTAAATAACTTATCTAAAGTAAACATAAAATTAGTCACTATTTCTAAAGAGAGATTGATATCAAAATGTTGATATTTTAAATTAATGGTCTTTGCAAATAAATTTTCATAATCACCTCCTGAAAGGTCTGTCCATTCGCCAAAATAGTTAAGTAGCATTTCCTTATTTTCAGGTGATGATGTATCTATATGATTTTTCATTACCCGTGCCATACTTCTAATAATGTTAATTAAGTTTTTTGGCTTGTTATGATGTTTTTCTGAAGTTAATTGAACTATTTGAGTACCTAAAAAATTAAGAAGGTTTGAAGCAATAATACTGATAATATCAGCAATTGGATTCTTATTTTCTTCGTTGACCACCTTTTGCACTATCTTAACAGAACTGCGTTCCATTTTCTTTAAAAAAGTATCTGTATAGATGTAAAAATCAATCAGCCTAGGATCAGCAGAAACTGTTAAACAAGGGGCTATATAATTCTCATTTACCTCCCACAAATCATTCTCTTTTTTTATTTTGGCAATTGGTAATTGATAAGGAGATACATCAGAATTCTCAATGTTTTTTATATCAATAAAAGAAAATAAAAATGAATTATTTAAAAAGGGAGATCTAGGTGGAACTTCCTCTAAATTTTGTTCTCCAAAACTGGTATTTTGGTTAGGGTTTAATGTAATCATAATATACCCCTCATCAATTTTATTATCTACCACATCATTGAATGGTATATTGTGCTCAACATTTAATGTTTTAGAACTTATTTCTATTCTCGCACCATTTGGAGCTATTCCTCTAAGTCTCTGTATAGAAATATTTATATTTTTATGAACATCAATGTTTACACTGTATTCATGACTCTGCATTAAATATGAAGACAGCAATCCATAATCATCTTTCTTTAAAGAAATACTTGTTGTATCTTTTACGATATCTTGTGCGTAATTTTGTAAACCATGAAAATGATCTTTAGAGATTTTCATCCCATCTACCCAATTTACCCTAAAATGTTTAATATCTTCTATCATAATTTATCATTTTTTTGATTCTTCTAAATTAGTTTCTTCTTCAATTATTCGTTGACAGATTACACTATCATTATCTCTTAAATTGTTATTTTCTACAGTTAATTCACTATCAATACGTTTAGTTTGGGAATACCATTTAGGTTTTGAAAAAAAGCACCAACCATAAGGGTCTTTACCTTTATCCAAAATTTTAATTTTTTGACCGGTATTTTTTTCATTATATTCATTTATAAAGAAATAAAAAAGCCTTCCAAAATTCATGTCCTTTGGTGCTTTAACCTTAAACTTTGTCAAATGAGGTTCATTATCGTCTTTATAAAAATATAAATTCAAAACAATCATGTTTTTAAATTCATTAATACTCGCAATGTTATATTTTTTTGTAAGAGGATAATACCATTTATCATAAATAGCGGCAGGAATAGATATTGATGTTGTATAAAGTATATAGATTAATGTAGGAAAAATAAAAGCAATCAACGAAATAAAGAAATCGTATAAATAAATAAAATCATTATTAGATGCAATTAATAGGGCAATTGGAATAGTTAAAAACAAAGCCGCTATTAGAGCAAAAATAATTTCTATGTGTATTTTTTTTGTTTGTAAGGACTTAAACATAGTCTTATATAAATAGACATGAATACTACCTGAAATGATAAAGAATCCTTGCAAAGTAATGTACCTAAACATAACGGTAGTTTGCTTTAAATTATAAACCATTAAAAAAAATAGTGCTGTAATTATAATATTTATTAGTGAATAATATAAGAACTTTTTTCTAACCTCTTTAAAACCTTTTACTCTGGCAGAAAAAAATCCTATAGCTATAAAACAAATAACCAATGCAATTAACATTGGATAAAGTGCTTCAGCTGAAAAAATGTATTTAAGGTATCTTCTCATATTTTATTATTATGCCAGTTTAGTTGAAATATTCATTCTTCCTGTATATGGTTTGTCATTTAAAATAAAAGTCTGCTTTGTTGGTGCAATAGTAAAATCTATTTCAAAATCATTTTCAAAAGGTATGGTGTAATTTAAAAATAATCTAATTATTTTATTGATTTTTCCACCATCAAAATAGTCAGTTATATTGTTCAATCTTTTGATTTTATCAATAGTAAAAATATATTTTTTTAAATAGGTAATATTAGATGCCTTCAATGCAAAATTATCACCAAGTCTAAGTTCATCATTTTCAGCCTTATCATTATTTATATATACTGATGCTTCTGATACTAAAATCTTTTCATTAAAAATATGTTCTAAAATATAAACAATGGCTCCTATATTACCAGATATTTTATGAATAAATGGTATAAATTTAAAGACCTTAGCCATTGTTTCAAACGGTAGGCCCTGATCAATATCCCATATTTTATGCAATAAAACTAAAAATTCACGCTCCCCTAAATCACTAGTTATTTCCTTTTCTTGTTTCTCAGCATCTAATAAATATTGGAAAAGTTCATTTTCTAAAGGTTGAAAAAAGTCTTTTGCATATGCCTCCTGTTTTTTTCTTTCCTTATAATTATTTACCATTTCTTGCGTATAAACCGCACTATTAGAATTATGAAAAATAATTTCAGGAAAAATATCGTAGAAGCCCATTTTAGTTAAATAGGCATAATGAGTTTTAGAAACAACACCATCACTTTTTTTTATATCTTTAATATCACGACTATATCCCCTTTCAAAAAAATCTTGAAATTTGAAATGAATATTATAATCTTCTAAAAAATTTGTGAAAAAAGTTTCGGCTTTAATATCAAAGTCCAAGTGATTTAATTCATCTTTGAGCTCACTATCTAATATTTTTTTTTGCTTCATTCTTCTTTTGTTACACTCAATTTATTATACAAGTCAAATTAAGCAATCATTAATTCTTGATTACATTTGCTCTCGGTCTTCCTGAAGCAATATATCGAGCAGCCCAGTATGGACTATTTAAATCTGCTATCTGTACACCTGCACTAACGCTAGAAGAAAAGAATTTATTGTTTTGAAGGTAAATACCTACATGAGAAATCGTTTTTTCTTTGTCAATTCTAAAAAATACCAAATCGCCTTCTTTTAAAAAACGTTTCTTTTTAAACCTACTTATTCCCTTAGACCAAAACATCTGGTTAGACGTTCTAGGTAGATCTATATCATATATTTTATTAAAAACTTCTTGAGTAATTGCAGAACAATCAATTCCATTCTTATCTATACCACCATATAAATAAGGTACATTAAGCCAATCATTAATTAACGCGTATAGTTTTTCATTTGTTATTTCTTTTGGTTCTACCTCTACAATAGATGCTAATTTTTTACGTTCACTTTCTGACAATAGTTCGTTTTTTTTTACGAATATTGTATCAATTTTGTTTAAAGTATTATCTGGTAAGGTACTATATGTTTTTTTAGAACACCCTCCAATTATAAAAATAATAATGGCAAAATAACCAAAAAGTTTAATCATAAAATTTTACTTTTACTTTATTAAAAATTTACTTATGAAAAATAAATTTATAAAAATTCATTATGATAGCAAAGTTTATTTGTCATTTTTAATAATTTTTTTATTTGGTATAGGTGTATTAGCTACTAGGTTTATTAAACAAGAAAATTGCGATGATGTTGATTTTGAAATAATTGCACAATCATTTACTATAGGAGATTTGATAGAATTTAAGAGTCTGGGTGAACAGGATTTTAATTGGGAATGGGATTTTGGTGATAATACTGAGAAAATGTTCATATCAGACGTGTTACATGAATACGACTCGATTGGTATCTACAATATCACTTTAACGGTAAATAATAATTGTAAAATTACGAAACAGATATATATTAAGGATAAAGTAATTGAAGAGAAAATTGATAAGGTACTTATTCCTGAAATTATTTTTCCTGATGAAATAAGGGTCGATGATGTTGTAACCTTTGAATGTATATCAGAGTTTGCTGATAAATGGGAATGGCGTTTTGGATCTGCTTCTGACAAAGTAGATGCCATAACTGCTACAACCAAATATACTTTTAAAGAAGAGGGTAATTATAAAATATCATTAGTAGTTAATGATAATTTAGAACATGCATTAATAAAAACCATTAATGTTTTACCTAAAAAAAATGAAAGAAGAAGGAGAAGAAAAAAACGTGATCGTGTAGGTGGCGTTATAACAGGAAATATACCCGATGCCCCTGAAACCGATACAATAGTTGAAGAAACCAGAATTAAATTAACTCGTAGAGAAGCTAAAAAAATGATTGAAAATTATGCCGTGGGTAAAATAGATTATGCAGATATTCAACATTATTTCTGTTCTAGCAATATTAAGGTCGTAAACCCAATGGGTAAAAACAGTACCCTCAAACAATTATTGAATACGATTCGGGGAAAAAAAATTAAATTAATAGATATTAATCTATTTGAAAACGGAAACACCGGATGTGTAGAAACAATTATAATTAATGTAAAATATCATCGCCGTATCATTGGCTGGAAAACATATTAATTTAACAACTCCACAGTTCATCATAATTCAATAAAATTAATGTTTTGTTTCTTGAAATGGAACACAATCTGTTTGTGAAATTATATAATTTTTGATACCTATTTAATATTTTTGATTATATAATTTTTTAACAATTTTCGCCATTTAAATACAATTTCCTCTCTTTTTCGGTATAAATCTATAAAATTATGTATTTTATTAAGTGCCTGATTTTTTGTTTGTTAACAATTTTTCCGTATTTATTTAATGATTTTTTTACAGTAAACATTTTGAATTATACAATAAATTCTATAGTTTAGTGGCTTATTATATATAATTATAGTTATTTTTTATTAACATTTAAATTTTATTATTATGTCTTTTAAAGCAAAATTAAAAGTAGCAGGAAAAGAAGTAAATGTACTTCACTGCAGTTACGATTT
>Ga0209633_10000027_pt1 | contig 171476 bp, 149 predicted proteins | sample Cruoilmetagenom1_FD_187290 | JGI IMG/M metagenome (GOLD analysis project Ga0209633, IMG submission 187290) | Oil polluted marine microbial communities from Coal Oil Point, Santa Barbara, California, USA - Sample 1 (SPAdes) (version 2) | ecosystem: Environmental > Aquatic > Marine > Oil seeps ... | reverse complement strand
TACAAACTCACCACAAACATCTACTGTTACTGTATAGGTTAAGGTTATATTATTTCCTGCACCTAGTACAAAGGCGCCTAAATTCCATGTTAATACTCTTGTTCCTGCATTAAAGGTTGCAGTACCCATAGCTGGAGTAGCATTTAAAAAAGTAACATCTGCCGGTAATACATCTTCTACCGAAATTCCGGTTGCTGCTGATGGACCGGCATTATTTATTGTCAATGTAAAAGTTATTGTATCGCCTTGATCCGGTGATGCATCATTTACTGTTTTTGCTAGACTTAAATCTGCTTGATTTAAGGTAGGTGTATCGGTTGTATTAGAATCAACTATTTGCGTAGTAGTAACTCCACCGTTTACTGTTGGATAAGTTACCGTCGCCGTATTTGATATAAAAGCAGGTAAAACGACATTATCTACCGTTACTCTAAATACGATGGTAGCAGTTCCGCCGCCGCCAATAATAACACCACTAGGTTGTGACGTTGAATTTATTTCGGCTGCGATAGCATAAGGCATATTTCCACTTACATCTGTAACTGCACTACCATTTAATATTGTTGAACTTGCAACATAGGTAGTTGCCGTTGGAATTGCATCTACAAACGTTGCATTATTTGTTGTAAAATTACCTGAATTGGTAACAATTATGGTGTATTCTAAAATGTCTCCTGCTCTGGCTAATGTAGCTGGATTTTGACTTTGCGTAATATTTACAACTGACTTAACTGCTGCAAGGTTAGGATTAAATAATGGTGCGGCACAAGAACCCAAGTCATAAACAGTTGGATTCACCACTCCAATTGGGGTTCCTGTTAAAGAAGGTGATGAGAAATCAACCGACACTACTGTTGTACCCCCGCTAGCCATAGTTATAAGATTTCCGGCTGCATCGAAGGCAACTCCAACTGCCCCGTTAGGGCCAACATTTCCTAAATTTTTTGCTGTTAAAGTTGTAGTGTTAATTACATATAAGTATGAAAGTCCTGTTCCTGATACAGAAGAATACCAAAGTAACCTTCCATTACCATCAAAGGCCATATCACCAAACTGAAGTGTTGCCCCAATGACATCACCAGCATCAAAAATCAATGCTCCTAGATCTGAAGCTACAACGGCTGCACCAAAATTGACTCTTCTTAAATGATAGGCATTATCAATATAGTAAACATTACCTACTGCATCTGCTGCCTCACCAACTAATAACCCTGGTACTGTTGCCCCAGTATTAGTTTGAATCACCCCGTTAAAACTATATAATGGAGGGGTGGCAAAAGTTGCATTATCATAATATGCATTTCCATTTGCACTAATAGCAAGACCTCCAACATTTTGAGGAGCTGTAAAAACAGGTGTCATTGTTGTACCATTAAGTTCATAAAGAATATTCCTTCCGGTGGTAGCAGAACTTGCAAATACTTTTGTACAACTACTATCTAGTGCGTCTCTAAAATCAACATCACCTGTGGTAGCTGCATCACCATCTCCATCTGGCAAAATAATTGTTCCAGCTAACGGGTCATCAATAGTACCTCCCGGATCTGAATAATCTGCTGTTGCATCAGTAGCATTGTCTAATCCGTCATTATCTGTATCTGAATTTGTTAACGTAATGCCTGCTTCTGTGGTGTCATTTGCACCTTCGTTATCTGAATCTGTATCTAAATAATCTGGATTATCTGTGCCGTCAATATTGGTTGGATCCAAGCCTGAAGTATAATTTGTAAAAACACCATTAGTATCTACTGTGCCGCTTGGAGGATTATATCCTGTTGTAGTTTGTGCTTCCAAATTATCAGGCAAACCATCACCATCGCTATCTAAATCTAAAAAGTTAGGAATAGTATCAGTATCGTCCGTACTTTCGGCAATGGCATAATTTGTTTGTTCATTATTAGGACTATCTTGTACTAGATCTGGTAAACCATCAGATCCAACAGCACCATTCACTTCACCATTGGTATGCGCTTGACCGTGGCCTGCTTCAACTGCATCTAAAATACCATCATTATCACTATCTAAGTCAAAAGCATCTATCACACCGTCATTATCTGTATCTTGACAAGTGCCATCTTTAAAAACACTTACATAATCTAAAGCGGTTCCGTTTGCTGTACCATCAGGTGAAGTCTCAAACTCTATAGTAGTTTGTGTACTAGTTGCTGTAAAACTTTGACTATAAACAAACCAATTCTTAGGACCAATCACTCCTCCAACAATTCCTGTAGCTGTAGTAGTTAAATTTTGAGATTGAATAATCGTAGTTGTTACTGCATCTCTAACCCGTACATCCATTTCAACTGGTGCACCTACACGATGTCCAATATCTTCGCCCCAATAAAAATTTAAGGTATAACTCTGTCCAACTATAGTTGGAATGGCCTGCGAAAGAATATTATTCTCTCCTACAGGATTCGAAGATGAATTATTTCCAATAATATCTAGATATTGATTTCTAGAATAGGCTTCTGCAAAAATATTTGCACCTAATAAGGCTCCTCCAACCCAACCATCTATATTTTGTGTGTAGTCCCAACCGTATAGTGTATTTGTATTATACGTTGACCCAATAAATGTTCCGTTAGCGGCAGTAAAACCATTAGGAAATGTGGTAGCATCGGTAAAATCTTGAGCTTCGAAATTTCCATTAATCACCAAATTTCCACATCCCTCATCGGTATCTAAAATACCATCATTATCATCATCTAAATCATCAACATCAGCTATTCCATCACTATCGTTATCTGGATTAACTGTCATAATTATATTACCCACAGTTTGTATATTGACTAATGTACAACTGGTATTATCTTCAATGATATATGTAAAAGGGTCACTACCAAAAAACCCGACATCTGGGGTATACGTTATAGTACCATCTCCATTTAATACAGCCGTACCATTTACCGGTTGTGTAATTGATATTACCGAAAAAGGGTCAGGGTCAGGGTCACTATCAACACCATTGTCATTATCAACTAATGGGTCAAAGGTGACTGCAATATTTTCTGTAGTGCTAATTATATCGTCATTGGCTATAGGTGCTTGGTTACCAGAGGTAGGCAAGACGGTTATAATATTAATACTACCGTTATTAAAATTTGCTGGTATTAGTTCTTCTCTTATAACAACCCTACCAGAACTTGTTCTTGGATAAGAAATCTCCAACACAATAGCTGTATTTGGCCCTCCCGGCAATCCAAAATGAATTACCCCCGGTTCTTGGGTACCATGTCCATAACCACCGTTTACTTCTCTAATACCAGAAATTACATTACCAGCACAATCTAATATGGTCGCTGTAGCCCCTATGCCAAATCTTTCTTCTGTATTTATCAACCCAAAGGCATCTCTATCTTCTATTATATCTATATACAAATGATCTGCTTGTTCAGTGACACCAAGGTTATTAATCCAAAGTTCATTATTTCTATTATTCCTATTCACGTATAGGTCAAGGTCACCATCTGAATCAATATCAATAAAAGTAGAACCTTCATTTCTATTATTAAAAGTTAAACCGGAGTCTATAAAAGACATTGCTCCTCCACCATTATTAATTTGGTTTAAATATAATCTACTTCTATGACTACCACCAGTTCCTCCATTTCCTAAGTAAATATCTATATCACCATCATTGTCTACATCGCCACAGGCTATCCCTTCCATTTGTCCGGGAAAGTTTACCGGGATTCCTGTTGCGGCCCCTAATCCTGTCCAAGTTCCATCACCATTGTTTCGATGAATTTGATTGCTACCATTCTCTGTCCAATAAAGATCAAAATCGCCATCATTATCAAAATCTTGAAAGGCAACTGCCCCTTTATTATTATTATTGGCTTGATCAATGTTTATTTCATTTCCAAAGGTTCCTCCCAAATTTGTAAATAGATCTGCTTGATTTCTTTTTCGTACAACAATATCTACCCACCCATCATTATTAAAATCAGTTGCCGAGCCATAATCTCCATCTACAGCGTCTTGTGCCAACCCCAAAGGCCATGTAGTTGGATCTACTGTATTATATGTTGTTGGGCTATCGACTTTTCTTGTCACATGAGTAAAATTCCCTGTACCGTCATTTTGAAGTATATCAATACCAAAATTATGATTATCAATAAATAAATCCAGATCGCCATCTCCATCATAATCTAATGCCCCTGCTCCCTCCGAGTTTAATCCGTCAGTAAGTGTTGTGAAATGTTGATTAGGGACTGTGCCTCCAGTTCCATTACCAAATCTGTTTGTAGCTGGGTCTTGAAGATATATTTTGACATTATTATGATCATTCCTGAAGATATCGGGATAACCGTCATTATTAAAGTCAACAAAGAGAGCGGTACGCTCAAGACTTCCGTTTAATAAGTCTGGGGCAAGGTTACCATTTATATTCGTTACATCTGTAAAACTACCACCATCGTTACGTAATAAATAGCCACGCCCATTGGTATTAATTACTAAGTCAAAATCACCGTCTAGGTCATAATCGGCCCAAGCATGACCACCATCTTTACTACCTCCAATATTTAAGTTATAACCAGCAGCACTTTCTGCAAAGGTGGTTTGTGCTATTATAGAAGTTGATATAATAACAAAGAAGATAATGAAAAATATCTTCATTCTATTTTGTATTTTGGCCAACGTTGATTTTATTTTCTAATTCGCGTAATTTTTATCTTTTAGACCCATACTCAAAACAAAGTCTTCTATTACATTATATAACAATCTTATACTAAAAAAACCCTACTACAATGACTAATATTAATTCATTAACTAGGGTTCTCGTTTTTATTAAATAAGGCGCCATATGAGTTCATTAAATTATTAACTAAATCTCCATTAAAGGCTAGCACACTCCTTGAGTGCAACCTCTACTATTTCCTTATTATTGAGACAAATATAAATTTTGCTCGTCATATTGTTAATGTTCTGTTAATAACCTCGTTTATTTGTTGACAACTTATTATTTTATTGTTAACATCATGTCGACAACATGAAAAATTGTTGGCAACTAAATCTAATCTCAAATAGAATCCGAAAAATACTTTTCAAATTAAAAGTAAATCAGACAATTTCTAAATGATTTAATAATATTCTTTTATTCTAAACGCAGTATAAAATTAATTATTATATACATTATATATCGTATTTTTTGAGATAAGAGCACAATTTATATAGAAGAAACAACTAAGAGTATCGATGAATAGTAATTCTTAAAATAAGAAAAATATTTTTATCGCTCAAAAATTTGACGTGAGAAAGATTTTCTATTTGAGCTATTTTCACCTATATTTGCACTTATTTAGAACGAATCTATATAATTATGTTACAAGTTTCTGAAATTGCAAAAAACAAAGTTGTTGAGCTCATGAAAGCTGATGGTTTTGATGCTTCTCAAGATTTTGTTAGAGTTGGCGTCAAAAGCGGGGGTTGCTCTGGTTTATCGTATGAACTAAAATTTGATAAAGACCAGCAAGAAAACGATAAAATATTTGAAAATAATAATATCAAAATTATCGTTGATAAGAAGAGTTTTTTATACCTAGTTGGTACAACATTAGACTATTCGGGCGGCTTAAATGGAACAGGATTTGTTTTCAATAATCCTAATGCGAATAGAACTTGTGGATGTGGAGAAAGCTTCTCGCTTTAATTGAATGATTAAAAATTGAAGAATTAAAAGATTGAAATAATATAGATTTTGAAAACATTTGAAGATTTAAAAGTTTATGAAAAAGCAATAGACTTTACTGTTGAAATTTTTCAACTAACTGAAAAATCTTCTATTAATTTAAATATTAAAAACCAATTAGAAAGAGCTGCACTGTCAATATCAAACAATATTTCTGAAGGTTTTGAATTACAGTCAAATAGACAATTTGTGAAATTTTTATATTACTCTAAAGGATCATCGGGTGAATGTAGAAATATACTAACTGTAGTTTACAGACTCAAACAAATAAAGCCTGAAATATATAATGATTTAAAAAATAAAACTATTGAAATTTCAAAACAACTAGCAAATTTTATCAAATATTTGCAAAAAAGTGATATTAACTAAGTCATTGAATTTTTAATCTTTCAATCATTAAATTCAAAAAATGAAATACACTGAAGACGATTTAAAGAAAGAACTCGAAACTAAAGAGTACGAATATGGTTTTTATACTGATATAGAGGCTGATAAGTTCCCTGTTGGTTTAAATGAAGATATCGTTAGAGCTATTTCCAACAAGAAAAATGAACCGGAATGGATGACAGAATGGCGATTAGATGCCTTTCGTGTATGGAAAACCATGACTGAACCCGAGTGGGCAAATGTCAACTATTCTAAACCAGATTTTCAGGCAATTAGCTACTACTCAGCACCTAAGCAAAAACCGCAATTGGAAAGTCTAGATGAAGTAGATCCTGAATTATTAAAAACTTTTGAAAAATTAGGCATCTCGATTGATGAACAAAAACGATTGTCTAATGTTGCAGTAGATATTGTAATGGATTCTGTTTCTGTGGCTACTACCTTCAAAAAAACATTGGCTGAAAAAGGTATTATTTTTTGCCCGATTTCTGAAGCGATTCAAGAACATCCAGAATTGGTAAAAAAATATATAGGTTCTATTGTCCCTACTACAGATAATTTTTATGCTGCCTTAAATAGTGCTGTTTTTAGTGATGGTTCTTTTTGTTATATCCCAAAAGGTGTAAAATGCCCGATGGAATTATCAACATATTTTAGAATTAATGAAGGTGGAACCGGTCAATTTGAGCGTACCTTAGTTGTAGCCGATAAAGGCAGTTACGTGAGCTATCTAGAAGGATGTACAGCTCCGGCTCGTGATGAAAATCAGTTACATGCTGCTGTGGTCGAACTCATTGCCTTAGATGATGCCGAAATAAAATATTCTACCGTTCAAAACTGGTTTCCAGGAGACAAGGATGGTAAAGGGGGTGTATTCAACTTTGTTACAAAAAGAGGACTCTGCGAAACCAATGCTAAAATATCCTGGACACAAGTAGAAACAGGTTCTGCTGTCACATGGAAATATCCATCATGTGTTTTAAAAGGTGATAATTCAGTAGGTGAGTTTTATTCTATAGCGGTAACCAACAATTTTCAACAAGCTGATACCGGTACAAAAATGATCCACTTAGGTAAAAATACCAAAAGTACCATCATTTCAAAAGGTGTCTCGGCGGGTAAGTCACAAAATTCATATAGAGGATTGGTACAAATACATACCAGAGCAAAAAACGCACGTAATTTTTCACAATGTGATTCACTTTTAATGGGTAATGAATGTGGCGCTCATACCTTTCCTTATATTGAAGTAAAAAATAAATCAGCTCAAATTGAACATGAAGCTACTACTTCAAAAATTGGTGAAGATCAATTGTTTTATTGTAATCAACGTGGTATCGATACTGACAAAGCAATAGCACTTATAGTAAATGGTTTTAGTAAAGAAGTGCTCAATAAATTACCAATGGAATTTGCTGTAGAAGCACAGAAGTTATTGGAAATTAGCTTAGAAGGTTCTGTAGGATAGTGTTCGGTAAGCAGTAACAGTTGGCAGAATAGAGAATAGAGAATAGAGAATAGAGAATAGAGAATAGAGAATAGAGAATAGAGAATAGAGAATAGAGAATAGAGAATAGAGAATAGAGAATAGAGAATAGAGAATAGAGAATAGAGAATAGAGAAAAATATAAAATTGGTGATACTTTCCCTACTTAATCTTAAATTATTTAACCATGAAGAAAATTATTTTACTACTTATTGGGTTATCAATCATTTCTTGTAAAGATGTTAAAAAAGGAGTTAATGATGGCTATAATGACGCACGTGAGAATAAAGAAAAAATAACCTTGCATGTGTTTGACGGAGGAAAGATAATAGCAAATAAACTAGATCTGTTTTCTGAAGATACTACCTATACAGGACAATCAAAAATGTTGGCAGATGCATTTTATGTAATTCAGCATCCGAAAGGTAATTTAATTTGGGATGGCGGATTGCCGGAAAATTTAGTGGGAATGCCAGAGCCATTTACTGACCCTAGTGGAGCATTTACAGTTTCTAGAAAAGATTCTGTTGTGAATCAATTAAAAACTATTGGATTAACAGTTGATGACTTTAAATATATCGCTCTATCTCATTCACATTTTGATCATGTTGGACACGCCAACGCATTTAAAAATTCAACATGGTTAGTACAAGAAAATGAATATTACTTTTTTACAAGCGATTCTGCTCAAGTAAAGCAAGCAGATATTTATAATATGATCAAAGAGTTAAAAAATGTTCAAAAATTGAATGGAGATCATGATGTTTTTGGTGATGGTACGGTTGTTATAAAATCTATGCCCGGGCATACCATTGGTCATCAAGTTTTATATTTAAATATCGGATTAGAAAAACCACTTTTATTGACTGGAGATTTATATCATTTTGATGATAATCGTACTTATAAAAGAGCACCAATGTTTAATTATGACATTCCGATGACCAAGAAAAGTATGGAAGCATTTGAAGCGTTTGCCAAAGAAAAAAATGCCGATGTTTTTATACAACATTCTCAAGCAGATTTTGACAGATTACAAACATTATTAAAAAAATAAATTAGTGAAATGCTAGAAATAAAAAACTTACATGCTAAAGTTGAAGATAAAGATATTCTTAAAGGCATAAATTTAAATGTAAAAGCTGGTGAAGTACATGCTATAATGGGACCGAATGGTTCAGGTAAAAGTACCTTATCATCAGTAATTGCTGGTAAAGAAGAATACGAAGTTACTGATGGTGAAATCATTTTAGATAATATAGATCTAGATGATATGGCTCCTGAAGAAAGGGCGCATAAAGGTATTTTTATGTCCTTTCAATATCCAGTTGAAATTCCGGGAGTAACCGTTACAAATTTTATCAAAACAGCCATTAACGAAACGCGTAAAGCAAACGGAAAAGAGGAACTTCCTGCTAAAGATATGCTTAAAAAAATTCGTGAAACTGCGCAACTTTTAGAAATTGACAGAAAATTTCTATCGAGATCATTAAATGAAGGATTCTCAGGTGGTGAAAAGAAAAGAAATGAAATCTTTCAAATGGCGATGCTAGAACCAAAATTAGCCATATTAGATGAAACCGATTCAGGTTTAGATATAGATGCTTTAAAAGTTGTAGCTAACGGTGTTAACAAACTAAAAAGTGACAAAAATGCTGTAATTATTATTACACATTATCAGCGTTTGTTAGATTATATTGTACCCGATTTTGTACATGTATTACATGACGGTAAAATTGTAAAATCTGGAGGAAAAGAATTGGCTCATGAGCTAGAAGCAAAAGGATATGATTGGTTGAAATAACATAAAACAAATTATTTATTCCGAGTTTTTTGTTTCGTGTTTAGTTAACAAATTAAAATAATGGCTACAATTCAAAATTTTGAAGATTTAGAAATATGGCAATTGAGTAGGGTTTTATGTAGTGAAATTTATACTATTATTTCTTCAACTCCTTTAAAAAAAGATTATAAATTGAAAGAACAAATTAATGGTTCTTCGGGATCTGTAATGGATAATATTGCTGAAGGCTTTGAAAGGGATGGGAACAAAGAATTTAGACAATTTCTATCTATTGCTAAAGCATCTTGTGGAGAAACTCGTTCTCAACTATATAGGGTTTTAGATAGAAATTATATTAATGATGAAAAATTTGAGGAAACGAAACAATTAACCGTTAAAATTGGGAATAAAATAGGTTCATTTATGAATTATCTAAAAAATAATGAATTTAAAGGGAAAAAATATAGATAATGTTTCCAGACACGGAACACGAAACACGAAACACGGAACACGGAACACGGAACACGGAATAAAAGAACGCAGAATGGAATTAAAAGAAAAATTAATAACCTCATTTTTAGCATTTGAAAATAGTGTCAGTACTGATACCGAAACAAATGTTCACGATATCAGATCAAAAGCGTTTACCCATTTTGAACAAAATGGTTTTCCGACAAAAAAAGATGAAGAGTGGAAATATACTCCGTTAAAATCTATATTAAAATATGATTATAATGTTTTCCCTAAAGCAGATACTGCAATTGAATTTAAGGATGTTAAAAAGTATTTTTTACACGAAGTGGAGTCCTATAAAATTGTGTTTATAGACGGTATTTATAGCTCTTTTTTATCTGATACAACACATGACGGTTATGATATTTGTTTACTTTCGGCTGCTTTAAAAAAGCCAAAATACAAAATGGTTATTGACCATTATTTTAATACGATTGCCTCTAAAAAAGAAAGTATAACATCTTTAAATACTGCATTTTCTAAAGAAGGTGCTTATATAAATATCCCTAAAAATACCGTTGTTCCTAAACCTATTCAAATTGTTTATTTTTCTACCGGATCGGAGGCTCAGTTAATGTTACAACCACGTAACTTAGTGATTGTTGGTGAGAATTCGCACGTTCAAATTGTAGAGCGGCATCAAAGCTTAACCAATAATGTAGTGTTAACGAATGTAGTTACCGAAATTTTTGCAGGAACAAGAGCTATTGTTGATTATTATAAAATTCAAAATGATCAAAAAACAGCTTCTTTAATTGATAGTACCTATGTGCAACAGCAGCGGCAAAGTGTTGCTTCTGTAAATACATTTTCGTTTGGTGGTAATTTAACACGTAATAATTTAGAATTTTACCACGAAGGTGAACATATTACTTCTAACCTTAACGGAATTAGTATTATTGGCGACAAACAGTTGGTTGATAATCATACCTTGGTGATGCATAAATTTCCGAATTGTGAAAGCCATGAATTATATAAAGGCATCTATGCTGATAAATCTACCGGTGTATTTAACGGGAAAGTAATTGTGGAGCAAGAAGCTCAAAAAACAAATGCTTTTCAACAGAATAATAATATTTTAATTGATGATGGCGCCACCATAAATGCAAAACCTCAACTGGAAATTTTTGCCGATGATGTAAAATGCTCTCATGGATGTACTATTGGACAATTAGACGAAGATGCTTTGTTTTATTTACGTTCACGTGGTATCCCAAAAAAAGAAGCAGAAGCATTATTATTATACGCCTTTGCGAATGATGCCTTGCAAAAAATTAAAATTCGTGAATTAAAAACAAGAATTACCAGATTAATTGCAAAAAAATTGGGTGTTGATCTAGGGTTTGATTTGTAGAATCCACTCCCCGACTCTCTCCAAAAGAGGGAGTTAATCGACTGAATTAACAATTTCTTTTAAAAAATTATTAAAATCAAACACATCTGAGCTCGCTAATCCCATCCTTACAACTACCATTTCTTTTGAAGGAATAATAAAAACGCGCTGCCCTTGAAAACCATTTGCTGAAAAAATATCTTTAGGAGCATCAGGATAAACACCTCCTGCATTTAGCCAAAAATGTCCGCCATATTCACCATTAGAAGTTGCTGTTGGTGTGGCAACATAATCAACCCAAGATTCATCAAATATTTGTTCACCATTCCAATTACCTCTGTGTAAATATAACAAGCCAAATTTTGCCCAATCACGTGGTGTCGCCCAGCCATATGAAGACCCAACATAATTTCCTGATAAATCAGCTTCTATCAACATGGAATGCATTCCTATTTTATCAATTAAATTTGTATACCAAAAATCTAAATATTCTTGATGATTGTTAAAATTTTTCCTCAATGTACCGGACAATAAATTAGAAGTTCCTGAAGAATAATTCCAACTTTCATTCGTTTTTCCTGAAAATTTCTTTGTTTCCTGCACTTTAGACATATCATCTGCTAAAAATAGCATTTTGGTAACATCAGAAATACCATTATAATCTTCAACCCATTCTAACCCGCTATTCATATGTAGCAGATCATTAATCGTGATATTTGCACGCTCATCATTTTTCCATGAATCAATGGGTGCTTTATCGTTAATATTGAGTTTACCTTGGCTTTGTAAGATTCCATAAATTGTACTGGTGATACTTTTAGTCATCGACCAACCTAAAATTTTCGAGTTTTTATCAAATCCATCATCATATTTTTCAGCAATTAGTTGATCTTTATAAATCACTAAAACAGCTCTTGTTTTTTTAATTTCATTATCAGTAAATGCATTAGCAACCGCATTTTCTAATCCTTTATAATTTATTGCCGAGAATAAAGTATCTTTTTGCTCTAAATCACCATACGGAAACTGTAAATTGGTATTTGTTCTGGTTCTTTTCGGAGTTAAAAACGGCTTGCTCTCATCAAAATCATCCGTTATTAACACACTTCCCAAACCTTCACGATAGATTGCTTTCCTTTTCATCAAACCATACACCGAAGCACTAGCTGATTTCGTTTCTTTATCTACTTCATCATCTGCTAGATTAATTGGTGTAAAACTATTATCTTGACTGTCGGTAGCTTCAAAAGTCCTATTGGCTAAAAATATAGATGAACTCATATTTTTTGCTGAATATCCAGAAATAATATTCAATCGAGGGTAATTTGCATACACAACATAAGCAAGTGCCACTAACACAATTAATACAATAATTTTTATAACTTTTTTCATCTGTTTTTATCTCAAAATTAATAATCTCATCATTTCTCTTGCAGCAACCTCGGCTTTCAGCTTCACAAAATCACGTGGTGTTTCATCACCAATTTCATACGTTAAAGACTCTGCATTAAATTGTTTGTAAAACCATCCTTTTGAAATAGGCTGACTTAAAGGAAAAGGTTGGTCATCTGGTGTGTAATTTGGAATTGCGTCATCGATAGCTCCAATCCAATAATCCTTAAACGGATAAATAGCTGAATGCATATCATCAGAAAAACTGTAATAAAGGTCTTCTTGCGTAGAATGAAAATCTAATCCTAAAATCACCTTGCTTTTTGATTCACTTGCAATATTTACAATCGTATTTACAATCGTTTTCACTTCTTCTTGTCGATAATGAGCCCAATCTCGATTCAAGTCAATTCCACCAGCATTATGGCGCCAGTGACCTAAATCTACTCCGTCAGGGTTTAATAATGGAAACACTAAAATTCTATACTTATTTCTAAAATCTTTTTGCAAACGATTATCTTTTAATAGCTCTTCAACAAAAGACTGCATTGCTAAATACCCTGAAACTTCTGGAGGATGCTGTCTGCTTAACACCACAACGATATCTCTTCCTTTTGGGTCTCCTTGATAAATATCTAATCCTATCATATCGCGTTTTAATTTACTCTTACCAATACTATTAAAACGCACATCTTTATGATTTGCTAAGTGTTTTGACCAATTCAATGCTTCAGTAGATGTTTTCAATTCTTGTGCTGCTATCCATAGTTTTTTACTGTCTATATTTATTTTTAAAAGAGCATTTTTCGCAGAATCAATCAGTTGATAAGCTACACTATCTATTGCTTTCCAATTTTCGCCATTTGAACTGAGTTTAGGAACATATCTATGTGTTGAAGTCGGGTAATTCAATTTCAAATAAACCGTTCTAGATTGGGTAGACCATATTCTAAAAGCGTAATGAGGACTTGGATTAATAGGCTCATTTTCAGGTAAAATTGTCGCTTGAAAAGTCGAATCATTTACTTGTGTAAAATCATTCAATCGTGCTCCGTCAAACTGATTATCAGCAAAAACTAAATCATTTATACTATATGTTTTTTTATCTTGATAATTAATTTCACGCGTTTTTGTATCAACCGGATCAGGATATTCAAATGTTTTTAGCTTAGTACTATTACAAGATAGTAACAAATAAAAAAACATTGAGCTCATAAATATTTTATATATTCCTGTAAATTTTAATGTCTTGAAAACCATATTTTATAATCTTAATGAATACAAAAATAGCACTTATTTTGTCAGTTCTAAAAAAGTTTTTACATTTGTTAACCATTTGGTTAAACTATTCGGTTAAAAAAATATGACTAAAACAAAAGATACAACTACAGAATCTGCAATTTTAAAAGCTGCTAAACGTATTTTTCAACGTAAAGGAATGACTGGAGCTAGAATGCAGGAAATTGCAGATGAAGCCGGTATTAACAAGGCAATGTTACATTACTATTATAGAAGTAAACAATTACTTTTTGAAGCCGTTTTTAAGAAAGCATTTTCACTCTTAGCGCCTCAATTAAATGAAGTGATGAATTCAGATGATAGTATTTGTGACAAAATTAAAAACTTCACTCATAACTATATATCATTTGTAATTAAACATCCTTATTTACCAAACTTTATCATACAAGAACTCAATAGAAATCCCGAATTTGTTAAGAACATTATGACCGAAAAACATTTTCCTACTATTGAAAAATTTAGAAATCAAGTGAATGTTAAGGTTGCTGAAGGAGTTATGAAACCAATCAAAGCTGAGCAATTATTTATCAATATAATGGCGTTGAATATATTTCCATTTATTGCTGCTCCCTTATTAAAAGGTTTTGTTAGGGCTAATGATGCTGAATACAAACAATTAATGGAAGAACGCAAAACAGAAGTTGCAGATTTTATAATTAATTCAATAAAAATCTAATGATGAAAAGCTTAAGTTTATTTATTATTTTTCTCTCTGTATTGAGTATTACAGCTCAACAAAAATTGAATTTAGAAGAATGTTATGAGTTAGTCAATAAAAACTATCCTTTAGCAAAACAAAATGATCTACTGTCTAAACAAAATGATTTAGATCTTGAAGTAATCAATACTGGTAAACTTCCTAAATTAGACCTTTCGGCTCAAGCAACCTATCAATCTGATATAACTGAATTACCTATTTCAATACCAAATGTTACTGTTGAATCGCCAAACAATGATCAGTACAAGGCAACTGTATCTGTAAATCAGTTGATTTATGATGGTGGACTAATTAATGTTTCCGCGGAAGCTAAAACCGCTTCTTTAAGAACACAGCAAAAACAACTGGAAGTAAGTTTATACCAACTGAAAAAACAGATTAATCAACTCTACTTCTCTGTACTACTCTTACAAGAAAAAAGAGGCTTATTATCTGTTAAAAAAACACAATTAGAAACTAAATTAAAAGAGGTGAAAGCCGGAATTGAATACGGAATGTTATTACCAGCTTCTGACAAAACTCTTGAAGCAGAATTGTTAAAAATTGAACAGCAATTCACCGAGTTAGACCAAAATAAAATAAGTTTACTGGAGACTCTTTCTAGTCTTATCGGAAAAAAAATACCTTTAACTATTGAATTGCAAAATCCAGAATTATTAACAACATTAGACACTAAAATTAGTCGTCCCGAAATAGACTTATTTACATTACAAAAACAACAAATTGAAACATCAGAACAATTAATTACTAAGAAAAACTTACCAAAAATACTAGGATTTGCCACTGGTGGCTATGGGAATCCCGGATTGAACATGTTAGATAATTCATTCCAATCATACTATATGGTTGGCTTAAAACTAAACTGGAATATTTTTGATTGGAGTGCCTCTAAAAAGCAACGGAAATCATTACAAATAAATAAAGAGATTATTGATAATCAGCAAGAAATATTTGAACTCAACACAAGCATTGAACTCAACCAACAACAATCAGAAATAAATAAAATTTCGGCATTCATTCACTCTGATGAGACAATAATTGATTTGAGAAAAAAGATTTTAAACTCTGCTGATTCTCAATTAAAAAATGGTGTTATCACTTCATCTGCATATATAACGGAATTAACTAATTTGTATGAAGCTGAAAATAATTTAAGCACACATAAAATTCAATTACTGCTAGCAAAAGCAAATTATAAAACTACTAAAGGAAATTGAGAATAGAGAATAGAGAATAGAGAATAGAGAATAGAGAATAGAGAAAACTAAAATCAATATTAAAATAAAACATTCAGGATTAAAGATTTAAGATACACAGTTAAATGATGAACCCATTTTTTGCGTCTCTGTGTCTTTGTGAGAAAATTTAAAACATATGAAAATTACTAAAATTATATTCAGATTGTTAATTACGACAAGCATTCTTGCCTCTTGTAATAAAAATAATGATAAAGCTGATGGCTATGGAAATTTCGAAGCAACAGAAACGACCATTTCAGCAGAAAGCAACGGAAAGTTATTACAATTTACAATTGAAGAAGGTCAAACCATTCAAAAAGGAGCTATTGTAGGTTATATAGATACCATTCAGTTAGCTTTAAAAAAGGAACAACTTGTCGTTTCTAAAAATGTGATAGCCTCAAAATCTAGAAGTGTTTTATCTCAAATAAACGTGTTAAGATCTCAACTAAAAACAGCTAACATCTCTAAAAATAGAATTGAAAATTTAATCAAAGCTAATGCAGGAACTCAAAAACAATTAGATGATATAAATGGAAAGGTTGATGTAATTCATCAACAAATTAGGAGCGTTGAAATTCAAAATGCTCCGATAATAAATGAATTAAAAAACATTGATGTTCAAATACAACAAATTGAAGACCAAATACAAAAAAGCAAGATCACCAATCCGATTAACGGAACAGTTTTGGTGAAATATGCTGAATCAAACGAGATCACTTCTTACGGAAGACCTCTATATAAAGTTGCTGATTTAAGCACTATGCAATTACGCGTTTATATAAGCGAAACACAATTGGCAGCTATTAAAATAGAACAAGAGGTTACCGTTAAAATTGATGCAGGAGACGACATGAAAAGCTATAACGGTATCATTACCTGGATAGCGTCTGAGGCAGAATTTACACCCAAAATTATCCAAACTAAAGAAGAAAGAGTGAACTTAGTTTATGCAGTAAAAATTGATGTTAAAAATGATGGAAGTTTAAAAATAGGGATGCCTGCAGAGATGTGGATCCTATCCCCAACCCTTTCCAATGGAAAGGGAGAGCAAATTAATTAAAACCTGTAATTATGAAAATACTTAAAAAAATAGCAGCAACGCTCGCTCTATTTATAGGCATAATGTCTGTTTTCGCCGGCTCAAAAGTACTACTTGGTATTGACAGCAAAGATTACAATGTTCTGACTTGGTTAGTTTCTTACAATGTTATTTTTGGTATTATCTCAATTGTCGCAGCTTATCTAATTTGGCAAGCAAAAAAAATGAGTAAAAGTTTAACATTATTCATTTTAACTATGCATTTCGTAGTTTTTTTATATCTAAAACTCTTCAGTGATACTGTAGCAATAGATAGTATAAAAGCAATGATTTTCAGAACGAGTATATGGCTATTAATAGCTGTACTATCCATAATAATTCCCAATTATTTAAATAAAAAACAACACTAAAATTGTGAGTATAACACTTAAACATATTTCAAAATCTTATGGCAAGCTAAAAGCTGTTGATGATATCTCTTTCGATGTAGAAGAAGGTGAATTATTCGGCTTAATTGGGCCTGATGGAGCTGGTAAAACGACCATTTTTAGAATTCTCACTACACTTCTTATTCCTGATAAAGGGGAGGCTATTGTAGCTAATTATGATATTGTCAATGATTATAAAGACATTAGAAATCATGTTGGATATATGCCTGGTCGTTTTTCGCTTTATCAGGATTTAACAGTTGAAGAAAATTTAGAGTTTTTTGCCACTATATTCGGAACTACTGTTGAAGAAAATTATGCACTGATTAAAGATATTTATATTCAAATTGAACCTTTTAAAAATAGAAGAGCCGGGAAATTATCGGGTGGAATGAAACAAAAATTAGCATTGAGTTGTGCTTTAATTCACAAACCCAAGGTGCTGTTTTTAGATGAACCTACTACCGGTGTTGATCCTGTTTCGCGTAAAGAGTTTTGGGAAATGCTCAAACGTCTACAACTAAAGGGAATTACCATTTTAGTATCCACACCTTATATGGATGAAGCTGCCTTGTGTGATAGAATTGCCTTGATTCAAGATGGAAAAATTTTAGAAGTTGATACTCCACAGGAAATCATTCAACATTATCCTAAAATTATATACGATATCAAAGCTGAAAAGATGTATGAACTCATTCTTTATCTAAAAGAATATAAACACAATCATAGTGTTTACCCTTTCGGGGAATTTGTGCATTACACAGATAAAAGAGACAAATTTAATCCATCAGAATTGGTTCAATTTTTAGAAAATAAAGGGTTGAAGAATATTACAATTCAACCTACAGAAACCACTATTGAAGATACTTTTATGGAATTAGCTAGATGAAAAATATAAACGTCATAAAAGCAGAAGGATTAACCAAAATGTTTGGTGATTTCACCGCCGTGAATGCCATTACCTTTGAAGTAAAAAAAGGAGAAATATTTGGTTTTTTGGGTGCAAATGGGGCTGGTAAAACAACTGCAATGAAAATGCTGATTGGTATCTCTACCCCCACCTCAGGCAAAGCGCAAGTAGCTGGTTTTGATGTGTATACAAATCCTGATAACATCAAAAAAAATATTGGTTATATGAGCCAAAAATTTGCACTTTATGATGATTTAACCGTTAAAGAAAATATTACTTTTTTTGGTGGGATATACGGCTTAACTCGAGAGCAAATAAAAAAGAAAAGGTGTCAATTAGTTGAAGAATTAGGGTTAAAAGATGTTGTGAATGAATTAGTAAGTTCGTTGCCATTAGGTTGGAAACAAAAATTAGCATTTTCGGTAGCTCTATTGCATGAACCTAAAATTATTTTTTTAGACGAACCTACTGGTGGCGTTGACCCAATTACAAGGCGTCAATTTTGGGAAATGATCTATAAAACTGCTCATAATGGAACCACAGTATTTGTTACCACGCATTATATGGATGAAGCTGAATATTGTGATCGTGTTTCTATTATGGTTGACGGGAAAATTGAAGCTTTAGATAGTCCAAAAAAATTAAAAGAGCATTTCAATGCAGCAAGTATGAACGACGTGTTCTTAAAATTAGCCAGAAGCCCATCTCCTCCCGAAACCTCGGGACTTCCCAAAGGGAAGGGTGATGAATACGATAATCAAAAAGAACAAAAAACAATTTAATAAAATTAGCAATTCTCCCCTTTGGGGGAGTTAGAGAGGGCATATGAAACGGTTTATAGGATTTATAAAAAAAGAGTTTTACCACATTTTTAGAGATAAACGTTCATTGTTTATTCTCTTTGGGATGCCTATTGCTCAAATTATGCTTTTCGGATTTGCTATAACCAATGAGATCAACAATGTTGATATTGCTATTCTAGACAAATCAAAAGATGCAACTACTCAAGAAATTATTAACAAAGTTTCTTCGTCTAAATACTTTAGTAACAAACAATTGATAAAAAATGAAGCCGAAATAGAGTCCGTTTTTAAAAAAGGAATGGTAAAAGCAGTACTAATTTTTGAAAATGATTTTAGTAAAAAATTAATCAAAGAAAACAAAGCAACTATCCAAATTATAACTGATGCAACCGATCCTAACACGGCAAATACTATCAGTAATTTTACCAATTCTATTCTAAGGAAATATCAGCAAGAAATTAATAAAGACATCAAAATTGCCTATCAAATTATTCCACAAACACAAATGGCTTATAATGCCGAATTAAAAAGTGTCTTTATGTTTGTGCCAGGTGTTATGACCATTATTTTAATGTTAGTCTCTGCCATGATGACCTCCATTTCTATCACCAAAGAAAAAGAGTTAGGTACTATGGAAATCTTATTGGTATCGCCATTAAAACCTTCTCAGGTAATCATTGGTAAAGTTGTACCTTATATTTTCTTATCAGTAATCAACGCTATTGTTATTATTGTACTGAGCATTTTTATCTTTAAAATGCCCGTACAAGGTAGTCTGTTCTTGTTAGGAGCAGAAAGTATTTTGTTTATTATCAATGCACTTTCCTTAGGCATTTTAATTTCAACCATTTCAGAAACACAACAAACAGCAATGATGGTTTCGTTAATGGGATTACTACTTCCGGTAATGTTATTATCAGGATTTATTTTTCCAATTAGTAGCATGCCCAAAATTTTACAAATAATAAGTAATATTATTCCTGCCACATGGTATATCATTATATTAAAAGGAATCATGTTAAAAGGAGTTGGATTAGCAATTCTATGGAAGGAAACATTAATTTTATTAGGAATGACTGTGTTTTTTATTGCACTGAGTATAAAAAAATATAAAATTAGGTTGGAATAAATTGAAGATGATAGAGAAAAGAAAATAGATAAATGAATACTATTGAGGTCTCGACTGCGCTCGACCTGACAATGAATGAAATTTTAAAACTAATGTCCCCTCGAGCATTATTGAAAAATAAAAAAATTATTTTGAAGATAGTGAACGTAGTTTAACGAGAGGTTAATAAAGAAAAGTCTAATAGTTTTATTAGATAGACATTAACAATTATAAAATATTTTTTGTGAAAACAATAGGGTACATTATCCAAAAAGAATTTAAACAGATCTTTAGAAATAAGGCAATGCTGCCGCTTATTTTTATATTGCCTTTAATTCAGCTTATTATTCTTTCGAATGCAGCTACATTTGAAGTTAAAAATATCAAATTTTCTTATATAGATCACGATAAAACTTCCTTTTCAAGAGCCCTAATTGATAAATTTGATGCCTCAACTTACTTTAATGTCACTACCCATTTCCCTTCAAGTAAAACGGCCAATGCTGCCCTATTAAAAGGAGAAGTAGATGTGATTTTAGAAATTCCTCAATATTTTGAACGCAACCTTTTAAAGAACAAAAAAATAGATCTTTCAGTAATAATAAATGCCATTAATGGTGCTGCAGCCGGAGTTGAAAATGTCTATATCAACCAGATTATTCAAAGCTTTAATAAAAATGCACAAACTAATTTGATGCAGCCTTCTGACTTGAAGAATATGCCAAAAAGCATCTTAAGTATACCTTCTTTTTGGTATAATAAAACACTGAATTATAAAACATTTATGGTTCCAGGTATTTTGGTTTTATTGGTAACTATGATAACCTTATTCCTATCAGGGATGAATATAGTACGTGAAAAAGAAATTGGTACGTTAGAGCAAATGAATGTAACCCCTATAAAAAAACACCAGTTTATAATTGGTAAATTATTTCCATTCTGGGTATTGGGTATGCTATTATTAACTGTTGGGCTAATCATTGCAAGGGTGTTATTTAATGTACCAATGGTAGGAAGTCCTGTTTTGATGTATGTATACACTTCTATTTATATTTTAGTGATCTTAGGTATGGGGCTCTTTATTTCCAATTTTACCGACACCCAACAACAAGCAATGTTTATTGCCTGGTTCTTTGTAGTGATATTTATTTTGATGAGCGGTCTATTTACGCCGATTGAAAGTATGCCACAATGGGCACAGCATTTAACAGAGTTTAATCCGATAAAATTTTATGTAGAAGTAATGAGAATGGTGATGTTAAAAGGGTCTAGTTTTACCGATATCTTACCTCAATTCGGGAAAACCTTTTTATATGCAATTGTTATGAATGGATTAGCTGTTTGGAATTATAAAAAAACCTCTTAATAAATTCATTAGAAAACCAACTGTAATTTTGTAATTTTGTATTTAGAATGATTCTAAAAAAGATATGCTTGATATTCAAAAAATAAGAGAAGATTTTCCAATTTTAAAACGGGAAATAAATGGTAAGCCATTGGTTTATTTTGACAATGCTGCCACCTCACAAACACCGCAAATTGTTATAGATGCTATTGTAGATTATTATAGTAATTACAATTCGAATATACATCGTGGAGTACATACCTTAAGTCAGGAGGCTACAGATGCTTATGAACAAGCGCGTATAAAAATTCAACATCATTTTAATGCCGAAAAATCTCATGAAATAATTTTTACATCGGGTACAACGCATAGTATAAATATGGTTGCAACCGGATTCACTTCTTTCCTTAAAAAAGGTGACGAAGTAATTGTTTCTGCCTTAGAACATCATTCAAACATTGTTCCTTGGCAAATGCTTTGCGAACGTACAGGCGCTGTATTAAAGGTAATTCCGATCAATGAAGAAGGTGAATTATTAATGAATGTATATGAAAGTTTACTTTCTGATAAGACTAAATTGGTGTTTGTCAACCATATTTCAAATGCTTTGGGAACCATAAATCCTATCAAAAAAATTATCGAATTAGCCCACAATGTAGGTGCTTCGGTATTAGTTGATGGTGCTCAAGCTACACCACACATCAAAACAGATGTACAAGCTTTAGATGTCGATTTTTATGTAGCTTCTGCTCATAAAATGTGTGGCCCAACTGGTGTGGGTATCCTTTACGGAAAAGAGGAATGGTTAAATAAATTACCTCCTTATCAAGGCGGTGGCGAAATGATCAAAGAAGTTACTTTTGAAAAAACTACCTATGCAGATTTACCTCATAAATTTGAAGCCGGTACTCCAAATATTGCTGGTGGTATCGCTTTTGGTGTTGCGATAGACTACATGAATAGTATAGGTTTTGACAATATTGCAACCTATGAAAAAGAATTGCTAGATTTCGGAACTGAAAAATTGTTGGCTATTGACGGATTGAGAATCTATGGCACTTCGCAAGAAAAAACGTCAGTTATCTCATTCAATATTGAAGGGTTTCATCCTTATGATATTGGAACTATAATTGATAAATTAGGCATCGCCGTTCGTACAGGTCATCACTGTGCACAACCTATTATGGATTTCTATAAAATTCCCGGCACAATTCGTGCATCTTTTTCTTTTTATAATACTAAAGAAGAAATTACTAAATTAGCAGAAGCTGTACAACGAGCAATACAAATGCTCAGTTAAAATTACTAAAGATGAACAAAATAATTACTTTACTTTCAATAATTACACTAATGAGTTCATGTGCAATACACAAAACTATTTATGTTGCTGATTCTTTTGCTGATTGTGAAGATCAACCCTCTAAAAAATGTTTAAAAGTTAAAGAGGCCCAAGAAGATGATTGGATAGTATTACATGATGGTATTGAAGGTTTTGATTATAAAGAAGGTACTACTTATAAAATTGAAGTAAAGGCTATAAAAATTAAAGATCCAGTTGCCAATGGCAATTCCTTAAAATACTCGTTAGAAAAAGTTATTTACGAAGATAAAAGCAAAATTTCTCAAGAAGTATCCGATTTTGGAGGTTCTTGGAAAGTTTCTAAATTAATTGGTTTAGAAAGTTTGAACAAATCACCGACACTTAAAGTGGATTTTGATTCCAAAAAAATTTCCGGAAATGCTGGTTGTAATTCTTATGGTACAGATTTTTCTATTGAAGCTGATCAACTTAAAATAGGAATCCCTGTTGCAACCAAAATGATGTGTACAAATATGAAAATTGAAAAGGCTTTTTTTAGTTGTTTACAAAATACTTCTAATTATAAACTAGTTGATGGTAAGCTTATTCTCTACTCAAAAAATGGTAAAGAGCAAATGACATGTGTTAAAACTGAAAAGTAATTAGAACAATTGTTTAGGTTTATTTTCAAAACCTTCATCAATCAACAGGTCCTTTTTCTGAGAAGCTTTTACGGCTAGTACATCACATCGTTCATTTTGAGGATGATCATTATGGCCTTTTATCCATGTAAAAGAAACATTGCGTTTTCTATAAATTTTTAAAAAACGTTTCCAAAGGTCTACATTTTTTTTATCCTTAAAACCTTTTTTCTCCCAACCAAACACCCATTTTTTCTCAACAGAGTCTACTACATATTTAGAGTCTGAAAAAACAATTACTTCAACCTTTTCCGTTTTTAATTTTTCTAAGGCTACAATTACAGCAAGCAGCTCCATTCTGTTATTTGTAGTTTTTCTAAAACCTTCAGAAAATTCTTTTTTATAGGGTTTACCAACCCATTCCATGACAATTCCGTATCCACCCTTTCCGGGATTTCCACTACAAGCGCCGTCTGTATAAATATGTACTTTCATTGTTTAGTTCTAAATCTCAAGTCTAATCTCTTTTTTCTCTTTTCTTTTCTCTCTCTTCTACCCCTTTAGTATAATATCTTCAATAACCTTCGGAAAATAATCCATTTCCAAATTATGAATCTTCATTGCAATATCTTCAGGGGTATCATTAATATCTACAAGTACGATTTTTTGAAAAATAATAGCACCTTCATCATAATTTTCATTTACATAATGAATTGTAATTCCCGTTTCATTTTCGTGATTTGCAACTACTGCTCTATGCACATGCATACCATACATTCCTTTTCCTCCATATTTCGGTAATAATGCAGGATGAATGTTGACTATCTTGTTCGGAAATGCTTCAATAATTTTTTGAGGTAGTCTCCATAAAAATCCGGCAAGAACAATAAAATCTGCTTCTTTTTTTAAGAGTTCTAAAACCACATCACTATCAAAAAAATCCTTTCTGCTAAAATGTAAATTTTTAACATTCAGCTTATTAGATCTATCTAGTACTTTGGCATCCTTCTTGTTAGACAGCACTTGAATAACAGTTGCAACAGTACTTTTTTGAAAGTATTTTATAATGTTCTCGGCATTTGTGCCAGAACCTGATGCAAAAATTACAATACGCTTCATAAATTACCGTTAAATTGTTTTCACAAAAAAAAGAATTATTATTAACAATTACGGAGGTATTAATTAAAACTTAAACATTTTTTATTAAATTAGACCTCAATATTATTTGAGGTAAATAGATGATTTAATTCGAAAGTTTTATATTTTTGCCTCGATTTTAAATTTAAAAATTAGAAAATTATGTCAGACATTGCATCAAGAGTAAAGGCTATTATCGTTGACAAACTAGGCGTTGACGAAAATGAAGTAACTACAGAAGCTAACTTTACTAACGATTTAGGAGCAGATTCATTAGATACTGTTGAATTAATTATGGAATTTGAAAAAGAATTTGATATTCAAATACCAGATGATCAAGCAGAAAATATTGGAACTGTTGGTCAAGCAATAAGCTATATAGAAGAAGCTAAATAGTAATCTAACGATCACTTTATTTAATACTACGAGCATCACTTTTGTGAATTGCTCGTAGTTTTTATCATCTAATAACCAATTCTTAATCTACATGGAATTAAAACGAGTAGTTGTAACCGGATTAGGTGCTTTAACACCTATAGGCAATACTGTTAATGAATACTGGGAAGCATTGCTTGCCGGTAAAAGTGGTGCCGCACCAATTACACATTTTGATGCAACTAACTTTAAAACTCGTTTCGCATGTGAAGTTAAAAACTTCGACGCTGTTGAATTTTTAGGAAGAAAAGATGCTCGTAAAATGGATAAGTTTACGCAGTATGCTATGGTTGCTTCACAGGAAGCTATTGACGATTCTGGTTTAGATTTTGAAAAAGAAGATAGAGATAGAATAGGAGTTATTTGGGGTGCCGGAATTGGCGGATTAGAAACTTTTCAAAATGAAGTTTTAGATTTTGCCAATGGAGATGGAACTCCAAGATTTAATCCTTTTTTTATTCCTAAAATGATTGCAGATATTGCTCCAGGGCAAATCTCGATAAAACACGGGCTTAGAGGTCCTAATTTTGCTACAGTTTCGGCCTGTGCCTCTTCAGCAAATGCACTTATAGATGCTTTTAATTATATTCGATTAGGGCAAGCAGATATCTTTGTATCTGGTGGTTCTGAAGCTGCTGTAACTATTGCCGGTATGGGTGGTTTTAGTGCCATGCATGCTATTTCAAAACGAAATGACGACCCTAAAACAGCATCTAGGCCTTTTGATAAAGATAGAGATGGTTTTGTATTAGGTGAAGGAGCAGGTGCTTTGATATTAGAAGAATATGAACATGCAAAAGCGCGAGGTGCAAACATTTATGCCGAATTAATAGGTGGAGGCCTATCGGCAGATGCACATCATGTCACAGCTCCACATCCTGAAGGATTAGGCGCAATAAGCGTTATGAAAAATTGCCTGCGAGATGGAAATATCTCACCTGATGAAGTCGATGCTATAAATATGCATGGTACTTCAACTCCATTAGGAGATATAGCAGAATCTAAAGCTATAAAAGAAATTTTTGGCGAACATGCTTATACTATCAATATCAATTCAACAAAATCGATGACCGGACATTTATTAGGTGCCGCCGGAGCTATCGAAGCTATCGCTTCTATTTTAGCTATAAAACATGGTATTGTACCACCAACCATCAATCATTTTACTGATGATGATGAGATCGATCCTAAATTAAATTTCACATTTAATAAGGCTCAAAAAAGAGATGTGAATGTTGCCATGAGTAACACATTTGGGTTTGGAGGCCATAATGCTTGCGTATTATTTAAAAAATTGGATACTTAATTCAGTATATGAATTTTATTAAAAATATCTTAAAATCTCGCTCTAATAAAGACGAGATTTTTTTGGTTGAAATTCAAAAAATTTGCGGATTTAAACCCGCAACTCTAAAGTATTATAAAAAAGCCTTTACACACAGTTCTATAAAGAAAAAAACCGCAACTGGTAAGCAAGTAAATTATGAACGTTTAGAATTTTTAGGTGATGCTCTATTGAGTTCAATTATTGCTGTATACCTATTTAACAAAATTCCATCAGGAACTGAAGGGTATTTAACACAAATGCGCTCAAAAATTGTAAGTAGAGAGCACTTAAATGAAATAGGAAAAGATTTGGGATTAATTGCCTTTATTATTAGCAATGTACCAAAGAAAAATTTTGGAGATAATGTACACGGTAATATTTTTGAAGCCCTAATTGGTGCCGTCTTTTTAGATAAAGGATACCTCTCTTGTGAAAAGTTTATTTATAAAACCGTTATTGAACCTTATGTAGATATCGAACGGTTGGAAGGTAAAATAACAAGTTATAAAAGTGTGTTAATTGAATGGTGTCAAAAAACTAAAAAACAAATTCATTATGATGTTTATGAAGATACCGGCAATGATAGTATAAAGCACTTTGGCGTAAAATTGTCTATTCATAATGAAATTGTTTCTAAAGGAAGAGCCACTTCAAAGAAAAAAGCTGAAGAAATTGCCTCTAAACGTGCTTATTATAAATTTCAGGATAGGATTGCTTTGTAATAGAGTTTATTTTTTTCTTCTTTTAAAATATATTGTTGATGACAAACCAACATAATTACCAGAAAAACTAAAAGTACCTTTTTCTGCAAGTGACGTTCGTAGACCTCTAAAAGCATATTCGCCCGTCATTATATTATTAAAAGATTTATTGTAGAGTAGATTAGTGCGCAACATAAACTTATCAAAAACAATATACAAACCTGTACTCACTTGTGCATTAAAATAAAAATCATTTGATCTGTAATCAAATTTAAATATTTGAAAAATTTCTTCTTGAAAATCAACAGAAATTTTATATTCATCTTTTGCAAAAAAACCACCTCTCATAGCTCCTGTTACACCTCCATTAACATTAAGATACAGGTTTTTACCTACTCTCAATTTATATTCAAAATTTAGAGGGATTAAGAAATAAGAATCTGAATACACATCGCTTTTAAAAAAGTTATCTTCTTTATTCAAAACATCATCTTCTCTTAAGTTAAAAGTGTATTTAGTAGTTGGTGTCCAAGTAAAAATTAAACCAGTATTAAAGCTTAACGCTTTAGCATGATTAAAATGATAACGAAATGCAAATTGTATAGTCGGAACATTATTAACTATTTTTATTTTAGTAGCACTATTCTCAGAAAATTGTGGGCCTTTATACAAAACTGGCATTACTGAAAAACCCCAATGGGTGTAGTCATAGAAAACATCATATTCGTCGATGATTGACTCGTTATTCTCCTGTGCTACCAGTGGTAAGTAAAAAATAATGATTGTAAATAAAAAGAGTGCTTTTTTCACTTTTTCTTTTTTTGTCTTTTCTTAAAATAGACTGTTATAGATAAACCAATAAAATCTCCTGAAACGGTATAATTCCCTCTTGTAGGTTCAGAAACTAATAAATTGCCAAATTGATATTCGCCTTCCCATAAGTTTTGAAAAGATTTATTATAAACTAGATTGGTTCGGATCATATAATTTTTCAATGCAATATATAATCCAGCACTAAAAATTGCACTTATTTGCAATTTATTGTCTTGTGTCACTTGATATATCCCGAACACTTCTCTTGTTTCATTAATTTCAGTATTTACCAATCTTATTATAGATTCATTTCTTCTTCTTGTGAGCATATAATAAAAACTTACACCTGTATTAATATTAAAAAATTTATTATTACTAATTGGCGTTTTGAATTCCGCATTTATAGGAAAAGATAGGTTTAAATGACCATATGATTTCACTTTTTCCTGAAAACCGTTGAAACTATCATACACATCCTCTTTTTTTAAGGAAAAAGACGCATTTTGAGCGGGCAATAAGTTAAGGTTAATGCCGGTATTTAATGACCATTGTTTAGCTCTCCAAAAATGGTAATTTGTCCCTATTTGAAAACTTAATGTGGCGTTATTTTCTAAAATAGTTTTACCAAAGTCCTTAGTTATTGACGCTTTATTATAAAGTATTGGTGTTAATAAATAACCCCATTCACTATACTCATTAAAAACTTCGAATTCATAAGAATTATTATTTTGAGCCTTACTGCTAAAAGAATAAACAATGATGAGCAATATGCTCATCATTGTTTTTATACTATATTTTGACAATACTACCATTCTAATCTTAGAGTAGTTGAATTACCCGCGTATTCAAATCCTCCGGCTACAGATTCACCAGTGCTTTTAGCGTGTTTATTTCCCGCGCCAAATCTAATAATACGTCTAGCTAGTCTCTTTCTCCTTTTTCTTTTCCAGCTTTTATCATACCCATAAGCGCCTTCACAAAAAGTTCCGGTTGCAACTTTAACACCCAAATTAGTTCTTCGTTTTTTCCATCTCCTTCTTTTCTTTTTGTAAGCCTTAATTCTTGCTTTTGCCTCAAAATAAGCATTAGTTACGTTCCCAAATTTCACTCTTAATTTAACTTTTCTGCCACCGTTATCATAGTAAATTGTTTTATTATTTGTTCTGAAATATTTACAGTCCGATGTTGTAGACTGCTGCACTGTTACATTATCTTGCTCAACAACTGAAGTATCTCCATTATTAAAATCGATTAAGGTATTATAATCAGCATCAGCAATTGCCAAACTAGCACCTTCTTCTATCAACTGCACATTCTTTTGTCCATTAAAACGTTTCATATCATTTATTAATTCAATTTCTTTTGAACTTAACTGTTTAATGATAGTAGAACCTATTTGAACTTCGGCAAACTTATTTAACAATACCATTTCCTTATTATCAAAATCATATTCAGGTTTATTATCGGGATCAGTAGCTTCATCTAACACTTCATTATTTAGCCATACTTCTTCTTCAGCTAAATATTTTTGTCGTAATGATTGTAAACCTATGCTATTTTCAAAATCTGTCATTGGCTTTTCGCTATCAAAGTTTAACTCTTCCTCTTTTAAATTTAATGACTCCTCATCAAGATGCCCCCATTTTGTTACAAAAGCATCATCCCAAGCTTCTACTTGAGCATCTAAGTTATCAATATAACTATCATACGATAATTGACTATCAAAAGTCGCAATAGAAGTTGGCAATAGGGTTTTGCCATTCCCTCCATTATTATAAGTAATTACTTTTAGTCCATTGCCATTAAAAGAACTCTCATCCATATCAATAGATTCATCATTACAACTAGTAAAAATTACTATACTTAAAAGTAATACTCCAAAAGGTTTTAATATTTCGTTATATATTTTCATTTTTTATTTAAATTATAGTTTAAGTTTTTTGGATTTCATGAAAACCATTACTTTAACATTATTAGGAGGCGTTTTCTGACCAAAAAAAATTAATTTTGCATCTCCTCCGGTTATTTGGCTGATTTACTATTTCATAGGCAATTGGTTTTAAGATTAAACATCTCGAACTGTTTTTATTTTATTTACATATAACCGGAGGTTTTATTCTTTTACAATAAGTAAGCTTAACTAAAGATTCTAATACTTTTTTAATAAAAATATTATTAGAAAACATTAACTCTAAAATTGAAATGTAAGACTGAATAAAACTCCTATTTTATTACAAAAGCAAATCTAGAATTAAATATTTTATTCTAACGATGGGAAAACCGCATATTTTTTATGGGAAAACCATAATTAATTTATAATGAAATTTTAAAATTTAACCCTTTTATACTTAAATCTAAATTATAGGCTACAACGATTTCGTAAATATTCTCCCTTATTCCCAAAACAAATCTTAATTTTGTAGAAATACTTTTTTTATGTCTAAAGTACTTACATTGGGATATGAATATGAACATGATTATAACCTAATTGGTATCAATTGCACTTTAGATGATTATAGATTGGCTTATTTTTTAAATGAAAAATTAGAAATACATTTAGATCGTCAGCCTAAAAATATTGATTTCACAGATAAAAATTGTTCATTTACACTATATAGTTATGATTGTGATCAAACATTTTCGTCGTGGTCATTAGTAGCAAATAAACATATTTTTACAACAGAAAATATAGTAGAAACCAATTTATTTAGTGAAGAATCTAAAATTTCTTATCTAATTAATGAGAAAAAAAAAGTAGATTATTTTTTAAAAATATTTGGAGATTTTACCCCAAATTCATTAAAATTAATACTAGAAAAAATAAAGAATATCAAAGGAGTAATTACATCTTACCCTATTGATCCTCAAACATTAAAATCAAGAGATTATTTAATTTTTTAACTATGCGAAATCGAAAAAAAACCAAAATTGTAGCCACTTTAGGTCCAGCCTGTGACACCAAAGAGATCATTGAAGAAATGATGACCGTAGGTGTCAATGTATTTAGAGTGAATTTTTCGCATGCTAATTATGAAAATGTTGCTGAAAAAATCAGCATCATTCGTGAAATCAATAAAAGAAAAGGCTATAATGTTGCTGTATTAGCAGATTTACAAGGTCCTAAATTACGTGTAGGTGTTATGGGTGAAAAAGTAAAGCTTAAAAAGGGCGATACTTTTACATTTACTACTGAAAAATGTGAAGGAAACAATGAAAAGGCCTTTATGACCTATCAAAACTTTCCTAAAGATGTAAATGTCGGTGAAGAAATTTTAGTTGACGATGGTAAACTATTATTTAAAGTAGTAAAAACTGACGGTAAAACAAATGTTACCACCGAAGTACTTAGAGGTGGTAAATTAAAATCTAAAAAAGGAGTTAATTTACCCAATACGAATATCTCACTTCCTGCTTTAACAGAAAAAGACATTGAAGATGCACTATTTGCCATCAAAATGGAAGTAGATTGGATAGCGCTGTCTTTTGTGAGACATAAAGAAGATTTAATTCAATTACGAGATCTAATTGAGAAAGAATCTATACACAAAATTCCAATTATTGCTAAAATTGAAAAACCAGAAGCTGTTGCCAATATAAGAGAAATAACGGCTTATTGTGATGGATTAATGGTAGCGAGAGGTGATCTAGGGGTTGAAGTACCTATGGAAAAAGTTCCATTGATTCAAAAAAAGTTGGTGTTACAAGCCAAACAAGCCCGAATTCCGGTAATTATTGCGACTCAAATGATGGAAAGTATGATAACGAGTCAAGTACCCACAAGAGCTGAGGTCAATGATGTTGCAAATTCAGTTATGGATGGTGCAGATGCAGTTATGCTCTCTGGAGAAACCTCTGTTGGTGAATTTCCGATTGAAGTTATTAAAAAAATCCGTTTGATTATAGAAAGTGTAGAAGATTCACCACTTATCATTAAATCTGATTCTTTTATTCAAAGTTTAAATGATCGTTTTATATCTAAAACCATATGTTATCAAGCCGCTAAAATGGCTGATGATATTGATGCTACTGTTATTTCTACATTGACAAATAGTGGCTATACAGCTTTTCAAATTTCTGCTTGGAGACCAAAAACTCATATTTTAGCTTTTTCCTCCAATCGCCGAATTTTAGCCATGCTAAATTTATTATGGGGTGTTAAAGCTTTGTATTATGATAAACTTGTGAGTACAGATGATACCGTTGAAGATATCAATGAAATAGCCCAAGAAAAAGGATATGCTAACAAAGGAGATTATGTTATAAACCTTACTTCTATGCCTGTAAAAGCAAAAGGTATGGTAAATACCTTACGAATTTGTAAAATTGAGTAATTAATTTACTATAGTTAAAGTTTGGGTGTTTAATCCCAACAAAATTATCTTACTATTTATTTTCAAACTCTGGATCTAACAATTTCAAACCATCATTGATAAGGTTTGAAATTTCTTTTTTACCAGTTAGCTTTTTTAAATGATTTAGTACTGTATTTTTTAAAGGTGTATTTTCATTGTAAACTAACTCATATATTTCTAAAGGTAATAACCAATCATTAGGATACTTATTAGAGACAGTATTAAAAATACGTTCTAAAGCGATAGTCTCTAAACTTTTGCTTTCTCTAATATCTCTAACTTCTTGGTATAATTTATGTAATTGTAGTTCAACCTCAGAATATTTAATTTTATGCGTTTTTTCCTTAGGTGCTTCAAAAACTAATCCAAAATTTTCGGGATCCGCCACCCCAGAATACACCGAGACCACTTTTTTACCTACCGCCATATCATAGACTCCCCAATCAGGGTGAAACAATATAGTATCATTGTGTTTAACCGTACAATTTCTAAAAGAAATTAAAATAATTTTACCTTTCAAATTTCGTTTCCCAGTAATAATTTCGCCTTCAACACGAATTCCTCCTTCAAAATTTAGTACTACGTTTTTTCCTTCATAAATTCCATAAACCTCCAAATCGGTTGGTGACATCTCTTCTATGGCAATATTAATTCCTTTTAATTTTCCTACAGGAGATCCAAATCCATCAGCATGATATTCTTTACTATGCCCAATCAATTCTTTGTTTTTATAAGCTAAAGCTGTAGGACCCGTTGTTTGAAAATATGCGGTTTCGAAATTATCATTCGCAATTACACGTGTAAACTTACCTGAGATCTGAATTCCGGTACTCAATAAAATAGTTCCTAAATTTTTTGAATCAATTATTTTTTCAAGACCCATTAACCCCCCTTTTCGCAATGCCATCGTATTAGCAAACTCTTCTAAAATAAAACTCAAATGAGCAAAATTTGGTGTCACAAATAATTGAGGTTGCGGTTTAGTAATATCAAAATTAGTATCAGCAGCAATGATAGAATAGGGAATTTTTTTAACCTTATCACTCATACACCATTGACTTTCACCGATAGAAGATAATAATCCTGCCCCGTAAATCTTATGATCGTCTGGTGTTCCTATCAATCCGTATTCCACAGTCCACCAATGTAAGTTTCTAATTTTAGCCATTTCACTAGGCTCTCCCATATTTGCAGCTACTTTTGCTACTTTTTTATCCGCTTTATCAATATCTTTTTTAGAAGTATTTGGGTTTTCTTTGATAATAGATAGATGCCGAATTGCTTCATATAATTCATAATCTTTCGCTGACGAAATTGCTTTGCTTCCTATATCACCAAAACGTCTTAGATATTCTGCATACTCAGGGTTTGCTATAATTGGTGCATGTCCGGCAGCTTCATGAATGATATCGGGTGCTGGGGTATATTCAATATGATCGATCGTCCTAATATCAGCCGCAATAACCAGTGTATTATAGGCTTGAAATTCCATGAAAGCATTCGGTGGTATAAATCCATCAACCGAAACAGCCGCCCATCCTATTTCTTTTAGTATTCTATTCATGCCCTGCATCCTTGGTATTTCTTCAATAGAAATTCCTGTTAGTTTCAACCCCTCTAAATATGATTTATGAGCAACTTTAGATAAATAATGTATTCCTTTTCGCATTACATACCTCCAAACAGCTTGGTTTTGAGCCGTATATTCATCATACGGTTGAGGTAAAATAAAAGCCCTCAAATGTTTAGGCAATCTTGCAATAGTTTTATTTGATTCAAAATTCATATTCATAAAAATAATAACTTTTGTAAAGTTACATATTTAATGGTAGTATTATTAATGAACTCATCTTGACTTTTTTATTCTACCTACAAATTTTGCGTTTTATACCCTGCATCTATCTTCTTTCAATGCAGTAACAAAAGCTGTCTACTAAAAATAAATTATTGATTCATAAAAGCCAAAATCTTCTATTTCAAACAATACTTCAAGACGCGTTCAATATTATAAAGTTAAAGTTGACAAGTAAAAAGTTGTATATTTATCGCGTTATTATCTTTTAAAAATTAAAGTATGAGAAGAAGAGGCGGATTAAAAATCAGATTGCTTATAGGTGTAGGAATTATATTATTTTCTTTATTCAAATATTATTCTAACAGAGATACAAACCCGTATACGGGTAAAAAACAGAGTATTACTTTAAGTGCTGACGAAGAAATTGCTTTAGGTCTACATAGTGCGCCACAGATGGCACAACAACATGGCGGTTTATACCCTGATCAAAAAGCACAAGACTTAGTTGATGAAATTGGTAATAAGCTTGTAAACAATAGTATTGCTAGAGAAACCCCGTATAGATATGACTTTCATTTGCTAAGAGACCCTGAAGCCATTAATGCTTTTGCATTACCCGGAGGTCAAATTTTTATTACCTATGCTTTATATTCAAAACTAGAAAACGAAGATCAACTCGCAGGTGTTTTAGGTCATGAAATTGGCCATGTAGTTGGTAGACATTCTGCCGAAAGAATGGCAAAACAAGGGCTAACTCAAGGTATTATTTCTGGTGTTATGGTTGGTTCTGATGGTGGAGCCGGACAAATGGCTGCTATGATCGCCAATGTAGTAAACATGAAATACGGGAGAGGTGATGAATTAGAAAGTGACGAATTAGGTGTAAAATTCATGATTGATGCAGGATATCAACCTGAAGAATTGATAGGAGTTATGAAAATTTTAAAAGCAGCTGCAGGTCCAAATAGAACTCCTGAATTTCAAAGTACTCATCCTGATCCTGAAAACAGAATAGAAAAAATTAAAGAAGCAATTCAAAAATATCGAAACTAATAATAATGACTCAAGCTTTACATACTTAACGATTTTTATTTACATCCATTACATTGTAATCATAATTCGCAATTAGCTTTTAATCAGTTAAATAACCATTTTGACAAAGTTGGTATTGTAACATTCTCTATTTTTTTACTACACATTAATATACGACATCATTTACGCATGTTGCTATATTCATTAATCAAAAATCAATCATTATGGGTTTCGGAGGTTCAGTTTCAGCAATGATAAGTAGTTTAAAAAACAACAAACGTTCTAGAGTACGCACATTTGATAAACTAAAAAAATATGAAAATGTAAAATATAAAGAAGGTAAGATTGAGAAAAAAGCAACTCCCCAACAATTAAAAGAAATTAGAGAGAGATTGCAAAAAGAGAATAAAAAAAATCAAACCATCTCAATAACGATTCTTATAGCTTTTATTATTCTTACTTACACATTGTTTAACTATCTGAAATTTTAAAAAAAGCAACCTGAAAAATCCAAATTTAAATAAAATGTCACCTTGAGTGCAATCGAAAGGTTTTTAATTCCTTTTATAGGTTAGTGTTTTCGACTGCGCTCAAGGCGACATTAAGATTACTTTTTTAGAATTCTTTTACTTATCTTAAATCCCATCTTATTAAACTATTCTTTTACCTTTCTTTCTCGCCTTTATAGTTTTTAATTCATCTGTGATTATTTGAAAAGCATCATGAGCTTTTGAAATTTCAGCATATTTTAATGCAGAGTATCCTCTTTTAGATTTTGCTTTTAAATCGGCACCATTAGCAATTAATAACTTTACAATTTCTACTCGATTTTGTCTTGCTGCATACATTAAAGGTGTCATCCCAACAGATTTTTTATTGACATCTGCTCCAGCTTCAATCATTCCTTTTACAGCTTCGAAATTACCTTGCTTTATAAGAGTACAAAAAGCATCTGTTTCTGTAACTACCGTAGCAATATCTAAATCATTAGTTGTTGAAGTGTTTGCGATTGGTGTTGCATTTACTGCTAATCCCGCTACTAAAATTGTAGCTAAAAATAAATTTTTCATAATATTGAAGTTTAAATGTTTATATAGTAAGAGACGACAACGTTGTAACATATGTTACGTACTTTAACACACATTAACGAAGTTTAACTTCTCAATAACAATTCTGTTAAATCTCTTAAAAAGTGTTAATTTTATACTCTAAATTTCTTCTAATGAATAAGAAAGTAATTTTAATAATTCTTGACGGATGGGGAATTACTCAAAATCCTGAGGTCTCTGCAATTGCAAAGGCAAACACTCCTTTTATAGATTCGTTGTACCTAAAATACCCTAATGCAAGTTTAAGAACTGACGGATTACATGTAGGTTTACCCGAAGGTCAAATGGGCAATAGTGAAGTTGGTCATATGAACTTAGGTGCCGGACGTATTGTTTATCAAAATTTGGTCAAAATAAATAAGGCTGTATCTAATGGAAGTATTGCCAATGAAACAGTTTTACAAAATGCTTTTCAGTATGCCAAAGAACATCATAAAAAGGTTCATTTTTTAGGATTGGTTTCTGATGGCGGTGTTCATTCTCATATCAATCACCTCAAAGGGTTGGTAAAAGCGGCTAACAATGTTGGTGTACCTAGCTTTGTTCATGCCTTTACAGATGGTAGAGATGTAGATCCTAAATCTGGTTTAGGGTTTATTGCCGATTTAGAAAAACACTTAAAAAACCATAATTCGAAGTTAGCATCAGTGGTCGGTAGATATTATGCGATGGATAGAGACAAACGTTGGGAACGTGTAAAATTAGTTTATGATTTACTCGTTAACGGAATAGGAAAAAAAGCCAAGAATGCAACTGATGCTATTCAAGAAAGTTATAATGATGGTATCACTGATGAGTTTCTAAAACCAATAGTGTTGGTTGATAATGAAAATAAACCAATATCAACTATTCGAAAGGGTGATGTCGTTGTCTTTTTTAATTTTAGAACTGATAGAGGCAGACAATTGACTCAAGTACTCTCTCAACAAGATTTTCCTGAATACAATATGCATAAACTCAACTTGCATTATGTTACCATGACAAATTATGATGATTCATTCAAAAATATAAATGTAATTTATCCGAAAGAAGATTTGACCAATACCTTGGGAGAGGTTTTGGAAAAACATCAAAAAAAACAAATTAGAATTGCAGAAACTGAAAAATATCCGCATGTTACTTTTTTCTTTTCTGGTGGACGAGAAGATAAGTTCAAAGGAGAAAAAAGAATCATGTGTCCTTCACCGAAAGTAGCAACTTATGACTTGCAACCTGAAATGAGTGCAAAAGATATTACTTCAGAAATTATACCCGAACTTTATAAACAAGAAGCTGATTTTATTTGTTTAAATTTTGCAAATACTGATATGGTTGGGCATACAGGTGTTATGGAAGCAGCTATAAAAGCTGCAGAAACTGTTGACTCTTGCTTAAAAGAAGTCGTTACTGCTGCTCAAGAAAATAACTACACATGCATTATTATTGCTGATCATGGTAATAGTGAAACCATGATAAATGAAGATGGATCACCAAATACGGCACATACTACGAATCCGGTACCATTAATCATAGTTGACGAAGATATAAATTCTATAAAGAGTGGTGTCTTAGCAAATATTGCACCTACTGTACTAAAATTGATGGGTATACAAAAACCGGCAATTATGACCGAAGAATCTTTAGTTTAAAATGATGAATAAAATTATATTTGTACTGTTTCTACTTTCATTTCAGCTTACTATTAATGCTCAAGTTAAAGAAACTATTACGCAAAATAGAGCAGATTTAATCGGTTTAAAAATTAGAAAGGATTTTATACAACAACCATATAGTCAGTGGTTCAATGCAAGTTATGACAGTTACATATTAGATAAAAGGACTGTAAAAAAATTAAAAAAGTATTCGAATTCATTTGAAATAAAAGTTTTTATGTCGGTTTGGTGCCATGATAGCAAACGTGAAGTTCCTCATTTATACAAGATCTTAGATTCACTATCTTTTGATATAAAAAATTTAGAAGTGATTGCCTTAGATAGATCTAAAAAAACTCCTAAAAATTTGCAAGAAGGATACGATATTGTGCGTACACCAACATTTATTTTTTCTAAGAAAGGCAAAGAGATTGGTAGGTATGTTGAGCACCCCAGAGAAACTCTTGAAAAAGATATGTTGAAGATTGTAAGTGGTAAGGCATATAAACATTCTTATGATGAGAATTAAATTCATGTTTATATCTATCTGAATATCAATTCTAAATTTTTTTCTATAGTAACATATAATGCATTAAATTTGCCATTAATTAAAAATTTCTATGTTACCAAAAAATCCTTTAATAATTGCAATTGATTTTGACGGCACTATTGTAGAAGATGCCTATCCTCAAATAGGTAGTCCCATGTTATTTGCTTTAGAAACGCTTAAAGAACTCAATAAAGATGGTCATAGACTTATACTTTGGACATATAGATATGGTCATAAATTACAAGAAGCTGTAGATTTTTGTGCCAAAAACGGGATAGAGTTTTATGCTGTAAATAAAAATTATCCTGAAGAAAAATTTGAAGGAAAAGTGAGTCGAAAAATTAATGCCGATATTTTTATTGATGATAGAAATATTGGTGGCTTATTAGGCTGGGGAGAAATTTATAAACAGCTTACAAATAACCCAGCCTCTAATCTTCCTAAGAAAAAGAAAAAGAGTTTTTGGCGTTTTTAGTCTCTTCTTAAATGTATTTATATTCTAAAACAATCTTTTTCAAGAGTTTCTCTATGATTAGGATGCGCAATATTAATTAATGCTTTTGCTCGTTGCTTTAAGGTTTTTCCGTATAAATTAGCAACTCCATATTCTGTAACTATATAATGTACGTGAGCTCTAGTTGTTACTACACCAGCTCCATGTTTTAAAAATGGCACTATCCTATTAACTCCTTTTTTTGTTGTAGAAGGCAAAGCGATTATTGCTTTACCACCTTCACTTAGTGTAGCTCCTCTAATAAAATCCATTTGTCCTCCAACACCCGAATACAACTTTGAACCAATTGAATCAGCACATACTTGACCTGTTAGATCTACTTCTATAGCAGAATTTATAGCTACCATTTTTGGGTTTTTACGAATATTAACAATATCATTTACGTAGTCAGCACTCCTCATTTCTACAAACGGATTATCATCAACATAATCATATAATCGCTTCGTTCCCATTAAAAAAGTAGCCACTGCCCTTCCTTTATCTATCCCTTTATAGTTAGAGTTTATCACATCTTTTAAAATTAAATCTATGACTCCATCCGAAAACATCTCGGTATGTAATCCTAAATTTTTATGATTCCCTAATCGGGATAAAACAGCATTCGGTATGTTACCAATACCCATTTGCAATGTACTACCATCATCAATTAATTCAGCAATATGGTTTCCTATTTGATCTTCTATTTCTGATGGCTCAGAACTAATCATTTGATGAATCTCTTCTTCTATCTCTACAATAGTATCCAACTCAGAAATATGAATGATCCCTTCTCCATGAGTTCTAGGCATTTTAGAATTGACTTGTGCAATAACATGTTTGGCATTTTCAATAACTGCCAATATAGCCTCAACAGAAACTCCTAATGAGCAATAACCATGCTTATCAGGCGGTGAAACTTGGATCAAAGCAACATCAATTGGTAATATATTTCTTTTAAACAAAATAGATAACTCACTCAAAAAAACAGGGGTATAAGAACCATTACCTGCTTCAATTGTATGTCTAACATTGGGTCCTATAAAAAAAGAATTGACATGAAAACTCTCTTTTAAATCAGGATTAGCGTAAGGAGCCTTTCCTTCTATATGTAAATGACAAACTTCTACACCTTTTAACTCTTCATGCCTTTCGGTCATAGCATTGATCAATGCCTGAGGCGCTGCCGCTGCAGCATGCACATAAACTCTATCGTGATCTTTTATAACTTTTACAGCATCTATGGCTGATATTGCTTTATACATGATTTTCGTTTTATAATTCAACAAAATTATTGGTTTAATGTATAAAAAAACCTGTTAAAAATCATATTTAAACAATTATTATAGGTGAATTTTTTAAATTATCTTTGCAACTTATACCCTTTTATATGATTAAAATAAAGACCAAGGAAGAGATAGAATTGATGCGCGAAAGCGCTTTAATTGTTTCTAAAACATTAGGCATATTAGCTAGTGAAGTGAAACCAGGTGTAACCACATTACATCTTGATAAATTAGCTGAAGAGTTTATACGTGATCAAGACGCAGTACCTGGTTTTTTAGGATTATATGATTTTCCGAATACCTTATGTATGAGTCCAAATACTCAAGTGGTTCACGGCATTCCTAATAGTAAGCCTTTAGAGAGTGGAGATATTATTTCAATTGATTGTGGTGCTATAAAAAATGGATTTTATGGCGATCATGCTTATACTTTTGAAGTTGGTGAAGTTGATGAAGCTACCAAAAAACTACTAAAAGTCACTAAAGAAAGCTTGTATGTAGGCATTAGAGAATTCAAGGCAGGCAATCGAGTTGGTGATGTTGGTTATGCCATTCAGAATTACTGTGAAAGTTTTGGTTATGGTGTTGTACGTGAATTGGTAGGCCATGGTTTAGGAAAGAAAATGCATGAAGATCCTGAAATGCCAAATTATGGAAAACGAGGCAGAGGAAAACAATTTAAAGAAGGAATGGTTGTTGCTATTGAGCCTATGATAAATTTAGGAACGCACAGAATCAAACAATTAAAAGATGGTTGGACTATTTTAACTGCAGACGGAAAGCCTTCTGCTCATTTTGAACATGATGTTGCAATTGTTAACGGTAAACCTGAATTACTTTCTACTTTTAAATATATATATGATGCCTTGGGAATTGAAAGTAATGAGGAAGATGAGTTTAGACACGAATTTCACGAATTTGTACTAAATAAAGATAACCGTAATTCTACTAAATAATTTATGAATGAATTATTATACAAAGATGAATCTTATAAAATAATAGGTTCATGTATGGAAGTTCATAAAGAATTAGGTAAAGGGTTCAGTGAAATTATTTATGGTGATTCTTTAGAAATAGAATTCAATAAAAACAACATTATTTATTCTAGAGAAAAACGCTTTAATATTAGTTACAAAGGAGAAGTTCTGCCTCATTATTACATTGCAGATTTCATAATTGATGGTAAAATCATTCTTGAAATAAAAGCCATTGAAAACTTGACAAGTGCTCATGTAAAACAAACACTAAATTATTTAGCGGCATCAAAGATAAGGCTTGGTCTATTAGTTAATTTCGGTGAAAATAGCCTAATGTATAAACGAATAATTTTATAATTAATCTGTGAAAATTAGTGAAATCTGTGTCTTTATTTAAGTATATTCTTAATACGATTCCTCGCCCCTTTTTAATAAAAGCAAGTTACTGGGTTCGGCCATTATTTGCTTTTTATCTAAAAGGATCAAAATACACTGATCCTATAGATGGTAAAAGGTTTCGTAAATTTCTACCTTATGGATACGGAACACAACGCCCCAATGTACTATCTCCAAGCACATTATCCTTAGAACGTCATCGTTTATTATGGTTATATCTACAAAAGGAAACTGATTTCTTTGACATTACAAAACCAAAGAAAGTATTGCATATGGCACCCGAACAATGTTTTTTAGGTCGTTTTAAAAAATTAAAACATATTGATTTGGTTACAGCTGATCTTTATTCGCCTATTGTTGATGTAAAAGCAGATATACTTAATCTTCCTTTTGAGGATAATAGTTTTGATATTATTTTTTGCAATCATGTATTAGAACATATTAAAGATGATAAAAAAGCGATGCAAGAACTCTTTAGAGTACTTAAAAAAGGTGGCTTTGGTGTATTTCAAATTCCGCAAGATTATTCAAGAGCAACTACTTACGAAGATTTTAACATTACCTCACCGGAAGAACGTTCAAAACATTTCGGACAATACGATCATGTACGTGTTTATGGCAGTGATTATTTTGACAGATTAAGAGCTGTTGGCTTTACAGTAAATGAAGTAAACTATTCTGAAAAATTATCTGAACAAGAAATGGATACATATCGTTTAATGAAAAATGAAATTTTACCCGTTTGTTATAAGTGACATCGACATTATCGCTCCAAACAAAACTACCTTAACTCCTTCAAATCATCAACAAGCATCCAACCTATTTTACCATCAGCAATTTTGATTTTTTTCCAGCTATCTAAACTTTCTAATATTTGAACTTTAGTACCTTCATGCAACTCAAAACTAACTTCGCTAGATAATGTGGGCGCACTTTTAACCTCTGTTTGTTGAGCAAAAACAATGGCGGGTTTATTTGAATTTACAGTATTGAAATTCTGATAAGCAAAAACAATAGCTATCAATACTAAAAAAACACTTATAATACTCGTAATAAAATAAAAACGCTTACGACTTGAGCTATATGAAAAGTGATATAATAAAAACAGTATTGCAAACAAAATTGACAGGCTAACCGCTAACCAAGCCCAAGTATTATAGCTTAATTTTAGAATAATATTTGCTAAGAATTTTTGCGAAAATGTTTTAGGTAAAGGTTCAATATTGTCAATTGCCATTTGTTTGGCAAACCTTAAATTGAATTTCGCATCAGCATTATTTGGATTGATCAATAACGCTTTTTCGTAATAATAAATTGAAGGTGCTACTTTGTTGAGCTTATAATTTGCGTTCGCTATGTTGTAAAATAACTCATCAGATTGTACATTATTCTCTTCAATTTTTTTGTAAATTTCTAAGGCTGCACTATATTCTTCGTTTTGATATAATTTATTTGCTTCTACAAATAAACTATCTGCTTGAGCTAACAAATTATTAGAAAAAATTAAGAGTGTTATTATTAAAATTTTATTCATTTAAGCTGAATTTATTTTTTTGGATTACAATCTAAAACTGTTACAAGTAAAACATTTCGACTGCGCTCAATGTGACATTCTAACAAAAATTATTTCTTATAGATTCCTTCACTTCGTTCGGAATGACGAATTACAATTGTTTGTCTATTTTAGCAATGATTGTCCTTGCTTTATCGTATTCTTCTTGCATCATAATATTTGTCGTCGGTGTATAACGTGCATAATCACAATCGTCTAATACTTTGATAAAATCATTAATATCATTAGTATCTACTTTCCGTTTCTGTAAAAGAGTACTAATTTTTTCTTTACTAATATCTGATATTTCTACCTGTAATTTTGCTTTTAAATAATTATGCAATGCCTTTTCTAACGCTATATAAAACTGTTCATTATTCTTCAATTGTTTTTTAGCTGTAGATAAGTATTTTTTAGCCAATTTATCTGCTCTTCTACGTTTGTTACCTACAATATCAGTATCTCTTTCTTTCTTTTTTATTCCAATAAAAATCCCTAAAGGAATTGATAGTAACGGCAATACCAATAACGTATAAAATAAATAAGAATCTAAAAAATCTTCTTTACTGATTACAGGTTTTAAATCAGCAGAAGTGCTTATATATCGAATATCTTTTGCATTACTGATCACATCTCTTTTAACAACACTCGTCGCAACATCAACTTCTACAGGTGTTTTACCCTGTGGCACATTTATAATAATGGCATCAGAAGTGATTGTTTTATACTCCTTGTCTTTTAAACTAAAATATGAAAATAATACTGGTGGGATTTTAAACTTCCCTCTAAATTGTGGCACCACTGTATATTGATCATAAATATTTCCTCTCAATCCTCCTAGTGTAGTTACAATATTTTCTTTATGCTCAGGCTCATACCTTTCCAATCCGTTAGGCGTTTCAATACTAGGTAACCCTACTAGTTTTAAATTTCCTTTACCCGAAACTTCTACTTTAATTTGAGCCGTTTCATTCGCCTTCAACATTGTTTTACTCGATGTCGTTTTGAAGTCATAATCACCAACAGCTCCTGAAAAATTGGTTGGTTTATTTTCTATAGGTAATGGTTTAGCATTTACAATTCGCTTACCTGTAGTTAGCGTTAATGTGGTATTATTAGATATCATATTGCCAAACAAATCTCTTCTACCAATCGGTACGCCGGCAGTAATTTCGATTTCCATCGGATCAATTGTGAGTTTACCTGATTTTTGCGGAATTAGTACTGTTTTTTTAATAATAGCGAAACGATGATTTCTTCCCTGAAAAGAACCTTCTTTTGCTTCCCATTGTTTTACTTCAATGTTCTGGTTCCAAAAACCATTGAATGATGGTGATTCTACTTCGCGAGTATTTCTAACGCTTACTTTATTTACATCAACATAGATTTTATAAACTACTGAAATACTTTCACCTACATAAGGATTAGGATTAGAAATTTCTGCAACCAAATGAATATTTTGTGATGCAATATGCCTTGGATCATTGGGGTCTTTTGGTATTTCTACAGCACCTGTAACTGTAATTTTAACGGTGTTGGTTTTAACGACATTTCCGTTTAATTTTATAGTAGCTGATGGTATTGTAAAAACACCTTTTTTGGCGGGTTGAATCGTATATGTATAAGACTGTTCAAAAGAATTTTTACCATTTACATATGAAAAATTAGTTGATTGCATTGGACCTGCCAACACTTTAAAATTCTTAAAATTTGGTGGCGTAAAATCATCGGCACCTTGTTTATCTACAGAAAAAGTAATACGCAAACGTTCATTTAAACCCAATCTGCTTTTACTTACAGTGGTTTTAAATGATACATCTTGAGCCAACAGTTGTTGGCTAACAATTAACAAAAATACTATTACGTTTTTCATCATCACTCCTTTTCACTTTTAATTCTCCATGGCGGACTCTTTCTATTTTTTCCGGCTTGAAAGATAATAATTTGATTATTATCATTATCTCTTAACTTGGCTTCTCTCCACATCCAGCTTTTATCACTTGGTAATTCTTCAAACTGAATCCCTTTTCCTATTAAGTTTTGAACATGCTCATCAAGAGTCTCATTTTCAAAATACACGATAACTCCATCTCTTTTAGGTAGCTCTTCCACTTCATAAATTGAGAATGTAGCATCTCCTTCAGGGCATTCAAACCTAACATAATGAGGTAAAGCGTCAACAATAAGTTTTAACCCTAATGTTTTATAAAATACTGTTGCTTGCGCTACATTAACAGATGGTATGGTAATCTGGTTTAAGTTCATTACCAATCTTTTTCTTGTTTTACTTTTCTGCCTTTTGCCTTCTTAGCATTTACCTTTTTTTGTGTTTTATTTTCTTCATTATTCATAGCTTCTAACAATTGTTTTATCTGCTGTGGTGACAACTTAGGTTGCTGTGGCTTAGGCTCTGGTTTTTGCTTGTCTTTATCTCCTTTATCATCTTTCTTTTTATCCTTATTCTTATCTTTATCATCACCTTTCTTATCCTTGTCTTTATCCTTATTTTGATCTTTTTTATCGTCTTTATCTTTTTTATCCTTATCCTTTTTGTCTTTATCCTTATCTTTATTTTTGTCCTTATTATCTTTGTTTTGATCTTGCTGTTTTTTTAACATTTTTTGAGCTAGAGCCAAATTATAACGAGTTTCATCATCTTTTGAATTATTTCGCATCGAATTTTTAAATGCTTCTACAGCCTTATCATATTGCTTTTCTTTCATCATCGTATTTCCAATATTATGGAACGACTCTGCTTTAGTCAATTTATCTTCAGTTGTTTTTGAGACCAATTCATACATTGGTAAAGCTTCTTTAAATCTATTTTGCTGATAAATAGCATTTCCTAAATTGTAATTTGCCTTTTCATAATTAGGATTTTGTTTTAATGACTTTTTGTAATACACTTCTGCATCAACATAATTCTGTTGTTTATAAAAATCGTTACCTGTTCTGAAAATTTGTTTTTCCTCTTGTTCAACTTTGGCAACTTTTTTCTTGTCTTGCGAAAATCCCGCTAAGGCGAACACTAAAAATATTATTACAACTATCCTCTTCATCTTAATTCTTTTTTTGTTCATTAAATAAATTCAATTTCTGAATCCATTTTGTTTTTTTACTCAACATGAATGTATCTAACACTAAAAATAAAAGTCCAAAACCAATAAACCATTGAAATTGATCTTTAAAATCAGAAAATTGTTTTGTTTCAAACTCTTTTTTATCCGCCTTCAATAATAACTCATCAATATACTCTACTGTTTTCGCAGTATTATTTCCATATAAATATTCTCCATCACCTTCATTCGCAATTTTTTGCAATGTCTTATCATTTAATTGGGTAATTACAACTTCTCCTTTTCTATCTTTTTTATACCCGATAAGCTTTCCGCTTCTTTTTAACGGAATCGGTCCTCCTTCAGGTTTTCCTATACCAATAGTAAATATTTTGATTCCTTCTTTAGTCGCCTCATCTGCGATATAACTTACATTTTCTTCATGGTCTTCACCATCTGAAACTATAAATAAATACCTGTTGGTTTGCTCATCATCATCATAATAACTTTTCGCTAACTTTAAAGCTTCATTTATAGCGGTTCCTTGTGAAGACACCATATCAGGGTCAGCATTTTGCAAGAACATTTTGGCTGCAGCTTGATCGGTTGTAATTGGCAACAAAGGATATGCATTACCGGCATAAATTATAATCCCAACTCTATCACTACCTAATTTAGTAATGATTTTAGAGATAATCTGTTTTGCCTTTTCAAGTCGATTCGGAGCAATATCTTCGGCCAACATGCTTTTTGAAACATCTAATGCAAAAACGATATCAACCCCTTCCCTTTTTATGGTTTTTAATTTGGTTCCCATTTTAGGATTTACCAAGGCAATTATCAAAAAAGATAACGCTAAGGAAACTACCAATGTTTTTAGAACTGATTTAAATGGTGATGCTTCCGGACTTAGTTTTTCTAACAAATCACTATCAGCAAAAGCTTTCTGCTTTCTTCTTTTCCAAAACGCTACCAATACAAATGCGGCTAATAAAACTGCAATTGCAATAAAGTAAATAAAGTATGTTTTATCTTCTAGTTGATACATTAATTGTGCGTGCGTTTATTTGTTGATTTGTTTATCACTATTAACTTGAGCTTTTCGTAATGAGTTTAGCATATTTGCTGTTTTAGAAATTCTTTTTCTTAGTTCTAAATAATCGTCTTCTGATATGAATTGTAACTCTTTTGAAATTATTAATTGATTTAGTACTTCCATTGCAGAACTAAATGACATTGTTGTAAAATGTGCTTTATCTTTATTGGTTATTCGTGATGTTCCTTCAGATAAATTAGAAGAAATTGATATGGATGCTCTTCGTAATTGATTTACAAGACCAAACTTTTCTTCACTAGAAAATTGATCAGTAACTTTATAAATTAGTTTTACTAATTCAACTGATTCTTTCCAAACCTCTAGTTTTTCAAATGAATACTTAAACATTTTTAATCTCTATTAATACACAATTCAACAAATAAACATATATTCAATTAAATAAAGCTTCTAAAAAGTGTAAACCGCAATAACATTTCTAGTAATACTAACAATCCTGCTAACAAAACTAACGGACGATACTTTTCTTGATAGTTATAATATTTAAACTCTTCTACTTCGGTTTTTTCTAATTTATTAATTTCATCATATATAGATGCTAACTTTTTATTGTCAGTAGCTCTAAAATATTTTCCTTCAGTTTGTGTTGCAATAAACTTCAATAATTCTTCATCAATTTCTACAGGAGCATTTCTAAACATAAGTTTTCCTGATGCATCTTTAGCATATGGAAATAATGCTGTACCATTTGTTCCTAAACCAATTGTGTATACTTTAATTTCTAATTCTTTCGCCAATTCAGTTGCTGTTTTTGGGTCTACAAATCCAGAATTATTTACACCATCAGTCAGTAAAATAATAACCTTACTTTTTGCTTTACTCTCTTTAAGCCTATTTACAGCAGAACCCAATCCCATACCAATGGCAGTACCTCCTTCAAGATCACCCCAGCGTAATTTTCTAATAGTATTTATTACAATTCGTTTATCACTTGTAATAGGTGTTTGCGTAAAGCTCTCTCCTGCATAAACTACAATACCAATTCTATCATTTGGTCGTTTGTTTACAAATTTTGTCGCTACATTTTTTAATGCTTCTAAACGGTTGGGCTTTAAATCTTTTGCCAACATACTTGCTGAAACATCAATAGCCATTACAATATCAATACCTCGTGTTGTTTTCGTTTTTTTACTCACTTCTACATTCCTTGGTCTTGCCAACCCAACAATCAGTGCTGATAAGGCCAATAACCTCAACACGTATAATAGAGGCTTTAATTTTGCTAACAATGATTGTTCTGCAAAACCTCTAGTATCAGCCATTTTCAATCTTGCTGTATCTTTTTTACGAACAAGAAAATACCATACTGCTAATAATGGTATTAGTAGTAGCAACCACAAAAATTCAGGATTGGTTAACTCTAAATTATTCCACAGCTTCATCTTCTATTTCAATTTTAGGGTGTAACACTTCTATAACTTCTCCGGCATCGTTTCTATGTAATTCTATTTCGTTAGCCAGTGGTTTATATTTTGCAAATTTTACTAAATCAGCTTCTTGTAATAATTTCTGTAATTTTTTAATTGTTTCATCAGAAATATCTAATGAACTTGATGTATTGAAATCTGTTATAGTTTCCATCAACTCATCTGTTGTAGATTCTAATGCAGGAATATTCAGTTCTCTTTCTATGTATGACCTGACAATATCAGTCAATTCAACATAATATTTTTTTATTTTATTTTTTTGCCAAAGCTGTTTTTCATCTAATGCTTTCAATCGAGTTAAAGCCAATTCATAAGGTGGTATTCTAGCTTCTATTTCTTCTTGTGTTTCCTTCTTTCTCAACACAAAATACAACACCAATGCTATTAATAACAGAATACCTAAAATCCACCATAAATATGTTTTGAAATCTTCAAAAGTATAAGGCTCATTTTGAATTGCCTTTATTGGATACATTTTTTGTTTGGTAGTATCAACTGCTACCGTTGCGACATCAATCAAAACAGAATCGGTATAATACGGTTGGTTCCAAATATAAATGGCCTGTTTCGGAATTACATAACTACCACTATCAAAGCTTGTTAATTTATACTTTTTAATGAGCCTACTCTTTAAAGTATCTATATTTAAAGATTCTACTACTTCTATTTTGCCTAAACTATCTAATTGCAATTTGGGAAAAATCACGCCAGTTTCTGCATCATCAACAGTTATCTGATAATTTATTTGTTCACCAATTCTAATATTAGTAGTGTCTACTTTTACCGATACTTTAGGTGCCTTTTGGGCAGTAGCAATAAATCCGATACACAATAAAATATATAAAAAGTAATTTTTCACCATATCATTTAGCTCCTCTACGTTTAAAATAACCTAATAATTTTTTCACATAACTCTCACCAATTCTATTATTGATTATACCAGAACCACTTCTTCTAAAAGTGTCTTCAAAATAACCGACAGTTTTTAAGTATTGTGCTTTATAGTTGTTTCTTACCTTTTTAGAATTGGTATTCACCAAAATTGTTTCTCCGGTTTCAGCATCTAACATAGGTATCATTCCTAATTTCGGAATTTCTTCTTCATATTTATCATACACTCTAATTCCGGTAACATCATGTTTTCTACCAACAATTTTCAATGCACTATCATAATCATCATCCATAAAATCAGACAGAATAAAAAGAATAACTTTCTTTTTCATCACATTTGAAAGATAACGTAATGCTTGTTTTATATCCGTTTTTTTACTTTTCGGATGAAATTCAATCAATTCTCTAATAATTCTCAATACATGAGATTTTCCTTTTTTCGGAGGAATAAATAATTCGATTTCATCTGAAAACAATAACAAGCCCACTTTGTCATTATTTTGAATTGCAGAGAATGCTAATGTTGCACTAATTTCAGTTATGATTTCTCTTTTAAATTGTTTCGTTGTTCCGAACAGTTCAGACCCACTCACATCAACCATTAATACCATGGTCAATTCTCGTTCTTCCTCAAATACTTTTACATACGTCTCATTATATCGCGCTGTTACATTCCAATCTATAGAACGAATATCATCACCATACTGATACTGACGCACTTCAGAAAAAGCCATACCTCGTCCTTTAAAAGAACTGTGATATTCTCCTGAGAAGATATGATCAGACAATCGACGAGTCTTAATCTCTATCTTACGAACTTTTTTGAGTAATTCTTTGGTATCCAACTTTTACTAGTGTTCAGTATGCAGTATACAGTAAGCAGGTCGACTGCCAACTGAAGACTGGATACTAATTTTAAGGTACTTCTACTTCGTTAACAATTTTATTTATAATATCAACTGAAGTTATGTTTTCGGCTTCTGCCTCATATGTTATTCCAATTCTATGGCGTAGCACATCATGAACTACAGCTCTCACATCTTCAGGAATTACATAACCTCTCCGTTTTATAAAAGCATAACATTTTGCTGCCATTGCTAAATTTATACTACCCCTAGGAGATGCCCCAAAACTAATTAACGGATTTAATTCTGGCAATCTATATTCTTCAGGAGAACGTGTAGCGAAAATAATATTAAGAATATATTTTTCAATTTTCTCATCCATATAAACCTCTTTAATGATATTTCTAGCATTTAGAATTTCCTTTAAGGTTACTACAGCATTTACTTTATCAAAACTTCCTTTTAAGTTGTTTCTCATGATCAATTGTTCTTCATCCATTTTAGGATAATCAATCACTGTCTTTAACATAAATCGATCAACCTGAGCTTCCGGTAACGGATAAGTACCTTCTTGTTCAATCGGGTTTTGAGTGGCCATTACTAAAAACGGTTCAGGTAGTTTAAAAGACGTATCACCAATGGTAACTTGATGTTCTTGCATTGCTTCAAGAAGTGCTGATTGTACTTTCGCAGGGGCTCTATTGATCTCATCAGCCAATACAAAATTTGCGAAAATTGGACCTTTTTTTATTGAAAAATCATTCTCTTTCATATTATAGATCATAGTACCAATCACATCCGCTGGTAATAAATCGGGAGTAAATTGAATTCTACTAAATGATCCTTTCACGGCTTTAGCGAGCGTATTAATAGCTAATGTTTTTGCTAAACCGGGCACTCCTTCTAGCAAAATATGACCATTACCCAATAAACCAATCAATAATCGTTCAATCATATGATTTTGACCAACAATTACTTTGTTCATTTCTAAAGTCAGTAAATCAACAAAAGCACTTTCTTTTTCTACTTTCTCATTAATTACTCGAATGTCAACACTTGAGTTTTGTTCTTCCATTATTTATAAAAATTTATCGCAATAATACATTACTATTTTTTAGGATAGCAAACTTAGTGTTTACCATAGGCTTTCGTTGTTAAAATTTGGTTAAAAACAGACTTTTTAACGCATTCAATTGCCAAAATATAAAAATCGTAAAAAATTACCTCTTTGTAGGTATTTTTATCAATCAACGCCTTAACTTAATGTTAAGTTCCTTTGTTTTTTGTTAAAAAAAAACAATATTTGCCAACTATAAACTAATTAACTTAAACTTATGAAACAAAAACTACTATTTAAAAAGCTATTATTTTTCTGTGCTTTTTTGTTGCCTTTAAGCATATTGGCACAAACGATTACCGGAAAAATAACAGACGATAATGGAAATGCAATTCCTTTTGCAAGTATTATAGAAAAAGGAACTACAAATGGGACTACATCAGATGGAGATGGTAATTTTAGCCTTAGCGTTAAAAAACTCCCTGTAACTATTGCTGTATCTTCATTAGGGTTTACTTCAAAAGAACTTGAGGTAACTGATGCTAGTAATGCAGTTAATGTTTCACTGGCTGAAGATGGCGTTGGCTTAGACGAAGTTGTTGTAACAGGTAACAGGGCTAAACCAAGAACAATCTTAGATTCTCCAGTGCCCATTGATAATGTGAGCGCTAAAGAACTATCTTCAAGTGGTCAAATTAGTATTGATCAAATGCTAACCTATAAAATACCTTCTTATAATTCAACCAATCAAACTATTTCAGATGCCACTGCACATTTTGATCCAGCTGAATTAAGAGGTTTAGGACCAAGTAGAACATTGGTATTGGTAAATGGCAAAAGAAAAAATTTAAGCGCCTTAGTCTATATTAATGATACTCCAGGAAAAGGCGAAGTAGGCACTGATATGAAAAGTATACCAACAGCTGCAATTGATCATGTCGAAGTCTTAAGAGATGGCGCTTCTGCTCAGTACGGCTCTGATGCCATTGCTGGTGTAGTGAATATCATTCTTAAAAAAGATGTTGAATATTCAACAATAAATATAAATTCAGGTATCACCACTGAAGGAGATGGCTTTAATTTTGGAGCTGATTTTAATTCTTCTATTGATATTACGGGAGGAGGATATCTTAATTATACGTTAGGGTTTTATAAACAAGAACATACCAATCGAGCTGGGACTCCAGGGTTTGATTCCCTATTTGGAGTTCAAGCCGATGATCCTGCATTTGGAGATTGGCTAGGACGGAATCCTGATCTAGGAATGACTATAGGTCAACCAGATATAGACAAAGTTGATTTCATGGTCAATGCTGGTATTCCTTTTAAAAATGGAAAAGGTGAGTTTTATGCTTTTGCAGGAATCACCATGCGTAACGGGAAAAGTTTTGCTTTATATAGAGCACCTTATTGGGTTCAAGACCCATTTAATTTATTGCACGAAGCAGGTACTGAATATCAAGGCTTTCAACCTACATTTGAAACCGATATTACTGATAATATAGACGGCTTAGGTGTTAAATTTGAATTAGGAAAGTTTGATGTTGATTTGAGTGGTACTTTTGGTATGAATAGTGTAGATTATACTATTGGCAATACTTTAAATCCTGATTTAGGGGCTGAAAGTCCAACTCGTTTTGATGCTGGTGCATATGCCTTTAAAAATTTATTGGCGAATTTAGATGTAAGTAGAAACTTTGGAGATGTTGGCATTACCTTTGGTGCTGAAGTTAGACGAGAAGATTTTACTGTAAAAGCAGGGGAATCTGCCTCATATATTGGAGGAGGAGCACAATCATTTCCAGGCCTACAACCAAGCAATGCTTTAAGTGAAGGAAGAAGTAGTGTTGGAGCATATTTTGGTGCTGAATGGGATGCTACTGAAGATTTCTTAATTGGAGGTGCCGTTCGATATGAAGATTTTAGTGATTTTGGTGATAATACATCATGGAAAGTTAATGCCCGATATAAATTGGGTGATAAAGGAGCAATTAGAGGTTCGTATAGCACAGGGTTTAGAGCCCCTGCATTACATCAAATATATTTGAGTAATATTCAAACACTTGTTTCTGGTGGTACCGTTTCTAATCAAGGAACATTTAATAATGTAGACCCTGTAATTAGAGAAGGATTAGGAGTACCTCAATTAAAAGCTGAAACAGCTACAAATATTTCTGCTGGTATTACTTATAAAATAACTAATGATTTCTCATTATCATTAGATTATTATAATGTTAAAGTTGATGATCGGGTTTTATTTACGGGTGAAATTGGTTTTGACGGAGATGATTTAACTACTAATCCTGTTGAAGCAATTTTAAATGATTTTAATGTTACCAGTTTAAAATTCTTCACCAATGCTGTAAATACTGAGACTGGGGGTATTGATTTTGTTGCGAATTACAGTAATATTGAAGTCGGTAGTGGAAACCTTAACTTGCTTTTGGCGGCTAACTATAATAACACAGAAATCGTTGGAGAAATTGCTACTCCACAACTTCTAGCAGAAAATGGTTATGAAATTTTTAACCGAAAAGAAGAATCAAGAATTACTTCAGCAAGACCAAAATTGAAAGGTACTTTAGGCTTAGATTATTCTATAAATAAATTTAGTGCAAGTTTAAATAATACTTACTTTGGTGAAGTTACATGGCAACATTTCAACAACGGTTTAAATGGAGCTGATTTTGGAAATGGTCCTTTACCAACAGATGACGAAGATTTTGATCAAACTTTTGCCGGGAAAGTAATTACTGATCTTGTATTAAACTACGCTTTTTCTGATAAAATAAGTGCTAGTATTACTGCAAATAACTTGTTGAATGTATATCCGGATGAAATAGACACTAAAGGTGATTTTGTTACTGATCTTGGTGGTCGTTTCAAATATCCTTGGGAAGTAAATCAATTTGGATTCTTAGGTACTGTTTTAAAAGCAGGTATCACATTTAGATTTTAGAGTAAAATTTATAACATAAAAAAACCTCGCAACAGCGAGGTTTTTTATGTTATAATTTTTTATCAATCAATACTGTTCCTCTTCATTAGGAAAATCTCTATTTTTTACATCACTAATATATTGTTTAAACGCACCATTCATCTCCGTATATAAATCTAAATAACGACGTAAAAATCGCGGGTTGAACTCATGGGTCATTCCTAACATATCGTGTGTTACTAAAACTTGTCCGTCTACCCCATTACCAGCACCAATACCAATTACAGGTATATTTATACTTTCGGCAACTTCCTTTGCCAATTTTGCCGGAACTTTTTCTAATACAATTCCGAAACAACCCAATTTTTCTAACAACTTAGCATCTTTTTTAAGTTGGTTCGCTTCAGCTTCTTTTTTTGCTCTTACTGTATAGGTTCCGAATTTATAAATTGATTGTGGTGTCAAACCCAAATGCCCCATTACAGGTATACCTGCTGTTAAAATACGAGAAATAGATTCTGCTATTTCTTCTCCTCCTTCTAACTTAACTGCATGTGCACCCGATTCTTTCATAATTCGAATCGCAGATTCTAATGCGTTTCTAGAATTTCCTTGATAGGTACCAAAAGGTAAATCAACAAGAACCAGACATCTCTCAACGGCTCTTATTACTGAAGAAGCATGGTAAATCATTTGATCTAAAGTGATTGGCAATGTAGTTTCGTGACCAGCCATCACATTCGAAGCTGAATCGCCCACTAAAATAATATCTATTCCTGCGTGATCTACAATTTTTGCCATTGTATAATCATAAGCTGTAAGCATGGCAATTTTTTCTCCATTTCGCTTCATTTCAACTAGAGACTTGGTGGTAATTCTTTTATATTCTTTTTTGGCTATTGACATGTATTTGATGTTAAAAGTCTAAGATCTAAAGACTCAATTAGTTTTCGTTAGTCGCATCATCTGAACTTTCCTTAATAATTGAAGGAAATAATAGTGGTGCAAAGTTTTTTACCGGTTTATATAATACAGATGCTTCTATACTAGTCTCATTTACAAACGGAAATGTTCTGTTTAATTTATTAAAAACAATTAAAACAACACTTAGAATGAGTCCAATTTTTGCAGCTCCAAAAGCAGCTCCAAAGACTTTATTCATGATTCCTAAAGAAGCTGTATCTGCAATTTTAGTTAAAAGTTTTCCTGTAAAAGAAATCAATATTACAATAATAACAAAGGTACTGGCAAAAGCAACTATCTGAATAGATTTCTCTGTCCATGACACACTATCCTTTAAATAATCTGACACGATGTAAGAAAAATGTATCGCTCCCCATAAACCCAACGCCAACGCCACCAAAGAGGTTACTTCAACAAAAAAACCTTTCATAAAACCACGAACGAATCCAAAAAGTAAAAGGGCTATAAGAATAATATCTAATGTGTTCATTTAGCAAATATATTAATTGTAAGAAGATCGAAGACCGAAGACTGAAGTTTTTTCTTCAAGTATCCCTTATCTGCTTTCTAGCCTTGTTATTTTACACTTCCTCAACAACAATCATTTCTCCAATATATACCAACAACTTTTTCACCACTTTATAACCCAACAGCTCAATTGACTTCGTATAATTATTTAATTGATGATGGTGTTTTCTGTCTGGTTTTCCTGTTTTATAATCTATGATTACAGCTTCATTTTTATCATTAATAACCAACCTATCTGGTATAACAATTTCATTCGTTTCAGTCAATATTTCACGTTCGTTAAAAATGGTATTATTCTGTTGGTAATACTTATTTAAATCAGGGTGCGAGACTATAGTTGTCAATAATTTTTGTAATTCCTTTGCTTGATCATTGGTTATCGTTCCGATAGTAATATAGCTTTCAATTATTCCTTCAATATCATCAACAGTTTTGATATGGGCAAATAATTCGTGAATCAAATTACCATAGGCAATCGAATCTCCAGTATCCCATAATAAAGATGAATTGGCCACTATGGCAATTGTATGCGATTGCCAAGAGGAGCTAATTAATGTATCGAGTTCATAATTATTTTTAGTTGATGGCAGTTTAATAGAATTTCTTTTCCTGTTACCGAAAAAATACTCATTCTGTTGCTCATTCCATTGCCCAATCGATTGTAAATAATCTATAAAAAACTGTGATGAAGTTTTTAAACTCCCATTCACTTTTTTAGTTTCACCAATTATATACAACTGTTCTACAGCTCTTGTTAAGGCTACATATAATAAGTTAAAATTATCTAATTCAAGTTCATTTCGGTGTGCTTGATAAATTGCTTTTCCGGTTTTACCGGATAATTCTAAGGATTTATTGTAATTAATTAATAATGAATCAAAATCATTAAAATTTTCAGGATTTGATATTGGATACCAAACTTTCGGATTCTGTTCTCTATAAATATCGAGATCATAAGGATAAATGACTACCGGAAATTCTAACCCTTTAGCTTTATGGATGGTCATAATTCGTACTGCATTTTTTCCTTCAGGCACAACAATACTTAACGATTCTTTTTTAGTATTCCAAAACTCTAAAAAGGCGATACTATCTGAAGATTTTTTTAAAGAAAATTGCAACACCTCATCTAAAAAAAACTGTAAATAAGCGTCAGATTTCATATTTAAGTGAAAGCTCCTAATTATATATTCTACACTTTCATATAACGATAACCCATAAAAAGAAGCTGCTTCAAAATGAACTTCATATTCATTTAATTCTCTAAAAAAAGCAACAATATTTAGGTCTAGTAAGCTCTTAAAAAATGTGTGTTTATCGCCTGTTAATTCTAAATATTCGTATAAAAAATACAATACATTTAGTTTCGCTTCTTTATCCTCATTATTTTGAAGGTAACATAACAAATCTATTATAAATAGTACCTTCTCAGAATTTTGTAATAATAAGGTTTCTGAACTAAGAATATCAATGCCATTATCTGTTAAAAAGTCAGCAATTGCTACACCTTGTTTTCGAGTACGCGTAAGTACACATATTTCATTTTGATCAAATTCGTCTGTCAAACTACGAATCGTTTTTAATACTATTTCTGAATACCTAACCGTTTTTTCATCTACATTTTTTAAACCGTCTTCAATAAAAGATAAATGCACATAACCTCCTTTTTTGTTATTCTGCCTTTGCTTATTTTCGTTTACATAGATTTCAGCATATTCCTGCTTATTGAAAAACTGAGCTAAATGCTGAAAAAACCCATTATTAAAATCAATTACTTCACTGTAGCTTCTATAATTAGTGTCTAAGGGTTGTAATTGTTTAGGTATAAAGAAAGGATTATTCGTTTTCAAATCGTCTTTAGTAGTCAGCTTCAAAAATTGTTCTGGTTCACTCCCTCGCCAACGATAAATAGACTGTTTAGTGTCACCTACCAATAACAAACTTGTTCCTTCTTGAGACAGGGCATTTTCAATAAGTGGAATCATATTTTGCCACTGTAAGATTGAAGTGTCTTGCATTTCATCAATAAAATAGTGCTTGAATTTTTCACCTATACGCTCATAAATATACGCAGCCGGTTGTTCTTGCAAATTTTTACTGATAATTTTATTGAACTCGGCATTTAAACGGATATTCTTTTCTTCTTTTAGCTCCTCTAATGTTTTATTGATATTACTCAATACCGCTAACGGAATCAAACTCGAAAGGAATAACTTATTCAACGTGTATTCTTGAAATATTTTTTCTGAAGAATAATACAGTTCTAATAGTTGATTGATACAACCATCTATGGTCTCTTTAACTATTTGAGGTTTTCCTTTTGTGTAAAAAAGATTATTTTGAATACTTTTTGCCAGTCCTTTATCTGAATCAAAAATCAACTTATCCGGATAATCACACAAATTCTGAAAATGTTTTGGAAACTGCGAATAATAAAAATCTTTATGTTCAATATCAAGATTATTGATAATAGCGAACCCTTTTTTTCCAATTTCAGCAAATTGTTCTTTACTATTTTTTTGGTTTTTAAACAGTTTAGTTTTTAAATCGATAAAATCTTGAATAGGTCTTCCTTGTATTCTTTTAATATGGTTATTGTCGTTTTCGTTCAACAATAATTGTGCTATTTCACTCAGTTCTCTTGTGATATCCCAAGATTTGTCTTCATTTGCTTTTTGTAGTGAGAAATCTATAAGCACATTGGTTAACTCTTTATCATCACCAATTTTTGCAACCAATGCTTCAACCGATTCATTTAATAAGGATTTCGCATCCATCTCTACATCAAAATTGAGCGATAATCCTAAATCAAAAGCAAAACTTCGGATCAACCTATGTGTAAAACTATCTATGGTAGTAATATTAAAAGCTGAATAATTATGTAAAATGTTCTGTAATACTTTTTCAGCTCTTTGATGCAAAATATCATCTGCAACAGAAAGTTCATTTTCTAATTGTTGAAACATTTCTGTTTTGTGAAGTAGAATATCCCGTTTAGCGAATGCTCTTAAATTATGAATAACACGTTCTTTCATTTCAGCGGCCGCCTTATTGGTAAATGTGACAGCTAAAATTTGTTGAAACCGTTTTGTATCTGAAGTTTGTAGTAAAATCTTGAGATACTCCTTAACTAAGGTAAAAGTTTTACCGCTTCCTGCGGAAGCATTATAAACTTGAAATGTCGCTGGGTTTTGCACAACACGAATTTAATACAAAATACGATATTATCAATACAACTACAAAAGACTATTAGATGAAAGATTCAGGATATGCAACTTTTTTCAATTTACAAGGTAACCATTTGCAATATTTTTAATCATTATTTATGTGTTTGAATGTCTTTACTTAGGTAACCTAAAACTTATTCCTGCACTTACATATAAATCCTGAGTATTTTTACTCAACCCTGTTCCTCCAGAAACATCTAATTGAATAGTATCATTTATCAAATAGGTCAATCCTGTATCCCAAAAATGATTAAAATGACTATCCTCCGGCAAATCTCCATAAATCTCTATAAACGCACCAACTTTATCTGAAATACTATAACCATAGGCAATAGTATAGACATAATTCGCAGTTGTAATGTCTCCATCCCAAGCCATACCCATATTATATCCTAGACTTGATTTTACACTCAGAGTATGTGCAAATGAAAATCTAAAATCTATACCGGTACTCTTGGTTTTAAAATCTTGCGATGCTAAAAAAGGGAAATTTACATGACTTAAAAAAGCGATTTCGGGTAAGAAACCTTTTTCTTCAGTAACTCCAATTTTTACACCAATGGCCAAAGGTGAAAATCCACTTGCTACATTGTTTAAGTTATTACCCTGAAACTCTTGTTTTACTTCAGAATTACTAAATCCTACTCTTAATTCTAAATTATCTAACAGTCCATAACGCAACAAAGTGGTGTTAAATGTAGTAGTTTTAGTTTTGATATTATTAAGTTCTAGTGATTCGTAAAATGTACCTGTTTCAACTTGTAAAAATCGTTTTGGTACTAATACTGACGATTCGGTTTGATCTGGTCTATCAGTAATTAAAGCATTGTATTCTTTATTTATTGTTTCTTTTTGAGCATATCCTGTTATTACAAGTATCTGTATAAATATCAAGCATAAATAATTCTGTTTCCCCATTAAATTTTCTTTGTTTGAAATAAAAATGTTAAAAAACCAATCGCCAGATTTGTGCTACTAAAAAGGTAATCACAAAGCCCATAATTACAGGTAAAATAGAGGCTACTGTTGTCCATTTTATACTTTTAGTTTCCTTATAAATGGTATAAATGGTGGTGCTGCACGGATTGTGCAATAAGCTGAATAACATCAAGTTAATTGCTGTAAGTAAGGTCCAACCCCCAGCTCTTAAAATATCACCTGTAGCAGTTACAGAATCTAACTCAAACATGACTCCTGCACCTTCACCTCCAGGAATTCCACTTACCATAACAGTTAGCATTAATATAGTTGGAATCACAATTTCATTTGCCGGAATAGCAACTATATAAGCGAGCAAGATAACGCCGTTTAATCCCAATAAAAATCCAAAACCATCCATAGCATTAATTGTCCAAGAAGCAATACTTTCATTGCCGATATAAATATTCGAAATTAACCATATTACGGCTCCGGCAGGTGCTGCAAATAGGATGGCTCTCCATAAAACAATTAAAGTTCTATCAATTAATGAGGTATAAATAGTTTTCCAAAATCTAGGTGGGCGGTAGGGAGGTAATTCTAAATTAAACGTAGAAACTTCACCTTTTAAGACCGTTTTTGTCAATACCCAAGAGGTAAAAAACATAAAAAATATTCCTAAAATTGCGATTCCAATGACTGCTGATAAAGAGGCTATTGAAGAAAAAGAAGCAGGAACTACTGCGCCTATAAAAATAGTTGCAATTAATATCTGTGTAGGCCATCGACCATTACAGAGTGAAAAATTATTGGTAATAATCGCAATTAATCGTTCTCTTGGGCTATCAATTATTCTGGTAGCAACAACACCTGCAGCATTACAGCCAAAACCCATACTCATAGTCAATGCTTGCTTACCATGTGCTCCAGATTTTTTAAACATATAATCTAAATTGAAAGCCACTCTTGGTAAGTAGCCAAAATCTTCAAGTAAAGTAAACAACGGAAAGAATATTGCCATTGGAGGCAACATAACAGCAATAACCCAAGCCACGGCTAAATATACACCATCAATTAAAAATCCGTCTAACCACCAAGGCATTCCAATAGTTGCCGCAAATCCCTTTAAAATGGGATGAATAGTGTCTAATAATAATTGAGCCAACATTGACGAAGGATAATTTGCTCCTATGATCGTAAGCCAAAGTATTACTCCTAAAATTAAAAACATAATAGGAAAACCCCACGTTTTACTAGTTACAATTTTATCTATTTTAGCGTCTAAGCGAAACCGTTTCTTTTGGGTATCTGTACTTACAGCTGCGCCTGCAATTTCAGAAGCATCAGCATAAATGCCTTCTGCAAGTCCATCATGAAAATCGTCTCCAATTTTCCATCGTAGATCACTAGATAAGGCTATTATATTTTCTATAGTATTTTTACTCATTTCTTCAACTTAAACTAATTCTCCTGTTTTTAAAGCCTCTATGATATGGGTATCTCCTTCTAACAATCTAAAAGCAATCCATCTGCTATTTGGTATTGAAGGATATTGTTGTTCAATCTCATTGGCCAACGTTTTTACAGCATTTTCAATATTTTTAGGCACATTTTTTATGCGGTGAGGTTTACATATTATTTTTCCTGTAGCAACTTCGTTGATGGTTTTAATTAAATCAGGAATTCCTTCATTAAATCGAGCACTTGTTGGCACTACCGGAACTCCTAAATCTTTAGCCAACGTTCTTGTGTCTATTTTAATATTATTGCGTTTTGCTTCATCCATTAAATTCAAACATAACACGGCTTTATCTGTAATTTCTAAAATTTGTAAAACTAAGTTTAGATTTCGCTCCAATCTACTGGCATCAACTACAATAACAGTGACATCAGGTTTTCCGAAGAGAATGAAATTTCTAGCAACTTCTTCATCTTGAGAAGTGGAAAGCAATGAATAGGTTCCCGGTAAATCTACTAATTTGAATTTCTGATCATTATATTCAAACGCTCCTTCTGCCCTTACTACGGTTTTCCCAGGCCAATTCCCTGTATGTTGGCGCAATCCGGTCAAAGCGTTAAAAACAGTACTTTTTCCAGTGTTCGGATTTCCTGCCAATGCAACAACAAAGTCAATATTCTCAGTATTTAAACCTAATTTTTTTAATCCTTTCGAGTTATATTGTAAACAGGTTTCACAAGCACTACTTACTTTATTGTCCATGTTCTTCATCTTTTTTAATTAGTATTTTAGAAGCTTGATCTCTCCGCAAAGCAATGGAAGTACCTTTCACCAAATATGCTATCGGATTTTGCATAGGACTCATCAAATCGATACTTATTTTAGTGCCTTTTACGAAACCCAGGTCTAATAATCTCCTTCTACTATCTCCTCTACTTTCTTTTGAGATGCCTAAAATATGTGCCACTTCATTTTCTTTTAAACTAGATAGCCTTACCATTTTCTCTTCTAAGACATCATCTTTTTCAAGAAGCGTCACGGTTATGTTTGCTGCTACTATTGGAGCTAGCTTAAACTCTTCTCCCTCTGCATAAAAAACTATCCTTTGTTTATTATTTTCAACCACTCTAATTTGAGACCCTATATGAATATTTTCAGCAAGAATTTGTTTGTAAATAACATCGGGCTCATCTTCGATATGCGTAATTCTTCCAACAGAACCAATTGCTAAGGAGGACAAAAATTCTCCTTTAATAGCTGCCAATTTTCCAAGTTTTGTAGGAATTGGATCACCATGTGGATCATACTTCGGATTCCCTAGTTGAGTAGCTAATAAATTCGTTTCTTCATGATTCAATTTATGCTCCATATCCTCAGCTCTGTCATGCCATTCTACTTTATCAAAGCCTGTTTTTTCAGCCAAATATTTTTCCCAAAGCCTATGAACTCTAACAATTCGCAAAGCGTAATCTCTACCTGTACTTGTCAATTTTAAAACATCTCCATCAAATACTACCAATTCATTGACTGCCATTTTTTTTATAACTTCAACTATCATACTGTTACTAAACTTTAATGCATTAGTCAAGCTATTTACATTAACTTCTTTACCAGAGTTTTCAGTATGGTACAATTGTTTTAAAACATCTTCAATAACTACTTTTTCATTTGATTTTAAGTTGTTTTTAATCACCCAAAACCAACCTTTTCTTGGTCGAAATAACAAATAAGCTACCATCGAAATTCCAAAAAATATTAGTAACGCATATGTTGGACTATAACTCATGTTGTTTTTAAATATAAATTATCAGCTACTTTTTGCGAAATAGAGAATTCTTTATTCTCAATTTTAATTAGTAGAGAATTGTCAAATTGTTCCTTTGAAATTACAGTAATCTTTTGCCCTAAAGCAATTCCCTTTTTATCTAAAAACTGTAAAAACTCTGAAGAAGAATCTTGTACTGCAATACAAGTTCCACTTTCACCAATCTGTAAATCTATTAGTGCTACTTTTTCTATTGATGGGAGGTTTCCATTTTTATCAGGAATAGAATCTCCATGTGGATCGACTGTAGGATATCCTAAAAAATCATCTAACTTATCAATCAGCGATTCTGATTTGATATGCTCTAATTGCTCAGCCACATCATGCACTTCATCCCAAGAAAAATTAAGTTTATTAACTAAAAATGTTTCCCAAAGACGGTGTTTTCGTATAACTGAAGCCGCTATTTTCTTCCCTTTTACTGAGAGCTGAGCGCCTTGGTATTTTTTATAAATAACCAAGCGCTTATCCGAAAGTTTTTGCAGCATATCAGTAACCGAAGATGCTTTTGTTTGCATCCTTTCTGCAATTAAATTAGTGCTTACTCCTTTTTTAGATTCGGTATCTAAAACATAAATAGCTTTTATATAATTCTCTTCGGCTTGCGAAAACATGATGATCGAATATTTTTGCAAATATAAAAATATTTTTAGACAAGTCTAAAAATTAAAACATATAATTTAATATATTATATTTTCTCCATTAAAAAATCAAAGGGCAAGGACAAGCTCCCTATATTTTTTTCATTGTGTTTTATGTATATTTACAATGAAAAAAATTGGTCTTTTTAAAGTTATAAGCTAGAAATAATGTTATCAAACCAAAAAGAATTATTTAAATTACCTGAAACTGTAACCTATTTAAACGGAGCATACATGTCTCCTTTATTAAGAAGCGTTGAAAAAATAGGCCATGAGGCTGTTTCAGCAAAATGTCTGCCATATGAAATTACTGCGGAAGATTTCTTTATCGGTACTGAAAAATTAAAGAGAACGTTTGCTAGTTTTATTGACGCTCCAGATTATCAAAATACTGCTATCATCCCTTCTGTATCGTATGGAATAGCAACAGTGGCAAACAACGTTAAATTACAAGTTGGCGATGAAATTATACTTGCGAATGCTCAGTTTCCAAGCAATGTATATGCTTGGCAGAAAATTGCTGAAAAATATAAGGCTAAAATTAAAGTCGTTGACCCACCGAATACTTTTCAAAACCGAGGGAAGATTTGGAATCAATCCATTTTAGATGCCATTACAAATAAAACTGCGTTGGTTGCGATAAGTCCGGCACATTGGGCAGATGGCACTCTATTTGATCTGAAAGCAATCAGAGCAAAAACAAAAATTTGTAATGCGCTATTAATTATTGATGGCGCTCAAAGTTTAGGCGCTCTTCCATTCTCAATAAAAGAGATTGAACCCGATGCTGTTATCACTGTTGGTTATAAATGGCTTCTTGGACCGTATGGATTAGGAATGGCTTATTATGCCGATACGTTTAATGAAGGTGAGCCGCTTGAAAATAACTGGATCAATAGGCATAACAGTGAAGATTTTACACAGTTAGTTAACTACAATCCTAATTATCAACCAAAAGCTGGGCGTTATAATATGGGAGAGTGTAGTAATTTTAATTTGGTACCAATGCTTACCAAAAGTATAGAACAATTAGCTGAATGGCAGCCCAAAAATATACAAACATATTGCGATGCTATTACCAAAAATGCCATCGATGAATTGCGAAAGTTGGGTTGTTTTGTAGAAGATGACATGCATAGAGCCAAGCATTTATTTGGCGTTTATTTACCTGCAACTATTGATTTAGACAAGTTGAAAGCTGAATTCAACAAGCAGAATATTTATGTTTCATTCCGCGGAAATGCCATTCGTGTTTCACCAAATGTTTATAATTCAGAAAGTGATTTTGAGAAGTTTGTTGCCTGTTTTAGGAAAATAAAATGATTTCTCCCATTCAAAAATTCGTTCCTAAATTTGAAGCGAAAAAAGACCTGACAGGTTTTAAAAATCTATCAGGTCTACTAGCTCTTGTCTAAAAAACTAAATTCTATTGACTCGTTTAATAGCTCTCGTAAAATCTTCTAAATTATTATTATTCATTACTAAATGTAGTGCTTCATCGCTTACTTTTTCAGCATTATCCTGCGGAAAACCAAGACCAACCACTACTCTAAACAGAATAGAAACCTCTTCTTTAGAAACCTCTTCATCAGCATAGATCATCTGAGTTAAATTATACAACCTTTCAATTCGAGTATCATAACTCACCGGAGGATTAAGAGGGAATTTATCTGGATTCTTTACTATTTTTTTGTACTCTTCTTTACTAATATTTAAACGTTTTGCTAAATTTTCTAATAAATCTTGTTCCCCATCTGTAATCACTTCATCTGCCATTGCCATTTTTACAATACATGCGAAATGACCAAGGTTATTTCTATGAACTCCACTAGAATATAAATCTGATATTGACATATTTTTATTTTTGTTATGCAAATATAAATAAACTCAATATTTTTTTTATAATTAAATTGGTTTAATAATATATCTTTGCTCAAAATCTGAACAATTGAGCAAACAAACAATTGTTACTTTATACGAACAGTCATCAAAACTAAAACAGATTGTTCAACTCTTACAGCAACAAAACCAAAAGCTACAGCTACAGCATTTGGCAGGATCTTCATTGTCTTTTGTTATTTCAACTTCTTTTAAACAAATAGAAAAACCTTATTTAATCATCTGTAATGATAAAGAAGATGCCGCCTATTATTTGAACGATCTCGAACAATTATTAGGAGAGAAAAACGTGTTATTTTATCCGGGTTCATATCGACGACCTTATCAGATCGATGAAACTGATAATGTTAACATTCTATTGCGTTCTGAAGTACTAAACAGAATCAATTCTCGTAAGAAACCCGCGGTTATAATTACCTATCCTGCTGCTCTTTTTGAAAAAGTGGTCACTAAAAGTGAGCTTGAAAGAAGCACATTAAAATTACATGTTGGTGAACAAATATCACTCGATTTTGTTAATGAGATTCTTTTTGAATACAATTTTAATCGTGTTGATTTTGTTACTGAACCGGGCGAATTTGCCGTTCGAGGTGGTATTGTCGATGTATTTTCATTTTCTAATGAAGAACCTTATCGGATAGAGTTTTTTGGTGATGAAGTAGATAGCATAAGAACGTTTGATATTGAAACTCAACTATCAATAGATAAACAAAATAAAATTAGTATTCTACCAAATGTAGAAAATAAAAAATTACAAGAAAAACGTGAAAGTTTTTTAAAATACATCTCACATAAAACAGTTGTTTTTATTAAAAATAAAGAATTGCTTTTCGGTAAATTAGATAAACTGTTTGAAAAGGCTACTATTGCTTTCACAGAAATAAAAGAAGGCATAGAGCTCTTAAAACCTGACACTCTATTTTGTAATGGCACCCTAATTCAACAACAGCTTAAAGATTATAGTTTAGTGACGATTGGTAATAATCATCATGCTGTCCCGATAGCTATCGAGATCGTTTCAGCATCTCATGACGAAAGTAATATTACATTTCAAACGTCACCCCAACCCTCGTTCAACAAACAATTTGACCTACTGATTAAAAACCTACATGAGAATACAAAAAAAGGGTTCAATAATTACTTGTTCTGCTCCAACAAAAAACAAGCAGAACGTTTTCATGATATTTTTAGAGATATTGACGAAAATGTATCGTATAAAACACTTGTTTTTCCCTTATATCACGGTTTTATAGATAAAGAGCTCAAAATTGCGTGTTATACAGATCACCAAATTTTTGAACGATACCATAAGTTTCGTCTTAAAAGCGGATTCGCCAAAAAGCAAGCCATTACTTTAAAAGAACTTACTAATCTTGAAATAGGCGATTATGTTACTCACATAGATCATGGTATTGGTAAGTTTGGCGGGTTACAAAAAATTGACGTTGAAGGGAAGCAACAAGAGGCCATTAAATTGATGTATGGTGAACGAGATGTGTTGTACATAAGTATCCACTCATTACATAAAATTACCAAGTTTAATGGTAAAGATGGTAAAACTCCAAAAATATATAAATTAGGTTCAGGTGCTTGGAAAAAACTAAAGCAAAAAACCAAAACGCGTGTTAAACAAATTGCATATAATTTAATTCAACTCTACGCAAAACGTAAGATGCAGAAAGGGTTTCAATACAATCCTGATAGTTTTATGCAATTGGAATTAGAGTCTAGTTTTATGTTTGAAGATACACCTGACCAATTAACCGCTACTCAAGATATCAAAGCTGATATGGAAAGTGAACAACCCATGGATAGACTTGTTTGTGGCGATGTTGGATTTGGCAAAACTGAAGTAGCCGTTCGAGCAGCTTTTAAGGCTGTTGATAATGGTAAGCAAGTAGCAATATTAGTGCCTACTACTATTTTAGCTTTTCAGCATTTTAAAACTTTTAGTGAACGACTAAAAGATTTTCCTGTAGTTATAGATTATGTGAATCGATTTAGAACTGCAAAACAACGTACCGAAATCTTAAAAAACTTAGCAGATGGTAAAATTGATATAATCATTGGCACTCATCAGTTGGTAAATCCGAAAGTAAAATTTAAAGATCTAGGTTTGTTAGTTGTCGATGAAGAGCAAAAATTTGGCGTATCGGTTAAGGATAAACTTAAAACTATCAAAGAAAACGTTGACACGCTCACTTTAACGGCAACTCCTATCCCTAGAACATTGCAATTTTCATTAATGGCAGCTCGTGATTTATCGCTTATCAATACACCTCCTCCGAACCGTCATCCTATAGAAACAAATGTTATCCGTTTTAGCGAAGAGACCATTAGAGATGCTATTCAGTATGAAATTTCGCGTGGTGGACAAATATTCTTTATCCATAACCGTATAGAAAATATTAAGGAAGTTGCCGGAATGCTACAACGGTTATTACCCGATGCTAAGATCGCTATTGGTCATGGGCAAATGGAAGGTAAAAAATTAGAGAAATTGATGTTAGACTTTATGAATAATGAGTTTGACGTATTGGTTTCAACTACTATTGTAGAGAGTGGTTTAGATATTCCCAATGCCAACACTATTTTAATCAATAATGCCAATAATTTTGGACTATCTGATTTGCATCAAATGCGAGGTCGTGTTGGGCGTTCTAACAAAAAAGCATTTTGTTATTTTATTACACCTCCATATCATATGATGACTGATGATGCTCGTAAACGTATTCAAGCCTTAGAATTATTTTCTGATTTAGGTAGTGGTTTAAACATTGCCATGAAGGATTTAGAGATACGAGGAGCAGGAGATTTATTGGGTGGTGAACAAAGCGGATTTATCAATGATATCGGATTCGAAACGTATCAAAAAATACTAAATGAAGCTATTGAAGAACTCAAAGAAAACGAATTTAAAGAACTCTATGAAGATAGTACAGGCAAACCCAAAGAATTTGTAAAAGAGATACAAATTGATACCGATTTTGAATTGCTATTTCCTGATGATTATATCAATATAATCACAGAACGTCTAAATTTATACAAAGAGTTAGGTGAATTACAAACCGAAGAGGAATTGTTGCAATATGAACAACGTTTAATTGACCGTTTTGGAGAGTTACCTATACAAGCAGAAGACTTATTAAACAGTGTTAGGTTAAAATGGGTAGCTAAAAATTTAGGTTTAGAGCGCATCATTTTAAAACAAAAAAGGTTAATCGGATATTTTATAGCCGACCAACAATCACCTTTTTATCAAACAGAAACATTTACCAAGATCTTACAATTTGTACAACAGAATATGACCATCTGTAAAATGAAAGAAAAGGAAACCAAACAAGGATTACGTTTATTATTGACTTTTGATAAAATTACATCGATTGAAAAGGCCTTGGATGTTTTATCTAAAATTTGATTTTTATTGAAGAGCCCTGAAAGGGTTTAAAACCCTTTCAGGGTTCGTTAACAAAAAGCTAATCACCTTGTCATTCCTGCCTACGCGGGAATAACAAACAAAATATATAATTCCAAAAATGAAAAATCAACACCTAAAACATATTGCTGAGCTAAATTTAGCCATGCTATTTATTAGCACTTCTGGTGTGTTGGGTCGATATATTTCAACAACTCCATTTGTTACCATTTGGTGGCGAAGTTTATTTGCAGCTATTTTATTAGGCGCATTTTGTTGGTATAAAAAAATAGATTTCAAAATTTCAACAAAAAGAGATAGAACGACAATAGTTCTTAGTGGTCTTCTTTTTGGAGCACATTGGGTAACATATTTCTATTCTTTACAATTATCAAACGTTGCTATTGCCCTCCTTTCAGTATTTACCTATCCTATAATTACCGCCTTGCTTGAACCCTTATTTTTTAAAACTAAATTAAATTTAAAACATGTCTTTTTAGGATTTGTAGTTTTGATAGGAATTTACCTACTAATGCCTGAATTAAACATAGAGAACGATTATACTAAAGGTGTTTTATTTGGTGTGTTTTCAGCCCTTGTTTATGCCATTAGAAACATCTTGCTTAAAAAGAAAATTACTCAATATCATGGATCAATGTTGATGTTTTACCAGATGATTATCATTAGTTTATTTCTATCACCGGTTCTTTTTGTTTTTGAGTTTAATCCAAGTATAAATGACTGGATGACACTTGTAATATTAGCATTAGTAACTACCGCCATCGGACATACCCTTTTTGTAATGAGTTTTAAAAATTTCTCTATAGGAACTGTAAGTATAATGAGCAGTATACAGCCTATTTATGGTATTTTATTAGGCGTATTTTTATTAAAAGAAATGCCCTCACAAACAACAATAATAGGTGGAGCGCTAATCTTAGCAACTGTGGTGGTCGAAAGTATTCAATCTCAAAAAAATTAGATTATGGAATTTTTTAGAATCATAGATAAACAAGTTACCGAAAAGATAATTCAGGAAGAAATTCATCCGAAAAATTTAGAAAAATTTACCCAAACAATGTTATTCATTGAGAATCATAATCCTAATTTTAAAGGACTAACATTATGGGGTGAGTTTACAATCAGTTATGATAAAATAAAAGGCGGTGTTCGTTTTACGTTGCTAGATTGCCCAAACGGATTGTCTTGGACGATCACTACTGGTTACCCGCCCGAAAGAAATAAAATTATTCTTCATAGCACTATCAATAGAACTCAAAAACCTGATGAGTTCTTAGAAGAAATTAATGAATTTATGGATGAGTGGGTTGATGGTATAAAAGTTACATTCTAAGTGACTTTATTTCATTTATTTTGTAGTAAATTACAATAATTATGAAAATAGCAATTGGCACGAATGATCGTACAACAATAGCTCAACGTACAGGACGTGCAGCCGAATTTGCCTTTTACACTATACAAAACGGAGAAGTAACATCTGTTGAGTATCAAAAAAATTCACATACCCATCATGGCCATGGTGGTAAGCACGAACATACGCATGAGCATAGTAATCACAGTCATGAAGAAATAGTAACACAACTGAAAGGTGTTGACATTTTTTTTGTGAGAGCGATAGGAAAAAATATGAGAAGAGATTTAAAAGAAGGAAACATTCCTTATCAATTAGTTAAAGTTGATGCCATTTCTGAAATTATCTCTGATTATTTAAAAAATTTAGCCTAAAATTTATCTTTAATTATGGGTTTGAAATGAAATCTATTATCATTGATTTTAATTTTAAGATAATTTTAACTTTTTGGAATGATGTTTGATGCTCTAAAAAAAACATCAACTTTGAAAAAGAAAATCCATATTTCAATTCCGAAACCATGTCATGAAAATTGGTCTGCAATGACACCTAATAAAAAAGGTAAATTTTGTAATTCTTGTGCTAAAACAGTTGTAGATTTCACTAAAAAGTCTGTTGTAGAAATTCAAGAATTTTTTATTGACAATCGACATAAAAAAGTATGTGGTCATTTTTACAAAACTCAATTAGATTCAATTACTATAGAAATACCTAGAGAAGTGTTATTTCAACAAGTTTCTTTTTCTAAAATATTTTTACTGGCATTATTAATTACTATGGGTACAACTTTAATGAGTTGTAATACAAAAGGTGAAAAACAAAAAATAGATCAGGTTATTTTAATTGATAGCGTTTCAAATAGTGAAAAACAACTAGATTCTATTGCTCAACAAACCAAGATAGATACAGTTGAAGAAGTTAAAAATGATACTTTAATTCTACCACTTCCAATACCTCCAATTAGAATGTCTGAATTGCAGGGCGTTGTTATTTTGGGTCTTCCTGCTATTGAAGAAGATTATATTGATGAAATTGATAGTATACCAGATGCACCTGCAACAGCTAGTATCGTTACATTACCTAAAAAGGAATGAGATTTTGTTTTGGGGATTAATTCAATTGAAAGTCCGCCTCGTTTTAAAAATACTTCAGTATTACCAAGTAGAGACTTAAAAAAGATTTTTACTGAAAATATAACAGCCTTTGTTACTTCTAAATTTGATGAGTAAATAACAAGGCATTTAGGTTTAGCATAAGAGAAATAGAAAATAATTGCTCAATTAACCATTGATAAAAAAGGGAATGTAACTGCTATTAAAGTCAAATCTCCGCATGAAAAATTAGAAGAACATGTTCTTAAAATCTTTAAACAATTACCTCAGTTTATTCCAGATAAACAGAAAAACAAGCCTGTAATGGTTAAATATACTTTACCCATCACTTTTGTTGTTGAGTAAATAAGAAAAACATCCTTAATTAGTAGCTACGCTAGGTAATTTCGTTGAAAAAAATTATCCTCTCATAAAATCATCTTCTTGAAATCTAGGTTTTGGGTATTTATAAAATCCTTCTCCTACCTTCCTTCCTAATTTTCCCTGTTGTATATAGGAATCTAACAATGCCGAAAAGCGTTTACTTTTTTCATCTTTAAAAACATGAACGACATGCCAGGCAGTATCCAATCCAATTTCATCTATAATACCAAAAGGACCCATAGGCATTTTAAAATTACCTATCCAAGAGCGATCAACATCTTCAATACTCGCCACATCAAAAGTAACTAATGCTCCTGCAGCTCCTAATACAGAAATCAACATTGCATTAAAAATATATCCCGGTGATTCTCGCTTCATAATCACAACCGTTTGTTGAATACTTTCACCATAAGCTTTTAATAGATCTATAATCCACAATTCTGTTTGTGGATTTGGCATAATGTCTACTACATTGGCATAAAAAACATCGTGAAAATGCAACGCACAAAAGCGTTCTGGTCTTCCGGTTGCTTCTGCATAAAGAGATGGTAATAAAGAGGAGGTGTTGGTTGTAAAAATGGTTTTATCAGGGCATAATTCACCAAACTGAGCCCATACTTTTTTCTTTAACTCTAAGTCTTCAGTAACCGATTCACTTACCAAATCAGCATCTGCTGCTGCTAGTTTTGCATCAGTTGTAAAGGTTTGATTTTGCAATGCTTTTTCACTATCTTCTTGCGAAATCATACCCGCCTTTAAAAGCATTGTTATCAACTCTTTTTGAATTCTTTTCGCTTGTACAAACGCTTCTTCTCTAATGTCATATATTGTAACTTTATATCCGTTTAAAGCACTTGCGAGTGCAATGCGTAAGCCCAATGTTCCACTTCCTAATATGAGAATATTTTTGATGTCTTTTAGTTCTTTCATTATAATGTTTCCTTATTTATATTAATAATTTCGACCTGTCATCCCTGCGAAGGCAGGGATCCAGACTCGTATTTATATAGATTCCTGCCTTCGCAGGCATGACAAATTAATTATATAAAATGTATGTTGTCTTTTTATCTTTTATTATTCCTATTACTAAATATTCTATGACAAGTAGGGTCGATCCTAATAAAACAAAGTGACCAATACCCCAATGACCTAACCAAGAAAATGAAAATAATGAATATGTTGATATATATATTGCTATATAATAAAGGACATTTATAAATTTTTCTTTTGACCTTAATATATTTCTAATGGACAGTAATAATAGAAGTAAACAAATAATAAAATTTATTATAATTGGTTTAATATTTACAAATGAAGAAATCCATTTTAACCCTTTAACAGTAAAATATTGAATCGCTAGTGGTATTAATGGTAAAATTGTTAGTGCAACTACAACTAATGAAAGTAAGATACCCAACTTAAGATATTTTCCAATTTTAAATTTAGCTGACATTGATTTAATTTTGTGATATTCTATAATTAATAAAAATTATTAATTCTATTATATTCGATAGCATTTTGAGCATTTTGACCACAAGCTCTTACCAAATGAATTAATCCTGCAAATCGTTCATCTTTGGTAAACCCTTTTTTATAACGTGCATATATTTGTTGGGCAATAACTCCCAATTTAAAACATCCAAAAACATAATAAAACAACACATCATCAATGTTTATATTCCGCAATTCAGCATATTTTTCTACGACTTGTTGTCGTGTTAAATTGCCTTCTGCCCATGTTACATTGAATTGTTGCAAAATAGGAAGGTCATTCTTTTCAACCCAATACGCTAATGTAGTTCCAAGATCCATCAATGGATCTCCAACTGTTGCCATTTCCCAATCTAACACCGCTTTTATTTTCAGCGAATCAACGTCTAATACTAAATTATCATATTTATAATCATTGTGAATAAACGCAATTGTTCCTTTAGAAGGCATATTACTTTTCATCCACTCAGTAGCAATATTCATTGATTTAATTTGGTCTGTCTCTGCTTTAAAATAACGTTTCACCCAACCTTCAACCTGTCGTTGTACATAGCCTTCAGGCTTACCAATAGAAATTAAATTTGATTTTTCAAGCTCCAAATTATGTATATCAACTAGATTTTCAATGGTTTCCGTAGATAGTTCTTTAAAATGATTCGGAGTCAAGTCTAATCCTTTCGGAATTTTATTACGTAAGATAATGCCTTTAACACGTTCCATTATATAAAAAGGAGATCCGATAATTGTTGAATCATCACAAAAAATAATAGGCTTCGGAATTTTAGCATACACCGGTTCTAATAAACTCAGCACCTTAAACTCTCGTTTCATATCGTGCGCAGATTTTATATTGACTCCGAAAGGTGGTTTGCGCAATATGTATTCTTGTTCTGAGGCTTCGGTAGTAGAAATCAAATACGTGAGGTTTGAGAATCCTCCGGGAAACTGTTTGATTTGAATTTCGTCAGTAAAATCGGATAAATTATTTTTTAAGAACGCCAATAGTTTTTGCTTGTCTAACTCTTCTCCTTTCCGGATTTCTACTGGTTTGTCAATTCTAGTCATTAATTTGTTTTGTTACTATTTTCTTTATTGCATGAACAATATCATTTCGACAGAGATATATTTTGGTTATAAAGACAAAATATGTTGACGAGAAATCTCCGTATTAATTTTGAAATTTCTCGTTGCTCTTTCAGGCTCTTTCGAAATTACATTCATTATCTATTTTTTTATATCCAATCCATAACCCTTTAAAATTTTTCCTGCCAAAGCTGTTTTATGAACTTCATCAGGACCATCATAGATTCTAGCTCCACGCTCATGTCGATACCAAAACGAAAGGATAGTATCATCTGTAATTCCCAATGCACCGTGTATTTGAACCGCTCTATCCAACACATTCATTAATACATTTGCCACATAAAATTTAATGGTTGAAATTTCCATACGTGCTTCTTTTGCTCCCACTTCATCAATCTTTTTTGCAGTATGCAATACCATATATCTCGAAGCATTTATTTCTGCCCTGCTTTCGGCGATCCAATTTTGAATCGTTTGTTTATGACCTAATTTTATACCTTTTCCCAAATCTCGGGTTGCCGCTCTTTTACACATCATATCAAAAGCACGTTCACAAATACCAATCCATCTCATACAATGGTGAATTCTACCTGGTCCTAAACGCTGTTGTGCTAGTTTAAATCCTTCTCCTTCATTACCAATCAAATTCTTTACAGGTACTTTACAATCTTTATACTCTATTTCTGCATGACTGAAATAACCATCATTTTCTTCACCCATAATTGGAATATTACGTGTTAAATGAAATCCTTCTGTATCTGTTGGTACAATGATCATACTTGCTTTTTGGTACGGATTTTCTGCATCAGGATTCGTATCTGCCATCACAATAGCAAAAGAAGAATAGTCTGCTGCGGTTGTAAACCATTTATGACCATTAATTATATAATGGTCACCATCTTTAACTGCAGTTGTTCCCATAATTACGGGATTTGAACCTGCAAATTCAGGTTCAGTCATAGAAAAACAACTGTGAATTTCTCCATCAATTAATGGTTCTAAGAAGGTTTGTTTGATATAATCTGAAGCATTTCCTAACAGTAATTCTTGATTTCCAATATCTGGTGCATTACAATTAAAACAAAAATGTCCATAGGGCGATCCTCCTAGTAATTCACTAATTTGACCGAATTCAACTAAGCTAAAACCCATTCCTCCGTGGCTTTCACTTAAATGCGGATTCCATAATCCTTTTTCTTTAACTATTTCTCGTATTTTATTTAACTCATCATGAACCTCACTAAAAGGTAAATTCATATAGTGTTTCTCTAAAGGATACACATGCTCTTCTAAAATAGTTTTAATTTTAGCTAGAATCTGTTCTAATTTTTCTGAGGAAAATATGTTCATTTCTTTAATTTTTATGCAATGCTCACAAATATAATGAAAAAAGGCTGTTAAACATACGGTAATAAATACTCAAAATAGAGCGCTGATAGCACTCGGAATTATGATTTAAAAAGGTTTTACTCGTTAATCATTATAAAATCAAGTCACCGCCAATTTCCGAATCATATTCGCCAAAACTATAGGGAAAAATCTTTTTATATATACCGCTAATACTTCTAATTTACCACCAATTATAGCTTCTTGTTTTTTTCTGTCAACCGCTTTTAACAGTCGTTTTGCAAAATATTCGGGTGAGAGTCCGTTTGCTGTACCTTTATCCATTGTGTTTTGTGGAGAACCGTCTGCGGTTAATGCATTTTTTGAAACATCAGTATTTACAAAACCCGGGCAAATTAATGTTACTGCTATATTAGCATCGTGAATTTCTGCCCGTAAACTATCAAAAAATCCATGTAAAGCATGTTTAGAAGCTGAATATGATGAACGTAGTGGAGTTCCTATTTTACCAACAACACTAGTAACCACAACAAAATGTCCACTTTTTTTAGCAACAAAATAAGGCAAAAGGGATTTACTTAAAGCTACGGTACCAAAATAATTAGTATTAAATATACGTGTATCAACGGTCATTCCGGTATCAATAGCTAGGGAGCGTTGACTGATACCTCCATTATTGATTAAAATGTCTATTCCGTTGAAAAGAGAAATTGCCTTTTGTACTAGTTTACCTAGATTATGGTAATCTTCAAGGTCCATTTTTAGTAACTGTACTTTTTCAGGCTGGGCACATTGTTGCTTGACTTCTTCTAATTTTTCAATAGTTCGTGAAGAAATAATAAGTTTAGCTCCCTGTTCAGATAATGCAAAGGCTACTGCTTTGCCAATTCCTGAAGAAGCTCCTGTTATCCAAACCACTTTGTTGTTAAATTTCATATTATAAAATATTGAAATTAGTTGACTTAACAAATTAAAATAGAACGCTGATAACGCTGATTAAAATGATTTTCTATGATTCTATAAACAAAATCTGTGTTTAATCATAAAAATCTGCGTCATCTGTGTTCTAATATAGAAATCTATTATACGTTTTTCAAAACTACACAAATTTTCGTTTTTAAAAATACTGTACTTTTGCGTTGGCTTGATTTTTGTAAAACTTTAATAAACTATAAATAAATGTTCAAAAAAATACTACTTGTCTTTTTATTGATTACAACATTCTCACAGGCGCAACATACCATTAAGGGAGAATTGCATCCTGCAGAGAATTATCCATGGATGATCTTATATCAACTGCAAGGCGCAAAACAAAATTATATTGCGCATGATTCGATTAAAAATGGAAAATTTTCAATAGCAATTCCTAACGGACAGCCATCTGGAATGTACAGGCTCATATATGATATTAAAAATAGATTGTTTGTCGACATCATCTATGCAAATGAAGATGTTTCATTAACTTTTAATCCGATAAACCCAAATCAATCTGTTCAATTTAGCGTTTCAGAAAACAATAAACTCTATCAAAATTATTTAAAAGAAACACAACCAATTCAGAAAAAATTAGATTCATTGCAGGTAGCTTTTTTTAATTCAATTGATAAGGTAACTAGTGAAATGATTGGTAAAGTTTATCACAAAAATTATATAGCTCTTACAACTATTCAACAACAGTTCGAAACAAAATCTACAGGTAAATTAATACATAATTTTATAAAAGCAAGTGCCAGATATAATGCCGAAAATCCTGTTAAGAATCCTACTGAATATTTAACTGCTACTAAAAATCATTTTTTCGATACTCTTGATTTTAACAATGAAACACTACTAAATTCTACCTTTATCAATGATAAGATCAATGATTTTATTTTTTATTTGAATACTTCAGACGATCAAAAAACGCGTACACAATTATACAAAGAGGCGATAGCAACTGTTATTGGTAAAATTAATACCAATCAAAGTTTAACTAAAGATATTGAAGAGGGATTGTTATATAATTTTACGCAGCAAGAAGATATTAGTATGGTAAATTATATCATAAATTTTTACTTGCAATTACCTAAAGAACTTCAAGATAATGCATTTATAGCTGATATGAAAGGGCAATTAAAAACTACCGTTGGTACTATTGCTCCTAATATTTTATGGACCGAAAACAACGAACCGCAAAGCCTCCATAAATTAAATAATGCTTCTCATTATATTGTTGTGTTTTGGAGCTCAACTTGTGGCCACTGTTTAAAAGAATTGCCCTTGTTGGAAAGTTATTTACAAGATAAAAAAGACATTAAAGTTATTGCGATTGGATTAGAAACAGAAGAAAGTAAAGCTGGTTGGCAAACAGAAATTGCCGTTTACAATAATTGGATACACGTGTACGGAAAAAACAAATGGAAAAACCAATTTGCTAGAGAATATGGAGTAAATGCTACGCCTTCTTTTTTTATATTAGATGCTAAGAAAAAAATATTGGTTAAACCTGATGATATCGCCGAATTGAAAGTGTTTTTTGAGATGAATTAAATTAATGAGACCCTGAAACGAATTCAGGGTTATCGTGGTTAGAAATGATAAAAAGCATCTTCTAAATGCTCAATTATAAACTTGCCTTTTTCGCTAACAATTGCAATAATATCAAAGCGCACCTCAATATCTAAATCTTTAGAAATTACATATTCATCAATTGCTGAAACCAGTAATTTTATTTTTTTAGGATTTACAAAGTCTTGCGGATTCCCGAAATCTATCGAAGAACGTGTTTTCACTTCAACAACAGCAAGCACACCATCTTTCACAGCAATGATATCGACTTCAGATTTTAGATAACGCCAGTTTGTATCACGAATGGTGTACCCTTTTTTTAGCAGAAAATCTACGGCTAATTGTTCTCCTTTTTTGCCTAGTTCATTATGTTGCGCCATAATATCTTATCATTCAAATTACAAAATCGAGATCGCAATTTTTGTTTTTTTTTAGAGATTCTTATTTTTCTACGCGTTCTGATGAACCATCGTATAAGAATTTAACAACAGTCTTATTATCTTTTACATTTAGATTAATTGTCCTTCCTAAAATCAAGGTTCTATTATCTCTTATATGTCCGGCAGGAAAATCAAAACTTACCGGAAAATCAAACTCTTTTATCGCATCTAACACTACTTCTTCAGCAGTTTTACCAAAAGGCGTTTCATTTTCTCTAACATCAGAGATACCACCAACAATCAATCCTTTACAGTTGTCGAAATAACCATTACGTCTCAAACTAATTAACATCCTATCTATATGGTACAAATATTCACCTACATCCTCAATAAATAAAATTTTATTATCTAGAGAAATTGAAGATTTTGTGCCTAATAAACTATACAGAAGAGACAGGTTACCTCCTACTACTTGTCCTTCTGCTTGTCCTTCTTTGTTATAATCAGAATCAGAAATTCGATAGGTAATTTTTTTACCGAAAAGTGCTTTTTTTAGTGATTTCTTAGCCTTTTTTTGCTCTTTATTACCTGGCTTATAAGTGATAGGCATAAGTGCATGCATAGTTTCTATGCCTAACTTATTTATTTCGTTATGAAAAACTGTAATATCTGAAAAACCAATCAACCATTTAGGGTGTTGTTTAAATTTAGTGAAATCAATGCTATCTATAATTCTCACAGAACCATATCCACCTCGGGCGCACCAAATTGCCTTTACAGTTGGGTCGTCAATTGCATACTGAAAATCTTCTGCTCTTTGTTTATCAGACCCTGCAAAATGAAAATTTTGTTCGAATAGGTGCTTTCCTAATTTTACTTGTAAACCCCAATCTTGAAGCATTTCAATACCGTTTTCTACCTTAACGGTATCTTTCATAATCCCTGCCGGGGCAATGATCATTACCGTATCTCCTTTTTGCAAATAGGGTGGTTGAACTAGTTTTGAAGGTTCTTGATCTACAGATGCAAAAGCAACATTCGGTGCGACCATTAAAACTATAAAGAGTAAAAATTTATCAATAACTGCTTTCATAATAGATTACTTTTTGTAAAAATACATTTTTAGGCTTGGTTTTCTTACTTTTGCCAATAGAAAAATTTGAAATGAACACACCAAAAAGATATACCATAACTGCTGCATTACCTTATACGAACGGACCCGTACATATTGGTCATTTAGCTGGTGTATACGTGCCTGCTGATATTTATGCACGCTACCAACGTTTAAAAGGAAATGATGTTGCTTATATCTGTGGTTCTGATGAACACGGAGTGCCTATTACTATCAAAGCAAAAAAAGAGGGTATTACACCGCAACAAGTAGTAGATAAATATCATGCTATTATTAAAAAATCGTTTGAAGATTTTGGAATTTCATTTGATAATTATTCACGTACTTCAGCAAAAATTCATCATAAAACGGCTTCTGAAATTTTTAAAAAATTATATGATGACGGAAAGTTTATAGAAGAAACGAATCTACAATTGTACGACGAAGAAGCACATCAATTTTTAGCAGATCGTTTTGTAGTTGGTACTTGCCCAAAATGTGGTTATGAGGAAAGCTACGGCGATCAATGTGAAAATTGTGGTACCAGTCATAATGCAACGGATCTGATCAATCCGAAATCTGCCATTACAGGTAATACACCTTCCTTAAAGGAAACTAAGCACTGGTTTTTACCACTAGATCAATATCAAGATTGGTTACAAGAATGGATCGTTGAAGGACATGCGAAAGATTGGAAGCCAAATGTGTTAGGGCAAGTAAAATCATGGATTGATGATGGTTTACGCCCAAGAGCGGTAACTAGAGATTTAGATTGGGGAATTCCTGTTCCTATAAAAGGAGCCGAAGGAAAAGTATTATATGTATGGTTTGATGCTCCTATCGGATATATCTCATCTACCAAAGAATGGGCCGCTCGTGAAGGAAAAGATTGGGAACCTTATTGGAAAGATGAGGATACCAAATTACTTCACTTTATAGGAAAGGATAATATCGTTTTTCATTGTATTATTTTTCCTGCTATTTTAAAAGCAGAAGGAAGTTATATATTACCCGAAAATGTACCTGCCAATGAATTTTTAAATTTAGAAGACGATAAAATTTCTACATCTAAAAATTGGGCAGTGTGGTTGCATGAGTATTTAGAAGATTTTCCTGACAAACAAGATGTATTGCGTTATGCTTTAACTGCTAATGCGCCGGAAACTAAAGATAATAATTTTACTTGGAAAGATTTTCAAGCGAGAAATAATAATGAGCTAGTTGCCATTTTTGGCAATTTTATCAATCGTGTAGTGGTATTGACTCATAAATATTATGACGGTCAAGTACCTACTCCTGGTCATTTGTCTGATGAAGATGAGGATACATTAGCAATGCTAAAAAAATATCCTCAAATTATCTCAAAGTCTATCGAAAGATATCGCTTTAGAGAAGCTTTGATGGAATTGATGAATTTAGCCCGTTTAGGGAATAAGTATTTGGCAGATGAAGAACCTTGGAAAGTTATTAAGGAAGATCCTGAGCGTGTACAAACCATCATGTTTATTGCCTTACAAATTGCAACAGGATTATCCGTTTTATCAGAACCTTTTTTACCGTTTACTTCTAAGAAATTAAAATCTATCCTCAATGTCACCCTGAGCGGAGTCGAAGGGTCTATAACTTGGAACGACGTTTCCACCAAAAACACTTTATTATCTGCTAACCACCAAATCGGGAAAGCAGAATTATTATTCGCCAAAATTGAAGATGCAGAAATTCAATTACAGTTAGATAAATTACAAGCTTCAAAAAAAGCAAATGAACAGGCTAATAAAGTTACTGAACCTCAAAAAGATACGATTGAGTTTGATGACTTTACCAAATTAGACCTTCGTGTTGGTACAATTTTGGAAGCTGTAAAAGTTCCTAAAACAAAAAAATTGTTGCAGCTAAAAGTAGATGTAGGTATTGATATAAGAACTATTGTTTCAGGAATTGCTGAAAGTTTTTCAGCAGAAGATATTATCGGACAAAAAGTGACTGTTCTTGTCAATTTAGCACCAAGAAAATTACGTGGTGTTGAAAGTCAAGGTATGATCTTAATGGCTGAAACACCTGAAGGTAAATTGGCTTTTGTGGAACCTGAGGGTAATGATATTCGAAATGGCATTAAGGTGAGTTAGTTGTTATTGTTTGTTAATTTTTGGAATAAATTTAATTAACTTCTTAAATGCATTTAAGCCATTAATTGCTAATTCTATAATTTCGTATTTTTCATCTTCAAAAGTTATAAAGTATTTGACTTCCTGTTTTGTTATCAAAAAACCACCATTTCCTGTATCTAAAAAACTACCATCCCCAATATCTAAAAAATGATCTATTTCTTCTATTTTTGGAAATATTGGCTTTTCATGCGTATTATTATCTCGAACTTTTTGAAGAACATCCCAAGCCAAAACTTCCGATTCATTCAAATTATTTCCTTTCCATTCTTCGATAGTATTAATTCTCAAACATTTAATTTCTTGCTTACTTAAATTTGGGCTAATCTCATTTGTCCACCTACAGAAATAATACCAACTTGTTTTAAATCCAGTAATGAAGCTCCAAAAATTATCTTGAATTACAATTTTACTGTGTTCAGAAGTTTTTATATTTTCTAAAGAGCGTGAACTCCATTCTAACATTTGAGTTATATTATAAACAGTATCTTCCAAATTTTATAATTATAGATTAGTAAAAAAAGAGGATTAAATTACTATTTAGGATTACACGTATTTTAATTTAAATCCATAATTATAATCAATATCCTTTTTTTCTTTCTCATTTTCAATCCATGCATCTTCCTTGTGACTTATTTCCTTAATTTGAGCGGCATTAAATCCTTTAAATTTATGAACAATCAATTCTAATGTTTCCAACTCAACCTTATTAAAAACATCCATATTAAAACTTTTGAAAGCTGTTGATTTAAATCTTGCTCCTACATAACCATCACCAAAATCTTCCCCGTTTAAATCTACTATTTTTTCATTTACCATATAATCAAAAATTCCTGCAAATCGAATTGGAACTGGCCCATAATAATGAGCCATATATCTTGTCCCACTTATTGAATATGCAGATTTTTTGAAATTTAAAAAGTCTGCATAGAATAATAGCTTATTCATTGCAGTCACACTTGGCTGTAATTTTTCCGTAAAGTAAACAACCATTTCTGAGAGCTTTTGCATATTTGGTTTTCTATATCCTGAAAATGTATCGGGCAGTAGAATATTACCCAACAACACTCTCACAAATTGTTCATCATCACTTGCCTCCTGTTCCTGCTCAATAACAAGATTGATTCTATTATATATTTTTAATTTATCTAAATCTTCTAAATCCCCATTTGACTGAACTAAATTTTTAAAAACTGAAGAATTATTTAATATCGTTTTAATCAAATTTGCGTTCGATAAACTCGGAACTTCCCCTTTTTCATAATTTCTATAACTATTTGTACCGAAACCTAAAATTTGCGACATTTTATTCGCTGATAAATGATATTTTCTCCTTAAACCTATAATTTCATCAGGGAAAGGAACATTATGCTTATCCCTATACTGATTATAAACCTGATTCAAATTCAATTCATCTAATTCTGTGGTGGTGAATGATTCTTTACTTTCTTCACAATAATAACTAATGTGAGAATACTCAAACCCCTCTTTACGGAAAACCAGAATACTATTCTTGGTTTGTAAAGACATTTCTTTACCTGAAATTGGACTTTTCATTTTTCGTTTTTTTAGTCGTTTTGTTCCTTAAATATGAATGCCATTGGATGCACCGCTTTATGAAAGGATATGCAAATGGCTTTACCCGTATCTTTAATTATAGTTAGCTTTATGTAAATTTCTTGATTCTTTATTATTTTTCCGAAAACCCAAAGTTCACGCCCGTTATATTGGGTTTCTGGTTCTGGTCCGAGACAATAGTCTTCAATATCTAATTGTGCGATTATATCTCTTCGTGAATTAGCCGTTATATTTAAATCAGCTAAATCTTGCACACTGTTTTGTGGTCTATTTACAAAAAATATGGGCCATATCTTAATGACCTGTTTTAATTCTTGAAGAAAAAGTTTTACCGATGCTCTATCTGACATTATATGTGAAAAACTTTGCAAAAGTAAATATTTTTTCCATATATCAACTATAAAATCAATTTATTAATATAAAATCAAAAATTATACCACTTTAAAGTTAAACTATATAAATATAACTATTTTTCTATAATAATAGTATATAAAGTGCAAAAAATATCCAATAACCCCTTTGATTAAACATTCAGCTATAAATAGGAAGATTATAATTGCAAACAAAAAAGTTAACTGTATTTTTGCATTTAAAGAACCCTAATATTGCATAATACAACTACTAAACTTCATAAAATAAAATATCAAACTTCCTTAAAAGGGCATTCGAAATGAGATTGAATATTAACTCAAACATCAAAATGTAATCATATTTTTTAAACCCTGAGAATGATAACGTTGAAAATGTTGAGCAGATAAGTTAATTAGACACCTATGAGATATGTAAATAATACCTTTTTTTAAGATAAATTCTGTAACTTTATAAAAAAATATTCATGTTATCAAAAACTATAGAATCTGGTCTAAATTCACAAATTAGAATCGAAGCAGAATCATCACAAATTTATTTAGCTATGGCTATTTGGGCTGAAGTAAAAGGCCTTGAGGGAGTAGCCAATTTTATGTACGATCAATCTGATGAAGAGCGTGAGCACATGCTAAAACTCATAAAATTTGTTAACGAACGTGGCGGTCATGCTCATGTTTCAGAATTAACAGCACCAAATGTTACATTTTCATCTTTTAAAGAAATGTTTGAAAAATTATTTGAACACGAAGTCTATGTGTCTTCAACTATCAACGAATTAGTACATATGACTTTTGAGCAAAGAGACTATGCTACTCACAATTTTTTACAGTGGTATGTTGCTGAACAAATTGAAGAAGAGGCTGTAGCTCGTACTATTTTAGATAAAATTAATCTAATTGGTGATGACAAAAGTGGACTCTACCTTTTTGACAGGGATATTCAGCAGTTAACAGTTGTAAGTTCAGTTTCGCCTGAAACTGGAGTTTAAATGTAAATTTTTTTATTTAAATTATAGTTAAAAAATTAATTTTTCACAATTGATTTCTACATGCTTCATGGGCAAAAAGAAAAACAAAAAACTTAGAAAGAAACGTCCCCTTTCGATACAACAAAATGGCTCGGGAATATTGGGAGAGGTTAAAGATGAATGCTGTGAAAAATTTATGAAATCAGAAAAAAAACGCTGTGAAAAATGTCCCTGTTTTGACTTACTTATGAAAATAGCTTAAAACTAAAAAGTTATTACAACTAAAAGTAGATGTAGGCATTGATAAAAGAACTATTGTTTCTGGAATGGCAGAAAGTTTTTCAGCAGAAGATATTATCGGACAAAAAGTGACTGTTCTTGTCAATTTAGCACCAAGAAAATTACGTGGTGTTGAAAGTCAAGGTATGATCTTAATGGCTGAAACACCTGAAGGTAAATTGGCTTTTGTTGAGCCTGAAAATACTGAAGTTGACAATGGTGAGCAGATAAGCTAACCTATTAAAATTACAAGTTCTATGTGGAAATATATCAAACGAATTGGCTTAATCATTAACTTAAAAACGATTATTGTCACGTTTTTATCGATTGTGTCAACGTCTATATGTTTGCATTATGAAATTAAAGCAAGTTTCCCATTAACACTCATTGGTACAGCCATTATCTTTCCTATAGTATTTTCTATTGGTGGTGCTTATAAACGTAGAGAAGTTGCACTTGATGAATATGGCTCTGTAAAGGCACATGGTAGAGCCTTATATTTTGCCGTGTTGCATTGGATAGAAAATCCTTCAGAAGATTTAAAATCTGAATTAAAAGATATCTTAAAAAACTTATTAGAATCAAATACATTATTACTTACAAATCCTGTAAAAGAATTGGAAAAACGTGAAAAAGTAGTCTATGATAATTTTCATCAATTATCAAAATTCATAAAAAAAATGAGAACACTCGGACTCCCTTCTGGTGAGGCCTCTCGTTCTAATCAGTTTTTAAGTAAAATGATGGTTTCTTTTGAACGAATTAAACATATTTATCAATATAGAACCCCTCGAACATTGCGTACTTATAGTGATATTTTTATCATAATTCTTCCCATAGTTTATGGTCCACATTTTGCCGAAAATGCAACAAATTTTAGTTATGGATTGCAGTTTGCAGTTCCTATTTTGTTTAGTGTCATTTTAGTAGCTCTAGATAATATTCAATCTCATTTAGAGAATCCTTTTGATCAACAAGGAGAAGATGATGTCTATATTAATGTAGCAAAATATATTAAGAATTTAGATTAACCTCTAAAAAGTATAACGATTGACACCTTCCGCAAATGCAACTTCTCCAATTTATAAAATCACATACCCAACTTCCTGAAAAAGGAATCCAAAATACAGTTGAATTACTCAATCAAGATTGTACCATTCCGTTTATTTCCCGTTACCGGAAAGAACGAACAGGCAATCTAGATGAAGTTCAAATTGGCGATATTGTTAAATATAAAACGCTATTTGAAGAATTGGCCAAACGAAAAAATTCAATTCTAAAAGCATTAGAAGAACAAGATGTTCTAACGGATGAATTAAAGCAGAAAATCGAAAATGCTAGTAATCTAACAACGCTAGAAGATTTGTATTTACCTTTTAAGAAAAAGCGAAAAACAAAAGCTGAAACAGCACGGAATAACGGACTCGAACCTTTGGCTAAAATTATTATGAGTCAAAATGCCAGCAACATCAAATCAATTGCATTGAACTATGTAAAAGAGCCTGTGAACTCTGTAGAAGAAGCATTGGAAGGTGCACGTCATATCATAGCTGAATGGATTAATGAAAGAACGGATATACGAAATAGTATTCGACAACAATTAGAACGTTATGCAACCATCAATACCAAAGCTGTCAAGGCCAAGTTAACTGATGAAAAAGCACAGAAATTCAGAGATTATTTTGATTGGTCTGAAGCTTTAAACCGTTGTCCTTCTCATCGATTATTAGCTATTTTACGAGCCGAAAAGGAAGGTTTTATACGTGTAAAAATTGAAATTGATGAACACAGAGCATTGATCAAAATTGAAGACCGAATTATTCGTTTGGATAACGATTGCTCTGAACAAATTGAATTGGCCATTCACGATTCTTATAAGCGCTTATTATTTCCTGCTTTATCAAATGAAATTCTAACTCTTGCTAAAGAAAAAGCAGACGAAAGTGCGATCACTGTTTTTGCAAAGAATTTAAAGCAATTATTATTAGGCGCTCCTTTAGGTGAAAAAAATATTCTTGCCATTGACCCGGGTTTTAGAAGCGGTTGTAAAATTGTCTGTTTAAATGCTCAAGGCGGATTGGAATATAACGAAACCATCTATCCGCATCCTCCGCAAAACGATTCTAAAGGTGCTATTAAGAAAATAAGTTCACTGGTCGATGCTTATAAAATTGAGGCTATTGCTATTGGAAACGGAACGGCATCACGCGAAACGGAACAATTGATCAGAAGAATTCGATTTGAAAAAGAAATACAAGTGTTTGTAGTTAGCGAAGCTGGAGCTTCAATTTATTCGGCTTCAAAAATTGCTCGTGATGAGTTTCCTAATTATGATGTTACCGTGAGAGGAGCCGTTTCTATCGGTCGTAGATTAGCAGATCCTTTAGCTGAATTAGTGAAAATTGATGCCAAATCTATTGGTGTAGGTCAATATCAACATGATGTAGATCAAACTAAACTGAAAAACTCACTAGATACTGTTGTAGAAAGCTGTGTAAATACTATTGGTGTAAATATCAATACTGCAAGTGAATCCTTATTGAGTTATGTATCAGGCATTGGTCCAAAATTGGCTGAAAATATAGTTGCCTATAGAAATGAAAATGGTGCATTTATTTCAAGAAACGGTATTAAAAAAGTACCGCGATTAGGTGGAAAAGCATTTGAACAAGGCGCTGGTTTTTTACGAATTAAAAATGCTAAAAACCCCTTGGATGATTCGGCGGTGCATCCTGAAAGTTATCCTATTATTTCAAAAATGGCGAAAGACGAACAAAAAAACATTGAAGATTTGATCGGTAATATCAATGCACTTAAAAAAATTGAACTTAAAAAGTATATCACTTCCAATGTTGGATTACCTACCTTAACAGATATTATTTCTGAACTGGAAAAACCGGGATTAGACCCTCGACAGCAAGCAAAAGTTTTCACATTTAACAAAAACATCAAAACGATTAATGACCTACGTGAAGGTCAATTACTCCCGGGTATTATAAATAATATTACCAATTTTGGATGTTTTGTAGATATCGGTATTAAAGAAAGTGGTTTGGTACATGTTTCTAATTTATCAAATACTTTTGTTAAAGATGTAAGTGAACATGTGAGCTTGCATCAACAAATTATCGTAAAAGTTTTGGCGGTTGATATTTCCAGAAAACGAATACAACTATCAATGAATTATAAATAATTCTTATTTATTCAGGCACTTCTTTATCATCTGATATTTCATCTTTTTTCTTATCACTTTTTCTGGGTGATAATTTATAAATCAAATAACCAAAGCCTACAACAAAGTGTAGGATTACAGCAATCATTATAAAATAATACCAAAAGTTTGAATCTGTCATAACCTTTCTTTAAAAAGCAAAGTTAAGACTATAAATACTGTTTTCATTGTAATGAAAGTTACTTAAAAACAAAAAAGAGCGCCTATTCGGCGCTCTTTCCACTTTTTCTTTTGCTTAGTAATTTTTATTTCCAAGCATTCGTATCTCATTAACGACTATTTCCGCAATATATTTTTATCAACCTCTTAATCTTTATATTTTCTTGATATTCATTATCACTTTTTATAGCCAATTTTGTGTCTTGGTTTTTTATTTTCTTTTTTTTTGAGTAACTCATCTAAATAACCAAAAACTAACTCAATGTTTTTATTTTAACTCGATATTTTTCTTTTAATCTCTTCTATTTCTCCTTTTAAATTTAAACTATCTGTTAACATTCCTCGAATGTTAGTAAATACCCTAATAATTTGAATATTTACTTTTATGGCTGTAGAACTATTTAATACACTCGATAGCATTGCAACTCCTTGTTCTGTAAACGCAAAAGGTGCATAACGTAATCCCATTTTATCAGTAGAATTGGAGGAGCCAAATTGGCTCCTCCAATTTTCAAATTCATCAATATTTAGTTGAAACATAAAATCTTCAGGAAACCGTTCAATATTTCTCCTTACCTGTCTTTTTAGCTGCTTGGTCTCAACATTGTAAAGTTTTGCCAATACCAAATTAATTATAAAATGATACATGAATAAATTTAATTGTTTTTTGATGAAATAAGGCAAAAAAATAAAGCATAGCAATAGTTATGGTTTCTTTTTTTAACGAAATATCAGTGAAAAAGAAAAAATTTATATGTGAAATTTTGTGGTTAAATTGGTATGAACTCTATCCAACATCACTTTTTGATTTCTTATTAAATAGATTTTATTCGTGATAATTTCGTTAGAGATTATAATTTCTTGACGCTTCATAATAAATTATGTCATTTTAAACTCATAAGACTGTTTAAAAAGCAATACTTAATGTCAGTTTGAGCGTAGTCGAAAACTATAAATATCTAAAACAAGAACCTTTCGACTCCGCTCAAGGTGACAATTTGTTTGAATTGGTCTTTTTAAACAGCCTCATAAGTAAGAAAAATACTATTCACCTTTACTTCCTAAAAAAAGTATTTCATTACAAACTATTTCTGTAATGTATTTTTTAACACCATCTTTATCATCATAAGATCTTGATGTTAATTTTCCTTCAACAGCAATTTCTTTTCCTTTTACTAAATATTTTTCAACCATTTCGGCAGTCTTATTCCAGGCAATAATATTATGCCATTGTGTATCTGTAATTTTTTCTCCTTTTACATTCGTATAACTATCATTTGTAGCTATAGAAAATTTTGCCAATTTCTTACCAGATTCTAATATAATTACTTCTGGGTTGTTACCTAAGTTTCCAATCAACTGTACTTTGTTTCTAAGTGTGTTCATAATTTTAATGTTTTAAACAGTTAAGACAAATCCTAAACTCTTCAGGACTTTTGTTGGTGCAAACATATTTCACTTACCAAACACAAGTCGGTAATTAAGTAGTTACTTTCGTTTGTAAATGAATGTAGTCGTTTGTACACGGATAATTTTCAACACAAAACGCTGTTTATCAGTAGCTTGAAATTTATTTATTTAAAGAGTAACTCATACTAAAATAATTGTAAATTTGGCAATTGATGATACAATTATTAAGCTACATTTATCCAGTAACCAAAAAGATTCGTTCTGAAATTAGCGGAGATTTAGAAATCACCTGGTACAATGGCAAAAAGCATTTGAACACCAAAAATGCCAATTATTCGTATGGTTCTTTACAGAAAATTTTAAAAATTGGATTGCAAAAAATTGATCTTAGTCAATGTGAAAATATTTTAATTTTAGGAATGGGTGGTGGCAGTGTCATTAAAACATTACAAGAAGATTTTAATTATAAAAATACGATTACTGCCGTAGATATTGATCCCGTAATTATAGGCATTGCAAAACAAGAATTCAATGTGTCAAAAACAAATGAGCTACAAATTATTTGTGCAGATGCCTTACAATTTATGCAACAAAATAACAAACAATTCGACCTAGTTATTATTGATTTGTTTATTGATACTGAAATACCTAATTCATTTTTTGGCACCTCTTTTTGGCAAGATATTATGAGGGCGATTGCTGTTAACGGAACTATCCTATTTAATGCTTCGTTACATAAAACTGATAATGATAAGCTTTCAGATATCATTTTATTACTAAAAAAGAATAACTATACTATTGAAAAAATAGAAAAGGTAGATCAAACCAATACGCTATTGATAGCAAAATTGTTTCATTGTATAGAATCTTAAATAATTGAACCATGAAAATTTTTGTTGAAACAGACCGCCTAATTTTAAGAGAAATTGTGAACTCTGATGTTGATGCTATGTATGAATTAGATTCAGACCCTGAAGTTCATAAATACCTAGGCAATAAGCCTGTAAAATCAATAGAAGAATCTCAAAAGTCAATTGATTTTATTAGACAGCAATATATTGATCGTGGTATTGGCAGGTGGGCAGTTATCAATAAAGAGACACAAGAATTTATGGGCTGGTCTGGATTAAAATTGAACACAGAAGAGCCTATGAATGGCTATACTAATTATTACGATGTAGGTTACCGTTTTATGAAAAGATTTTGGGGGAAAGGATACGCCACAGAATCTGGAAAAGCTTCTGTTCAATATGCTTTTGATATTATGAAGCTACAAAAAGTTTACGGAATTACAGAAATTGGCAATCAAGCTTCTCATAATGCTTTGTTGAAAATCGGATTACATTATGTAGAAGATTTTAAATATGAAAAAGAAAATTTGATGTTGCGTTGGTACGAACTTTCAAATGCAAATACCAACTAAGAAATAAAAACAATAATTGTTACTAATTCAGTCAGTTGAATGTAATCGTTTGTAATTGGATATTTTGTACCTTGCTTCAAAAATCTAGCAAAATGGCTCACTATCTAAAATTTGTACTTCTTGTTTTTATAGTTTCTTTAAACGGTTTCTCGCAAGAATCAGATTCAAATACACTGCAATTTACCGAAAATGCAACGTCACCAAATGCTACCTTAGCAGATGTTTCATGGATACAAGGGCATTGGAAAGGTGAAGCTTTCGGAGGTATTACCGAAGAAATTTGGAGTCCGCCTTTAGGCGATTCAATGATGTTTGTATTCAAATTGGTGGTAGATAATAAGGTTGTCTTTTATGAAATTGGTGGTATTCGGCAAGTTGGTGAGACCCTATTCTTACAATTCAAACATTTTCATGGAGACTTTAAAGGTTGGGAAGAAAAAGATGAAACTCTAGATAATAAATTAGTGAAAATAGAAACTAACAAGGTGTATTTTGATGATTTTACTTTTGAAAAAATAAGCGATAATGAAATCAATATATATGTTGTAATGGAAGAAAAAGATGGAACGAGAGAAGAAATGAAATTCAACTATAAGAAGTAAATCATGCAAAAACGATGTCTGGAATGTGGTGAAAAAATTATAGGTAGAACTGATAAAAAATTCTGTACAGATTACTGTAGAAATGCCTACAATAATAAAATAAATAAAGACAGTAAAAACTTAATTAGAAACACCAATAATCGCCTTCGAAAAAACTATAAGATATTATCAGAACTAAACAGTACAGGGAAAACAAAGGTAACCAGAGTGAAATTGTTAAATCATAATTTTGACTTTAACTTTTTCACTTCAATCTATACTACCAAAACAGGAAATACATATTATTATATCTATGACCAAGGGTACTTACCTTTAGAAAAAGAGTTTTATTTATTAATTAAAAAAGATTGATTATTTCCAATTATTCCCCTTTTGCTCTAAGGCTGCAATTAAAATGTCTTTTTGACTAATTTGACCTACTAATTTACCTTTTTCGACTATAGGAAAACGTCTTCTTTTAGATTGTAAAAACTTTTCTGCAGCTTCAAAAATATTCAAGTTTCCTTCAATTGTCTCCACATTTTTTACCATATGTTTTTCAACATTATCATTGTCAATCGGAATATTATAATATCTACTTTCAGAGATATGTTTGATACAATCTCCTTCAGAAATAATTCCTAATAGTTCATCATTTTCATTGACTACTGGTCCGCCAGAAATTTTGTTTCTAATTAAAGTATCCATTACTTCTGCAACAGGTTGATCTGGTTTAAAAGTAATTAACTTTGTGGTCATATAATCTGAAACCAGTGATGGTTTTAGCTCCTCTTTTTTGGGTGAACTTCTTCGTCCTTGAAAACTCTTAATTGCCATAACTAACTATTTTGATTTGGATAAATATAATAATAAAATTTTTAAAAGAAAAACCTTATCTTAGTCATTAGCTAAAAAACATCATCTTAACCTACAACCATGTCTGTAAAAAAGTATACTTCCGCAGTTTCATTTTTAATTATCATTGCTTCCATTTATTTTAGTTTTTCATCATTAATGCCGCAAAAAATAAGTGATGCTTCTACACCATTAACCGAATTTTCAACTGAAAGAGCCTTAGTTCATTTAAAAAATATTACCAAAAAACCTCATTATGTAGGCACTTCTGAACATAAAAACGTACAAGATTATATTGTCGAACAATTACAACAACTAGGTCTAGAAACAGAAATTCAACGTCAAGTTGGTTTTGTTAAAAAATTTCGTGCCGGTACAAACACCCAAAATATTTTAACAAAAATAAAAGGAAAAAATAGTGATAAAGCTTTGCTACTGTTAACGCATTACGATTCTGCACCACATTCTTCTTTAGGTGCTAGTGATGCAGGAAGCGGTGTTGCTACTATTTTAGAAAGTATTCGTGCTTTTTTAGCTACAAATAAACAACCTCAAAATGATATTATTATTCTAATTTCTGATGCTGAAGAAATAGGTTTATTAGGCGCTAGTGCTTTTGTAAACCATCATCCATGGTCCAAAAATATTGGCCTTGTACTTAACTTTGAAGCTCGCGGTAGTGGCGGACCAAGCTATTTACTTATGGAAACCAATGGAGGTAATAAAAACCTTATTCAGCAATTTAGAAAAGCCAATATTAAATATCCGTTAGGAAACTCATTAATGTACAGTATCTATAAAATGCTACCCAATGATACAGATTTAACTATTTTTAGAGAAGATGGAGATATTGATGGTTTTAATTTTGCTTTTATTGATGATCATTTTGATTATCATACAGCGTTAGATAGTTATGAAAGATTAGATAAAAACACATTAGAACATCAAGGTGTTTATTTAATGCCCTTACTAAATTATTTTGCCGATGCCGATTTAGACAATTTAAAGTCTGATACCGATTATGTTTATTTTAATATGCCAATTATAGGAATGGTATTTTATCCTTTTTCAATAATTTTACCATTATTAATTTTACTAATTCTTGCCTTTGGCGGCTTACTATTTTATGGAATTTCTCAACATATAATTCATTTTAAGCAATTGTTCTTAGGTTTCATTCCTTTTTTACTAGCATTACTAATTTCAGGATTGTTAGCATTTTTCGGATGGAAATTATTATTAAAAATTCATCCACAATATAATGACATATTTCAAGGGTTTACTTATAATGGTCATTTGTATATTGCGGCATTTTCAGCCTTGACAATGGCTGTTTTATTTTTAGTGTATTCTAAGTACTTTAAGAAAGTTAGAATTGTAGATTTAGTTATTGCACCAGTTTTTATTTGGGTACTAATTAATATCGGAATTGCATTCTACTTAAAAGGTGCAGGCTATTTTAGTATTGCCGCCTTATACGGTATCGTTTCTATAGCAATACTTTTATTTACTAAAAGACATCCACAAAATAATCAATTATTATTAACCATACTTTCTATACCCGTTTTATTGCTCTTTGTTCCATTAATTAAAGTGCTTCCTGTAGGTTTAGGATTAAAAACATTAGCAGTCAGTACAACTTTTATAGTTTTACTTTTCGGATTGTTACTACCTGTTTTTTCAGGATACAAAAACAATAAGAGGTTAGGGCAACTTTTCTTAGTACTTGCAGGTATTATCTTTATTTCTGCATCTTTCAAATCGAGTTATAATGAAGACAGAAAGCAACCTAATAGTATTAATTATGTTTTAGATACAGATAAAAAAGAAGCATATTGGGTAAGTTACGATAGAAAAGTAGATGAATTTACCGAACAGTTTTTAACAGAAAATCCTACTAAAGGAGGCTTTGATGAATCTACTTCAAAAAGCAAATACAATTCAAATGTTAAATGGCATCAAAAAACAAAAGTTAAGGATATTCCTCAACCTGTTATTGATATTAGGTCTGATACAATAATTGATACAGACAGAATTATTCATTTTTCAATTAGACCGCAGCGGAGAATCAATAGAATTGAATTAATTTCAAATAGTGATATTCACTTTAAAACTTTTAAAATAAACGGAGAAAATTTATCAGAAAAAGATGAAAACGGATTTGCTTTTGTCGGTAATAAAAATAAAACCCTTCTATATTATTATCTAACTAGTGGAGATGAGGTTTTAGATCTCGAATTTTCAACAGTTAAAAATGACACCTTAGACTTTACAATGTACGAAACTTCTTTTGATCTTATTGATAGTCGACATTTCAATGTTGAACCACTTTACCATATAAAACCAAGAAACAAAACAATGATTCCTACGCCATTTATTACAAATGATGCTATTATTGTTAAAAAACAGATTAATCTTAATTAAAATCTTTTATAAACTTTATCTTTGGGCTTTTATAAATATACGCGAATGATAACCATTGATGATTTTAATTTTGCTGATAAAAAAGCACTGATCCGAGTTGATTTTAATGTCCCTTTAAATGATGATTTTCAAGTGACCGATGCAACCCGTATTGAAGCGGCTAAACCTACTATAATCAAAATTTTAGAAGATGGTGGCAGTGTAATATTAATGTCACATTTAGGAAGACCAAAAGGAGTTGATGAAAAATTTTCATTACAACATATTGTTAAAAAAGTAAGTGAAATTATTGGTGTACACGTAAAATTTGTTTCTAATTGTGTCGGCGAAATTGCAGAAAAAGCCGCAACCGAATTACAGCCTGGTGAACTATTATTATTAGAAAATTTACGTTTTCATGAAGAAGAAAAATCTGGTGACCTCGCTTTTGCCGAACAACTTTCTAAACTAGGCGACATCTATGTAAACGATGCTTTTGGCACAGCGCATAGAGCACATGCTTCTACGGCAATTATTGCTCAATTTTTTTCTGATAAAAAATGCTTTGGTTATTTATTGGCCAAAGAAATTGAAAGCATTCAAAAAGTACTTAATGAAAGTGTAAAACCTGTAACCGCTATTATTGGTGGCGCCAAAGTGTCTTCAAAAATTGAGGTGATAGAAAATATTTTAGACAAAGTTGATAATATTATCATCGGTGGTGGAATGGCTTTTACCTTTATCAAAGTAAAAGGCGGTAATATAGGCGATTCATTAGTTGAAAATGATAAATTAGACTTGGCTCAAGACATTTTAAACTTAGCAAAACAAAAGAATACTAGAATTCATTTACCCATTGATGTTATAGCGGCTGATGCTTTTAGTGAAGATGCAAACACACAAATTTTTCCTGCTAATGATATTCCTGCCGGATGGATGGGTTTAGATGTTGGTCCGAAAACAAATGTGGGATTCTCATTTATTATAGCAGAATCAAAAACCATTTTATGGAATGGGCCTTTGGGTGTTTTTGAAATACCCATTTTCGCTAAAGGAACTATAGAATTAGGTAATGCTATTGCTGATGCTACTGAAGAAGGTGCGTTTTCTCTTGTTGGTGGAGGTGATTCCGTTGCTGCTGTAAAACAATTTGGTTTTGCAGACAAAGTTAGTTATGTATCTACAGGCGGAGGTGCTATGTTAGAAATGTTGGAAGGAAAAACCTTACCGGGAATCGAAGCTATTTTAACATAATATTGATTTGTATATTTGTTTATCCCTATAAAAATTGGGATTGTAATTGTTTGTATCATTTAACATAAAACTAAATCAACAAAAACGAATAAACAATGATAGCAAGAATTTGGCATGGTAAAACTACTCTTAAAAATTATGAAGTTTATACTACTTTTTTAAAACAAGTGGCCATACCCGACTATAAAAAAACAAATGGCTTTAAAGAGTTAACTTTTTTGAGGAATATCGAAAATAATGAAGGTCATTTTACTTTAATTACATATTGGGAAAACCTTGACGTTATCAAGAATTTTGCTTGTGATGATTTTGAAAAGGCAAAATATTATCCCGAAGACGAAAACTTTCTGATAGAATTTGAAGAAAAAGTAAAACACTATGAAGTTTTTGCAACGTAAAAATATCTTATCTCATAAATCATTGCCTTTCTGATTGCTATCAAAAAGTAATTACAAGCAACATATAACGATTAATCAAATCAACGAGTAAACATAAAGAATGAAATATACCACATTACCAACTACTGATATAAAAGTAAGTAAGATCTGCCTAGGCACTATGACTTGGGGAGAACAGAATACAGAAGCAGAAGGCCATGAACAAATGGATTATGCCTTAGAACAAGGGGTAAATTTTTTCGATACTGCTGAGCTATATCCTGTACCGGCAAGAGGTGAAACTTATGGAAGAACTGAAGAAGTTATTGGTTCATGGTTTAAAAAAACCGGAAACAGAGATAAAGTTATCTTGGCGAGTAAAATTGCCGGTTCTGGCCCCTATACAGCTCATATTAGAAAAACAGGATTTTCTAAAGAAGGAATTACTGAGGCTATCCACAATAGCCTACAACGCTTACAAACCGATTATATAGATCTTTATCAATTGCATTGGCCTGAAAGACCTGTGAATTGTTTTGGTATTAGAGATTATCCTTATCAACAAGAAACACAATGGAAAGATAATTTTGCCGAGACATTAGAAATATTAGATCAATTTAAAAAAGCAGGAAAAATCAGACATGTAGGACTTTCAAATGAATCTCCTTGGGGAGTTATGCGTTATTTATCAGCATCTAAAAGCAAAAACCTACCTAGAATGCTTACGATTCAAAACTCATATTCATTATTACATAGAACCTATGAAATCGGACTTTCAGAAGTTTCCTTACGAGAAAATATAGGTTTATTAGTCTACTCACCATTGGCTTTTGGTGTTCTTACAGGTAAATATTTAAATGGTAACATGCCAAATGATGGTCGCGTAACATTATTTCCTAATTACAATAGATACAGTAGTCCACAATCTGAAAAAGCAGTTAAAAAATATTTAGAAATAGCTCAAAAACATAAATTAACATTGACGCAATTATCCTTAGCATTTGTAAATCAGTTGCCATTTGTAACGAGCAATATTATTGGTGCTACTAAAATGAGTCAGTTAAAAGAAAATATTGACAGTATCAATATTGAATTAACTCAAGAAATCATTGATGAAATTAATGCAATACATGCATTAATGCCTAATCCCGCCGCATAATATGAGTTTTTTAAAAAACATTTTTGGTAAAAAGGAAGAACCCATTAATTCTTACCAAGATTTCTGGGATTGGTTCGAGGCAAATGAAAATAAGTTTCATAAAGTAGTAAAGAATAATGGAAATATTGAAAAAGAATTCTTCGCTAAAATCTCTCCTAAATTAAATGAATTAAGAGAAGGAATCTTATTTCTAACAGGCATGCTTAATGATGAAACTGCCGATCTTATATTTACTGCTGATGGTAATATTAAAAACTTTTATTTTATCGAAGAGATGATAGAAGCAAGTCCAAACTTAAAAGGATGGAAATTTAGAGCACACAAACCTCCGGTAGATCTAAAAAATCAAAATATAGAAATGGGAAATTATAATTTTGGAAGTCAAAATATAAATTTCTATTCTAATGTTACTGATCAATATCCTGATGAAATTAGTATTACATTGGTTCATGATGACTTTACCGAAGAAAATAAAACAGAAATAATAAATGGATGTTATATTTTTTTAGATAATTTTATTGGTGAATTAAACTTATCAACTACTGTTGATAATATTGGCTTTATTGAAAAAGATAAAGCCACTACAGAGTTGGTTCCAATAAAAAAATTAAAGGACTTTTTAATTTGGAGAGAAAAAGAGTTTATTGAAAAATATGACGGTTTAAGGCGTGATACAAAAAACGATAATTATTCGGGTCTTGAAGCAAAATTAGAAAACGGAAATGCACTTGTGGCAATCATTAATTCTGACTTACTAGAATGGGATAGTAAAGCATCTCATCCTTGGGTTTTATCTGTTGAAATAAAATATGATGGAGAGAATAATGGAGGAATGCCAGATAATGACACGTATCAATTCTTAGATACGATAGAAAAAGATATTCTAGAAGAACTTAAAGATTTTGAAGGATATTTAAATGTTGGTAGACAAACTGCCGATTGTCTAAGAGAAATATATTTTGCATGTAAAGAGTTTAGAAAGCCAAGTAAAGTTATGGATCAATTGATTTCTAAATATTCAAAAAAAAGCACTATCAATTATGAGATTTATAAAGATAAATATTGGCAATCTTTTGAAAGGTTTCAGGCTTAAAAAGATCTTTTTATTATAATAATTAGGGTATCTAATCCGGCAGCATAAATTGGTTAAAACTTCAAAGTACAGTTACTGCAGACTGCAGACTCATTTAATACCCTAACTTAGCCCTAACTCTACCCAATACTTCTTGAGCTACTTTTTTTGCCTTTTCAGTACCAATAGCTAATGCTTTATCAATTTCAGACAAGTTATTCATAAAATGATTATACAACTCACGTTCTTTAGCATACTTTGTAATTAACAATTCGAAAAATGCTTGTTTTGCATGACCGTATCCATAATTACCTCCCAAATAATTGGCTCTCATTTCACTGAGTTGTTCTTCGTTAGCAACTAATTTATACAGTGCAAACAAATTACAAGTATCAGGATTTTTAGGTTCCTCTAAAGGTGTACTGTCGGTTTGTATTTTCATAATTTGTTTTCGTAGTTTTTTATCCTCTAAAAACAAATTGATATCATTATTACGCGATTTACTCATTTTTTCACCATCAGTTCCAGGTACTAACATCGTATGTTCTTGAACTTTCGCTTCTGGCGGAACAAGAATATTTCCCATTTTATGGTTCACTCTATTAGCTACATCACGTGCCATTTCTAAATGTTGTAATTGATCTTTTCCTACAGGAACAATTGCTGCATCATACAATAAAATATCAGCAGCCATTAACATCGGATAGGTAAACAATCCGGCATTTACATCTTCTAATCTATCAGCTTTGTCTTTAAAACTATGTGCCAACGTCAAACGTTGATATGGGTAAAAACAACTTAAGTACCAAGACAATTCGGTAACTTCAGGAATATCGCTTTGTCGATAAAAAACGGTTTTAGAAATGTCTAAACCGAATGCCAACCAAGTTGCCGCTGTACTATAGGTATTTTGTTTTATAGCAGCGCCGTCTTTAATCTGTGTTAGTGTATGCATATCAGCAATAAACAAAAACGATTCGTTTTGAGGGTCATTCGCCATAGCTACGGCCGGTATAATTGCTCCTAATAAATTCCCTAAATGTGGCGTTCCGGTACTTTGTACTCCAGTTAAAATTCTAGACATAAAATTTTTTTAATACTATGTTATTCCGAACAAAGTGAAGGAGTCTGTTGAAAAGAATGCTTCGTTAAGCTCGTAAAGACAAATTTTGCACAAAAATACATATTTATAATCTCAAATAACAAATCTAAAAAATGTTCTCGTTGAAATTTGGGAATTGGAATTTGAAATTTAATTTTTATTACATTTGGCACTTATGAATTTATTCAAAAATATTTTTCGCCTCTTTTGGCGCTCCTGGTTTTATGGTTGGGTGTTTTTTTCAATATTGTTTGTGCTTCCCGTATTAATTGTCGTAATCTCTTATGATCGTTTTTATAAAACTTTTTTTAAAATAGCGAGAGCTTGGGGGAAAACGATTTTATTTGTGATGGGGTTTTACGCTGTTGTTAAAACCGAAGAAAAAATACAACCCAATAAAAGTTATATGTTCATCGCAAATCATGCTTCCTTAATAGATGTAATGCTCATGTTAGCTGTAACTAAAAACCCTGCTGTTTTTGTAGGAAAAAAAGAGTTGATAAAATTACCCGTTTTTGGTTATGTATTTAGAAAAACAAGTATTTGGGTTGATAGAAGTAGTCTTAAAAGTAGAAAAGAAGTGTATGCCAGAGCTCAACACAAATTAAATCAAGGGCTCAGTATTATTATTTTCCCAGAAGGATTAGTGCCTCATGAAGACGTTATATTAAGCGAATTTAAAAATGGTGCGTTTCGGTTAGCAATTGAACATCAAATACCAATTGTACCTATGACCTTTTATGATGTTAAGAAACGTTTTTCATGGACTTTTTTTAGTGGATGGCCCGGTAAATTACGAGTAAAAATTCATAATTTTATACAAACTGACGGATTGACCTTAGAGGATATGGAAACAACAAAGCAAAAAGCTTATGATATTATTTATAATGAATTAATTTCAGATATGAGTAAAAATGGAAAATAAGAATATAACATATTACGATTCTACGGAGGAAAAAATAAACGTTATTACCCACCTCATTGGGTTATTATTGAGTATTGCAGCTTTGGTGGTTTTGATAGTGCATGCCAGTTATAATGGCTCTGCAAGGCATATTGTTAGCTTTACAATTTTTGGTGCAAGTTTAATTTTGTTGTATTCGGCATCAACTCTTTATCATTATTCTCAAAAGCCCAATATCAGGCATAAACTAAATATTTTAGACCATGCTTCTATTTATGTTTTAATAGCAGGTACCTATACACCTTTTACTTTGGTGACTCTAAAAGGAGCATTGGGTTGGACTATTTTCGGAATTACCTGGGGTATTGCCTTAATAGGTGTTTTTTTTAAATTATTCTATACCGGTAGATATGATAAAATTTCTACAATTGCCTACGTAGCTATGGGTTGGATCATTATAATTGCCATCAAACCATTAATAGAAAATTTACCATTAAATGGCTTATACTGGTTATTGGCCGGTGGTATTTTTTACACAGTAGGCGCAATTTTATATAGTATCCATAAAATAAAATTTAACCATGCGATCTTTCATTTATTTGTGTTACTAGGAAGTTTTTCACACTTTATGGCAGTTTATTTTTATGTATTGAAACATTAAAAGTGTGTTATGTATATTTTTATTTTTAAATACGCTATTTATTAGACGCTCTCTTTCTGATGCAATAACCTCGTCAATTTAATGGATAGATCTAGCAAAATAATTTTGGCATTGCCATTTCTTTCAATATGATAGATTGCTTCATTCAATTCTTTATTGATATCTAAAATATTACCACTATGAATAAAAGGGGCGAATTTTTCCAGATCAAAATTAGCCGTAGTTGGTTCTAAGAAAACCAATGAATCTGCTGCATAATTTTTCAACATTGCTTGTCTGAAAAATTGCAAACAATAATGCAAAAAACTTTTTTGAATTTCTCTACCTGCTCCTGCAATTGCTTCACTCCAAGCAACTAATTCTTGAATGATAGTAGCATTACCTTTAGCTCTAAATGCAGTACGAATCCATGTAATAAACCACTGTTCAAATTGTTCATCATTTGCCGAATGATGTAAAATCCGAATCGCTTTATTCCAATTTCCATCTGCCTGATGTGCAATTTTAATTGCTACATTATCTGTAATATGCTCTCTTTCTACTAAGGCATTTTTTATATGATTCTCGCTTAGTGGAAATAATTTTACAACCTGACAGCGCGATAAAATTGTTTGAATTATTTGATCTTCATTTTCAGTGATCAATAATAAAATAGTTTTTTCAGGTGGTTCTTCTATTAACTTCAATAATTTATTAGATGCTGCAATATTCATTTTTTCAGCCATCCAAATAATGAGAATTTTATAATTACCTTCATATGCTTTCAAGGATAACTTCTTTACAATTGCCTCAGCTTCATCTACACCTATCTGTCCTTGTTTATTTTCTATTCCTAATTGTTGAAACCAATCTAATACATCTCCATAAGGGTTATTCTCAATAAAATGACGCCATTCTTCTAAAAATAGATCACTTACCGGATGTCTTTTTACAGCACTAGTAGTTGCTACCGGAAAAGCAAAATGCAAATCTGGATGCATTAGTTTATTGAATTTCAAATTACAAGCATGATCACCTGTTATATTTTCTCCGTCGGTATTATTGCATAAAATATATTGAGCATAAGCAATCGCCAATGGCAATGCACCCGAGCCTTTAGGAGCAACAAATAATTGAGCATGCGGAATTCGGTTATTTTCAACTGAATGAATTAGCTGTTTTTTTACATTTCCCTGATCTATGATGTCTTTGAAAAGCATTTAACAAAGATAGAAATATTGGCTGTTTGACAAATTAATCGTTACTATTTTCCAAAAAAAAATATTTAGCAAATTTACTTAGAACTCATCTTGACTTTTAGTTTAGAATCGAGAATTTTGGCTTTTGTTCTTAAATGAAGAGTTTTTGAGTGATATAGCAGCGCTATTTTGTGATTAAAATCCAAAATTAAAGGGCAAAATGTAAAATTTGCAGATAAAAGAAAAAGTCATATATAAGTTCTTTATCAATAATGATTATATTTACAGATTATATAAATTATTTATGAATTTTCAATCAGCTTTTAATTAGTCATTATATTACAAGTTTGATTTCAAAATATACAACATACTATGAGCTGTAATAATTGCTCGACTGAAGCCAACGGTGTTCCAAAAGGCTGTAAAAGCAACGGAAATTGTGGCACGGGAAGCTGTGATAAATTAACTGTTTTTGATTGGCTCTCGAACATGGCGCTGCCTAATGGCCAATCGAAATTTGATATTGTAGAGGTCCGTTTTAAAAACGGAAGGAAACATTTCTTTAAAAATGTTAAAAATTTACCTGTCAACATAGGTGACATTATTGCTGTCGAATCTTCACCAGGTCATGATATCGGAACGATTTCTTTAACCGGAGAACTCGTTAAAATTCAAATGCGCAAAAAAAATATAGCTTTTGATAGTGAGGATGTAAAACAGATTTACAGAAAAGCCTCTCAAAAAGATATAGACGTTTGGGCTGCTTCTAGAGATAATGAGCAAGAATTACAGCGAAAATCAAGATTAATTATTAGCCGCTTAGGTCTTCAAATGAAACTTTCTGATGTTGAATACCAAGGTGATGGTAACAAAGCTACTTTTTATTATACTGCTGATGATCGTGTCGATTTTAGACTGCTCATAAAAGAATTAGCTTCAATGTTCAGAATTAGAATTGAAATGAAACAAGTTGGTCTTCGACAAGAAGCGGCTCGTTTAGGTGGTATTGGATCTTGTGGTAGAGAATTGTGTTGCTCTACTTGGTTGACTGATTTTAGATCTGTAAGTACTTCTTCAGCTAGATATCAGCAATTATCATTGAATCCGCAAAAATTAGCAGGACAATGTGGTAAATTAAAGTGCTGTTTAAATTATGAGTTAGATTCTTATATAGACGCCTTAAAAGGTTTTCCGAAAACAGATACTTGGTTGCAAACCGAAAAAGGAACTGCTGTCTTTCAAAAAATGGATATTTTTAAAGGATTATTTTGGTATGCCTATAAAGATAATCCTGTACATTGGGTTACTTTAAAAGTAGATCAGGTAAACGAGATTATCAAAATTAATAAACAAAAGAAAAAGGTTGAAAGTCTAGAAAGCTATGCTTTTGAGTTAAATTTTGAAAATGTAGAGGATGTTTCTTTTGCTAATGTTGTAGGTCAAGATAGTTTAACACGTTTTGATAAAAGCAAAAGTAGAAAAGGAAGAAAAAAGAATAATAGAAGAAGAAAAACACCTCGTAAAAATGCGTAAAATATTCGTTATACTAATTGTTTTATTGAGCATTATATCGTGTAATGATACAACGGTTTTTGATGTTTATAAACCAATTTCGAAATCACAATGGCACAAAGATTCTATTCTACGGTTTGCTTTTAATCCTGTTGATACTATCAAAAAAAACAATGTGTATATTAATTTGAGAAACAATAACGATTATCAATACAGTAACTTGTATTTAATTGTAGGTATTGATTTTCCGAATAACAATAGGGTCGTTGATACGTTAGAATATGAAATGACCGATGCCGAAGGTAAATTTTTAGGTTCAGGTTTCACTGATCTAAAAGAAAATAAATTAGAATATAAAACGAATGTGATTTTTCCAACTACCGGCACCTATACTATTTCTGTACAGCAAGCAATGCGAAAAAGCGGTGCTGTAAAAGGAATTATGTTATTAGATGGTATTTCCGATGTAGGATTACAAATTGAAAAAACAACAACAAATGACTAAAAAATCATCAGAAAATATCACTTTTAAAAAATTTACAAAATGGGTATGGGGACTCTTTTTTGGAGGTTTAGTTCTTATCATACTGCTATTTATATTCGCTTCTTTTGGTGCTTTTGGAAAGCTACCTACCTTTGAAGAGTTAGAAAATCCTGAAAACAATTTAGCAACTGAGGTTGTTTCTATAGATGATAAAACCATTGGTAGTTATTTCAAAGAAAATAGATCGCCCATAAAATACAAAGACCTGCCCCAAAACCTAATTAATGCTTTAATTGCAACCGAAGATGTACGGTTTTATAAACATTCAGGTATTGATATTCGCGGTACAATAAGAGCGTTTGCCTTTTTAGGATCAAAAGGTGGAGCCAGTACTATTACACAACAATTGGCTAAACAATTGTTCCATGGCGAAGGATCTAAAAATAAGATGCAACGGGGTCTACAAAAAATAAAAGAGCTCGTTATCGCTATTCGTTTAGAACGTCAATACACGAAAAAAGAAATCATAACCATGTATTTGAATAAATATGATTTCTTAAATCAAGGTGTCGGTATTCGATCAGCTTCGCGAATTTATTTTGGTATTGAACCAAAAGATTTAACTCAAGAGCAAGCTTCTATGTTAGTTGGTATGCTGAAGAATTCGTCTCTTTATAATCCTTTGAGAAGAGAGGAGTTGGTGCGAAAACGGCGTAATGTTGTGATAAGCCAAATGAGTAAATATGAGTTTATAACTGAACAAGTAAAAGATTCATTACAAAAATTGCCACTCGGTTTAAATGTACATAAAGAAGATACTAGTTTTGGTGTTGCTACCTATTTTAGAGAATATCTTCGTGGGTTTTTAAAAAATTGGGTCAAACAAAATCCTAAACCTGATAAATCTGAATATGATATTTTTAGAGATGGTTTAAAAGTGTATGTAACACTAGACTCGCGTATGCAAAAATATGCCGAAGAAGCAATGCAAGAGCATATGTCTAATTTGCAGCGTGTATTTTTCAAACAGCAAAAAAATAATAAAACAGCGCCATTTTATGACTTAACTAAAAAGCAAATAAAAAGCAATATAGAATCTGCCATGAAGCGTTCTAACCGATGGAAACGTATGGCCAAAGCCGGGAAATCTGAAAAAGAGATCCGTACCTCTTTTGATACCAAGATCAAAATGAAAATTTTTTCTTGGAAAAGTGAAATTGACACCCTTATGTCACCTCTTGATTCTATTCGATATTATAAACATTTTATGCATGCAGGTTTACTTTCTGTTGAACCACAAACCGGTCATGTAAAAGCTTGGGTTGGTGGTATCAATTATAAACATTTTCAATATGATCATGTAAAGCAAGGGAAACGTCAAGTAGGATCAACTTTTAAACCTTTTGTATATGCGACCGCAATTAATCAGTTACAACTATCTCCTTGCGAGGAATTTGCAAATACGCCTTATACCATTCCTGAAGGTAAATACGGCCTACCCGAAGCTTGGACTCCGGATAATTCAAGTGGTAAGTATGGTGAACCAAAGACATTAAAAAATGCATTGGCGAATTCTGTAAATGTAATTACAGCACAATTGATAGATAAAACTACGCCTACAAATGTAGTACGGCTTGCTAAAAATTTAGGAATAACAAGTGAAATACCTGAGGTACCATCTATTGCTTTAGGAAGTGTAGATTTATCGTTGTACGAAATGGTAGGTGCTTATGGTACTTTTGCAAATAAAGGAATGTATGTAGAACCTATGATGATTTTACGAATTGAAGATAAAAATGGAACTGTACTAGAAGATTTTACTCCTAAAACCAAAGAAGTCTTAAGTGAAGAATCTGCCTATACTGTTATTAATTTATTAGAAGGAGTTACTACGGCTGGTTCTGGTCAACGTTTACGGAGTTCAGCAGGTTCATACCCAGATAGTATCGTCTCTGGATATCCTTATAAATTTAGAAACCCTATCGCAGGTAAAACAGGTACTACTCAAAATCAGTCTGATGGATGGTTTATGGGAGTTGTTCCAAACTTAACAACCGGTGTTTGGGTAGGTGCAGATGATAGAGCAACTCATTTCGTTGATATAGGAAGAGGGCAAGGAGCTTCAATGGCATTACCTATTTGGGGATTGTATATGAGAAAATGTTATGAAGATGAATCTCTTAAAGTTAGTAAAAAACCTTTTGACAAACCCGCTAATTTAAAAATTGAATTAGATTGTGAAAAGTATAAGAAAGAGAATGGTGAAAATGATGATGAAAATTCTGACACCAATGATGAAGATGAATTTTAACACCTATATTATTAAAAAAATTACTCATAAATAAATTGAATTGAAAGCTTTTTGGACACCTACTAAAAAAACAATACAGAGCAGCAACATAAATCAAATGATGCAACAACATCATTTTGATAATTATCATGATTTTTGGCAGTGGTCTGTTCTAAACAAAGAGCAATTTTGGGAAGAGACTGTAAAAAATTTAGGTATAAAATTACACCAACCTTTCTCAACTATCCTTGATACTTCTAAGGGTGTTGAACAACCTCAATGGCTTAAAGATGCCACCTTAAATATTGTAGACAGTTGTTTTCAAAATAATAATAATGCCACCTCAGTTATCTACCAAAAAGAAGGTGAAAGTATTCAACATATATCACAAAAAAATCTTGAAAAATTAGTCAATACTATTGCCAATGGTTTACGAAATTTAGACATTAGCAAAGGAGATACTATCGCCATAGATATGCCAATGACTCTAGAAGCTGTTGCTATATATCTGGCAGCTATTAAAGCTGGAAACCCTGTGGCAACTATTGCCGATAGTTTTACATCTAATGAAATTTCAGTTCGCTTAAAAATTACAAAACCTAAAATTATCTTTACGCAAGATGTGTTGTTAAGAACAGGTAAAGTATTGCCATTATATACGAAAGTAACAGAAGCAAATGCTCCTAAAACCGTCGTAATTAAAGCTTCAGATGAAACAACTATTCAATTACGGTCTAAAGATATCTTTTGGGATGATTTCTTATCGGATAATACCATTTTTAAAAGTGTGATTCAAAACCCTGAAGATATCATTACTATATTATTTTCTTCAGGCACCACCGGGGAACCAAAAGCAATTCCTTGGACACATACCACACCCATAAAAGGGGCTTCTGATGGTTATTTTCACCATGACATTCAGCAAAACGATGTAGTTTGCTGGCCTACTAATTTAGGTTGGATGATGGGCCCTTGGCTCATTTTTGCCGCTTTGATCAACAAGGCATCGATCGCGTTGTATTATGGCGCTCCATTAGGCAAAGAGTTTGGAGAGTTTGTTCAAAATGCGAAGGTATCTATGCTAGGAATTGTACCTAGTATTGTAAAAAATTGGATGAAAACGAAATGTAATGAAAATCTAAATTGGAATTCGATTAAGTGTTTTAGTTCTACAGGAGAAGTTTCTAATCCGAAAGAAATGGAATATTTAATGCAACTTGCCAATAACAAACCAGTGATTGAATATTGTGGAGGGACAGAGATTGGTGGAGGGTATGTAACCAGTACAGTTGTTCAACCAAATATTGCCAGTGAATTTTCTACCCAAGCTTTGGGTGGTGAGTTTGTATTATTAGATGACGACAATAAACCTTCAAATAAAGGGGAATTGTTTTTAATACCTCCTATTATGGGTCTATCTAATACCTTGCTTAACAGAAATCATCACGATGTCTATTTTAAAGATACGCCAACCTATAAGGGTCAAAAATTACGTCGTCATGGCGATCAGCTTGAACGATTAGAAAACGGATATTACAAAGCACAGGGTCGGGTTGATGACGCTATGAATTTAGGCGGTATAAAAGTAAGTTCTGTACAAATAGAAGCAGTCGTTAACGGTTTACCTTTTATAAAAGAATCTGCTGCAATTGCTGTTTCACCTATTGGTGGAGGCCCTAGTTTATTGGTTATCTATTATGTAGAAAAAATTGAAGATTTTTCGGATGAAGAACGTTATATAATGACTAAACAAATTATTAAAAAACAGTTAAATCCGCTTTTTAAAGTTTCTGATTTAGTAAAAATAGATATCTTGCCAAGAACAGCATCTAATAAAGTAATGCGTAGAAAATTACGAGAAGTGTATGAGAAAGAATAAATTATCATGGAATTTTGAATGAAAAAAAATCACGCAAAGACCACGAAGATTTTTGTTGCAAAGACCACAAAGGAAAATTATGACAGAAAATGAAATTTCATATAAAATCATTGGAGTCGCAATAGAAATTCACAAAATTATTGGTCCAGGTTTATTAGAATCTGCCTATGAAAATGCGTTGGCTTATGAATTAAAAGAAATAGGTTTTGATGTAAAACAACAAAAATCAATGCCATTTATATATAAAGATATCCGTCAGGATGTAGGATATAGAATAGATTTAATGATAAATAATAAAGTAATTATTGAGGTTAAATCAGTTGAGAATTTAGCTCCAGTTCATTATGCTGAAACCTTAACCTATTTAAGATTGTCTAATTTAAAACTAGCTTTACTCATAAATTTCAATAATAAAATATTAAAAAATGGCGTCCATAGAATAGTAAATGATTTATGAGCTTTGCGGTCTCCGCGAGAAAGATCTTTGCAATCTTTGCGTGAAACAAAATATATAAAATGAACATCATCTCATACAATGTAAACGGAATTCGAGCAGCACTCAAAAAAGGATTTATAGACTGGCTTCAAGCAGCGAATCCAGATGTAATTTGTATTCAAGAAACCAAAGCTCATAAAGAGCAACTAGAGTTGGAAGTTTTTGAACAAGCCGGTTACCCTTATCATTATTGGTTTTCTGCAGAGAAAAAAGGATACAGTAGTGTAGCTATTTTATCTAAGACCAAACCAAATCACGTTGAATATGGTACCGGTATCGAATCTATGGATTTTGAAGGTAGAAATTTACGATTAGATTTTGATACTGTATCTGTTATGAGTCTGTATTTACCATCTGGTACTAACGATGCTCGCTTAAGTTTTAAGCTCAATTATATGGCAGAGTTTCAAGACTATGTCAATAACTTAAAAAAGGAAATTCCGAATCTTATTATTTGTGGAGATTATAATATTTGTCATGAAGAAATTGATATTCATAATCCAAAAATGAAAGGAGTTTCAGGTTTTTTACCTGTAGAGCGTGAATGGATTGGCAAGTTTATTGATAGTGGGTTTATAGATACTTTTAGACATTTTAGTTCTGAGCCTCATAATTATAGCTGGTGGAGTTATAGAGCAAATGCCAGAAATAATAATAAAGGTTGGCGTTTAGATTATTGCATGGCTTCAGAACCGCTAAAAACGAGATTAAAAAGAGCGTATATTTTACCCGAAGCAAAACATTCTGATCATTGCCCAATCGGGGTTGAAATAAAATAAGCAAGAAGCTCGAAGGCTAAAGGCTAAAGGCTAAAGGCTAAAGGCTAAAGGCTAAAACAAAATTAAATTTACCACTCATGAAAAAATTACTTTTAATCATCTTAACTATAAGTTTGACAACTTCTTGTGTTACGAAAAAAGTATATACCGAATTAGAAGAAAAATACAATGCTCTTCGAGATAATAACTCGTCCTTATTTGGAGAAAATCAAGATTTGATCGACAAGAAAAAAGAGCTGGAAGCAAGTAAAGTAAAATTACAGTCAGAAATTGACAATTTGGATAGCGAAAAAGGCAAGCTTACAAATGCTGTGGACCAATTAGAAGACAAGAAAAATACCTTAGAAAAAGAATACAACGAATTATCTGAAATGAGTGCTGAGCAACTTTCAGAAAAAGAAAAGCAGAATAGAGCTTTACTCGTTCAATTACAAGAAAAGGAAAGCAAGCTAACAGCAGAAAGTGCCCGATTAGAAAAATTACAAAGCGAATTAAACACTCGTTCAGCGCGTGTTGATGAATTAGAAGGGCTTATTGCAGCAAAAGAAGCCGCTATGCAACGTCTAAAAGATGCGGTATCTGCGGCTCTACAAGGTTTTGAAGGTAAAGGATTAACCGTAGAACGTAAAAACGGAAAAGTATACGTTTCAATGGAAAACAAACTTTTGTTCGGGTCTGGTAGTTGGTCGGTTGGAAGTCAAGGACAACGTGCTGTGGTAAATTTGGCTGGGGTTTTAAAACAAAATCCTGACATTGACGTATTAATCGAAGGTCATACAGATAATGTGCCTTATGGCGGAAAAGGAACTGTATCTGACAACTGGGATCTTTCTACAAAACGTGCAACTGCCATCGTTAGAATTTTAGTAAATAATAATGTAAATGCCGAACAGATTACTGCTGCCGGTAGAAGTAAATATATACCGGTAGCTAGTAATTCATCAGTATCAGGAAAAGCAAAGAACAGGCGTATTGAAATTATTCTAGCTCCTAATTTAGATGCCATTAATGATTTGTTAGAGGAATAATATTTATGCTCAAACTAAAAAGAATACGATTATTATTAGAATTTTATAAAGGTGCATTTCTTATCAGCTTAGGTCTTATCATTATACTACTTCTTTTTACTAATATTACATTCGCTTTTTTTTTCGGTAGTTGCATTGGTCTCTTTATAACTCTATTTTTAAAAGAAACAAATAAAAATAAAGATTACTTATTTTATATGAATTGCAACTTATCAAAGTTACAACTGTACGGTTTTAGCCTATTATTGAACCTCTTTATCACACTATTACTACTAATAATCTTCTAATGAAAAAACTGTTAGAAGTAGATAGTATTTACAAATCATATGATAATAGAATGATATTATCTGATGTATACTTAAAGTGTGAAACTGGTGATATCATTGGTGTTTTAGGTAGAAATGGGACAGGGAAATCTACTTTACTCAAAATTATTTACGGTATTGTTTCTGCTGAAAATAAGTTTATTAGAATTGACTATAAAGTTAGGCAAAAAGCTTATATGCATCTTAATGAAATTTCATATTTACCACAAGATAATTTTGTCCCCAAGTATTTTAAGGTTTCAAAAGCCATTAGATTGTTTATTAATAAAAATAAGATGTTAGATTTCAACAATGATCAATTTATTCAACAGATATTTAATAAAAAAATCTATCAGCTTTCAAGTGGTGAATTAAGATATTTAGAAATTAAATTAATTCTTTGCAATGATTCAAAATTTGCTTTATTAGATGAACCATATAATGGTATCTCACCAATATTAGTTAAAAATATAAATGGACTTATTGTTAAGCACTCTCATGAAAAAGGGATAATTCTTACCGATCATAATTATAGAAATGTATTAAAAATTGCTACGCAAATCTATTTAATAAAAGATTGTGCAACAAAGAAACTAAAGAGAGAAGAAGATCTCATTAGGTTCGGTTATTTAAAAGAAGGTATGTTATAATTTCTTCTTATCATTTCTGCGTATGTAAAAATCCTGAGCACTATAACTAGAAAAAGGCTATTACTAAAGTTAGGAAGTTTTATTCGCCAATTGCCCACAAGCTGCATCAATATCTTTACCTCGACTTCGACGAACATTGACTACAATATTATTGGCTTCTAATGTTTTTACATACATGGAAGTTGCTGCTGGAGATGCTTGTTGAAACTCTCCATCATCAATAGCATTATATTCTATTAAATTTACTTTAGAGGGTACATTTTTACAATACTTTACCAAGGCATTCACATCTTTTTGAGCATCATTAATTCCTTTCCAAATAACATATTCAAAAGTGATGATTCGTTGAGTTTTAGCATACCAATATTGTAATGCTTCTAATAATTCAGCTAAATTGCTCTTATCATTGATAGGCATCATTTTAGAGCGAACTTCATCAATAGCAGAGTGTAGAGACACTGCCAAATTAAATTTCACTTCATCATCAGCTAATTTTTTTATCATTTTCGGAATTCCAACAGTAGAAAGTGTGATTCGTTTAGGTGACATATTCAATCCTTCATCTGAAGTGATTTTTTCTATGGATGCCAATACGTTTTTATAATTCAGTAAAGGTTCGCCCATACCCATAAAAACAATATTTGACAATTTATGATTATGATACAATCGACTCTGTTTGTCTATAGCAACCACTTGATCATAAATTTCATCAGGATTTAAATTACGCATTCGCTTTAAACGTGCTGTAGCGCAAAAATTACAATCTAAACTACAACCAACCTGACTAGAAACACAAGCTGTTGTTCTGGTTTCTGTAGGTATCAATACCGATTCAACAATTAGACTGTCATATAACTTGATCGCATTTTTAATGGTACCATCATTTGAGCGTTGCATTTGATCGACCTCAATATGATTGATCACAAAATTTTCATCGAGCATAGCGCGAGTTTCTTTTGACAAATTGGTCATATCATCAAAAGAATGTGCTGCTTTGTGCCATAACCATTCGTAGACTTGATTACCTCTAAAAGCTTTGTCTTTATTTTCAATAAAAAAGCTACGAAGTTCTTCTTTAGTTAATGCACGTATGTCTTTTTTTTTAATCATTTTATTCATAAAAAAGCCCTGACATCCAATAAATACTGGTTTGTTCAGGACTTTAAAATTTAAAAGTGCTATTTTATGTTAAAAACTTATAACTATTTCAAAAATGGCCTTTTTTAAAGTACTATTATTTATTTAAGACAATTTTCTTTACGATACTACGATTAGTCTCTGTTTCAGTTATCTTAATAAAATAAATATCGCTTGGTAAATTACTCAAATGTATAATTTCATTATTTTGTAATTTATCAGCAATTATTGTTTGTCCAAGTATATTATATACTTCATATTTTAAATCACTAATCCATTCTTTAACCTTAACTTGAACTGCTCCGGAAGTAGGATTAGGAAATAATGTAATATTTCTTTCTAAAAATTCATCATTAACTCCTAATGGTGCTTTTATATTCATCTCAGTTGCTTCAGACGAGCCAAAAGCTCCTCCTTCAAAAATTATTGAATTATCATCTGTTTTAAGCGAGTAAGCACCGTTGCCAAATCCACAACAGATTCCATCACCTTCGGTATCAAAAATTTCAAACGTATAACACTCACCTAAAGATACATTAAAAGATTCTTGAAAAGTCGTATTATCATGAACAGTTCGAGTATATGGTCCGCCACTAGCAATAATAGCATTACTACTATCTCGAAATTCCCACGAAGTTTCTTCAGCAAAGTTATCGGTTAATAATTCTAAATGTACTTGAGTTGTATTAAATTCATCTACTAATGAAAAATTAATTGCACTACTATCATTTGTGGTATTATCATCTGTACCTCCATTTGGGTTCGAGCTAGATACATTAAATATATGCGCCCCAGAAGCAACCATTATTGGTGATAACACTATATTATCTGTTTCATTTTGAGCCAATGAGCCTGTCCAGTTTATAGTTGTTGAAGCACCTCCATCTATATCCCAATTGATAGTTAAACTGGTTAACGTAGTAGTTCCTGCATTATAAACTACAATTGTTGGAGTTATACTACCACAAGATATACTAGGAATACTTGTATAAGGTGAGCTATCAATTGCAAAAACTGCCATATTAGCAGAATTTTCTACAGTATTGGCATTAGTTCCTACGGGGTCTAGCCATTCTTTTAATTGAGTTGCGGCCGTTCCACCAACATCCCATGAAACACCAAATCGTCCATAATAATCAAAAGCATCATTATCAACTGTTCCGTTACAAGCCGCTCCACCTCCAAAGAGTTGCCCTATAATACGCCCATTATGATCAAATAATGGTGAACCTGATGAACCTGGTTCAGTCACTCCTATTTCCCAACCATTGCCTGCAGAAGTAATTTCCCAGGTTTGGGCTCCACTATTTACGTTTTTTATAACCCCAGTATCATCTCTAGATATTTTCATAATATCACCTTCCGGGTGGTGAATACCCACTACAAATGATGGCGCAACATCAGACCTATCCCAACCTGCCCAAACTCTATCCCAACCACTTGGAATTGCACTATTTAATTCTAATAATGCAACATCAGAATTTGCATTATTGGCTTTTACAGAAGCTCCACTAATAGTCATATTTGTAGGTCCATCTGTACTTGCAGTTGTTGCAGCACAAACAGGATTAGGGCTAATCCAACCAAAACGAAATGCCCAATTCGCAGGGTTTTGACCATCTGTACAATGATTGGCTGTCAATAAATATGGTCTCTGATTATTATTGGTATTATTTATAAGTGCGCCAGAACACCAATCGTTTCCATTATTTAAAATTAAAGCAACCGATTTTTTGTTATGGTCTTTATGTTGTTCCCAATCAGTTCCAATTGGACAATCAACATCATGATTACAATCACCCGAGTCGCCTAATACTTTTTGATATGTTTCTCTTGTTCTATAACCATGGGTCACATTAGCTGTATGCAATTTTCCTTGCCCTTTTACTATTTTAGGTTCATAATATTCAATCCAAACTTTATCTCCTTTTACAAGCCAGGTTCCTAATATTCCACTTTTTTGGTTTTGGACTGCTGTATAAGCGCCTAGTAAATCTGATCTATCTTCATTATATAAATATACTTTTCCGCCTTTAGGCATAAAAAAATTATCGAAGATGAAATTTAAACTTAATGCTCCTTTAGATTCAAAAAGGATTCTCCAAACTCGATCACCATTTGGTAATTCTGTCCAAAGACCTGAATTCTCTAAACCATAATCTACCGTATGTTTATAACCAAATCGCCAAGGTTTAGCTTGCAATTTATCATTGGCTTTGTCTTCTTCTTGAATAGCTTTTAAATCAAAAGAAGGTAGTTTAATAGATTGAACAACTTTCGTCTTTTGCAATTCGTATTTCCAACTTGCAGGTTTCCCTTCATTTGTAACTTGAGCGACGAAAGTTAATGAATAAGATAAGAAGAAAAATAGTAGCGTTTTTTTCATAATATAAGAATCTAAAGACTATAGTTTATAGTGTTGTAAAGGTATAAAAACTTTTGAATCAAAAAAGCCCTATAAATTATAAGGCCTTCTAGCATATTTTATTTTCAAAAAATGTACTTGAAAATGGTTCGTTTAGATAATCAACATCGCATCACCATAAGAGTAAAAATTATACTTTTCTTTGATAGCTTCTGCATATGCATGCTTTAAAAATTCATGACCTGCAAAAGCAGAAGTCATCATCATAAGTGTTGATTTTGGTGTATGAAAATTAGTAATCATAGCATTGGCAATACTAAAATCATGAGGTGGAAAAACAAATTTATTTGTCCATCCGCTAAATGGTTTTAATCGTTGATCGGCTGATACTGAACTTTCAAAAGTTCTCATTACTGTTGTACCTACAGCGCATATTCTTTTCTTATTTTCCAAGGCATTATTTACAACTTTAGCCGTACTATCCGGAATATCAATTTGCTCAGAATCCATTTTATGCTTAGACAAATCTTCTACCTCAACAGGATTAAATGTTCCTAAACCTACATGTAAAGTAATTTCTGCTAAATCGATTCCTTTAATTTCTAATCTTTTTAATAAATGTTTTGAAAAATGTAAGCCAGCAGTAGGTGCAGCTACAGCGCCTTCATGCTTCGCATAAATAGTTTGATATCTTTCAATATCTAAAGGCTCTGCATCTCTTTTAATATATTTTGGTAGTGGTGTTTCACCTAATTCTTTTAATTTTTTTCTAAATTCTTTGTAATCTCCATCAAACAAAAAACGCAACGTTCTACCTCTAGAGGTAGTATTATCTATAACTTCAGCAACTAGATCTTCATTTTCACCAAAAAATAATTTATTTCCAATTCTAATTTTACGAGCAGGGTCAACCAATACATCCCACAAACGACTTTCAGTATTTAGTTCTCTCAATAAAAAAACTTCTATTCTGGCACCTGTTTTTTCTTTATTACCATATAACCTTGCCGGAAATACTTTGGTATTATTAAAAACCATTACATCTCCTTCATCAAAATAATCAACCAAATCTTTGAACAATTTGTGCTCAATAGTTTCCGTTTTTCTATCTAACACCATCAATCGAGCTTCGTCTCTTTGTTCTGAAGGGTACTCTGCTAATAAATCTGTAGGTAATTCAAATTTAAAATGCGATAATTTCATTCTCATATGTTTCTGCTTTTAAAAAATGTGTGCAAATATACAATTTCAACATAGGGTTTGTCAAGTGTTTTGTCAATTATATTGTTTTTATATAAATTTATATAGATTTTTTTATGACAAAAACCTTTAAATACCTAACACAAAGACTTAAAAAATATTCTCAGTTTATTAGCCTAAAACCATTCATAATTATAAAAATTTCATCGTATTTTTATTTAGCAATCTAAATTCATATTGATTCAAAAAATTAATCATGGAATATGTATATTTGCCCAAATAATTTTCGATGGCTACAAAAGTTACTCCATATAAAGATTCAACACTTAGCAAAAAGGAACAAGTTTCACAGATGTTTGATAATGTTTCTCATAATTACGACTTTTTAAATCGTATTATGACTTTTGGTATTGATATTAAATGGCGAAAGAAAGTAGTTGCTATTGTTGGTAAAAAACACCCTGAAACTATTCTTGATATTGCTACGGGTACCGGAGACTTTGCAATAATGCTTTCTAAACTCAATCCGAAAAAAATTATTGGTTTAGACATTTCAAAAGGAATGTTAGATGTAGGCAAAAAAAAAGTAAAAGATAAAAACCTTGAAGGATTGATTGATATGGTGTTAGGCGATTCTGAAAAATTACCTTTTGAAGATAACAGCTTTGATGCGATAACTGTTGGTTTTGGAGTTCGAAATTTTGAAAATTTAGATAAAGGGCTTCAAGAAATTCACCGTGTGTTGAGGCCTAATGGTATTTTTGTTGTGCTAGAAACTTCTCAACCTGAAAAGTTCCCCGTTAAACAACTCTTTAATTTTTATTCAAAATTTATCATTCCAACAATCGGAAAACTCTTTTCTAAAGACAAAAGAGCATATACGTATTTACCTAAATCGGCTGCTATTTTTCCTTATGGAAAAAAATTCAACAATATTTTACAAAAAAATGGGTTTAATAATGCAACCGACAAACCCTTAACTTTTGGAGCGGCCTCCATTTATACAGCAACTAAATAAAAATTAAGCAAATGAAAAAAGCTTTTTTATGTATAATTTGCATCTTTTTTTTAAGTAGCAGCATTCTAATTGCGCAAAAAAAAGAAAGGGTTGAGTACCTACCTAATTTTGATAAAAAACAATTACATTTTGGTTATTATTTAGGTATCAATAAGAAAACATTTAAAGTTAGTTATAATGATTTTTTAAATGATGTTGGCTTCGCTACTGATAATTACTTGTCAGTAGAAGAGACTTTAGGGTTTAATATTGGTTTGGTGGTGGATTATAAATTACATAACAATATTAATTTGCGTTTTGAACCCGGGTTATCTAGTAATACTAAAACGTTAACTTATACTGTTCAAGATGAAGTTAGAGAAGTGCCAGGCACTTATTTAAGAATGCCTTTGTTACTAAAATTTAGCACCAATAGACTAGATAATATGCGTGCCTATGTAATTGGGGGTGTATCTTATGATTATAATTTCTCAAGCAACCAAAACAATCCTCAAGACAATCGTGATGGACAGTTTAGAATGAAAAAAAACAATTTTATGTATGAAGTTGGTATCGGTGTAGACTTGTATCTATATTATTTTAAATTTTCTCCTTCTATACGAGGTATATTCGCTATTAATAATGAAATTGTGCCTGATAATTCTTTAGGTGCTTTTACTGGTGAATACACTGGTTTTATAGATTATTTTGGCACAAGAGGTGTCTTTATTAATTTTACTTTTGAATAGCATTAATTTCTTCTAAACTCATTTAGTAAAATTGCGGTAGCGGTAGCAACATTTAAACTTTCAGTAATTGTTGTCTTACTATATCTAGGAACCGTGATTTTAGTATTTATTAATAATTCTATTTTCTCTGATATTCCATTAGATTCATTACCCATAATTAAAATGGCATTTTGTTTTAATTTGGTAGAATAGACAGTGTCTCCATTCATAACAGCACCATAAATCGGCAATTCGGTCCCCATTAAGAACTCTCCAATATCCGTATAAGTAATTGGCACTCTTACCAAAGAACCCATAGTGGCTTGTACTACTTTGGGGTTGTAACAATCAACTGTTTTATTCGAACAGACTATATGTGAAACTCCAAACCAATCACTCAACCTAATTATCGTCCCTAAGTTTCCCGGATCATTGATATCATCTAAAACTAAAATTAACCCTTCTTCTTTAATTTTAAAAGGAACTGGAATTTTAAATAACCCAAATACTTTATTAGGGGTTGATAAATTGCTTATTTTAGGCAACTCTTTTTCAGATATAATTTCTGGATTAAAAGTTTTATATAACGAATAACAATCTTCAATACAAAATAATTTTTCTAATTCATAACTCGAAGAGAGTAATTCATTAACAACCTTTACCCCTTCTGCAATAAACAATTGGTATTGTATTCTGTACTTTTTTTGTTTTAAACTCGTTATTAATTTGGACTGATTTTTGCTTAACATTCAACGTTGTTCTTGAAATTTTATTTATATTAAATTTTTCATTTGTTTAATGGTCTCATGAAATTGACATGATTAAAATAATTACGTCGATTTGAGAGCTATTTCAAAGGCACTAAAAAAAAATGAAATATTATGCGTAAATTAGGATTATTCAACTAATATTAAATATTTTCGTTACTCAAAAATTGAAACTGTATTGCTTAACTATTTTGCTAAAATAATAGTATTTATTCTATTTCTCATTATAATTATCTCCTGTAATGCAACAAAGAGAGTTCCTGACGGCAATTATTTGCTCGAAAAAAACAATGTTATTGTAAATGATAAAAAAACTTCAAAGCAAGAAGTTCTTAGTTTTTTGAGACAAAAACCTAACCAAAAAGTTCTTAGCTTTCCGTTTTCACTTCATCTATATAACTGGGCAAACCCTAAATACGAAACTCGTTTTGAAGAATGGCTTAAAGAAAAACCTAAGAAAGATAGGAAACTCACAAAAATATTCTCTGAAAAACAGGTCAAAGCATTGGGCAAATCATATAGAGGATTTAATAGTTGGTTTTTAAGAAATGGAAACCCACCAGTAATTTCTGATAGTCTTCAAATAAAAAAATCTGTTATTTCTCTAAACAAGTATTATGTAAGCAAAGGTTATTTTGATGCAACTGTTACATATAAAGAGGATAAGAAAAAAAACAAAAGAGCTGTTGTAGATTACCTGGTAACAACAAAAGATCCGTATTTTATAGATTCTATTACTACCACAATTGATTCACCAATACTTGATTCAATATACAATTTAACAAAAGAAAAATCTTTTATTGTTAAAGGAAAACAAATTGACTACTCAAATTTTGAAAAAGAAGAAAATAGACTAATTGAATTATATAGAAATTCTGGTATTTATCATTTTAATAGAAATACTGTTAGGTTTTGGATGGATACTATATCTCATGATGTAGATGTTTCATTAAAAATAGCTGATAGAGTCATAGAAAAGAACGATAGTTTATATCATACTCCTTATCAAATTAAAAAAATTAAAAAGGTAAATATCTTTACAGATTTTTCTTTCAATACAAAAAATCAAAAACCTCGAGATTCTATAACTTATAACGGATACACCTTTTATGCTAATGATAAGTTGAAATATAATCCTAAATATTTAGCGAATGCAATCATAATACAAAAAGATAGTATTTATAAAGATAAAGAACGAGACTTGACTAGAAGATATCTGCGTGAGCTTCAAAATTTTAGACCTTCAATTGATATTAAATACCTCGAGAATGATGATGAATCACTAACAACTAACATTTATCTAACGCCTTTAAAAAAACATACTTTTAGTTTTGATACTGAAGTAAATACTTCTAACATCAAACCGTTGGGAATATTAGGTAAACTTTCATGGTTGAATAGAAATATATTTAAAGGGGCTGAAATTTTAGAAATATCTTTTCAAGGCTCTTTTCTAAATACTTCAAAAGATGTATCTGATAATTCTAGATTTTTTAATGCTTGGGAAATAGGAACAAGCGCTTCTCTTAAAATACCTAGAATTTTATTTCCTATTAACACAAACAAGATTATTCCTAAAAGAATGACTCCAAAAACCAATATTGGTGTAAGCTTAAGTCTACAGCGTAATATTGGTTTAGACAGAAAAAATATTACCGGAGGTATAGATTATACTTGGCAAAGCTCAGAGAAAACCAATCACAAATTTGAATTATTAAACGTACAATATATTAATAATGAAAGAATTGAAAACTACTTTAACATCTTTAATTCTGAATTGAATAAATTAAATATCGTCTCTGAAATTATCCCTCCAGAAAATATAGATTCAGGAGAAATCGGAGCTGTAATTCCGTTGCCTTATATAGAATATGTTCTAGACCCTAACAATAATTTTGAAACAAATAATCCTGAAGAATTCTTAGAAGTACAAAAAGTTAATGAACGCCGAGATATTTTAATTGAAGATGTACTTGTACCAGTCATCTCTTATGCTTATAATTATAATAATCGAGAAAATTTTAATGATAATAGTTTTTCTACTTTTACTGGAAGAGTTATTTCTTCTGGAAGTGTGACTTCCGGATTTGTTAAAAAACCATCTGATGGTTCCAAAAAAAAGCTCTTTGGTTTACCCGTTGCTCAATACTTAAAAACAGAAGTTGAGTATAAAAAATATTGGAGTGTTAATTCTAATACCTCATTAGTTTATAGAGGATTTATTGGTGCTGCGATACCCTTTGGAAATTCAGATGATATTCCATTTAGTAGAAGTTATAGAGCTGGTGGTTCAAGTGATATAAGAGCTTGGAGAACATTCAAACTCGGCCCAGGTTCGGAGACTAACACATTGGAATTTAATACCGGTAGTTTGAAACTTACTACTAATTTAGAATATCGATTTAAAGTAATAAATAACATTCATAGTGCCTTTTTTATTGATGCGGGTAATATTTGGGATATCACCAATTCACCAGTTACAGATAGTAAAGCCAAGTTTAATGGTTTTTCTTCATTAAAAGATATTGCAGTAGGTTCAGGTTTTGGTGTTAGGTACGATTTTAGCTTCTTAGTAGTTCGATTTGATACCGGTTTTAAAACTTACGAACCATACTTAACTTCTTCAAACAAATGGTTTCAAAACTATAATTTTGGTAATGCCGTTTTTAATATCGGAATTAATTATCCTTTCTAAGTTCATTTTTCAACGATAAAAATATCAAGGTGAACGATAACGATTTCGTTTTTTTTAACCATCCATTACATTTATTTTAGTAATTTTACCCTATAAATTTCAAACAAAATTATGACTCATAATATAAAACCAGGAGTTGCTGTTGGCGACCAAGTACAAGAGATTTTCAAATTAGCTAAAGAAAAAAGTTTTGCTTTACCAGCTGCTAATGTTATAGGTTCAAGTTCAATTAATGGTGTTTTAGAAACTGCTGCTCAATTAAATGCTCCGGTAATTGTGCAATTTTCTAATGGTGGTGCACATTTTAATGCGGGTAAAGGGCTTTCAAATGAAAATCAAAAAGCAGCAATCGCTGGAGGAGTAGCCGGTGCAAAACATGTACATATAATGGCAGAAGCTTATGGTGTACCTGTTATTTTACATACAGATCATTGTGCAAAAAAATTATTGCCTTGGATTGATGGTTTATTAGATGCAGGTGAAAAACATTTTGCCGAAACAGGTAAACCATTATACAGTTCTCACATGATAGATTTATCTGAAGAGCCTATTGAAGAAAATATTGAAATTTGCAAAAGGTATTTAGAGCGTATGAGTAAAATGGGAATGACCTTAGAAATTGAACTCGGTATTACTGGTGGTGAAGAAGATGGAGTTGATAATTCTGATGTTGACGTTTCCAAATTATATACGCAACCTGAAGAAGTAGCTTATGCTTACGAAGAATTAAAAAAAGTGAGTGATAAATTTACAATCGCAGCCGCTTTTGGTAATGTACATGGTGTTTATAAACCAGGTAATGTTAAGTTAACTCCGAAAATTTTAAAAAACTCGCAAGAATTTATTTCTAAGACTTATAATGTACCTCATAATACTATTGATTTTGTTTTTCATGGAGGCTCTGGCTCTACAGTAGAAGAAATTAGAGAAGCTATTGGTTATGGAGTTATAAAAATGAATATTGACACTGATTTACAATATGGCTTTATGACGGGAATTAGAGATTATATGGCTGATAAATCTGATTATTTACAAAGCCAAATCGGAAACCCTGAAGGAGATGATATCCCTAATAAAAAATATTACGATCCTAGAAAATGGTTACGTGAAGGTGAACTCACTTTTAAAGACAGGTTAAAACAAGCTTTTGAAGATTTAAATTGTATTGACGTTTTATAAAGTTAATTCACTATTATTTTTTTAGTGTGTTTTTGTTTTTTTACTAACTTGCCAACCCAAAATATATCTTATGCCAGCTTGGTTTAAAAGAAAGGATAAAGGAATTCAAACTCCTACAGAAGAAAAAAAAGATGTTCCAAAAGGACTTTGGTATAAAACGCCTAGCGGAAAAGTTGTTGATTCTGATCAACTAAAAGAGAATTTCTATGTGAGTCCGGAAGATGGATATCACGTTAGAATTGGTAGTAATGAGTACTTCGAAATTTTATTTGACGATAATAAATATACTGAACTCAACCCAAATATAACTTCTAAAGACCCTCTAAAATTTATTGATAAGAAAAAATATGTCGATCGCTTAAAGGAGGCTCAAGAAAAGACGAATTTAAAAGATGCTGTAAGAACTGCTGTTGGAAAATCATTAGGTAAAGATTTGGTAATTGCGGCAATGGATTTTGCTTTTATAGGTGGTTCAATGGGTAGTGTTGTTGGAGAGAAAATAGCAAGAGCTATAGACTATTCTATTAAAAAGAAAATACCTTTTTTAATGATCTCAAAATCAGGTGGTGCCAGAATGATGGAAGCCTCTTTATCGTTAATGCAATTAGTGAAAACATCGGCTAGGTTAGCATTGTTGTCAGAAGCTAAAGTTCCGTATATTTCTTTATGTACAGATCCAACAACGGGTGGTACAACTGCTTCGTATGCTATGTTAGGTGACATTAATATTGCCGAACCTAATGCTTTAATTGCTTTTGCAGGACCTAGAGTTGTAAAAGATACAACCGGTAAAGAATTACCTGAAGGATTTCAACGTTCTGAATTTTTGTTAGAACATGGTTTCTTAGATAAAATTATTGAACGTAAAGACCTTAAAAAACAAATCAATTTATATATTGATTTAATAGAAAACAATCCGTTAAGGGTAGAAAAAAAATAGTAACAACTTTTCTTTACAAAAATACCCCGAGACAAAAGTCTCGGGGTATTTTTAATTCAACCAAACCCTTTATTATATTACAAATTAATTATTACTTAGGTGAAATTCTCTTTCTTCACCTCCATTAATACTAATAGTTGCTAGATCATCACAAGCTCCATCTCCATAATTTAACACTCCTGTATTTTCATTTTTTGCCAAATTAACAATACCACTAACTAAGAACCTACACGCTAATTCTCTTCGTAATGGCTCAACAACCTCAGCCGAAAGAACTGTACCGTTTTTCTTAGTAAAAGTACCATTACCTGTAATTAAGAACACATTATCTCCCCAAGCAGGTGTATGTTGACCTTCAATCCATTCTCTCACTTTTACACCTACTTTACTTGCAAATGATTCATCAGGCCAAGTAACAGTAATGTCGAAAGTTTTAGTTGCCTGGTGGTTTCCGTTTTCATTAGATCGTTCTCTAAAAATAGAGCCTCCACCTGCAACATTTTTATTATTAAAATAAAAGTTTTCAAAAGAATAAGAAATCATTCTAGTTGCCGCCTCTGGGTCTAATTCATACTCAAACATAATTTTACCACTAACAAAATTTCCATTACGTAACTCACAACCTTCTCCAAAATCAACAGTAACTGTTTTCATATTTTGAACAATAACCACTGTAATTGTAACACAGTCTGGCAAGTATCTCTCGCTTAAAGAGCTTTTGGTTAAAGTAGGTAATTCTTCGCTCAAATAAACCTCCTCAATAATAGTGCTTACATCTTCTGATGCTTTATCTACTTCGGCTTGTGTTTCAGCCGTTTTAACATCTATTACTTTAGATGCATTAGAATCAATTACAACCCCTTCATCTTGACAACTTGTAAGCATTAATCCTACTAATGCTAAAATCATCATACTTAGTTTTAATTTTTGTTTTTTCATCATATTATTTTAAAAGTTATGTTTCTATGACTAGTTAACTATAAAAAGGTTTAATACCCATCTAAATTAATTAATCAGTACACTCAATTTGTTGCCAATCAAAATAATAGTTTTATATTTGCCGCCTGATAGGATATCAGTACATAAAAATTATTAATTTAAAATTTAATGTTAGCATGTATTTAACAGCTGAAAAAAAAGCAGAAATTTTCAAAAAACATGGAAAATCTGCACAAGACACAGGTTCATCTGAAGGGCAAATAGCCTTATTTACTCACAGAATTAACCACTTAACCGAACATTTAAAAAATAATCGTAAAGACTTTAACACTGAGCGTTCGTTAGTTAAATTAGTAGGTAAACGAAGAAATTTATTGGACTATTTGATTAAAACAGATATTTTAAGATATCGTGCAATAGTTAAAGAATTAGGATTAAGAAAATAATTAAAAGGAGGCAGTTTGCCTCCTTTTTAATTCTTGCTAAAAAATAATTTAGCAAGAATTGATAAGTAATATCCTGAAAATACTTCAGGATTTTCTAAAAAGCTTTTTAGACTTTTCATTGGTTATTCACAACACAACTACAAAACCAATTGTTAAATCTAACCTTATAACAGGTTAAAAAACTAAAAAAATATGATACCTAAGGTATTTAAAGAAATTATTGAATTAGGAGATGGGAGAACTATCTCTATTGAAACTGGAAAATTAGCAAAACAGGCGCATGGATCTGTTGTTGTCCAGTCTGGAAAATGTATGTTATTATGTACAGTTGTTTCCAATTACAAACAAAGTGATGTCGATTTTTTACCATTAACCGTAGATTATCGCGAAAAATTTGCAGCTTCAGGGCGTTATCCAGGTGGTTTCTTCAAACGAGAAGCAAGACCTAGTGATGGTGAAGTATTAACGATGCGTTTGGTAGATAGAGTTCTACGTCCGTTATTTCCAAAAGATTATCATGCTGAAACACAAGTGATGATCCAGTTAATGTCTCATGATGATGACGTAATGCCAGAAGCAATGGCAGGATTAGCAGCCTCTGCAGCTATTCAGCTAAGTGACTTTCCTTTCGAATGTGCCATTTCTGAAGCACGTGTAGGTAGAGTTAATGGTGAATTTATTATCAACCCAACAAGAGCACAGTTAGAAGAATCTGACCTCGAAATGATGATTGGAGCTTCAGCAGATTCTGTAATGATGGTTGAAGGAGAAATGGATGAAATTTCTGAAGAAGAAATGGCAGATGCTATTAAGTTTGCCCACGAAGCTATAAAAGTTCAAATTGCTGCTCAATTACGTTTGGCAGAAGCTTTTGGTAAAAAAGAAGTTCGTGAATATGAAACTGCTGAAGAAAACGAAGACTTAGCAAAAAGAATACATGAATTAGCATACGATAAATGTTATGCAATAGCTAAGAAAGGAACGTCTAAGTCAGAACGTAGTACAGCTTTTTCTGAACTTAAAGAAGAAATTAAAGCTTCATTTACAGAAGAAGAGATGGAAGAATTTGGTCATCTTGTTGGAGGCTACTACAGAAAAGCAGAAAAAGAGGCTATTCGTGAATTAACATTAAGTGAAGGTTTACGATTAGATGGTAGAAAAACTGACGAGATCAGACCTATTTGGTGTGAAATAGATTACTTACCATCAACACATGGTTCAGCTATTTTTACTAGAGGAGAAACTCAAGCATTAGCAACAGTTACGTTGGGAACATCAAGAGAAGCCAACAAAATAGATATGCCATCTTATGAAGGTGAAGAAACGTTTTATTTACATTATAACTTCCCTCCTTTTTGTACAGGAGAAGCTCGGCCGTTAAGGGGAACATCTCGTCGTGAAGTTGGTCATGGTAATTTAGCTCAACGTGCTTTAAAAGGTATGATTCCTGCTGATTGTCCTTATACGGTAAGAGTTGTTTCTGAAGTTTTAGAATCAAACGGTTCTTCTTCTATGGCAACGGTTTGTTCTGGTACAATGGCTTTAATGGATGCCGGCGTACAAATGACAAGACCTGTTTCAGGGATTGCGATGGGATTAATTTCTGATGGAGATCGATATGCCGTTTTATCTGATATTTTAGGTGATGAAGATCACTTAGGTGATATGGACTTTAAAGTTACGGGTACTGCTGATGGTATTACTGCTTGTCAAATGGATATTAAAATAAAAGGACTTTCGTACGAAATTTTAGTAAATGCATTAAAACAAGCACGTGATGGTCGTTTACATATCTTAGAAAAGTTAACGGATACGATTGCACAACCTAATGCAGATGTGAAATCGCATTCACCTAAAATGGTTACAAGAACGATTCCTAATGAATTTATTGGTGCTTTGATTGGTCCTGGTGGAAAAGTAATTCAAGAATTACAAAAAGAAACCGGATGTACTATTGTTATTAATGAAGATCCTGTAACAGAAGAAGGTATTGTTGAAATTTTAGGAACAGGTCAGGAAGGTATTGATGCAGTTTTAGCAAAAATTGATTCTTTATTATTTAAGCCTGAAAAAGGTAGTGTTTACGAAGTAAAAGTTATTAAAATGCTTGACTTTGGTGCTGTTGTAGAATATACAGATGCTCCAGGTAATGAAGTATTACTACACGTAAGTGAACTTGCTTGGGAGCGTACCGAAAATGTTAGTGATGTTGTAAATATGGGAGACGTTTTTGATGTAAAATATTTTGGTCAAGATCCAAGAACGCGTAAAGAGAAAGTTTCTCGTAAAGCCTTACTAGAAAAACCAGAAGGTTTTGTTGAAAGGCCTCCAAGAGATAATAATAGAGGAAGAGATAATAATCGCGGACGTGATAATCGTGGACGTAATAATCGCCGTGACGATAGAAAAAGAGATTAATAATTTAATCTTTTAAATGGTAAAACCCATCACCTTAAAATTTTAAGATTGATGGGTTTTTTTTTTATATAAAGTAAAATTAATCATAAAAAATAGGACTCTTTTTTTTAATAAAATGCACCAAAAAATTAACAAATTACGCGAACGAATTACCATTGATGAAAATTTTGGTTTTGAATAACATCTTAAAAATAAGAGATTTACATTATTTTTTCATCTATTTTGTAACATTTTTTAAACGAATACCGTATATATAAGTACACAACAAAAAATAAGGGTATTAATCTAAATTAAATAAATGAGACAACTTAAAATTACAAAACAAGTTACGAATCGCGAAACAGCTTCGTTAGATAAATATTTGCAAGAAATTGGTAAGGTTGATTTGATTACTGCAGATATGGAAGTTGAATTGGCACAACGTATTAAAGCGGGAGATCAAGTTGCTTTAGAACGTTTAACAAAAGCAAATTTACGTTTTGTAGTATCAGTTGCTAAACAATATCAAAATCAAGGATTAACATTGCCTGATTTAATTAATGAAGGTAATCTTGGTTTAATCAAAGCTGCTAAACGTTTTGATGAGACAAGAGGTTTTAAATTTATTTCTTATGCTGTTTGGTGGATTCGTCAATCTATTTTACAAGCATTGGCTGAGCAATCTAGAATTGTACGTTTGCCTTTGAATAAAATTGGATCAATAAATAAAATCAATAAAACGTTTGCACGTTTAGAGCAAGAAAATGAAAGACCTCCTTCAGCTGAAGAAATAGCGAAAGAGTTAGATATGACTATTAATGATGTGAAAGAGTCTTTAAAAAACTCTGGCCGTCACGTATCGATGGATGCTCCATTAATTGAAGGTGAAGATTCTAATTTATATGATGTATTACGTTCTGGAGAGTCTCCAAATCCTGATAGAAGTTTATTGCATGAATCTCTAAAAACAGAAATTGAACGCGCTTTAGAAACCTTAACTCCAAGAGAAGCCGATGTTGTAGCCCTTTACTTTGGTTTGGGTGATGCACATCCGATGACCTTAGAAGAAATAGGGGAAACTTTTGATTTAACACGAGAAAGAGTTCGTCAGATTAAAGAAAAAGCCATCAGAAGGTTAAAGCATACATCAAGAAGTAAAATATTAAGAACCTACTTAGGTTAATTTTTTATACTTTTACAGTAATGAGTAGTCAAAAACTATTCGTTTTTTGATTAATGAATTGAAAACTCTCAATCCCGTGTACTCGGGATGAGAGTTTTCTTTTTTGTCCTCTCCCTAAATCCCTCTCCAAAGGAGAGGGGCTCGTTTTATCATTAAAATTAGATAATATGGATGATAGTTTTAATTATATTTGCTAAAATTTAATCTTCAACTTAAAACTTATGAGCCATCTTATAGCTCCTTCAATTTTAGCAGCCGATTTTGCCAACCTACAGCGTGATGTAGAAATGATTAATAATAGCGAAGCCGATTGGTTTCATATAGATGTAATGGATGGTGTATTTGTACCTAATATTTCATTCGGAATTCCTGTAATAAAAGCTATTAAAAAACATGCTACAAAAACAATGGATGTACATTTGATGATAGTAGATCCTGATCGATTTATTACAGATTTTAAAAATGCCGGAGCAGATATCTTAACGGTACATTACGAAGCTTGTACACATTTGCACAGAACAGTACAAGCCATAAAAGCTGAAGGAATGCAAGCTGGTATATCATTAAATCCGCATACACCTATCTCCGTACTTGAAGACATTATTCTTGATTTAGATTTGGTATTGATCATGAGTGTGAATCCTGGGTTTGGCGGACAAAGTTTTATAGAAAATACGTATAAAAAAGTAATTCAGTTACGCGACTTAATTGATAAATCAGGATCTAAAGCGGTTATAGAAATTGATGGTGGTGTTAATGATCAAAACTGTCCGAAATTAGTCGCTGCGGGTGCTGATGTATTGGTTGCCGGTAGTTTTGTATTTAAAAGCAAGAGCCCAAAAGAGACGATTGCTACTCTTAAAAATAGTTAATTATAAAAAGATAAAGAGTTTCAATCCCTCCATCCTGACAAAATGGCCAGGACACTTCATTTTATCCAAAGGGAGGAGCCAGTACCAATTTATGATGGAGTTTCAAACTTAATATCCTTAACACTCAACTGTAAAGAGGTATTACCATTCCAATGGTTTTCTTCAATAGTACAAACAACATCGAATAAATTACCTTTTGAAATGGTATTATAATATTTCCCTAAATTAAACCCAATTCCGTTAAATTTAATTCCATTTTCAGAAATTATACTAAGCTTTAAATGGCTTTCATCTTCACCTACCTTTTTTGAATAACCTGTATCTTTTACATTTCTAACTATGAAATTCGGTTTCATATTTTTAGGACCAAACGGGCCAAACTGTTTTAAAATTCTAAAGAATTTAGGCGTTATTTCAGAGAGTTCAATTTCTTGGTCTACTATAATTTCAGGACTTCTCAGTTCGTCTGGAATCGTTTCTTTGACTACCTGTTCAAATTTTTGTTTGAAAGTATGATAATTCTCTTCTAGTAAAGTTAAACCAGCCGCATATTTATGTCCGCCAAATTGTTCAATATGTTCTGAGCAGGCATCCAATGCATTGTATACATCAAAACCCTTAACTGAACGTGCAGAAGCAGCCAACTTATCTCCACTTTTCGTAAAAACTAAGGTCGGTCTATAATACGTTTCCGTTAATCGGGAAGCCACAATACCAATCACTCCTTTATGCCAATCTTCTTGATATACAACAGTAGTATAATTTTGTTCTTCATTATTTTTGACTATTTGTTGCAGTCCTTCTTGCGTAATGATCTTATCTAAATCTCTTCTATTGTTATTGAAAACTTCAATTTCAGCAGCTTTAGAATTGGCACTATTTAAAGCTGTTTCGGTTAACAATTCAACCGCATAATTACCGTGTTTCATTCTACCTGCTGCATTGATTCGAGGAGCGATGATAAAAACCACATCAGTAATTGTCAAGGTATCTTTTTTTAACTGATTGATAATTGCCTTGATACCAGCTCTCGGATTCGTATTTATTTGGTGCAATCCGTGATAGGTCAATATTCTATTTTCTCCTGTAATGGGAACAATATCTGCTGCAATAGCTGTGGCAGCCAAATCTAAGTAGACTTTTAAATCATCAATGGTTTGATCTCTATGCGAAGCGAGCGCTTGTACCAATTTAAATCCAACTCCACAACCGCATAATTCATCATAAGGGTAAGCACAATCTTCTCTTTTCGGGTCTAAAACTGCAATAGCCTTTGGTAATTCATTTCCTGGACGATGATGATCACAAATAATAAAATCGATTCCTTTTTTGGAAGCATAATCAACTTTATCAATTGCTTTAATACCACAATCTAAGGCTATAATTAGAGAAAAATCATTGTCTTCGGCAAAATCAATGCTTTGATATGAAATTCCATATCCTTCAGTATATCGATCTGGTATATAGGTAGCTACCTTAGCATAATATGATTTTAAGTAAGATGAAACCAGTGAAACTGCAGTGGTTCCGTCAACATCATAATCACCATACACCAATATGTTTTCATTAGTTGAAATCGCTTTTTCAATCCGTTCAACGGCTATTTGCATGTCTTGCATCAAAAAAGGATCATGCAAATCATCTAGACTGGGTCTGAAAAAATCTTTGGCACTTTCGTATTTTTCTATACCACACTGTACTAATAAAGAAGCCAATGTTTTATCAACAGATAATTCAATTGCAAGTTTTGATACTTTTTCAGAAGGTGGTTTTGGTTTGAGCGTCCAGCGCATAGATGAATTTTATATCTCAAATATAATTAATTATTGAGCTAATATATGATTTAGATGTTGATGTTAAGTTAGATAAATATAGAAATCATACTTTAATTCTTAATAAAACGTTAAAATTACTATATTTGGCATATAATGCAAAAGGGGAGAATGTATTAAAAAAATTGCACTATTCATTAGCTTCGTTAATTCTATCTAGTTTACTAATGAGAGAAAATTAATTCTATCACACCTTTTTTCTATTGTAGTACAATATAATTACCTTTTTTAGATGATATTACTGACTGTTAATAGTATCAAAGCTATTTTTAATGATGGTATCGTGAGTAAATGAGTTGAGATTGAGGTGGTGTATTAAAAATTATATTATGAGGAAATTATTACTTATCATTTTATTCTTGTTTTCATTTTCCTCTTATTCTCAATACAAGTTTAAGGTTGAATATGAGTTAAATAATAGCGGTACATGCATGGCTTTTACAGCAATTAATACGCATATTATAACTGGTTTGCCACCAGACACTAAAACTATAAAAGTACAGAACCCTAATGGTTGTGCAGAATAAGAGTAGAGAAATAAAGAATTATAAAAATGGCTTTTATGAGTGAAGTTGAACGTAAAATGTTAAAAGGTAATGAAGAAAATAATTTTTATTATAACTTTTTTTACAGTAAGTTATAATTCTATAGCTCAAGGGCCTGATAGGTTTTTATTAGTACCTTCTTCTAATGTATTTTGTGGAGAAGGCAGTGATGATAACCCTGGTTCATATGAATGGAGAACGCAAACAACTACGATTATTGAGGTAAGAGATGTTTCAAATAATATTATTAATAAGGATTGTAATGATGTTTATTCTCAAAGACCATCAAAGGTTATCATAGAATTTCATTGTGATTACAGATACTGTTCTAATTTTCCATGTTCTGATGGAAATGCTACCGAGAATAGTTTTACAAGAACAGAGGAAGTAACTATTCCAAATAATGTTACTTCTGGAACATTCTCAACAAATAACTTAAGTGTTGATTTTACGGCATATTTAACTCTTGAACAACCGGTTGATAATGCTGATTGTAGCTTTACTTTGAACTCAAGCTCAAATATTAATGTTTCAGATTACACTTGGCAATATGAAACTGACTCTGTTTCATGGACTAACTTACCGTCATCATATCAAGGTAATTCGTCAATAACTGTAACTGGAGATGATATCGGTGTGTCTCTTGGAATTGTAAGATTTCGATTAACTTCGTGCGGAGGTTCGTCCACCTCTAACATTGTTACCTATATAGTAATTTCCTGCTCCCCAGGTCTATTACAAGACCCTCCAGAAACAGTTGCTCCTTTATGTAGCAATTCAGACGACGGCAGTATTATCGTAAAATTTGATAGAGAATTAGCAAGTAACGAACGAATGTTAATCTATGTAGAATATCAACTCCCTAATACTACGTGGGACTTATATGATAGCACCTATATTTTAGATGCTACAGATATCAATACCGGTACTGGTAATACCTATACCTGGGATGCTATCTTAGCACCTAACAAGTATCGTCTTCGCTACGTTTCTAAATACGATTCTACAGGAAGTATTCCTACCAACCCAAATAGCGATGTAATGAGTCAGGAATTTGACATCATCGCTCCTCCACCTGTCACCTTTACCCATACTAAGACTGATGTATTATGTAAAGGAGATAATAATGGGACCATCACTTTTACTGCTACTGGAGGTACAGGTAGTGGTTTTCAATATTCCATTGATAATGGTACCGCTTGGCAGGGCTCTAATACATTTACTGGTTTAGCGCCTGCAACTTATAATTTGTTGACGCGTGACAGCAATTCCTGTATTTCAGAAACTACGGCTTCTGTAACTATTAATGAACCGGGTATTGCATTATCGCTTTCCATTGTAAGTTTTAGTGATCCTTCTGCCAATGGTGCTTCCGATGGCAGCATAAATATAGATGTTTTTGGTGGCACTGGCTCGGTAAGTTACCAATGGACAAAAGACGGATCTAATTACGCAACAACACAAGATATTACCGGTCTCAGTGCAGGGGTATATCAGGTGACTGCAACCGATGCCAATGGCTGTACGGCTATATTAGAACAAACCCTACAAGAACCCCCTCCTTTAAGTATTTTGTTTACTCCGGGGGTAATAGATTGTAATGGTGGTACTGCAAATATTACTGCCCAAGGTCAAGGTGGGTTTATTTCCGGGGGGGATGACTATGATTACGTATGGAGTGATAATTCTACCAATCAAACGTTATTAAATGTTCCTGCCGGTACGTATACCGTTACCATAACTGATAGTAATAATGCGAGCGTTACCGATTCTTATACCTTGGTTGAACCTGATCTTCTAGGAGTTACTATAAATGCTACCAATGTTTTTTGTAATGGTGGAAGTGACGGTACTATTGACCTTTCCATTATTGGAGGTACAAGTCCTTTTACCGTAAGTTGGGTAGATGATAATACCATTACTACTCAAGACAGAACCGGGCTATCAAGTGGTGAATATTTTTATACCATTATCGATGCCAATAGTTGCTCCATCAATGGTTCTGTAGTGATCACCCAACCCTTGGCTATTATAATCACCCTTGATACTACACAGCATCCAACAACTGCCGGTGGTACTGATGGAGCTATTGATATTACTGTAACCCAGGGTACCGCACCTTATACTTTTCAATGGACAGATAGTAATAATACCATAGTAGGCACTACTGAAGATATCAGTGGGCTGGGTGATGATACCTATACACTTACAGTGACCGATGCTAATTTTAATTTTACTGCTGATAATACAGGATGTACTGCATCTTTAACCGTTGTTTTAACTGAACCTCAACCTTTATCGGTAACTATCATTGAAACAAATCCTATTTCTTGTTTTGGAGATAGTGATGGTGAACTTACTGCCAATCCTATTGGGGGTACTGCAGGTTATACTTATGAGTGGTTTAAAGAAAACAATGGTAGTTTTGTAAGTCTAGGGCTGACCACACAAGCTATTGCCGGGCTCTCTACCGGGAACTATAGAGTTATCACAACAGATACTGCCAATGCTACGGCTCAAATTGATTTTGTGTTGACTGAGCCTACTGTTTTGGGGTTGACTTTTAATACACAAGACATCAATTGTTTTGGGGGTAGTGATGGTCTTATTGACATTACTGTTTCTGGAGGAACTGCTCCTTATACCTATAGCTGGAAAGATGCTGCTACAGCTGAAATCAGTACGTCCGAAGATCTTAACAATGTAATCTCCGGGAGTTATTCTGTGACCATTGTAGATAGTCGAGGGTGTACTATTCAAAATACTATGGAACTGTTTGCGCCCACCAACGAACTAACAATTACCTTGGATCAATTAATAGACCCTAGTGGGTCTGGTCTCTCTGATGGGGCTATCAATATAAGTGTTACCGGTGGTACAGCAGGTTATACTTTTGAATGGACGGACAATACAAATACTGTTATTGCGACAACTGAAGATATCTCTACTATTGGGGAAGGTGTTTATACCCTAACCATAAGTGATACTAATGCTACTGCTACTGCTGATAATAGTGGTTGCATTACCTCTGAACAATTTGTTTTATTAGCACCTGATGCCTTGATCGTAACCATTGCTGAGTCTGCTTCTATTTTATGTAATGGAGATGGTCTTGGGGTATTAACAGCTTCAGCCTCTGGTGGATTTTTAAATACTGCTTCTGATTATAGCTATCAGTGGTTTAAAGATGACAATGGTAGTTTTATAAACATCAATCAATCTACTGCTGTTGCAACTGATTTGATTGCAGGTAATTATCAGGTTACTGTAACCGATGATAATGGCATATCTCAATCTACAACTTATACATTAACTGAACCACAACTGTTGGATATTGCCTTAACAGTTACCAATTCTGTTAGTTGTGCCAGTGGGGCTGATGGAGCTCTTAGTGCTGTTGTGTCGGGTGGTACTGCGCCGTATACATATCTATGGAATACTAGTGATACTGCGGCTGATATCTCTAACCTTACTGTAGGTACTTATACCTTGACTGTTACCGATACCAATGGCTGTCAATTCTCCGAAAGCATTGACTTGACACAACCTGGCGGTATGTCTGTTGAGAGTGTTGTAACACCTCCTTTATGTTTTGGTAGTAGTGATGCCGCTATTTCTTTAACAATAACCGGAGGGACTATGCCTTATTCTTATTTATGGAATACCGGAAGTACAGTTTCCAATATATCTAATATTGCTGCCGGTGAGTATAGTGTAACCATCACTGATAATGCAGGTTGCAAGGCTCTCCAAAACTTTACAGTTGAAAATCCTGAGTTATTAACCTTAGATCTGGGAGATGATATTGTATTATGTCAAGGACAGTCTTATGCTTTAGATGTAACTATTGATGATCTTGGGGCTAACTACCAGTGGACCTCTACTAATGGATTTTCTAGTACTGCTGCTGTTGTCGATTTAACTGATGATGGTATCTATACTCTTGCCATTACCAATTCCAATGGTTGTATCGCAACAGATTCCATCACTATCTCTACAACTAATCAGGTCATCTCTGCTGACTTTTTAGTCCCTACGCAAGCTTTTGTCGGGGAAACCATTGTCGTAGTCGATGTCAGTGAGCCTGTGCCTGATACAGTAACTTGGTCTTTTTCTCAGGGTACCACTGTTGTTTTTGAAAATGAAGATTATGCTGAACTGAAATTTGAACAAGAAGGGGTTTATACCCTTAGCATGACGACTACCAAAGGGTCTTGTCAAGAAACCTTATCTAAAGAAATTATCGTACAACCGAGTACTGATTTTGGAACTGATCAAGACACCAATATCTCTTTTATTAAAGAGTTCAAACTGTATCCAAATCCTAGCAATGGTGTATTTAAAGCGCAGATTGAATTGCAACAACAGGCAGCCATCAGTATTAAAATTATCAATCTAACGTCAAACGCGATAATGAGTGCTAAAGTAATGCAAGGACAAAATAACTATATCATTGATTATAATATCAATACTGCTGTAGGAGCTTATCTTGTTATACTAGAAACACCCAAAGGTTCGCAGGTTAGAAAAATTATTGTCACGTGAGAATGAAAGTTTATAAAGCAAGCATTAAAACAATTTTTTGGCATTGTATTTACATAATTACCAGACCTTTCGCTTTAAATTCATTAAAAATTTCATTTTCAGGTTCTAAGTCTGTAATCATGGTATCAATACTGTCGATAGGTACAACAGAATATCGCTTCACTTCCATTAGTTTATGACTTATACACATCGCCACTACATAATCTGACACATGTATCATGCTTTTTTTTATATGAGCAACTTCCCAATTAGGCTCAGTCATTCCTCTATTATTATCAATCCCACCAGTTCCCATAAAACAGATATCTGCTCTAATACTTGAAATAAAATTTACCACATCTATACCCACTGTTACTTGGGCTGATTTATTTAATTTTCCTCCAATAAATATTACTTCAATTGAAGGGTGTTGAGAAAGTTGAATCGCTATAGGTAAACTATACGTAAATACTGTAGCATTGATTTTTGGAGGGATAATTTTAGCAAGTTCTAAATTCGTTGTACTTCCACTCATGATAATAACCTGACCGTCATGAATTAATTGTACTGCTTTCTTCGCTATTATATTTTTCTTGTCAAGGTGAGATTCAATTCTTTCGTTATACGTTAATAATTTGTTCTCTAAAGGCAAAGCACCTCCATGCACTTTATATAATAATTGTTTAGCTTCTAATTCTTTTAGGTCTCTTCTAACTGTATCTTCAGAAACGGCAAGCTGCTTACTTAAATTAACCGACAATACTTTTCTCTTTAATTTAAGTTTCTTTAAAATTAGTTGATGTCTTTCCTGTTTTAACATGTAAAGATTTTCAATATTAAGTCGTAAAAAATCGCTATTACTTTCAGTACAACCAAACTCTATTTATATTAAAATATTGCTTAAAATTGCAAAAACAAAAGCAAAACCGCAAATTTTTTATGAAAAAACCGCAAAAAACATTTATTTTTATGTAGTTTTACTTCATACTAATTCAAACTATTATACTTATGAGAAAAAAAATTATGCTTTCTTTTCTTGTTTTTTTCACAACAACATTTTCTTTACTACTGGCACAAAGTATTACTGTAACCGGTAAAGTAAGTGATGATTCGGGTAATGCATTACCAGGTGTAAACATTCAAGTTAAAGGGACAAACACAGGAACAGCATCAGATTTTGATGGAAACTATGAAATTAGTGCTTCACAAGGTGATGTGTTGATTTTTTCTTTTTTAGGTTTTAAAACTAAAGAAGTATCTATTACAGGAGCAACATTGAATGTGAATCTTGAAGAAGATACTAGTATATTAGATGAAGTAGTGATTACAACGGCTTATGGCATTAAGAAAAAAGAAAAATCACTAGGTTATTCAGTAACACAAGTAAAAGCTGAGGATATAGATCTTGTAGGTCGCACAAGTGCTATTTCTGCTTTACAAGGTAGGGTTGCAGGTTTACAAATTAGTAATACCTCGGGGACACCAGGTGGTGGAATTGATATATTGATTAGAGGCATGTCTTCAATGAACCCTGATCAAAATAATCAACCGTTAATTATTATAGATGGTGTTTCTATCAATAATGATACCTTTTCTGGAGATGTTTTACCAACCGAAGGTTCAAATGCCGCTAATAGTAATGAGGCCTTTTCATTTTCAAGCAGAGCAAGTGATATCAATCCTGAAGATATTGAAAGTTATAGTGTTTTAAAAGGAGCGGCGGCAACAGCATTATATGGAGTAAGAGCAGCAAATGGAGCCGTTATAATTACTACAAAAAAAGGGAAGCTTGGAAAAGCAAAAATTAATATTAGCGCTTCAACTACATTTAGCAGTTTAACCAAAACACCTGATCAGCAAAAAGTGTTTACACAAGGTTGGTACGGAAAACCTGAGGCGGTATATGCACCAGAAACAGCTACAGGGTATATCTTATATGACAGTAGACCTGGGCCATATAATTTTGGTCCTTTGTATACTGACAATAGCTTTGATGATGGTACAGATTTTATTGATTTAAGTAATGATCGATATTATGATCCTTATGATTTTTTCAATACTGGTGTAAATACAAACTTTAATTTTAACATTTCTGGTGCTAATGAAAAAATAGATTATTATTTCTCCTTAGGAAATAATAAGGTTGAAGGTATAGTCCCTGGTACAGATTATAAAAAAACATCTTTTAGATTTAATGCAGGCTATCAAGTTTCTGAGAAATTTAGAATTAGTTCTTCAATACAATACACAAATTCCGATGCTACTAAGCCTACCGGAGGAGACAAGTCTGTAATGAGTGCCCTAGGGTACTGGTCTTCTACTTATCCGGTAACAGATTTTTTAAATCCTGATGGTTCTCAAAGAAATCCTCGTGCATCGTTTGCAGACAACCCTTTGTATAATATTCATGTTAGTTCTTTAACAGAAGATACTAATAGATGGATTGGTAATGTTAATTTAAATTGGAAACCTTTAGAATGGATTAACATAAATTACACAGCCCAAGTCGATAATTTTACTAACTTAAGTAATCGTTTTGTACCACCTACAATTGATGTTGGTGCTAAGGTTAATGGTTTTATTGTAGATCAAAGCTATAATTTTATTGGCTTGGAATCTAATTTTATTGTAACTGTTAATAAAGATTTAAATGAAAAAATACATACCTCTTTTTTATTTGGTAATTCAATATTAGATAATACAAGAACATATTACAGAATGTATGGTCAAGATTTAAATTTACCTTTCTTTAATCACATAAGTAACACTCAGGAAAATCATATTATTACAAACTGGGAACGTCAAATTAGACAAGTTGGTGTTTTTGGTGAATTTAAAATTGATTATGATAATAAATTATTTTTAACTGTTACAGGAAGAAATGATTGGGATTCTACTTTGCCCAAAGGGAAAAATTCTTATTTCTATCCATCTATTAGTTTAGCTTATGATATTCACAGTTTATTTGGTGAAAACGACACTTTTACTTTTGGTAAGTTAAGAGCTTCTTATGCTGAAGTAGGTAATGGAACAACTTATGGGAAAGTAGGTGATTTTTTCTTTCCTGATATTAATTTCCCGTGGGGAGGTGCAGGTGGTTATTTAGCTGATAGGACTATTGCCGATCCAAATTTAAAACCAGAAAGGACAAAGTCATGGGAAATAGGAACTGACTTACGTTTCCTTAATAACAGATTGCGTATTGATTATGCTTATTATACTAATGAAGTTAACGATGCTATTTTCCCTACGAATGTTGCCCCTTCAAGTGGAATAATAAGTTTTACAAGGAATTCAGGTGTTTATGAAACCAAAGGTCATGAATTGTTAGTTAGTGGAGACATTTTTAAAAAAGAAAATTTTAAATGGGAATTAATTTATAATTTTTCTACTACAGAAGGAAAAGTAATTTCATTACCAGACGAGATTGAAGAGCTGAAATTTACAGATGATTACTGGGGAGATAGAATTCGACAATGGCCTAAAGAAGGAGATGATATAGGTCAATTATATGGTTATGTATTAGAAAATTTTGAAGGTCAACCTATAATTCATCCTAATGGTCAATATAGAACAGATTTTGATGAATTAGTTAAAGTAGGTAATGTTTTTCCTGATTTTATCATGTCAGCTGGAAATAATTTTAGTTGGAAAAATTTTGGTCTCAACTTTTTATTTGAATGGAAAAAGGGTGGTGATGTCCGTTCATTTCAAAGATATACAATGAATAGAACTGGAGGATCTGAATTTACATTACAATATAGGCTTGATGAAAATGGAAACCCAAATACAAATCTAGTATTAGATGGTGTAATGGAAGATCCTGATAATCCAGGGCAATATATTCCTAATACACACTCGATTGATATGTCTCCTAATGGTCCTGATGCACTAGAAGCCCAAAGATTTTTCGCATGGTCTACGAGAGGAGGAAGAAGAAGTGCAGAGTGGAACTTACAAGATGCTTCATGGGTGAAGTTAAGAAATATAAGTTTTTCTTATGATTTAGCCGGAAATTTCTTAGATAAATTAAATATTGATAAATTTAGATTTACTGCTAGTGCAAGTAATATTTTAATATGGACTCCTTATAGTGGATTTGATCCTGAATCAAATGACTTTGGTGCAGGTAATAATAAATATGGAGTGTCAGGTAGGAGTATTCCCTTAACAGAAAACTATTCCATAGGGATTTCCTTAGGATTTTAAAAAACTATAATCATGAAAAAATTAATTTTTAAAACAATTTTAATCGTATTATTTTCTGTCAGTTTTGCAGGATGTGATGACTATTTAGATGTTAATACACCATCTGATGCTGTTGATTTAGATGCCTTAAACTTATCTGATATAATGGGGCCAATAATGTTGAATACTGTTTATGCAAATTATTTTGCTGAAACTGCTTTTGGCAATTACACACAATATTTTAGTGATTACGGTAATCTAGCATTGGGTCTAACAAGTGCCTCAAGTGCTTGGAGTAATATTTTTACAAAAGTTTTACCAAATATAAAAGTAGTAAGAGATAAAGCAAACCAAAATGGAGCACTACATTATGAAGCTGTTGCTAAAATTTTAGAAGCAATTAACGTAAGTTTTGCAGTTGAGACATGGGGTGACATCCCTTATTCGCAATCTGGAAAACCTTTTGAATTTCCTAATCCAATATTAGATGATGGTCAACAAGTTTATAATCAAGCTTTGACTCTTTTAAATGAAGCAATTATAACTTTAGAAGGTAATGATCCTTCACTAATCACCATGGGGGCTGAAGATGTGATTTATGGAGGAGATTTTGATAAATGGTTGAGAGCCGCATATACTTTTAAGGCCAGAATGCAATTAAAAATGATAAAAAATGGAGGAACAACGGCAGCTGATGTTTTAACTTCAATTGAAAATGGATTTACTTCTAATGGAGATGATTTTCAACTACCACATCCTGAAGGAAAATTAAATCCTTTTTATTCTAATATGATATCAAGAAATACATCAAATGCTCATCGTGAACCAAATGATCAATTAATTAGTATGATGAATGGTGTAACATATCCTTTTGAAAGTGGTATTATTTCAATTGATCCTAGATTACCTGCAATTTATGCAAAATTAACAGGATTTAATCCAGACAATCCAGCTCCTGAAACTGAGCCTTGGAGAGCTCCTTTAAATGGTGGTGGTGGTGAATCGTCTGATGGAGGAACTGTTAATACTTACTATAAAACTGGCGGGTTTCACACAGGTGAGCAGTCACCATTAATTATAGTAACTTATGCTGAAGCTATGTTTATTAAAGCTGAAGCTGCTTTTTTAGCTAATGGTGGTACAACAACAAGTGTTAGTTCAACAGCAGAAGCATATCAAGCATATATGGCGGGCATTACGGCTAATATGGCTAAAATAGGTATAGATGGATCAGGTTATATGGCAGATGCAGTTGTTAATGTTGGTGAAGAAGGATTAATGTTAAATCATATCATGAAAGAGAAATACATTGCCAATATACATAACACAGAAACCTTTAATGACATGCGTCGATATAATTTTTCTTCAGAGGTGTTCAAAGACTTAGCTTTAAGATTAGAAGAAGATTCTGAGAGTGAATTTGAAGGAGAGTGGTTTAGAAGAGCAATTTATCCTTTGTCTGAGGCAGATGCAAATCCTAATATTGAATACAACGAGAGTAGTTCAATTACAAGTATTTGGTTATTTCAGTAAAATTTTATTATCAAAAAAACCTCAGCTCCAAATTTTCGGAGCTGAGGTTTTTTTAAATACTTATTTTTCATGTTAATTACACTTCAAAATACCGAATCTCAGTGCTAAGATCTGAAAACTGTCTAAACATTTCCATGACGCCACAATAACGTTCTTCAGATAGTTTAACCGATTTTTCTATTTTATCCTTTTTAAAATCAGAACCATAAAAGTTAAATATCACTTTTACTTTGTCATAATATTTAGGATGTTCATCTGTAAGGTTTGCCTCAACATCTATTGTAAATTCAGCTACTTCTGCACGCATCTTTTTTAATAATGAAACTATATCCATACCTGTACAACCCGCAAGAGAAGTAAGCATTAATTCTTTCGGACGAAGACCATTACCATTCCCTCCTACTTCTTTCGCTCCATCTAAATCTATATTGCCACCCTCATTTGTTGATTCAAATTGCATATTACCTTTCCAGGTTGTTTTTACTTTATTGATCATAATCTGTGTTTAATATTTGTACTAATTTCTCTAAATCGTTTTTAGTGTGATTCGCAGTAATCACGATCCTATTCATCATTTTTTTATAAGTAGGATATGTAAACCTTGTTATAATAATATTGTTTTCTAATAACTTGGCAAAAATAGTATCATTAATACTATAAATAACAGGATAATTATCAGTAAACTTAAATTCTTTAGTAAGTTTTAGTTTTGAACTTAAAAAAGCTAAATTATTTTTTAATCTTTCCTGTTGTAAAGCATATAAATCTTGTGCCTGTATGAATGTTTCTAAATAAGCAGGGTTGGCTCCTGAAGAGGATACAAATAGCGCTGATAATTTTATATCATTAATAAATTGTTTGTCTGAAGCTATAATGCCTCCCGACAAACTCAATGCTTTTCCCAATGAAGAAATCATAATTTTTCTGTGTAGCTTTTCAATCGGAATGGAATTGAAAATACCTTCTCCATATTTACCTACAATTCCTAAGCTATGAGATTCATCTACAATTAATGTAATTTTCTTTTTTGATGAGATTTGATTTAAAAAATCAAAAGATGTTGGTGTTACTTCTAATGATAATATAGCGTCAGTGGTAATTACAATTTCTTCTACAACATCATCTAGTAATTTAGAGTGCAACTCACCATCAATGTATAATGGCAAACTATGTTGCACTAAAATTGCCGGATGTGTTTTAGGGTAATGAAAAAATGTATGTATCGTTTTTGATAAATAATCGGTCGTTAATTTTCCCGCTAAGGTTCCTGACGAAACCGTTATGGAAGCTTCAGAACCTATTTGTTCTGAAAATAATTGTTCTACCTTATCATACACCGATAATTTTACATTGGCATTACGAGAACTTCCATAGAATGTTCCCCATTTTTTAATATTTTGAATAATTAAGTTCTGAAATTCAGGTAATGTTGCCATTCCTAAATAGGAAGTACCTCCAAAATATAAATATTCTTCACCTTTAAAAGTGATTGTTCTATCCGGGAAACTGTCAACTGTCATTTGACAAATATGTTTAAGGAAGCACTTCGCAATATATAAAATCGAAATGTCATTCCTGCGAAGGCAGGAATCCATATTATATTTGGGTCTAGATTCCTGCCTTCGTAGGAATGACAATATCCTTTATATAAAAACTCAATTTTCATTTTCTAATTCGTCTTAAATTAAAGTCACCCCCGTACCATTTAACTCACTATAATGAACAAAACCATTTTTAAGCGTTATACCAGTGGCAATATCTTCAGCTAATAATATCGCGCCATCCATATCAACATAATCTAATAATGGTAATAAATGCGCAATTGCCGAAATACCTACTGATGATTCTGTCATACAGCCTACCATTGTTTTCATGCCTAATCTTTTGGCTTGCATTAGCATTCTTTTTGCGGAAGTTACACCTCCACATTTTACTAATTTTACATTCACTCCATGAAAATGCTTATAACATTTTAGTACATCAGCTTCCACCTGACAACTTTCATCGGCAATAATAGGTAAAACCGAATTTAAAAATACTTTTTTATGTCCTGCCCAGTCATCTGCTTTTAATGGTTGTTCAATAAACTCAACTCCCAATTTTTGTAATTCAACAGCATTGTTTATAGTTTCATCAGCACTCCATCCGCAATTAGCATCCACTCTAAAAACAGCATCAGTATGTTTGCGTAATTCAGTGATAATCTTAATATCATCTTTTGTCCCCAATTTGATCTTATAAATAGGCCATGGCAATTCTTTCATTTTTTCAATCATCTTTTCGATAGAGGCAATACCAATGGTATAATCAGAAAGTGGATTATTACTAATATCAAAATCCCATAATTCGTATAATTTTTTAGCTTTTTTACGCGCATAGAGATCATTGTATGCCAAATCTATCGCACACAATGCAAACATATTCTCTTTTAAATGTGGATACATTTTTTGCCAAAAAACTTCAGGAGTTTCATCTGTAGTCGATTCAATTAAAGGCTGTAACGCCTCTAAATCTGATATCATTTTCTGTACGGTTATTTTATAATATGGATTCGAAGTTGCTTCTCCAAATCCAGAAAATTCGCCATCTTTTAACTCAACAATTAATGTGGGTTGCGAGTCATATGATTCTCTTGAAATTGTAAAAGTATGTTTTAATTTTAGTTCAAAAGACCTTAGGATTAGTTGCATAAAATTTAGTTTTATAAAAAATTAAAGTTAATAAAATTTATATATTTGGTATCCATTTTAATTATAAAATATGCCCTTAGTAACTCCACTTTCACCAGACCATAGTCAGGAAACAAAACAGCTCGCTGAATTTTTTAATGAAACATTGGGGTTTTGCCCTAATTCAGTACTTACTATGCAGCATAGACCAGCCATAAGCAAGGCCTTTATCAATTTGAACAAAGCTGTAATGGCTAATGAAGGCAAGGTAACTTCTGCCTTAAAAAGAATGATTGCCTGGGTAAGTAGCAATGCTGCCGGTTGCCGTTATTGTCAGGCGCATGCCATTCGTGCCGCAGAACGTTATGGAGCAGAACAAGAACAATTAGATAATATTTGGGAGTATAGAACCCATCCGGCATTTAATGATGCAGAACGAGCAGCACTAGACTTTTCGTTGGCTGCTTCTCAAATTCCGAATGCTGTAGATGAAAGCATAAAAAAAAGACTATATAAACACTGGAATGAAGGTGAAATTGTTGAAATGATGGGTGTAATTTCACTTTTCGGATATTTAAATCGTTGGAATGATTCTATGGGAACTTCATTAGAAGACGGCGCCGTTGAAAGTGGTAATCAATACTTAGGAAAACATGGTTGGAATAAAGGGAAACATATATAGAATTACGATTTTTGATTTAATCGTTCATTAGTGAAAACATTTTTAGTAAAAATTGTTTTTGTTGAAAAACAGAATTTTACTTTTACGACGTAATTACTGTCAACTGCTACTGAATACTGCCGACTATTTCCTGCCTTCCACCACAACGACAAACTCCCCTTTAGGTGCTTTGTTTTCAAAATGATTCAATACTTCCATTACGGTTCCTCTTATGGTTTCCTCATAGAGCTTAGTTAATTCACGTGAAACTGAAATTTGACGTTCTTCACCAAAATATTCAGCAAATTGAGCTAAGGTTTTAATCAATTTATGAGGCGATTCATAAAAAATCATCGTTCTTTCTTCTTCAGAAAGTATTTTTAAACGTGTTTGTCGTCCCTTCTTCACAGGTAAAAAACCCTCAAAGACAAATTTGTCATTTGGCAATCCGCTATTTACTAAGGCTGGTACAAAAGCTGTTGCACCCGGCAAACATTCCACTTCGATATTGTTTTTGATACAGGCTCTAGTCAATAAAAATCCTGGATCAGAAATAGCAGGTGTTCCGGCATCAGAAATGATGGCAATAGAATCACCATTTTTTAATCTGTCAATAATTCGATCAACCATTTTATGTTCATTGTGCATATGATGACTCTTCATCTGTGTCCCAATTTCAAAATGTTTTAATAATTTTCCTGAAGTACGTGTGTCTTCCGCCAAGATCAAGTCAACAGCTTTTAATACTTTAATAGCGCGAAAAGTCATGTCATCTAAATTGCCTATTGGTGTAGGAACAATAAATAGTTTACTCATTTTGGAATGTATATAAACAAATATATAAACTATCTTTTACAACGATACTTTATTCACTAAATTTGCACCTTAATTTATAGAAAATGTATAGAAGTCATTCTTGTGGCGAATTAAGAGCTACACATATTAATACGGAGGTTACCCTTTCGGGATGGGTACAAAAAGTACGTGATAAAGGGTTTATGATCTGGGTAGATCTACGTGATAGATACGGTATCACACAATTGATCTTTGATGAAGAACGTAGCTCAACAGCATTGATAAACCAAGCCAAAACATTGGGAAGAGAGTTTGTTATTCAAGTAAAAGGAACCGTAATTGAACGTGCTTCTAAAAATCCGAATATCCCGACAGGCGATATTGAAATATTGGTATCTCAATTACAAATATTGAATGAAGCCTTGCTCCCTCCGTTTACTATTGAAGATGAAACTGATGGAGGTGAAGAGTTACGAATGAAATATAGATATTTAGATATCCGACGTAATCCTGTAAAAGAAAATTTAATTTTTCGTCATAAAGTAGCGCAAGAGGTGAGAAAATATCTTTCTTCAGAAGATTTTATTGAGGTAGAAACACCGTATTTAATAAAATCTACACCCGAAGGTGCTAGAGACTTTGTGGTACCGAGCAGAATGAATGCAGGACAATTTTATGCACTGCCACAATCACCGCAAACATTTAAACAGTTGTTGATGATTGGTGGATTGGATAAATATTTTCAGATTGTAAAATGTTTTAGGGATGAAGATCTACGAGCTGACCGTCAACCGGAGTTTACACAAATTGACTGCGAAATGGCTTTTGTTGAACAAGAGGATATTTTAAATGCTTTTGAAGGATTGACACGTCATTTATTAAAAGAAATAAACGGTGTTGAAGTTGATAAATTCCCAAGAATGACCTTTGATGAAGCCATGCAAAAATATGGAAATGACAAACCAGATATCCGTTTCGGTATGGAGTTTGGAGAGCTCAATGAAGTTGCACAACATAAAGATTTTAAGGTTTTCAATTCAGCTGAATTGGTAGTTGGTATTGCCATTCCTCGTGGGAATTCTTATTCGCGTAAAGATATTGACAAACTCATTGATTGGATAAGGCGACCACAAATTGGAGCCTTAGGGATGATATATGTACGCTGTAATGATGATGGATCATTCAAATCATCAGTAGATAAGTTTTATGATCAAGACGATTTGGCTAATTGGGCAAAAGCGACTGACGCTAAAGCTGGAGATTTGATTTGTGTGCTTTCAGGACAAACAAACAAAGTAAGAGCACAATTAAGTGCTCTACGTATGGAAATGGCAGAACGTTTAGGATTGCGAGATCCTAAGAAATTTGCCCCTTTATGGGTGATAGATTTCCCATTATTAGAATGGGATGAAGATACAGAACGCTTTCATGCGATGCATCATCCGTTTACATCACCAAAACCAGGTCAATTAGAATTATTAGCAACCAACCCGGGTGATGTAAAAGCAAATGCATACGATTTAGTCTTAAACGGAAATGAAATTGGTGGTGGATCTATACGTATTCATGATAAAAAAACGCAAGCTTTGATGTTCGATTATTTAGGCTTTACGCCCGAAGAAGCAAAAGCACAATTCGGATTCTTAATGAATGCATTCGAATATGGTGCACCTCCACATGGTGGAATTGCATTTGGATTGGATAGACTGGTAGCTATTCTTGGTGGACAAGAAACCATACGTGATTTTATTGCATTCCCTAAAAACAATTCGGGTAGAGACGTGATGATAGATGCTCCGGCAACCATTGATGAAGTGCAATTAGAAGAGTTGAGTTTGAAATTGAATGTCAAATCTAACTGAAGTTAGAAGAAAGATGACAAAAGTTGTGAAATTTTAAGCTAAAGTTCTCGTTTATAAGTTAATCTAACATATTTTAGATATAATTTAAATGTAAATTATTGAAGAATAGAACCCTATAAAGTCGTTTTGTTATCCCTGCGGAAGCGGGAATCTAGACGAATTGTTTTTATGGATTCCTGCCTTCGCAGGAATGACAGATTCTATTAATAGACAACTTTAAACCAACAATGCCAAAACCTAAAAGTTTATTTGCCAAAATTTTAATTTGGCGGTATAAACACATCTCTGAAAGAACCTTTGTCTATATACTTAGTATATTGGTAGGTTTCTTAGCAGGTTTAGGTACCGTTTTACTCAAAAATTTTACCCATTATATTCAATTAGTATTAGGGACTAATATCATTAAGAATTATCAAAACTCCCTTTATTTTATTTTTCCTATTATTGGTTTATTATTGGTTTTTATTATTAAAAAAACCTGGTTAAAAAAACATATCGGGCATGGTATATCAACAACACTTCATGCCATCTCAAAACTCAACGGAATTATTCCGAGATATAACATATTTGCTTCGTTAATTACGGCACCTTTAACTGTTGCTTTCGGTGGTTCTGTAGGTTTACAAGGTCCTGCAGTAAGTGCTGGAAGCGCTTTAGCTTCTAACACGGCTCAGCTATTTCATATGAATGCTAAAACGCGTATGTTATTAATAGGTTGTGGCACTGCGGGAGCCATGGCCTCAATGTTTAAAGCACCTATCGCTGCTATCATTTTTGCCGTTGAAGTTTTTAGTTTGGATCTGGCTTTTGCCTCATTAGTCCCACTATTATTGGCATCTGTATCTGCTGTGGTCACCTCCTATTTTTTTATGGGAACTGATGTGTTATTAAGATTTGAATTGGTAGATAAATTTGAAATAAAAGATATTTTCTTTTATGTTCTATTAGGTATTGTCACAGGATTTGCTTCTGTATATTTTTCTAAGGTATTTTTTACCATCACTAATTTTTTTAAAGGTTTCGAGAGTAGATTTAAGCGATTATTGATTGGTGGTCTCACAATTGGTGTTATACTTTATCTTATTCCCCCTTTATATGGTGAGGGATACGGGCTCATAAATAACTTATTAAAAGATGATCATCTTGCTGCTATTGGTAATACTCCTTTTAATTTAGATGTAAATAATATTTGGGTAATTATTGTGTTTTTGATTGGCATAGCCATTTTTAAAGCCATTGCCATGACAACAACTTTTGGTGCCGGCGGTGTGGGTGGTGTATTTATCCCAACATTAGTTATGGGAAGTGCCCTAGGTAATGCTTTTGCAAAAATTATCAATAATATTGGTTTAGGGTTTCATGTATCTGAATCTAATTTTACCTTGATCGGGATGACAGGTTTGATGGCTGGAGTATTACATGCTCCGTTAACCGCCATATTTTTAATTGCAGAAATTACCGGAGGTTATGAATTATTTGTACCATTAATGTTAGTTGCTGCCATTTCATTTGCTATAACAAGGTATTTTATTTCTCATTCTATCTATACGATGGCGCTCGCCAAACGAGGAGAATTACTAACATATGATAAAGACAAAAATGCATTGCTCTTAATGAATCTTGATAAAATAATTGAACGTGATTTTATCGCTGTAACTCCCGATATTCAATTAGGTAAAATGCTGAAAAATGCTGTCGTAAAATCACAACGAAATATATTTCCTGTAGTGGATGAAAATGCCAACTTTTTAGGAATTGTGCTATTAGATAATATCAGACAAGTCATGTTTCATAAAAAAATATGCAAAACTACATCTGTACGTAATTATATGACCGAAGCTCCAGAAGTTATTTTTTATGAAACTGATACCATGCAAACCATTATAAAAAAATTTGAAGATAGTTTTGCTTGGAATTTACCTGTTTTAAAAGATGGAAAGTATTTTGGATTTATCTCAAAATCAAAAATGTTAACAGCTTACCGTAAAAAGTTAATTGAGGTGACAAATTAATTAACCTGTCATTGCTCAGTATCTTTAATTGAAACTCAAATTTAATAGATTGCTTCGTTTCTACTTGTAATGAAATTTTAAATTTACCGATTTAAAAAATGAACAGCTTGATCAGGAAAATCGGTAAAAACACCATCTAACTCTAAGGTGTTAAAACCAACATCTAACAACTCATCAAAAGAGGTAAATTCACCTAAATCATCTGCTCTAAAAGTATAAGCGTGCACGACCAACCCTAAATCATGTGCTTCTTTTACTAAGTTTGTAGATTGCCAATTACCTTGTTTGTCTTTTTCTTTAAGAATACGCTTATACCACGGTCCGAGTCCGTCTGCATACGTTGCATATTCTTTTAAATGTTTTTCATCTTCTTCAAATTCTATCAATTGAACCAAAAATAGCTCAGATCTTAATTCTATACGGATACGTTTTAACTCTTTGGTATCAAAACATTGTAAAATGCAGTTGTCTTTTTTTGTAGTATAACCATAATCTGATAAAATTTTCAATACGATGCTCGAAATATCCTTTCCTTCCTTATTATGAAATTTAGGGTCTTTTATTTCAGGATAAATTCCGATGCTATTTCTCGTACTCTTATTAAGGCCTTGAATCATTTCTATTTCTTCTTGTAAAGAATGTAATTTGAATTTTGATTTCCATAAGGGATATCTATCCTTAAAAACCGCTTCACCAGTTTTAGCATCAAATCGCTCCGTAACATTTAGCTGTGTTAGTTCATCATAAGTAAAATCAATTACATAGAAGCGCCCATCTTCTCGTTTTCTATCGGGGAATTTTGCAGCAACATCTGTTACAGTTTCTAAATGAATATCGTGGATTACAATAGGCACATCATCTTTTGATAATACTAAATCTTGTTCTAAAAAATCAGGATACATGGCATAGGCCATTGCTTTTGAAGCCAAAGTGTGTTCTGGTAAATATCCTGAAGCTCCTCTGTGAGCAATGACTACTTTTTTAGTGTTTTTTGTCATTTTTTCGTGTTTTTGAGCAGAATTACACCCAAAAAGGCATAAAATCGTTAAAAAAAGTGAAATTTTCATTTTTTATAGAATTTGTTTTTTTATGCTTTAAAGATATAAATTTTGTAGTTTCGCCTAACAAATATATTTGAAAATGAAAACCGTATTAAAAATCTTATTTTTTATATTTATTGGGGGTTTGATTGCCGGGTTTTATCTTCAAAATAAAAATGACCCAAACTATCAGATAGTATTCGGGCTTGATATCCTTTTCTTATCCTTTATCTTAATGCCATTATTTATATTTTATCGATATAAAAATGGAAAGTATAAAAAGTACGTTATTGATCCTAAAAGTAAGAATCCGTTTAAAATTGATCAAAAAGATCTTTAATGTCATTCCTGCGTCCGCGTGCCACCGAAGCTTTAGCGGAGGAGCCAGACAGGAATCTAGTAGAGTCATTTTTTAGTTCAAATTCCGTTTCTGAATAAAAAAGCGCGTAATAATTTCACTGCATTCTTCTTCTAGTATCCCTCCGATAACTTTTGTTTTAGGATGTAATTGTGTCTTATAATATTGAAATCCACGCTGTTTATCTCTAGCTCCGAAAACTATTTTACCAATTTGTGTCCAATAACTTGCACCTGCACACATTTGACAAGGCTCTAAGGTGACATATAAAATACAATCTTTTAAATATTTACCTCCTAAGTAATCCGCTGCAGCTGTAAAAGCTTGCATCTCGGCATGAGCAGTAACATCATTTAAGGTTTCTGTTAAATTATGTGCTCTGGCTATGATCTGATTATTAATTACAATAACAGCGCCTATGGGTACTTCATCTTTTTCAAAAGCGATTTCTGCTTCTTGTAAAGCACGTTTCATAAAATAAGTATCATCGAAAAAGTTTTCCATAGTGTAAAAGTAAAAAAGGCAACTAGAATATCTAGTTGCCTTTTCAAATTAAATTGAAAATATTTTTTAATTCTTAATAATCTTGTCATTTTTATTAATATCCTGACCCTTTACATTCAATATATACATCCCAGCACTTAATCGGCTAATATCTATATCAACCTCACCTCCGAATAAAATAATTTCCTTAGTCAATACTATTCTTCCATTAAGGTCTATTAATTTGATTTTAACTTCTCCAAAATCTGTACTCGTTCTAATAAACAATTTATCATTTGTAGGATTTGGATAAACTTTATACCCATCTAAGTTAAATTCATCTGTGCTCAACGTTGTACAACCCGCTAAAGAAGGATCACCTGGATCTGGCATATTAAAATCTTCAACCTGATCTATCATTGAAACTGTACCACCTTGTGAAGCATTTACTCCTACTCCTCTTGCAGCAAAAACACTCCAGATCATACATTGATCTTCTCCTCCTGTCAATGCCATATCGGCAGCTAAAATTGCATCTCTTCCATCAACAAAACCTGGACTACAAGGTTGTAATTTTAATCCGTCAATTACAATTTGCATGACTTTATTATTTCCACCATTGCCATTAAATAAATCAGGATCAAAACCATATTTATCTACATAAGCCCAAGTTAAATCCCATAATGTTGTCGCCCAAACGAAACCAATATTATGAACAATTTCATTCCATAATACGTCATTCCCATTTGCATCTTGACCTAATACGGTTGCATCATTAGTGGCATTATACGTAAAATTATTTATACCAAAATCCGTACTATATCTAGCCGGACGAATACCAGGTCCATCAATAGTTTCGCCACTTGCAAAAGTTCCAATACCCCTACCTGTTTCTGGTAAGTCTGATGGTTTCATAGTCATCATTAAAGTAAACCAGTCTGACCATCCTTCACCCATTTGTTCATTATTACTTAAACAATTCGAATTATTAGCGCCTCCAGTAAGTCTAGTAGAAATACCGTGTCCATATTCATGAGCAACAATACCATTATCTAAATCACCATCTATAAAATAAGGAGGTTTTTCAATTAAAGAACCATTAATTGTAGCGGTATTAAGTTCAGCAATTATTGCTTCACCATCCGTTTGGCTTACCATTATTGAAGGTATTGTAACGTTCCCCCCGTCAGCACCACCTGACATTAAACTAGGATTTCCGGCAACATTATTCACTATAATAACTGCCTCAGCACCTTCGTTTTGAGCGGCAAGTACTTTGAACCCAAATTCACATTCACCTCTTCTAATTACGGCTATTTTACCAGATAGTAAGGCTCCATTTGTTATAGCGTCACAAGCATCATTTGGATCTGCTGTTCCAAAAATTTCGGAATCTTCTACTAGTACTAAATCTCTTGTTAAGGCTGTTGAAGGCAAAGGAGGGCCAAAACCTGCCGGTATTGCGGTATAATCTCCAGCTAGTGGACCGCCATTAATAGTTAATGGTTGCCCAGGAGGGTCGGAACTTGTCCATAAAAACATTTGCATTCTTGGGTTTCCTCCATCCGGCGGAGTAGCAAAATTTGCATTATTGAATCCACTTCCATCTTGAGCGTCTGCATCAACTGAGTCATCTCCTACACCACCATTACCATAATTATTTTCTTGAAAATTACCACTCACTTCATCAAACCCATAATGATACCAAACATCGTGCATCATATTATTCATATAGAATAGATTTACTGTTGTAGCATCAACCATGTTTAGCGGGTGTGTATTAAAATTGTAAGGAAAATTAAAATTTAAGGTTGCCCCTCCATCTGGAGAACTCCCAGCTACATTATCCCCACTTATATCATCTTTAGCAAATACATTATTCCCTCTTGTAATAGTAAATTCCGCACCTGCCACACCATTAGTATCATGCCATCCAAAAGGAGATGCCACAGCATCTGCAGGATCATTTACTATTTGTACGCCACCATGGTTAGGGCTTTCTGCCGGAAGTGGAAAAACATTATATTGAGAACCATCTGCAACTATTGCAGAATTTTTAATTAATAAAGATGTTGTGTTTGAAAATTCTTTAATTTTATGATTATGTTCTTTGTGCTGAGTATTTCCAAAACTACAACGAACCACCCAATCATTAACATCTAGAATCTCACCAGAAACAGCATCAACTCTAACGCTCCACCAATGTTTACTATCTAATGTATAGATACTAATATCCCAAGATAATCTAAGCTGATCGTCTTTCAAGAAAAAAACCAATTTCGCAGGAATATTTTCTTGAGAAATATCTCCATTAGAGAACTTAAATTCTTTATTATTTTTACTTTCTAGAATTTCTAAACCTGTCGGAGATCCTAAATTAAAATGTGCAGCAACTTTACCAATGGCTTGTTCTGCACCCAAATTAGGTGATATTGTATTTATTTTTCCAGAAACATCTGACTGAAACCTATTTGCATAATAAAACACTTTATTGTCTTTTATAGCTACACTCGTCTCTGAATTGAAAATTTCAATGCTTTTATACCGCTGCACAAGATAAACATGATCTATGTTGGTTTTTAATGAGTAGTATTCTTTACTTATCATCAAATCAGAAAAATCTTCATAATCTAGACTATATTCAGTCTTAACCTTGTCTAAATGGGCATTTATTTGTGAACCGTAATTACTTTGAGTCAAAGGCGTTTGAGCAAACATGCCTTGTGTCAAAATTAATAGTATTATAATCCTAAAGTATTTTTTTTCCATCCTTTATTTTTTAATTTTCTATAAATGAGAGTGCTAAAGTAAGTATCATCTTTTAAAAAAACTATTTTTATCTTTTTAAATTAGTAATAAAACTGTTACCGCCATGCTATTTTAACTAAAAACAATCTTCTTATCAAAATTCCGCATAGTTTTTTTAAAAAACACTTAACACTAACAGGTGGTCATCTTTAACTTTAATATTTAAAGTTGATAACTAATTAAATATTGAAAAATAGTAACTTTACAATCTATGCATAAAACACTACTATCTCATATTATTTCTCCAAAAGATCTACGTAAACTTTCTGTTGAACAATTACCTCAACTAGCAAAAGAATTACGTGAGTTTATTATTGATATTGTAGCAACCAAAGAAGGGCATTTGGGTGCAAGTTTAGGTGTAGTAGAACTAACTATTGCCTTACATTATGTGTTTGACACCCCAAATGATTTATTGGTATGGGATGTGGGACATCAGGCATATGGACATAAAATATTAACCGAAAGAAAAGAAATTTTTCACACCAATAGACAACTAGGTGGTATTTCTGGTTTCCCGAAAAGAAGTGAAAGTGTTTATGATGCTTTTGGCGTTGGTCATTCTTCTACCTCCATTTCTGCTGCATTAGGTATGGCAATTGCTTCTCAATTAAAAGGCGAAACAGAAAAACAACATATCGCTGTTATTGGTGATGCCAGTATCGCTAGCGGAATAGCTTTTGAAGGCTTGAATCATGCAGGAGTAACTGATGCAAATCTACTTATTATCCTTAATGATAATGCGATGGGAATTGATCCAAGTGTTGGTGCTTTAAAAAATTATTTGACCAATATTAAAAAAAATAAAAAAGTTCGTAAACATAATATTATTGAAGCTTTAAACTTTGATTATTCTGGCCCGATTGACGGACATGATTTTAAAGCTGTTCTAAAGGAACTTGAACGGTTAAAATCGGTAAAAGGTCCCAAATTTTTACATGTTATTACCACAAAAGGCAAAGGTTTACAAAAAGCTGAAGAAGATCAGGTAAAATATCACGCTCCCGGAAAATTTGATAAAATCACAGGAGAAACAGTCACAAAATCTGACAAATACTTGCCTCCTAAATATCAAGATGTTTTTGGAAGAACTTTAGTAGAATTAGCCAAACAAAATGAAAACATTGTGGGCATCACTCCTGCCATGCCAACTGGTAGTTCGTTAAAATTTATGTTAGATGAAATCCCCAAACGGGCTTTTGATGTTGGTATCGCTGAACAACATGCTGTTACTTTAGCTGCAGGAATGGCAACGCAAGGTATGATTCCTTTTTGTACTATTTATTCCACTTTTTTACAACGCGCCTACGATCAAGTAATTCATGATGTGGCATTACAAAAACTACCCGTTATCTTTTGTTTAGACAGGGCAGGGTTGGTAGGCGAAGATGGGGCGACTCATCACGGTGTTTTTGACATCCCGTATTTACGGTGTATTCCAAATATGATAATTTTTGCACCTATGAATGAATTAGAACTAAGAAACATAATGTATACAGCTCAATTAGATTTGGATTATCCTATTGCGATTAGATATCCGAGAGGTAGAGGTGTAACACTAGATTGGCAACAACCATTTTCAACAATAGAAATCGGCAAAGGAGAAATTGTTAAAGAAGGTACAAAAATTGCTATTTTAAGTATCGGAACTGTTGGAAATATTGTCAAGAAAGCTTACGAAGAGCTATCTGATAAAGATGTTATTGCACACTATAATATGCGTTTTATAAAACCGTTAGATACAGACTTATTACATTCCATTTTTCAAAAATTTGATATTCTATTGACTATAGAGAACGGAGCCGTCACGGGAGGCTTTGGAAGTGCCATTTTAGAGTTTGCACAAGAAAATAATTACCATAATAAAACCGTTAAAAGATTAGGAGTTCCAGATAGATTTATTGAACATGGTACCTTAGAAGAATTATTTGAATTGATTGCCTTAGACCCAATTAGTATTAAAAAAGTACTAACCTCTTTTACTAAATATTAAAAATGAGAAGCGTCTTTATTATTGCAATTATATTGTTTTACAATACATTTTCTTTTGCCCAAAAAACAGATTCGATTAAAAATACTACAAAAATTGACTCTGTTACAATTAGTAAATCGATTGATTCTATATCAGTTGATACTACAAAAATTGCAGACTTTATAACAATAAAAAAATCATTACTCGATTCATTATTAAAACCTTTTTATCAGGTAAAACTAGATACTTCAGTAAATAATACCATTTATATACCGCGTTATAGGATGGTTATCAATACCTCTACTCAAGACACGACGTATGTACCTATCCCAAAAATGAAGAATTATATAAGCTTAAAAAGCAACTTAATAATTGACACCTTAAAAATTAATAATCCTATACAACAAGTATATATTGATACTTTAAAATTTGCTGCCGATCCGGTTTGGTGGAAAAACAAAAATAACATTGGTTTAGATATCAGTGAAGCTGCTTTTGTAAATTGGAATGCCGGAGGTAATAATTCTGTATCAGGTTTACTAAAAGTTAACTTGGTTAGATCATATAAAAAACTGCACTTACTGTGGAAAAATGAGCTATTTGCGAGATATGGCCTTAATAGTCAACAAGATCAAAACTTACGTAAAACTGATGATAAATTACAGATAAATTCTACATTTGGCTATAGAAAAGACACTGTTTCGAATTGGTTTTACTCAGTAAAATTTAATTTTAATTCGCAATTTACGAATGGGTTTCGATATCCTGATACCAGTACACCGATTTCGAGATTTTTTGCGCCTGCTTATTTATTTTTAGGAATGGGTTCACAATATGAATTGAAACAGAATCAATTTTCAATATATTTATCGCCCATTACATTAAAATCAACATTTGTTTTAGACGATGCTCTTTCAAACGATGGTGCTTTTGGTGTCATAAAAGGAAAAAAATCAAGACATGAATTTGGTGCCTTACTACAAAGTACTTGGAGCACAGAAATTGTTAAAAATGTGATCATGAGTAACCGATTAAGTTTGTATTCTGATTACCTTAATAATTTTGGAAATTTAGATATAGATTGGGAGTTGAATTTTAAACTAACTATCAACAAACATATAAAAGCAAATATTGGCACGCATGTTATTTATGACGATGATATCAAATTTAAAGATGATATAGATAATGATGGTACTTTAGAAACATTCGGTGCTCGAGTACAATTGAAACAATTATTAGGTATTGGAGTTTTATTCACTTTCTAATTCCTAATAACTGTCTTTTGTATTGTAATTATTCTATTATTAACTTATTAGAATAGGCGAAATTTTCACCTTGGATTTTCATAATGTAGATTCCAGCGTTTAAATTATTCATATTTAATGGCACTGTACCTGTTAAATTGATTTCTTTTGAAAACACTTGCCTTCCGTTAACATCATAAATGGCGATACTTGATTTTCCAAAATCTCTAGCGGCTTTAATTTTCACTGTACCATAAGATGGATTTGGGAATACACTAAAATTATTATCTATAGAAATGTCATCAACACTTAAAGTTACGGCAGAAAACTGACCAGTAAAAAGGCCTCTTCCATATGTAGATGCTAAAATAGTATTATCAGCCGTTCTTAAATCAAAGTTATTTACTTTAACGTTTTGCATGCCGTTTTGCGATTGTACCCAAGTAGGATTGGCATTTTTAAAATTAGAAGTTCTCCAAACACCTAAGTCTGTTCCTATAATTACCTCATCATTCAGCAATGGGTTCATCATTATAGCTTTCACAGGAATTTCAGGAAAATCACCCTCTTTATTTTGCCATGTTGACCCACCATCTTCAGTAAACCAAATACTTTTAACACCATAATTATGAAAAGTAACCATTATTTCATTTTCATTTGCTCCAAAATCTATAGCAGAAATACTTCCTACAAATTCAGGCCCTGTAATACTTGTCCATACAGGAAATCCTGCATTTGCATTTACTAATTTCAACAAAGACCCTGTTCTAGTTCCTACAATAAGGGTCGTACTAGTCATGGAATATGGAGAAACTTTAAATGCCGTTGGAGGGCTAGTTAAAAGCGCATCTGTTAAATTATTTCTAAGAGGGAATACGCCTAAGTTACTAAACCTTGAAATAACATTAGCGGTCGCAGTAGAGGCATTTGAATAAAGAATATCAAGATTATCATCTAATTCTGCAGGATTTATAAATGATCCTTCACTCCCATTAGAAACAATACTTGTTGAAGATGCAGTTATGGGTAAGCTAAAACGGCGATAATTATTAAATGGTAATGCCGAAATTAAATAAGCACCATCTTTATCAATAAAACTATAAGCACCATCACCTCCTAAAATTTCATTAGATGCATTTAGTCCTGAAACTCCTCCATCTATAAAATTTGACCCATTATCTTGTGAGCCCCCCAAAAACTGTTCATTCGTTGTACTTTGTCCTATAGCTCCCCAATAAATTTGAGTAGTATTATAGTTATTAAAACTACTAAATATTGCTGTTGTAGAATTATCAGCAGCGGCTAATGAGCTTGCATAAAACACGCCACCATCTGTTGCAATTATTGCTTTGTCATTGTTAGAAGGGTCAAAAATTAAGGTATGTATATCAGCATGTACTAAAGGTATATTTAAACCTGCTAAATTATTGTTATTAGACCATTTTGAAATTTGAGTCCAAGCAGAACCTCCGTTAGTACTTCTAAAAGTATCAATACCACCAACATATATAGTTTCATCATTTGTAGGGTCTACAGCTAACATCAAATCATAAAATGCCTGACCTCTTGTAAAATCATTTGCCGGAATGCCATTATCAGCATCATCTGGTAGTGTAACCGAAGAAGTGGTAAAACCTGATGTAGCATTTGTAGTTTTAATAATTTCTACAAATGGGGCTATAGCTGAACCCTGTGCATCAAATGTATTAATATCTGAAATAGCATATACTTTTTCAGGATTACTTGATGATAATTCTATATGTGTTCTAGTACCATTTGTAAAAGTATGTCTTTGGGTAAAAGTACTACCGTTAGTAGAAGAAAAAATAACGCCTCCACCATCACCGAAACTAGAACTCTGTGCAGTTGATAACCAAATTGTATTATTAGAAGAAATTTCGATATCATTTGGTTCATGTGGGTTTCCTGCTGTAGTGCTGGGTAAATTAATTTTAGCCCAAGTAGAACCTCCATTGGTAGATCTATATAGACCATATTCAGATCCATCACCTAAAAGTGTTCCAGGAGCCGGTCCATATGCAGCCTCTCCAACAGCAGCATATATTTCAGTTGTAGTTCCAACTTTTCTTGTAACTATATCATTCACATGAAAGATTCCCGATACCAAAGTAACCCCTGCAGGCAAACCTGTATTAGTAGCTTCAATGGTGACATTAACTGCTCCTGAACTTAGTTCTGTTAAAATAGACGCTCCATCAGTATTAGAAATCATTACCGAAGGAATTGTTACGGTAGCATCGGTACCTCCCATAATAATAGGATTACCATCTACATTATTAATCATTAAAACAGCAACTGCACCTTGATCTTGGGCATTTTTTACTTTAACTGTAAAATTACAACTTCCCCTTTCAATTACTGCAATATTTCCATTTATAGCAGCACCATTAGTCAATGCATTACAACCTTCAGTTGGAGCGATAGTTCCATCATCGACTAATATTAAATTTCCTGTAATAGCAGAATTAACTGCTGATCCAAAACCTGCTTGAAGAGAATTCAATGTTCCTTGAATATTCGAAGGAGAATTAACTGTTACTTCAGAATCTACGCTAAATATAACCTGCCCTGTAGCACCACTACCGAAAATATGTGTCCAGCTTGTACCTCCATTGGTAGATTTCCAAATACCATTTCCATTTACATTTCCACCTACATAGGATTCTCCCGTTCCGGCATAAAAAATATTTGAATTATTAGGGTCGGCAGTAATACTTGAAACTGCTAAATTTTCAGGAATACCAACTCTTGTCCATGCCGAACTTTGACTAGTTATATCATCGTTTACCCATAAGCCGCCACTTACTCCACCAGCAAATACTCTTTTACCAGTTGCATCATTAGGGTCAAACAACATTGCTCTCGTTCTTCCAGGTACATTATTAGGTCCTCTTTCTACCCAAGCATTTGTATTTGATCCTGGAACATTTTTTTGAAGTCCTCTTTTATTTAATTCTTCTTGCAATGCGAATTTACTTTCATAATCCGGCTTACCGGTAGCAGGATTCATCTCTAACAAGTACTGTTCTTCAAAGTACTTATTAGGTGGTATTCCAAGCTTTTTTCTCTCATCTTTACTAAGTTTTAATGTTTCGTTATAAGGATGGTTTTTTAAAAACTCAGTATGTTTTTGTTTCAATTTTTCAATTTCTCTTTCCTTTTTAGTAGGAAATAATAGTATCGCTCCAACGGTAATAAAGGCAATAATAATTAAAGTAATTTTTGTTTTCATATTTAGAATTTTTCAGTGAAAGGATGCGCAATATACTAATTAGCCGTGAAGTAAGTAGAAGCTATCACACACATTTATATTTCAACACCTTTTATTTTTTTATGCAATAAGATTGCCGCTCCATCTGACATGCTTGCAATTAAACTACAAATCGCCAGTATTCTTTGGTATAAATTATCTTGAATTTTTTGATATTTCTCAGGTAACAAATTCATTAATAATTTATCATAATTAGACGCTTTACCATCATATGCATTATTAATAGCATTGATAAAAACATCTAGTAGATCGGCAAGGATTTTATAGCCTGAGATTTCTTTTTCAACCACTTCCTTGCTCTTATAAATTTTTGCTACACTTATTTTAATAATGTCGTTAATTTGAGCTTCATATTTACATTTATCTAATAAAGAAATATCATAATCACCCTTTAAAATAGAGGCTTCATTCTCAAGAAAAACGTTGGCTGCTTCATTAATTAAGTTGCCAATAGCTAAGGCTCTTAAATAACTCAAGCGATCTTGTTTGGTCTTTAATTGATAATACTTTTCTGTATTTATAGTATCTCTAACTAGGTTTATCAAATATTCTAATGCGAATTCTTCTTCAATTAACCCTAAATTAATTCCATCTTCAAAATCAATAATGGTATAGCAAATATCATCAGCAGCTTCTACTAAAAAAGCCAAAGGATGTCTTGAAAAAGAACTGTTTTTTGAATCTCTACTAGCCAATCCTAAATCAACAGCTACATTCTCAAAAGTAATTTTTTCTGACTGAAAAAAGCCAAATTTTTTATCTGCTATATGGGGTGTCGGTTTTTTAGGTAGTGATTCTTTAGGATACTTCATAAAAGCACCTAATGTGGCATATGATAATCGCAAACCACCTTCTACGCCTTCTCTACTTTCGGTTAAAATTTTAAATCCGTTAGCATTCCCCTCAAAATCAATAAGGTCTTGCCATTCTTTATCAGATACTTGATTTTTATAATGGTTTCCTTTACCTGTTTTAAAATATTCACCAATGGCTTTTTCACCACTATGACCAAAAGGAGGGTTTCCAATATCATGTGCTAAACAAGCACTGGCAACTATGGCGCCAAAATCATTGGCCTGATACCCTAATTGCTTTAATTCAGGATATTTCTCTAATAGTTGTTTTCCTACAATTCTACCTAATGACCTTCCTACCACAGAAACTTCTAAACTATGTGTTAATCTTGTATGGACAAAATCGGTTTTCGAGAGTGGTACAACCTGAGTTTTATCTTGTAAACTTCTAAAAGAATCAGAAAAAATAATTCGATCATAATCAACTTCATAACCTATTCGGGTTTCGTCTTGTTGATTTCTAATACGTTTCTTTGTATCTCCAAAACGTTTTAATGAGAGTAATTGTTCCCAATTCATTTATTTATTTTTTAGGAGCACAAGGTACATTAATTTAGTTTTAATTTGCAACCTTAGAACTAGAGCCAGCCATTAAACTTGCTATCATATGAGTTTTCGGAAACTGTTCTAAAATAATCTTAAGAAATACAGTAATTGGAATCGACATAATCATCCCTGGCACTCCCCAAATAAATCCCCAAAATAGTAACATTACTAATATTGTTATTATATTGATAGAAAATGATTTTCCCATAAAAACAGGTTCTAATATACCTCCAAATAAAACCTGCACCACCGTTATTGATAAGATAAAAAAGAAGAGTGTACTGGTTGGATCTAATTCTACAAAAGCAAATAATGCCAGTAAAATAACCGAAATAAAGGAGCCTATCATCTGAATGAAATTGATGACAAAAGCAAATAATCCCCAAAAAATAGGAAAACTGACATCGAAAAAATAACAAGCCAGGCCAATACCTATACCGGTACCTAAGCTTATGACAAATTTTACTTTTATAAACTTAATTAGGTCATTTTCAATTTTCATAAATGCTTTTATAGAAGCATGTTTTTGTTTAAGTATGGTATTGTTCAATACTCTATGGAAATTTATTGATTCTCCAAGCCATAAAACAACAAAAAATGCGGTCATTAATGTCATTGAAAGCGTATCGCCAATAAAATCTACTGTTGATCCAAAGTTTTGAGCAATGTTATCTTGCTGAAAAAAATGAGTTAAAACATTCCCTCCTTCGAGGTATTTTATTCCAAAAAACTCTTCTACAGAAGTAAATAATATTTCTATTTTCGTTGTAGCTTTTTCAAAAAATACATCTTTTGTTGAAAGTATTTGTTTACTTGAGAGTTGAATTAATTTCCCTACTACTGTTAATACGCCACCAAGAATTAAGATTACTATAAAAACACTTAAAGTATTGTGAATTTTTTTCTTTTTTAACCAACGCATTAAAGGTAAAAATAATAATGCAATGAACATTGAGAATATAAGAGGCACAAAAATAAATGACAATATCTTCAGTACATAAAAAATTATTGGTAATACAATTATTAATAAAAGTGTATTGGTTGTTTTTAAATCTCTCATAGGGTTACATCAGCCTTCAAAAAAAATCAACTTTTCCTGTTGATAGGTCGTATTTGGCGCCAACAATTTCAATTTCATTATTTTTTTCCATTTCATTTAATATGGCACTTTCTTTTCTAATTCTTTCGATGGTTAATTTTACGTTTAAAGTTGCAACTTGCTCAATTTCATTTTCACTATAGGTGTCCGTTTTAGATTCAATTTGTTTTACTGCAGGTTGTATTTTATTTAGCAAGGTAGTTATATTTCCTAACTCTACATGTTGGCACGCTGCCGTGACAGCACCACAATTCGTGTGACCCAACACCACTACTATTTTAGAGCCTGCAACTTTACAGGCATACTCCATAGAACCTAACATATCTTCATTAACAATATTACCTGCAACTCTTGCACTAAAAATATCGCCAATACCTTGATCAAATACTAATTCAGTTGGTACTCGAGAATCAATACAACTCAATATTACGGCAAAAGGATATTGCCCTTTACTTGTTTCTAGTACTTGTTCTTGTAAATTTCTTTGTGCTTTGACGTTTTGTACAAAACGTTCATTTCCTTCCACTAAAATTTGATGTGCTAATTGTGGAGTTAAATTGGCTTGTGTTACTTTAGTATGTACTTTCATTTTTTTGAGATTAATTTATTTTTTTCAATGTTATTTTTCATCCATTTTAAACAATCGTTAAAAGTGTCAAATATTTGTTCTGTTGGCACTAAATCAGGAATAATGTCTATTCGTTCCAGTAAATATCTAGGTTGTTTTAAAACATTCACTAACAATATTTTTTTGTCTTGATTTGCTAATTCTACTAAGGCATCTTCCAAAGCATATAATCCAGATTGATCTATATACTGCATTCGTCCCATTCTAATAATAATAGTTGTCGCTGTATCTGGTATTTGATTCATTAATTGTTGAAAATCACTCGTAGAACCGAAAAACAACGGCCCTTTAATGTGTTTGATAAATACCTCTTTTTTTAGTTCTTCAGGAAAATCAATTTCATCAGACCAAGCTTTTTCTTTTAGTAATGATTTTACATCAGAACGCTCAGCTGTAAGATCTCCAATTTTTTTCATAAACATTAGCGATGCTATTACTAAGCCAATTCCAACAGCATAAACAAGATTCCAAACAGATGATAATATTAAAACCACTATCATAATTATTACTTCTTGTTTAGGCATATAAGGAATTGCCTTTAAACCCTTATAATCCATAACACCAATACCAACGGTGATTAAAATTCCAGCTAAAACTGCTGCCGGAATTTGAGATGCAACAGGTCCTAATGCTAATAAGATAACAAGTAATAAAACACCTGCCATCATACCAGACAGCCTTGTTTTTCCTCCTGCATTTATATTAACTACCGTTCTAATAGTAGCACCTGCTCCGGGTAAACCTCCAAACATAGCTCCAATACTATTACCAATACCTTGTCCTATCAATTCTTTGTTTGGCTTGTGTTTTGTTTTAGTCATATTATCTGCCACTACAGATGTCAATAAAGAATCTATGGCTCCTAAAAGGGCAAGTGTCAAAGCCGTAAAAATGTAAGGGCTAATACTGGTCAAACTAAAATCTGTAAAAATTTCTAAATTAAGTTTTGGTAGTCCACTCGGAATCTCTTCAATGGGTCTGTAATTTAATTTAAAACCAATGGCTATTCCAGACATTACCAATAATGCCACGAGCGTACTTGGTACTTTGGTGGTTATTCGTTTAAAACCATAAATAATAATGATGGTACCCAAAGCCAACAACAATTCTAACCAATTGATACTTTTTAATGCTCTTGGTAAGACTTTTATAGCACCTAAAACTCCAGACGCTTCTTTACTCGCTAAGGTCTGTGATTCTTTAAGTATTTGATCTTGTGAAATATTCTCTGCTCTTTTTACCGTTTCTTTAAAATCTTCTAATACCAAAATACCTTCTCCGGCTTCTTCCTTTAGAATATTATCTAAAATTATTTCTTCGGCTTGTGGTTTAAATTGAGTTACAAACTGAGTATCTTCTTTGGGGTAATAACCCACAGAAGGTAAAATTTGAGTAACCAAAATAATGACTCCAATGGCAGTCATAAACCCCGAAACAACCGGATAGGGTATATATTTTATGTATTTTCCTAGGCCTATTAAACCTAAACCTATTTGCATTAATCCTGCTAGTAGAAAAACGGTTAAAATAGCAGGTAATGCTTTGGTAATATCACCATCAAAAGCAGCAACTATTCCTGCTATGACCACCATACTTACGGCTGTCATTGGTGCCGTAGGCCCAGAAATCTGTGTATTTGTACCGCCAAAAAGGGCAGCAAAAAAACTTACAAAAATAGCTCCATAAAGTCCGGCACTAGGTCCGAGACCAGAACTTACACCAAAGGCTAACGCCAATGGTAATGCAACAATACCTGCGGTGATGCCACCGAACATATCTCCTTTAAAGTGTTCAAAATTAAATAGTTTCTTCATTTCTTGTTTCTGTTTATAAAATTTATGCTCTTTCAATCATTTTAAATACCATTTGGGTATAAAATTCTGAAATACTATCTTTTCCTTTTTTCAAATCTGTTAATGCAGGTAAATGTTCGGCAAAATAGCGTTGCTGATGCGCCCCTTCTATAACCGTAGAAATTAACATATGTGGAAATTCGAATGTTGGGTTTATTTCTAAAACAATATCACTAATTCGTTGAACTACTTGTTTATACGCTTTAAAATACCCTTTTTCGTTTTCATTATCAACTGCTTTTGTATGATATGTTTTCGCCGATTCTGTAATGATAATATCATGTAACAATACTTCATTAATATGACTGAATAAGTTGTCAACTTTAATGGGTTGTGTTAGTATATTGATCGATCTTTTAAGCCTCTCAATAGGCGAATCAATATTTGCCGTAGCAAAAACCAATTGGTATTCTGTCCAACTCCAATACCAAGAGGTTATATAAATTAATAAGGTATGCTTGTTCTCAAAATAACGGTAAATTGAACTTTCTGGAGATTCAATTCTTTCTCCTAATTTCTTAAAGGTAAAAGCTTCAAAGCCTAATTCGTCAATCATTTCTATACTATTGGAAACAATTTTACGTCCCAGATCAGATGAATCAGGATTCTTTAAGTACAATTTTGGACTAACTTCTATATGTATTTGAAGGTTTTTCATAATTCAATTGCAAATATAATAGTATTACTATCATTTTTGCAAGTTTTAATCCAATTTTTATAATTATTGAAAAAGATGGTGTTTATTGTCCTTTTATAATTACATAATATCTACGCTCTTAACACTAAATTAAAATTGTGTGTTTACTGATAACATTTAGCTAACCTAATCATCATAAATGCTTAACCTGTTCTTAACCCAAGCTTTACATTCAGTTTCTTTCTTTGCCCCGTATTTAAGTTAGAAAAAAATGAAAATATTTATATCTATACTAATCTTATTTATTTCGACATTGACTTTTGCGCAGCTCCATGATAGTGGAACTATTCAGGGCGTTGTTTTAGACAAAGAAAATAACAACGAACCCTTGGCTTTTGCAAGTCTATATATTAAAGATTCAAATATTACAATTAATACTGACTTTGGTGGTAATTACATGCTTACTATAAATCCGGGTACTTATACATTAGTATTTGCATTTGCCGGATACCAAAAAATAGAACTACCAAATGTTATCGTTGAGGCTGGTAAGGTAACTACACTGAAAGAAATAGTGTTAAATACCATCGAGGGTGTTTCCTTAGAAGAAGTTATTGCAAATGCTAATCCAAAAAAGTAATGCGTTGCTACACTGCTGCGTGAGAATTCATAAACACATAATGAAAAAGATCATACCTATATTTCTGTTGTTAGTAGTTTCATTAACAACAGCTCAAAACAAAGGTACTATACAAGGGAAAATTTTAGATAAAGAAACAAATAACGAACCGCTTCCTTTTGCAAATGTATTCATTAAAGATTCTGAAATTGGAACTACTGCCGATATAGATGGAATTTATCTTTTTAAAGCTGATCCTGGTACATATACCTTGGTATTTACTTTCTTAGGATACCAAAAAATTGAAGTCCCAAATATTATCATAAAAGCAGGCGAAGTTACTACCTTAGAAAATGTAATATTAGGAGCTGCCCAAGGTGTTTCTTTGAAAGAGGTTATTATAAAAGCTAGTACACAAAAGGAAAGTGTGGCAGTTTTACTATCTGATCAAAAAAAAGCGACAGAAATTAAAACTGCTATAGGCGCTGAAGAACTTTCTGCAAAGGGAATTGGCGATGCTGCTGCTGCTGTATCTCAAATTTCTGGTGTGTCTCAGCAAGAAGGTACAAGCAATGTTTATGTTCGTGGTTTAGGTGACCGATATTTAAATACAACATTTAACGGATTGTCATTACCTTCAAATGATGTCAATAAAAAGAATATTGATCTAAATATATTCTCTTCAGATGTTATTCAAAATGTGTCAATTAGTAAAGCCTATTCCAGCAAGTTTTATGGCGATTTTGCCGCAGGGAATATTGACATCACATCAAAAGATTACAATGGTGAAGGCTTTTTTGAAGCTTCTGTCAGTACTGGTTTCAATAGCAGAGCCATAGGTAAAAACTTTGTTCAAAGCACCGGGACAGGATTAGCTGGTTTTTATGCAAGATATGACCATAACCCCTTTGCCGTAGTTTTATCACATGGGTTTGATCCGGAAAATACTGCCATGTCACCAATAAATCTGGGTATTACTCTTACGGGTGGTAAATCATTCAATATAGGCGATGCATCAAAAATAAGTTTATTTTTTACTGCTTCATTTGACAATGATTATGAGTACAGAGAAGGAACGGCCATAGATTTTACAACCGTAGAAAAAAAGAACTTCCCTAATGTAGAAGAATATGATTATGGTACTACCTCAACCGCAATGGGTTCCATAACTTTTAAAGCTAGTAATGATCATACATTTAAATTCAACTCGCTCTTTATCAATAAATCTTCTGATGTTGTTGGTTATTTTGGTGTTAATGGTTTGGGGTCTAATAGAGATGCACAGGTTGATACCGATCAAGGTTTTTACCAAATGAATGTTCAATTCAATCAAGACCTAATATTTGTAAATCAATTAACAGCTGAACATAATCTAGGCGAAAAATTAAAATTAGATTGGGGCATTGGTTATAACAATGTGTTTTCTCATGAGCCTGATAGAAAGAGAATTAGTTTAGAAAATTATCACCTTGCATTGGATAACGATCCTAATACGAATCCTATTTTCTTTACAAATAACTCTTTTGATAATCAACGTTATTTTCAAAATATAGAAGATGATGAGTTAAATAGTAACATAAACTTTTCATATACAGCATCTGAAAGTTTCAAATTGAACTTTGGAACAACCGGGCGAATTAGAGAAAGACGTTTTGATAATATAAGATACGGTTACAATTTTGTAGATAACAATATGCCTGTAAATGATGTCCATAATTTGGATGCCATTTTTAATATTAACAACCTATCCATTAATGGACAGTCAGGTGTTTTTCAAACGGATGTATTCAGGGCCATTAACCCTCCGCAAACTGGAGCAACTAATCGTCCCGGATTACCGGAAAATACGTATACAGGTAATTTAGAGATTTTTGCCGGATATGTCAATGCAGAATTTAATATTAATGATAAATGGTTAATCGTTCCGGGTTTTAGAGCAGAATCATTCAAACAAGAAATTGTTTATGATGTGATCAACATTAATCCTAACGATCCTGGTTTTAGAGAAACAAATGAGAACTTTTATCTACCAAGTTTAAGCATTAGATATGCTATCAATGATAATCAAAACCTTCGTTTAGCTTTTAGTAAAACTATTTCATTTCCTGAATTTAAAGAAGTTGCCCCATTTGTATATGAGGGTATTACCCAACGGGTAGGTGGTAACCCTGACTTGTTAGGAAATCCTGATTTTGGCAATGATAAATCATATTCAGATATATATAATCTTGATCTAAAATACGAATGGTTTATTGGTAATAGCGAATTATTATCACTTGGGGTGTTTGCAAAACAAATAAATGATCCGGTTAATTTAGTAATTGCCAATGATGCTACAGGTACGCAGCGCTATTTCAGAACTGGAGAAAAAGCTGAAGTTTTTGGTGCTGAATTTGAACTGCGAAAAATTATAGCAGAAAATGCTGATGACGAAGCCAAACTCTCAGCTGGATTAAACTTCACCTATATGCATACTAAACAAGATCTAAAAAATTCTGAAGGTCTTTTTACGTCTACACTTGATAGAACTGATGAGTTGCAAGGTGCTTCACCAATTATTATCAATGCAGATATTAATTATAGTCCAACATTTAAAAATTACAAACCCGTAGCAAATTTGGTTTTCTCATATTTTTCTGATAGAATAAGTGCCTTAGGATCTGGACAGTTAGGTAATATTATTGAAAAAGGGATCCCAACATTAGACTTTATCTGGAAAAATAAAATTGGGGAAAATTTCCAACTAAATCTTAGTGCAAAGAATTTATTAGATCCAAACATACAATATATAAGAGAGAACACTTCTCTTGGCAACGTAACTATCTCTGAATATAAAAGAGGTATGAATATAGGATTACAATTTAAGTACACTTTTTAATATTAAAAAATCATTAAAAATTTAAACAATTAATTAAAAACAATCGAAAATGAAAAGTACCTTTTTAAGTTTAGCAATAGTTTCAATACTATTTGTATCATGTGGTGATGATGATACTGCTGATATTATTATCAATGA